>WNGF01001910.1_pt1 | contig 29892 bp, 36 predicted proteins | sample 5400641 | NCBI WGS metagenome assembly WNGF01 (sample SAMN13153371, study PRJNA577476) | soil metagenome | isolation source: 80 cm soil or saprolite under grassland replicate 2 | place: USA:California | collected 2016-06-15 | reverse complement strand
AGCGCCTGGTAGAGATCGGTCCAGGTGATGACCGGGACGATTGCTCCCCACGGCACGCCTTCGACGGTCGAGCGCCAGACCGCGCCCCCGCCGAGCGAGACGCCGTAGGCCCCGGGATGGGCGGCGTCGATTCCCGACTGGGCGTCGAGCCAGGTGAGTAGGTTGCGAACGTCCTGCATCTCGCGCGGCCCGTCGGCCGAGAACAGCCCGCCTGACGCGCCCTGGCCGCGCGCATCGAACGTCAAGACCGCATAGCCCTCGGGGGCGAACGCCGCCGCGGCGATCGTGTTCGAGGAGGCGCGCGTCTGGCCGAGCCCATGGAACATCACGATGGCCGGCCACCCGCCGCCGGGCGGCGTGCCGTCGGGCTTGAAGAGCGTCGCGGCGAGCGAGACGCCGTCGTCCATCGACACCGACAGGTCCTGCTGCGTGAACCCGCTTTTCGCGTACGCGGTGCCCGACCCGGCCAGCGCTAGGACAAGAACGAAAAGGAAAAGACGCGAAAAACGCCGCAAACTACAGAGATCGTACCCGACCGGGGCCGTTTCTACAATCCCCGCAGTGGCGATGGATCCTCGGCCGGTCGGCGTCTTCGATTCGGGTGTGGGCGGGCTGACCGTTCTGCACGAGTGCCTCGTCACCCTGCCCAACGAGGATTTCGTTTACCTGGGCGATCATGCGCGGCTTCCGTACGGCCCGCGTCCGCTCGAGGAGCTGCGCCGGTTCGCCCTCGAGATCGGCGGCTTTCTCGAGGCGAAGGGGGTCAAGCTCGTCGTTGCGGCCTGCAACGCGGCCACCTCCGCGGCGCTTCCCCAGCTCCAGGAGCGGCTCTCCGTGCCCGTGGTCGGCGTCACCACGCCCGAGGCCCACGCCGCCGTCCAGGCGACGCGGAACCGGCGAATCGGCCTCCTCGCCACGCAGGCCACCGTCGAGGCCGGCCGCTATTCGGAGCTCGTCCACGCCCTCGATGCAGGGGTCGAGCTCGTGGCGCAGGCCTGTCCCAGGCTCGTCCCGCTCATCGAGAGCGACTCCCCGTTCGGAGCCGAGACGACCGAAGCTGTGCGCGAGTGCGCTGCACCGCTCAAGGAGGCAGGCTGCGACACGGTCATCCTCGGCTGCACGCACTACCCGCTCATCCGCCCGATCTTCCAGCGCGTGTTCGGGCGGGAAGTGACGCTGATCTTCTCCGCCGAGGAGACCGCGCGCGAGGTGGCCGAGACGCTCGCGCGCAAGGGAATCGAGAACGCTCCCGGGCGGGAGGGCAGCTACCGGTTCCTCACGACCGGGGACCCGGAGAGCTTCCGAGCGCTGGGTGAGCGTTTTCTCCAGCTTCCGCTCGGGGACGTCGAACACGTGACCCTCGCTCAGTTGGCGGCGGCGTGACACGCGCAGACGGTCGAAAGCCCGATCAGCTCCGCCCGCTCGAGATCGTCCCCGACTTCCTCGAGCAGCCGCACGGCTCCGTGCTCATCTCGTGCGGGAAGACGCGGGTCCTCTGCACGGCCACGCTCGAGGAGGGCGTCCCGCGCTGGCTCTCCGGCAAAGGGCGGGGTTGGCTGACGGCCGAATACTCGATGCTCCCTGCCTCGACCGGCGAGCGTACGCGGAGGGAGGCGAGGCAGGGGCGCCAGGAGGGAAGAACGGTCGAGATCCAGCGCCTGATCGGCCGCGCCGTGCGCGCGGTCGCGGACTTCGAGGCGCTCGGCGAGCGGACGCTCTGGCTCGACTGCGACGTCCTCCAGGCCGACGGCGGCACCCGTTGCGCGGCGATCTCGGGCGTGTGGGTCGCCGCTTACCGCGCGCTCGATCGGCACGGACTCTCGAAGGCGCTGGCCGGATCGGTAGCGGCAGTCTCGGTCGGGATCGTGTCCGGCGAGCCTCTGCTCGACCTCGACTACTCGGAAGACTCCGCGGCGGACGTGGACCTGAACGTGGTGACGACCGGCGACGGGCAGCTGGTCGAGGTACAGGCGACCGCCGAGCGCGAGCCGTTCTCGCGCGAAAGCCTCGACGGGCTCCTCGACCTGGCCGCGGCCGGGATCGAGCAGATCACCCGAACCCAGCAGGAGGCGGTCGGTGCCTGACCTCTCCTGGGCGGACGTGCTCCTGCGCATCGCGATCGCAGGTGCGCTCGGGGGCGCGATCGGGGCCGAGCGGGAGCTGCGCGAGCGGGCCGCGGGTCTGCGCACGCATCTGCTGGTGGCCGTCGGATCGTGCGTCTTCACCCTCGTATCGGCCTATGCGTGGCACGACTTCACGTTCGGAAACGGCGTCAACTTCGACCCGACGCGGATCGCCGCGCAGATCGTGACCGGGATCGGCTTCCTAGGCGCGGGCGCGATCATCCGCCAGGGTCTCTCGGTCCGCGGGCTCACGACGGCGGCAACGCTCTGGGTGGTGGCGGCGATCGGGATGGCGGCGGGAGCGGGCTACTACAAGGGAGCCGTGATCGGGACGGCGCTCGTCCTCTTCTCTCTCTGGCCGCTCCGGATCGTCGCTCGGGCCCTGCTCCACCGCGTCCGTCCGGTCCACGCGCGGCTTGTCGTCGAGTTGAAGGAGGGTGGAAGCGCAGCGCCGCTACTGACCGCGTTGGAGCAGGCCGGCGCCCGGCCCAGGTCGCTCGAGTTCGAGGATGAGCAGGGGCGCCGCCGGGTCGCGGTGGAGCTCGAAGTCGGGGCCGATTCGTCGCCGACTGCCGTCGTCGCCGGCCTGATGGAGCACGAGGCGATCCTGGGCGCCGAGTGGGCCGAGTAGGAGTCCCGCCTTGTGCACCAGAGCACATTCCAGCTCGCTTGTTCACTGGAGCACAAGGCGATAGTCGTCGCCCGGCTCGTCTCGACGAATCCGCACAAGGCCCGCGAGCTCGGGCGGGCGCTTGCGGGCTGGCAGATCCATCTGCTCTCCCTGGACGTGCCGGAGGAAGGTGAGACGTACTACGAGAACGCGCTCGGGAAGGCGCGCGCCGGCGCGAACGATGAGCCGGGCGCGTGGATCCTCGGAGAGGATTCTGGGATCGAAGTGCGCGCACTCGGCGGCCGTCCTGGGGTGTACTCCGCGAGGTGGGGGAAACCCGGGAGCAGCCTCGACCGGCTGCTGGCGGAACTGCATGGTGTCGGGGACCGGCGGGCACGCTACGTGTGCGAGCTCGTCTGTCTGTCGCCGGATGGTCACGAGCACCGGGGAACCGGAACGCTCGAAGGGACCGTTGCCTTCGCGCGGGCAGGGGACGAGGGCTTCGGCTACGACCCGGTCTTCATCCCGAAAGGCGAGAGGCGGACGGTCGCCGAGCTCGGGGACGAGTGGAAAATGGAGAACTCCCACCGCGCCCGGGCTGCCCGCGCGCTGCTCACGGCTCTCGGAAACTAAGCCAGGCCGGGAATCTCTTCGGGCTCGCGCGCGCGCCCCGCAAGCCAGTAGTTGATCTCGGCTCCGAACACGATCACATTCGACATCACGTACAGCCAGACGAGCAGGAGAGCAGGGGCCGCGAACGCCTTCACCGCGGTCGTGTTGTCGGCGAGCCGCAGGTAGACCGGTAGCACCTGAAAAGACGTCTCCAGCACGAGTGCCCCCACGATCGCTCCCGGAAGCACTTCCCGAAACGTCAGCCGCTCGTTCGGGAGCAGGTAGTACACCGAGACAAGGAAGAAGAGCACCGCCGCGATCGAGGCGATGACCGAGAGTGAGTACGCGACGTAGCCGTTGCTGATGAAGCCGGGCGCGAAGCGCTTGAGCACGTCGTAGCCGATCGATCCGGCGAGCAGGCCGACGAACAGCGTTACCAGGGAGCCGACGAGCAGGATGACCGCCAGCGCCTTCCCGTGCAGGAAGGAGCGGTTGGGGCGGTCGTACACGATGTTGAACGCCGACTCGAGCACGCTGAAGAACGAGAGGGAGCTCCAGAGCAGGAACACGCCTCCCACGATCCCGAGCGCCGCCGCGTTGTGCTGGAGCGTCTGCACGGTGCTGACGATCTTGGAGATGGAGGCATCGGGAAATGCCTTCTTCAGCTCGGTGACGAGGAAGCTCGTTTCGTGCGGGCGGCCGCTCACGCCGAGGAGAGAGAGTGCGAGGAAGACGAGCGGTACGAAGGAGAGGAGCGCGAAGTACGCGATCATCGCCGCGAGGTGGGTGCCCCGGTCGGCGAAGAACTTCGAGAAGGGTTTCCGCACCCGGGGAGTATGGCGTCGGCACGCGGTATCGGTGTCGTGGTCAATACAGCGATTAGACGCGTCACGCGGCCTTGAGAAAGCGGCGGAGGAGGGCTCTGCCCTCCGCACGCCGCTTTGTTAGCGTCCTCGGCATGGATCCGGCGCGAGCGCTCGCGGATCTGAGAGAGATCTCGGCTCAGATCGAGGCGGCTGTCATCTTCGACGACGACGGCTCCGCGATCGCCTCGACGGTCGACGACGAGGAGCGTGCGGCTCGAATCGCGAGGGCTGCTTGGGAGCTCCTGGCCTCGGCTCCCGAAGGTGTTGTCCAGCTCCAGGCGGCGCTGGAGGACGGCAGCGTCTTCGTCGTCCGGGAAGGCGGTCGCGCGATCGCGGCGACCACCGGCCCCGAGCCGATGATCGGAGTCGTCATGTACGACCTGCGCACGTGTTTGCAGGCGCTCGACGGCGAGACCCAACTGCCCGCGAGGGCGGGGAGCAGAGCGAGTGGCCCGTCGTAGCCTGCTGGGGGTGCTCGCCGCCGCGGGCGGCGGGATCCTGCTGTACCTCCGCCGAGGTCAGGCGAGTCACGAGCGTGTGGATGTCTACCTTGAGGATGGAACCTTGATCTCCTTCGCAGGCGACTCGCCCGAGGCGGCGGGGCTGCTCGCGCCGGCGCGCGAGATCCTCGAAGCATCCCGGTGAACGACGCCGACCTGAAGGCCGCGCTCGTCGAGCACGCATACCTCGAGGGCGACTTCCTGCTCCGCTCGGGTCGCCGCTCGCGCTACTACCTCGACAAGTACCGCTTCGAGACACAGCCGGAGCTGCTCGGCGTTCTAGGCGAGCGGATCGCGAGCGCTGTCAAGGAGCTCGAGCCTGACGCGATCCGGCTGGCTTGCCCCGTGTTGGGCGCCGTCGTGCTCGCGGCTTCGGCGTCGATGGCATCGGGGCTCCCGTTCGTCATCGTCCGCGACGAAGCGAAGGATTACGGGACCGCGAACCGCATCGAGGGCGCCTTCGAGCAGGGCGAGCGCGTCTGTCTGATCGAGGACGTCGTGACGTCGGGTGGGGCCCTGACAGAGGCGGTTGAGGCTCTCCGCGAGGCGGGGCTCGAGTGCCGGACGGCAGTCTGCGTCGTCGATCGCGAGGAGGGCGGCGTCGACGCGCTCGCTCGCTTGGGGGTACGGCTGGAGCCGCTCTTTCGCGCCTCCGAGCTCCTCACGGACGCTCCTTCCTGAGTACTTTGGGGCGCCTGAATGTGCAAAATCCCCGCAAAGCGCATGGTTGAGCCGAAAGGAGCATCCTGTTAGGCTCTTCTCCGTCAACCATCTTCTCTAAGGAGGAACTCAGTGGCAAACATCACGAAGCAGGAATTCATCGATCGCATCGCCTCGAAGGCCGATCTCAGCAAGCGCGAGGCCGGTAAGGCGGTCGATGCCTTCCTCGACACGGTGACCGAGGCCCTCACGCGCCGCGACCAGATCACCTTCACCGGGTTCGGCAAGTTCTCGACGGCGGACCGCGCGGCCCGGATGGGCGTCAACCCGCGGAACCCGTCCCAGAAAGTGCACATCGCCGCGGCGACCGTGCCGAAGTTCCAGGCCGGCAGCGCGCTCAAGACCGCCGTCAAGACCGGCGGCGGAGGCGGCGGCTACTAGGAGCTCTCGGAGGCGCCGCCGCGCGTCGGCGGCGCCTCCACCTTTGCCGAGAAAGGCCGACCGGGGCGGTACGCTTCGGGTAATGGCGACAGCCGCCTCCGCCTCGCTTGCGACCGCCCTTTTCCCGGATCGGGTCGCCGAGGCGGTCGAACGCAAGCACAGTCAGCTCGTCGCGGGGCTCGATCCGCGCCCTGAGCTCCTACCTGTCGAGTTGCGCGGGGAAGGCGCCGGACGCGAGGCGGCGGCCTCTGCGTGCGCGCGCTTCTGCTGCGGAGTCATCGACGCCGTCGCCCCCTACGTCGTCGGGGTCAAGCCGCAGCTCGCCTTCTTCGAGGCGCTCGGAGCTCCCGGAATGGGCGCGTTCGAAGAGGTTTGCGCCTACGCCCGCGCGGCCGACCTGCTCGTGATCGCCGACGCCAAGCGGGGAGACATCGGCTCGACGGCGAGGGCCTACGCCGCCGCCTACCTCGAGGAGCGGGACGGCGGGCCGCCGCTCGCGGACGCGATCACGATTCACACGTACCTCGGGCGGGAATCGGTCGAGCCCTTTCTGCAGGCCTGCCGGCTGAACGGCGCTGGGCTCTTCTGCGTCGTCAAGACCTCGAACGCCGGCGGGGACGTCCAAGACCTCACACTGTCCGACGGCAAGCCGCTCTGGCAGCACGTCGCCAAGCTCGTGGCCTCCTGGGGCGAGGATCTCGTCGGCGACCGCGGGCTCTCGAGTGTGGGCGCCGTAATCGGTGCAACACACCTGCGCGAAGTAGGGGAGGCGCGGCGCCTCCTTCCGCAGGCGATTCTCCTGCTCCCCGGGGTCGGGGCGCAGGGAGCGACTCCCGCCGACGTGGCCCGCGCCTTCACGAGCGGCCCCGCCAGCGCCCTCGTCACCGTCTCCCGCTCCTTGATCTACGCGTTCCGGAGCTCGGCCCTCGACTGGAGAGAGGCGACAGGCGCCGAGGCGGCACGGCTGCGTCAAGAAGTGTGGGCGACCTCCGGCTGGTAGGCGGTGGTCGCACAGGGGAGGCGGGAGCTCGTGCGGTACGGCGCGGCCGTTGCGTTCCTGCTGGCAGTCACGGTCGCCGTCCTGCTGATCCGGTCCGGCATCCACGGAGGCCACGGCTCGACGACGACGGCGCCCACGACCACTGCGCACGTCACGACCCCCAAAGGACCGCACAAGTTCTACCGCGTCCGTCCGGGTGACACGCTCGAGGAGATCGCCATCCGGTTCAGGACGAGTGTGGACAAGCTAACCGCTTTCAACCCGGGCGTCGACCCCAACTCGCTTCGCATCGGACAGCGGCTCCGCGTCCGATGAGGCGAGCCCTCCTGCCGGCGGCTCTCGCTGCTCTTGTCTTCTCGGGCCTCGCGGAGGCCGCTCCTCCCGCGCCCAACGCCCGCGCGTTCGTCGTCGAAAACGGGGCGACCGGAGAGGTGCTCGCGCAGTCGAACGAGCGCGAGCAACTTCCGATCGCGAGCATCACCAAGCTGATGACCGTGCTCTTGACCCTCGAGCGGGCGAAGCTCGACGACGTCGTCACGGTCCCGGCCGAGGTCACGACCGTCGGCGAGTCCACGGCCGAGCTGGAGGCCGGACAGCGCCTGACCGTCCGCGAGCTCGTCGAGGCCGCTCTCGTCCCGAGCGCCAACGACGCCGCCGACACGCTCGCCTACTACGTCGGGAAGGGAGACCAGACGGCCTTCGTCTCCTTGATGAACGCCCGTGCGCGGGCGCTCGGCCTGCGGAGCACCCACTTCGTGCGCCCCGAGGGCCTCGATCCCGGAGACGTCTCGAGCGCCCGCGACGTAACGAAGCTCGCGAGGATGCTCATGGGACGCTCCGTCGTTCGCGGGATGGTGCGCGAGCGCTCCGTAACCGTCGGAGGCCGGACGTTCGACACACGCAACAACCTCCTCGCCACCTTCCCGGGCGCGATCGGCGTGAAGACGGGCCACACCTCGGCCGCGGGCTGGTCGGAGGTCGCGGCCGCCCGGCGCAACGGCGTCACCGTCTACGCGACCCTGCTCGGCAGCCCGGCGGAGTTTGTGCGGGACGCGGACCTTGCGCAGCTGCTCGACTGGGCGATCTCGCGCTACCGCCCGGCCGTCCTCGTCGATCCCCATCGTGTCTACGCCCGGGCCGAGACGGGGTTCGGGCGCGGCCTGGTGCCGCTCGTTGCCGAGCGGCGCCTCGTCCGGGCCATCCAGGCCGGGAGGCCGCTCGTCGAGCGGGTGGTCGTGCCGGCGGCGGTGAGTCTGCCCGTGGAGCGCGGGCGGCCGCTGGGAGAGGTCCGTGTGTACCAGTCGGGGCGGCTGCTCGGGGGGCGACCGCTGGTCGCCGCAAAGTCGGTTTCACGCCCAAGCCTGGCCGGTCGGATGGGCTGGTACGCCGGCCGCACGTTCCATCATCTCTTCGGCTGGCTAGGGTAAGGCGCCGTGATAGTGACCGTCACGCTGAATGCGGCTGTCGACCGGACTCTGTCGGTCCCCAACTTCCAGCTCGGGCACCGCCATCGCGCCAGCGAGTCGCTCACGCTTGCGGGTGGGAAGGGGGTCAACATCGCCCGGGCGCTCAAGCTGCTCGACGAGCCGGTGGTGGCGACGGGACTCGCCGGTGGAGGATCGGGCGCGCGCATCCTCGACGACCTCTCGGAGGAGGCGATCCTCCACGACTTCGTCCGGATCGAGGACAACTCGCGCACCTCGACCGCCGTCGTCGATCCGATGGCGGGCTCCTATACCGAGATCAACGAATGGGGCCCGCACGTCGAGCCGGACGAGCTGGAGGTGCTGGTCGAGAAGATCCACTACCTCGCGCGGGGGGCCGACTTCGTCGTGTTCGCGGGGACGCTTCCGCGCGGAGTCTCCGAGGACTTCTACGCCGAGCTGATCCGCGATCTGAATCGCACCGGCGTCCACACCGTGCTGGACGCCGAAGGCGAGCCACTACGGCTCGGAGTGGAGGCTGAGCCGTTCCTCGTCTCTCCCAACCAGCAGGAGGCGGAGGGGCTGGTCGACCAGGAGCTGAGCGAGGAGCAGGACTTCGTGCTCGCCCTCGACCAGATCGCGGAGCTCGGGGCCAAGAACGTGCTGATCACGCAGGAAGCGGGCTGCTACGCGCTGCTGCGCGAGAACCGGCACAAGGCGCGCTTCCACGCCGCCACTGAGCGGGTCGATCCCATCTCTCCCGTGGGAGCAGGGGACGTGCTCCTGGCCGGCTTCATCGCTGCGCTCGTCCGCGAGCGGCCGCTCGCGGAGGCGCTTCGAAGCGCGGTCGGCGCCGGAACCGCCTCGACTCTCGAGGTTGGGGCCGGCCGCTTCGACCCGCGGGAAGCGGGCCGTCTCGTCTCCGCCGTCGAGGTGACCGATCTGGAGGCCGTCGCCTCCGGCTGAGGCGTGAGCGGGACACGCTGTGCGCGTCCAGCGCAGTTGCTAGGCTAGATCGTCAGTTGAGAGAGGAAATCGAGAGTTGGTCTACCGGCCCAGGTGGCTCTTCGCCCCTGGGCCTCGCGCGTTAAAGGAGACGTAGATGGACGTCGACATCGGCCGGGGCAAGAAAGCAAGGCAGGGCTACGGGTTCGACGACGTGGCGATCGTGCCCAGCCGCCGGACGCGCGATCCCCAGGACGTCGACATCGGCTGGAAGTTCGGGCCGCACCTGCTCGAGCTGCCGCTGCTCGCCTCGGCCATGGACAGCGTCGTCTCCCCGGCGACCGCGATTGCGCTCGGCAAGCTCGGCGGCCTCGGCGTTCTCAATCTCGAGGGGATATACGCGCGCTACGAGGACCCTGACAAGGAGCTGCAGCGGATCGCAAAGCTCTCGCCCGAGAAGGCCACGGGTGGCATGCAGGAGATCTACGCCCGGCCGGTCGATCCGGCGCTGATCGCCGCGCGGATCAAGGAGATCAAGGCCGCGGGTGTCCTGGCGGTCGGCGCGCTCACGCCGCAGAAGGTCCAAGAGCACTACGAGCTCGCGCTGGAGGCCGGGCTCGACATCCTCGTCGTCCAGGGCACGGTCGTCTCGGCCGAGCACGTCTCGTCGAATGGGCCGGTGCTCAACCTGAAGGAGTTCATCGCCGAGCTGCCCATTCCCGCGATCGTGGGCGGCTGCGCCTCGTACCAGACCGCCCTCCACCTCATGCGTACGGGAGCCGAGGGCGTGCTGGTCGGCGTGGGCCCCGGCGCGGCCTGCACGACCCGGGGAGTGCTCGGGGTGGGCGTGCCGCAGGCCACGGCGATCGCCGACGCGGCCGCGGCGCGCGTCCAGCACCTGCTCGAGACCGGCAAGTACTGCAACGTCATCGCCGACGGCGGGATGCGCACCGGCGGGGATGTCTCCAAGGCGATCGCCTGCGGCGCCGACGCGGTCATGATCGGCTCTCCGCTGGCCCGCGCGAAGGACGCTCCCGGCCGCGGCTACCACTGGGGGATGGCGACCTTCCATCCGACGCTGCCCCGCGGCGCGCGGGTGAAGGTGGATCAGGGCGCGAGCTTGGACGAGATCGTCGTCGGGCCGGCGCACGAGAACGACGGGACGCTGAACCTGATGGGGGCGCTCCGCACCTCGATGGCCACCTGCGGCTACGAGTCGATCCACGACTTCCAGAAGGCCGAGGTCATGCTCGCTCCGGCGATCAAGACCGAGGGCAAGCAGCTGCAGCAGGCTCAGAAGATCGGAATGGCCAGCTAGAGATGAGCAACGTCGTTCCGCTGCCGGTTCCCGAAGCGCCGGCAGAGGAGCGTCCGGTGCTCGTCGTCGATCTCGGCGGCCAGTACTCCCAGCTGATCGCGCGGCGCGTGCGCGAGTGCCGCGTCTACTCGGAGCTCGTCGGCCACGACGTCCCTCCCGAGCAGATTCGCGCGCGCAACCCGCTGGCGCTGGTGTTGAGCGGCGGCCCGGCCTCGGTCTACGCAGTCGGGGCCCCGCGCGTCGATCCGAAGCTGTTCGAGCTCGGCATCCCCACGCTCGGCATCTGTTACGGGATGCAGCTGATGGCCCAGGAGCTCGGCGGCCGCATCGACCGTACGGGTGCCTCCGAGTTCGGCAAGACTGCTCTTCGGGCCGGCGAGGGAGCGCTCTTCGATGGCCTTCCCGACGAGCAGGTCGTCTGGATGAGCCACCGCGACACCGTTGTCGAGGCGCCCCCCGGCGCCGAGGTCGTCGCCGGCTCTCCCTCCACGCCGATCGCGGCGTTCGAGCATCCGGAACGGGGCCTGTACGGCGTGCAGTTCCACCCCGAGGTCGTCCACACGCCCTACGGCACCGACCTGCTGAAGAACTTCCTCTACGGGATCGCCGACGCTCCCGCGACGTGGACGGCGGCAGCCGTGATCGAAGAGCAGGTGGAGCGGATCCGCGCGCAGGTCGGATCGGAGCGGGTCCTGTGTGCGCTGTCGGGAGGCGTCGACTCCGCCGTGGCCGCTCTCCTCGTCCACAAGGCCGTCGGCGACCAGCTCACGTGCGTCTTCGTCGACCACGGGATGCTGCGGAAGGAGGAGGCGGCGCAGGTGGTCGAGACCTTCCGCGGACACTTCCACGTGCCGCTCGTGCACGTCGACGCCGAGGAGCGGTTCCTGGAGCGGCTCGACGGCGTAACCGATCCCGAGGAGAAGCGCCGGCGCGTCGGCGAGGAGTTCATTCGCGTCTTCGAGGCGGAGTCGCGGCGGCTCGGCCGTATCCGCTATCTCGTCCAGGGAACGCTGTACTCGGACGTGATCGAATCGGGCGGCTCCGCGGGGGTCGCGGCCAAGATCAAGTCGCACCACAACGTCGGTGGTCTGCCCGACGAGATGGAGATGGAGCTCGTCGAGCCGCTTCGGCTCCTGTTCAAGGACGAGGTGAGGCGGGTCGGCGCCGAGCTCGGGCTACCCGAGCGGATGGTCTGGCGTCAGCCTTTCCCCGGCCCGGGGCTCGGGATCCGGATTATCGGCGAGGTCACGCACGAGCGGCTGGAGATCCTGCGGGAGGCGGACGCGATCCTGCAGGAGGAGATCCGGCGCGCGGGCCTCTACCGCGACCTCTGGCAGAGCTTCGCCGTCCTCCCGGCGATCCGCTCGGTCGGCGTCCAGGGCGACGAGCGCACGTACGCCTACCCGATCGTCATCCGCGCCGTCACCTCCGAGGACGCGATGACCGCCGACTGGGCGCGGCTTCCCTACGACCTCCTGGAGACGGTCTCGAGCCGGATCATCAACGAAATTCCGGGGGTCAACCGCGTTGCGCTCGATATTTCCAGCAAACCCCCTTCTACGATCGAGTGGGAGTAGCTGGGCGCGACTCGGCGTGGGGGTAGCGCGCGCGCACCTCGTCCACAAAGGCGGCCAGGCGCTCGGCCAGGCCTGCATCCTGGATCTCGAGCATGTTCTCTGCGTTCCGCTCGCCGCGGCGCGAGAGGTTGAAGCTGCCGGTGAAGACGACGTCGTCGGCGACTGTGACCTTGGCGTGCATGAAGTCGTGCACGGTGCCCGATCCGTACGGGGTCGAGCGCTTTCCCGAGAATGGGCCCTCGAGCACGCGCTCGAGCAGCGGGATCTTCCAGGCGGCGTTGTGGTCCCGCCGCCAGTCGTAGAAGACCCCCTGGATCTCGGTTTGGTCGACGCAGCCGGCCACGTCCAGCTTGCCGTCTGACACGACCTGCGCAAGCGTCGCGATCACGGGGGCCGCGGTGATGACCGGCGAGCAGATGCGCACTCTCCGTTTCGACCGGCCGATCGCGCGCGCGATCCGGTGCGAGAGGTCCTTTCCGTATCCGGGCGTGAACCACGCGCGCATCTCCTTGCCGTCCACTTGCGCCGGAATCGGGTCCACGAACCCTGTCTGCTCGACGATCCCGGTCTCCCAAAGCTGCTCGAAGTCCTGGGTGAACGCACGAGCAATCTTGTCCGAGTCGACGATGGCGATCGCGTTCTCCTGGCGAGACCAGGAGTCGTCCGTCCAGTTCATCGAGCCCGTCCACACGCTCTGGCCGTCGCGGACGACGAACTTGTGGTGCATCAGGTCCGGGACGCCCGCGATCGGCTTGGCGGGGACGCCCAGTGAGCCGATGAGCTCGGCGTCCGGCTCCGGCGGTGGCGGCACCGGGATTGGGAGCCGGTGGTCGAGGTTGTACATGAAGCGAACCTTCACTCCGCGGCCGGCGGCATCCCGGATCGCTCCGCTCACGATCGCGGCCGTCTCCGGCCCGAGGTTGAAGTCGTACTGCGCGAGGTCGAGCGAGTGCTTCGCCTCGGCGAGGAACTCGGCGACCACGCGCGCGATCTCTGCCGGCTGCTGGCCGCCGTCTGTCAGGGTGCGGACGGTGAGCACGGAGACCATTGTCGATGCCCTGGCCGGCGCGCGTATAGGGGAGACGTTCAACTTCTACCGCGACGGAGAGCAGGCGGGGCTGCGGCGTGAGCGGCTGCGGCACTACCTGGACTTACGTGCCGCCGCGCCGATCCTGCTCGTCGGCGAGGCACCCGGCTATCGCGGAGCGCGCGTCTCGGGCATCCCTTTTACCTCGGAGCGCCAGCTCACCGGCACAGGCCCGGCCGAGGCGACGGCGACCATCGTCCACCGTGTCCTGGCCGAGCTCCAGCTCGCGGACGACGTCCTGCTCTGGAACGTCGTTCCCACGCATCCCGGCACGGCTCGCTCGAACCGGCACCCGACGCGTGTAGAGGTCGAAGCAGGGCTGCCCTTCATCCGCGAGCTCGCGCGCGGAAGACAGGTGATCGCCGTCGGGCGTGTCGCGGAGAAAGCCCTCGGCGCCCCATACGTTCGCCATCCTTCCCACGGGGGCACGACCGCCTTCCGCTTGGGCCTGAAAAGGCGGCTCGACCTCTGTAGGGTCGGCAAATGAGCCGATCTGCGGCCCTTGGCGTAGCGATCGCGGCGTTGACGCTTGCGGTCGGCTGCTCGGGCGGAAAGAAGAGCTCTCCGCCCAACCTTAAGGGATCGGGGCCGCCGCCCACCCGCGGCTACAAAGGCGGCAAGCAGCCCTTGAACCATCCGGTGAAGCACGGAGCGCGCGTCAAGGCGGGCGGGAGCTATCCGGCAGCCCTCGACCTCCACGGCGCAGCGACTGCGGTCACGCAGTCCCCGGTCACGGGCGCGACCGACGACCTGACCATGGAGGCCTGGGTGTGGTGGAACGGGCCGCGCAAGGGAGGCGCCCAGTTCATCATCTACAACGGCAACTCGGGCGGCAACGGCTACGGGGTCTACTTCGACGATTCCAACGGCTACAAGCTGACCGTCCTCTTAGGCGGCGTCGGCTACATGAAGAGCAATTACAAGATGCCGGAGGCGACGTGGACGCACGTCGCGGTCGTCAGGAGCGCCGGGACGTGGACGCTGTACATCAACGGCTCCCCTCAGACTCTGAGCCCGAACAACTTGAATCCGTATCCGCCGAGCGGCGGCACCGGAATCGGCAGCAACTCCTCACGCGGCCAGGTCTGCGACTGCACCATCGACGACGTCCGGGTCTGGAACTACGCGCGCTCCGCGGCGCAGATCCGTGACGTGCGCGGGTGGCAGCTCCGTGGGGATGAGAATGCGCTGGCCGCCTACTGGAAGCTGGACGAGGGCTATGGCGACGACGGCAAGCCCAGCCGGACCGCCGGCGACAACAGCGGGCACGGGTTCAACGCCTCGATCCAGGGCGACGTCGTCTGGTGGGCCGCCGACTACCGCTCTACCAACCCCGAGGAGTGGCTCTCCGACATCAAGCCGATCTTCAACCAGTACCACTGCCAGCCCGGCTACATCCTGAACACGCAGGACCTGAACGAGGGAGCCGGCGGCGACGACATCTACTCTTGCCTGGCCTACGGGAACCGGAACGGCGCAATTCTCCGGCTCGGTGTCGTCATCTCCGACAACAGCGACGCGCAGTGCCACTTCAACGGGCTGAAGCGGGTCGAGGGCGACCTGAACAGCAGGGCCCGCGGGAAGTTCATCAACTTCTGCATCTCCCGAGGCCAGGGGTCGATCAAGACGATCGGCTTCGACGTGTGGAAAACCGTGCCGATCTTCACCGATCCCTGCGGCTGGAGCCCACGCTACTCGCGGTCCGGGGCGCACTGGAACCCCGGCTGGGCCTGGATCCAGGGCGACCTCAACAAGGGCGTGCGCTTCAGCAAGTACATCTACACGTGCGTCTACCTGGACAGCTATTGGGGCTGCTCGGTCGTCTCCGACGAGGAGACCGGCTGCGGCGGGCCTCTGAACACCGGATCGAAGCAGCGGGCCAAGAGGCGCCGGGCCGGCTCCTAGATCCACTGCTACCATCAAGCCTCGGCGGGCGGCCTGTCCGCCGCTTTCTATGCAGAAGACCTGGAACGCAAAACCCGGCGAGGTCACCCGTGATTGGTACCTCGTGGACGCCGAGGGCAAGACCCTGGGCCGGCTCGCGACGCGCATCGCCGACACGTTGCGTGGCAAGGACAAGCCGCAGTACACCCCGCACATCGACACAGGCGACTTCGTCGTCGTCGTCAACGCGGAGAAGATCGCCGTGACGGGCAAGAAGCTGGACGAGAAGATGTATCGGCGCCACTCGGGCTACCCGGGCGGGCTCAAGGAGCGGCCGCTGCGCGAGGAGCTGGCACGCCGCCCGACCGAGGTGCTGCGCAAGGCGGTCAAGGGGATGATGCCCCGCAACCGAATCGCGCGCGCCCAGCTGACGAAACTGAAGATCTACGCCGGTCCCGAGCATCCACACGAGGCGCAGGAGCCCAAGCCGCTTCCGCTGGAGGAATCGTGAGCGAGAGCGTCCAGGAGAAGAAGGCCCAGTATTCGGGAACCGGCAAGCGGAAGACATCGGTCGCGCGGGTGATCCTCCGTCCCGGCGACGGGGCGACCTGGTTCAACGGACGCACGATCGAGGAGTATTTCCCCCGCGCCTCCCACCGGGCGCAGGTGCTCGCACCGCTCAAGGTCGCCGGGGTCGAGGGGACATTCGACCTCCGCGTCCGCGTCCACGGCGGAGGCCCGAGTGGTCAGGCCGGGGCGGTCCGCCATGGCATCGCGCGCGCGCTCGTCGAGGCCGATCCGGCTCTGCGCGACCCGCTCAAGCGCGCGGGCTTCCTCACGCGCGACGCCAGGATCGTGGAGCGCAAGAAGGCCGGCCTGCACAAGGCTCGCAAGGCTCCTCAGTTCAGCAAGAGATAGCGTCGCCTTTCATGGCGCGCCTCTATTTCGGCACCGACGGTGCCCGGGGAATCGTGGGCGAGGACCTGACCGCGGATCTGATCGAGCGGCTCGGTCGCGCCGCCACGCTCTGGGCGGGCGGAGGCAGCGTGCTGATCGGTCGCGACACGCGCGGATCCGGGCCGGAGCTCGAAAAAGCTCTCGTGGCCGGAATCGCGTCGGCGGGAGGCACGGCCGTGCTCGGAGGAGTCCTGCCCACGCCGGCGGTCGCCCTCTTCTCCCTCGATCTCGGCGCAGTCGTATCCGCCTCCCACAACCCGCCCGATTACAACGGGCTCAAGCTCTTCGACGGGGACGGTCGCAAGCTGTCCGACGCCGACGAGGAGGAGGTCGAGGCGCAGCTCGACGCCTCGCCGCGCGGGGAGGGCTCGGTCGAGCGCGCGGATGACGTCGCCGACCGTTACGTCGCGCACCTGCTCGAGCGCTTCGGATCCGATCTCTCGGGAGTGCGGATCGCGGTCGACTGCGCCAACGGCGCCATGACCGAGGTGGGGCCGGCGGCTTTCGAGAGACTCGGCGCCGAGGTCGTCGCCATCGGGACCGAGCCCGACGGGACGAACATCAACGTCGGCTGCGGGGCAACCGACCTCCGGACTTTGCAACACAGTGTTACTAACTCTCATTTGGACCTCGGGGTCGCGTTCGACGGCGACGGCGACCGGATGCTCGCGGTCGACGCGTCCGGCGAGGCCGTCGACGGCGATCAGATCCTGGCGATCCTCGCCCTCCATCTCGGCGTCGAGCTGGTGGTCGTCACCACGATGACGAACCTCGGCTTCCACGAGCTCATGCGCGAGCACGGAATTCGCGTCGTCAGCACCGACGTCGGCGACCGCTACGTGCTCGAAGCGCTTCATCGCGAGGACGGGATTCTGGGAGGCGAGCAGTCGGGCCATGTCATCTGCCTCGATGGTCATGTGACGGGGGACGGGCTTGCCGCCGCGCTGCTCCTTTGCCGGGCGCTCGAGGGCCGATCTCTGCAGAAGACCGCCGCCGTGATGCACAGGTTCCCGCAGGTGACCGAGAACATCCCCGCCGCCGGCAAACGGCTTTCCGAAGCCGTTTCAGCGGAAGTAGCGCGGCTCAACGAGGGGCTCGAACGTGCCCGCGTCCTCGTGCGTCCCTCGGGCACGGAGCCCCTGATCCGCGTGCTGGCAGAGGCCGAGACGGAGGAGGAAGCCGAGGCTCTCTGTGGTAAGATCTCCTCTCTCGTTCGACGAGAGCTCGGTTAGCTGATCGACGAAGATCGCGAGCCGGGCTCGTCGTTTTTTCGGGAGACGTTCCCGACCGCGAGGAGACCCCCCACAAGATGTGCGGAATCATCGGATACGTCGGCCCGAGAGCATGCGAGCCCCTCTTGATCGCGGGCCTGCAGCGGCTCGAGTACCGCGGCTATGACTCAGCCGGGATTGCCCTGCTCGAGGGCGGCGGGCTCGAATACGTCCGCTCCGTCGGCAACCTCCAGGTGCTCAAGGAAGCCGTGGACGAGAACCACTCGGGCTCGACGACGGGGCTCGGCCACACGCGCTGGGCCACGCACGGCCGCGTCTCCGAGCAGAACGCCCATCCGCTGGCCGGGTGCGAGCACTCGAAGCTCGCGATCGTCCTCAACGGGATCGTCGAGAACTACCGCGAGCTGAAGAGCTCGCTCTCGGACGACGGGCACGAGTTCAGCTCGGAGACCGACGCGGAGGTCGTCGTCCACTTGGTCGAGCGCCACTACCACGGCGATCTGGTCGAGGCCGTGCGCGCGGCCTACCGCGAGCTCGAAGGCCACTTTGCGTTCGTCGTCATCCACGCGGCCCACCCCGGCTTGCTCGTTGGCGCCCGGCACCAGTGCCCGCTCGTCGTCGGGCTGGGCAAGGACGAGAACTTCCTCGCCTCCTCGATCGCGGCCTTCCTTCGGGAGACGCCCCGCGCCCAGCTGATCGACGACGGGGAGATCGTCGCGATTACGCCGGAGGGCTCGTCCTTCATCGACGCGGAGAGCGGCGAGACCGTCGAGCGCGAGGAGATCGAGGTCGACTGGGATGACGAGAGCGCGGAGAAGGGCGGCTACGAGACATTCATGCTGAAAGAGATCTACGAGCAGCCCGACGCGCTGGCCGAGACGATCGGCGACCGGGTCCGCCACGGCAGGCTCGAGCTCGAGGAGCTCGGCCTGGACGACGAGCAGATTCGCAACCTTCGTCGCATCGTCATCGTCGCCTGCGGGACGGCCTACCACGCGGGTGTGGTCGGCCGCTACGCGATCGAGGAATGGGCCCGGATCCCTGTCGAGCCGGACATCGCGAGCGAGTGGATCTACCGGAACCCCGTCCTCTCGAAGGACACGCTCGTGATCGGGATCTCTCAGTCCGGCGAGACGCGCGACACCGTCAACGCGATGAGGCTCGCCCGCGAAAGCGGCGCCCGCACGCTCGCGATCACGAACCTGATGGGAACGCAGATCACGCGCGAGGTCGACTCCGTCCTCTACACCCGTTGCGGGATCGAGGTTTGCGTCGCGGCCTCGAAGACCTTCACCGCCCAGGTGGCGCTCCTCTACCTCATCGGCCTCAAGCTCGCCCAGGTGCGAAAGACGCTTCCGGCCACTCAGCTCGAGTACATCCTCAACCACGTGCACAGGCTGCCCGAGAAGCTCGCCGAGTTCCTGGACGGACATCACCCAATCGAGGAGATCGCCCAAAAGTTCTACGACCGCCCCTTCTTCCTCTACCTTGGCCGGCACATCGGGCTTCCGGTCGCGCTCGAAGGCGCGCTCAAGCTGAAGGAGATCTCGTATATCCCGACCGAGGGGTACTCGGCCGGCGAGATGAAGCACGGGCCGATCGCGCTGCTCGAAGAAGGGACGCCGGTGGTCGTCGTCGCGACCAACATCCACGTCTACGACAAGATCGTCTCGAACATCCAGGAGACGAGGGCACGCGGCGCGCACGTGATCGCGATCGCGACAGACGGCAACGAGGACATCCAGCACCACGCGGACGACGTCATCTACGTGCCGAGGACACCCGCGTTCCTGCAGGCGATCCTGGCGGTCGTCCCGCTGCAGCTCCTGGCTTACAGGATTGCGCGGCTGCGCGGCCTCAACGTCGACCAACCACGCAACCTGGCGAAAACGGTCACGGTCGAATAAGACTTCGCGGGCCCGAGGCTCAAGCTCATCCTCACTCGTCGGGAGGGGGAGCAGCGGCCCGACATGCGCGGGCCGCTGCGGTCACGGTCGAGTAGCGCTCTTCTCGGCGTCTTCTTTGTAGAGCACGCCCACGAGGCGGCCGTCCGGGGTCGTGATCAGCAGCGTGCGCACGCTTCTCTCCGCCATCCGTTCGACCGCGGCCGAAGCGCCGAGGCTCGGCCGGTTGGTGCGCGGGCCGGGGCTCATCGCCTCGTCGACCGCGACGTCCTCCTCCGAGCGGAGCGCTTTACGGCCGAGCCGGCCGAGCACAACCCCGCTTTCGTTGACGACGATGCACGCGTTCCAGTCGTCGATGCGTGAGCGGACGTCTTGCAGCCGCTCGCCGAGCCGCGCGGTCGGGACGTCGCGTCGCGCAAGCTCGCCCGCGCTCGGCTCTTCCGTCTTCGTCCCTTCGCGGGGAAGTCCGTAGGAGCCCCAGCTCTTCTTCCCCGCGACGTAGTCGAAGACCTGCGGGAAGCCGAGGGTCTCGAGCCGCAACGCGGCTCGCGGGCTAAGGTCTCACTGGAAGTCGTTGCAGTACACGATCACCGGCCGGTCGGGCTCGAGCTCCCGCGGAGCACGCTCGTCCAATTCCTTGAGCGGGATGTTGACCGCGCCCGCGAGGTGCTCCTCCTCGTAGTCGTCTGCACCGAGGACCTCGACGAGCTGGGCACCTTCCTCGACGAGCCGCTTGACCTCTTCATGGCCGATAGCCGCCGGCATCGCCCGCGATCCTACGTGCATAGTTGGCCACATGGTCGTGCTCGACAAGATCGGCGACGGCCTGTGGATGGCGTTCCAGATGGCCTGGGAGGTCTGGTGGGCGCTCGTCCTCGGCTTCCTCCTGTCGGGGATCGTGCAGGCATGGGTTCCGCGCTCGCGGATGGAGCGCGCGCTCGGCGGCCGCGGCCTACGCGCGGTCGCCCTGGCGACCGGCCTGGGTGCCACTTCCTCGTCCTGCAGTTACGCGGCGATCGCGATTGCCCGCTCGATGTTCCAGAAGGGGGCCAGCTTCGCGACCGCGATGGTGTTCCAGTTCGCCTCCACGAACCTCGTGTTCGAGATCGGGATTGTGCTCTGGGTCTTCATCGGGTGGCAGTTCACCGCGGCCGAGTTCGTTGGCGGGATCTTCCTCATCGCCCTGATGTGGTTAGGCACTCGCTTGTTCATAACGCGGCGCCTGGAGGAGTCGGCCCGGAGCCAGGCGCAGGAAGCGGTGGCCGGCCACCAGCACGCGATGGCAGCTTCGGAGGGGATCGGCTGGCGCAAGCGGCTCACGTCTGTCGAGGCGTGGTCGGACGTCGCGCACAACTTCCTCGGCGACTGGGAGATGCTCTGGAAGGAGATCTCGACCGGCTTCGTGCTTGCCGGCTTCATCGCTCTTCTACCGGCGGGGTTCTTCAACGGTCTCTTCATCACCGACGCGCCGGCGGTTCCGCGACTGATCGAGAACGTCGTCGTCGGGCCCATCGTGGCGGTTCTCTCTTTCGTCTGCTCAGTGGGAAACGTCCCGCTGGCCGCCGTGCTCTGGTCGGGAGGCATCTCCTTCTCGGGCGTGATCGCGTTCATCTACGCGGATCTGATCATCGTTCCAATCGTGATCTTCTACGGCAAGGTCTACGGCTGGACGGTGACGCGCCGGATCGTCGCGATCATGTTCGTGACGATGGCCGTCGCTGCGCTGATCGTTGACGGGATCTTCAGCGGCGCCGGCCTCATTCCCGAGAAGCGGCCGTCGATCGACTCGATCACCTCCCGCGGCATCCACTGGAACTACACGACCGTGCTCGATATCGTTGCCTTCTTCGTGGCGGGAGCGCTCATCGCGCTGACGCTCCGCCGCGGCGCCAAGGACCCGGTCTGCGGCATGACCGTCGACCGCGGCAAGGCGAGGTTCACCAGCGATTTCCACGGCCGCACCGTCTACTTCTGCTCGGCGGGCTGCAAGGCGCGTTTCGACGCCGAGCCGGAGAGCTTTCTCGAGCCGTCCGGCCGCGAGGCCGCCGCCATGGCGCACGGCGGCGGCCACAAACACTAGGTCAGTAGCTGAAGACGGTGGCAATCGGCCGTCCGGAGGGCAGAGCCCTCCTCCGGCCGATTCTCAAAACTCGAGTGACGCGGCTTGGCGCCGGGTTGAGACCGGCGACCGCCCGCGTTACCTCAGTAGCTGAAGACCGTCGCGCCGTCGCCGATCCACTCCCAGAGGGGTGTTGCACCGGCAAGCCGTGCGTTCTGAACCAGGCTCGCCTCGTCGAGCTTCTTGGTGTTGAAGCAGATCGGACAGACGAGCAGCTCGCCGCCCCCGTCCGCGTACTGTTCAAACAAGCGGCCGAGCGGCGGGCAGCCGTCGCAGGCCACTCCCTCGGCGACGCCCGGAAGAGCGAGACGAACGGCCTCCTTGGTCATGAACATCGCTACCTGCTTGCCGGCCTCGAGCGCGGCGCCGCCGACGAGGAACGCGACCGTGACCCTCTCAGGATCCTCGAGCCCGGTCGCGAGATTGATGACGACCTTCGGGCCTGTGATGGGCACCGGCTTACCCTTCAGCCTTCGCGTACTTCGCCATGCCGGAGAAGTCGACACCGACGAACGGCTCGTCGCCCTCGATCCACGCGTCGTGGCCGGGAGAGATCACGAATGCGTCGCCGGGGCCGATTTCTGCCTCCTCGCCTTCGTCCATGACTACCTTCATCCGGCCGGAGATGCAATAGCCGTTGTGGTTCGACTGGCAGCTGTCGGTGCCGGCGATCGGCTTGACGTGCTCGGACCAGCGCCAGCCTGGCTCAAAGACGGTACGCCCGACGGTCAGATCGCCCATCTTCACGACGTCGACCTTTCCGTGCGAAACGAGTGGACGGGACTCGTCCGGGGAGTCGAGGTTCTTGACCTCCAGCGTCATTTGGTGCTCCTTTCGGGTTTGTAGGCCTTGTGGGTCGAGCCGTTGGCGCCGAACTTCAGCGCTTTGCGCCGTGTGTCCTCGAACTTCGAGCGCATGTAGGTCGCGACGAGATTACCGGATTCAATTCGCTCGAATCCGTGTCGCTTGAGAACTTCCTCGTACTCTGCATCCAGCAGAGCGCCGGCAATTCAGCCGGTCCAGAGGTCGATGTTCCGCCGGCCCTCTTCGCTGACCGGCTTCTGGATCGAGACGTCGGCGATCTGGATCCGGCCCCCGGGTTTCAGCACGCGGAAGATCTCCGAGAAGACGGCGTCCTTGTCGGGGACCAGGTCGATCACGCCGTTCGAGATCACGACGTCGAAGGTCTCGTCCTCGAACGGCAGCTTCTCGGCTTCGCCTTCCACGAGCTCGACGTTTGCGAGGCCCATCTCCTCTGCGGCTGAGCGCGCCTTGGCCAGCATCTCGGGCGTCATGTCGATTCCCGTGACATGCCCCTTCGGCCCCACCATCTGGGCGGCCACGAGCGTGTCTGTTCCCGCTCCGCAGCCGAGATCGAGGACCCGTTCCTCAGGCTCGAGCTCCCCCAGTGAGAACGGATTGGCCACTCCTGCGAACGACTCCACAGCCGCCTCCGGCACCCGGGCGAGGAGTTCCTCCGGATAGTCGAGATCCTGGGCCCATTCGCGGCCGGTGGGAAAGATGAAGTCCTTCTCGGGCTCCTGGGAGACCTCGGCATACGTGCGCTTGATCTCCGATTTCAGATACGCGACATCGATGTCCACCTCAACTGCCATGTCTCACCCCTTTCCCTGCGCAGCATAGGCCGATTACCGGCTCTGGGGCTAATCTTCTCGTCATGAAGAAGGTATGGACGGTCCGGGCCTCGCAGGCTGCCGTGAGATACGGCGATCACGCCTCCACCGCTGCAGCGTGCTGCAACGTCTGCCGCACCTGCATCACGACCAACGTGGTCGGTCTCTTGACCGGCGGAATCGTTGCCGCAGCCCTCGGCGTCCGTCGCTTTGCTCGACGTTTCGCACCCTCCTAGGGGCTTCTGCGTAACCGCTTGACCTCCGAGCGCCGGCGTTTCTCCTCCAGGCGCCGCTCTTTCGCCGCCTTCGTCGGCGTGGTCGGCCGGCGCCGCCGCTTGACGCGCAGCGCCTCGCGGAGCTGCTCGACCAAGCGTTCTGTCGCGAGCTCGCGGTTTCGCCACTGGCTGCGCTCGTCCTGGGCGACTGTCCGCAGGACGGGGCCCGCCGCGGCGACGACGCGGCGCTTCTGGCGCTCGGTGAGCGCACTCGAGGCCTCGACGTCGAAGAGGGCCTCGACACGCGACTCCGTCTTCTGAGCGTGCTGCCCGCCCGGCCCGCTCGAGCGCGAGAACCGGAGCTCGATCTCCGCGCGGGGAAGGCTCACCGAGCGGGTGACCCGAATAGACTCGCGCTCCATGGCCGCCATTGTCCTCGACATCGACGGCGTGCTCCACGTTTCGTGGGAACCGATCCCCGGGGCGGCCGAGGCGATCAAGGAGCTGCGAGACGCCGGCCACCGGCTCCGCTTCGTCACGAACACCACCACGAGACTGCGCCGCGAGCTCGTCGAAGCGCTGGGAAGGATCGGGATCGAGCTCGACGAGGAGGAGCTCCAGACGACTCCGCTCGCGGCCGCGCACGCGCTCGCCGGCCAGCGCGTGCTCGCGCTCACGATGCCGAGGATCATCGACGACCTGAAAGGGATCGAGCTGGTGGGCGACGCCGCCGACGCCGTCCTCATCGGGGGCGTCGACGAGAGCCCCGTGACGAACCAGGTCTTCAGCTACATGAACCTCGCTCGCGCTTTTCACGAGCTCGAGGGAGGGGCAGAGCTGTACTGCCTGCACCGGAACCGGTGGTGGCAGACCTCGCGCGGGCCGTTGCTCGACTCCGGCGCTTTCGTCGCCGGTCTCGAGTATGCGGCGCAGACGGAGGCCACGCTCCTCGGCAAGCCCAGCCCCGCCTACTTCGAGGCGGCCCTCGAGGCACTCGACGCCGACCCGGAACTGACTTGGATGGTCGGGGACGATCTCGAGGCGGACATCGGCGGCGGCCGGCGCATGGGCATGAAGACGGTGCTCGTCCGGACCGGAAAGTTCCGCAAGCAGGAGCTGGTCGATTCCACGGTGAAGCCTGACGGCGTCGTCGAGTCGATCGCCGCCCTCCCCGCTTGGCTCGGAGAACATCGGGTATGAAGCTGGGATTGGACGTCATCGAGATCGACCGCGTTCGGCGGGCACTCGAGCGGTATCCAGGCTTTCGCGAGCGCTGTTTCACTCAGGCCGAGCGGGACTATTGCGACTCCCGTCCGAACCCCGCCCAGCACTACGCGGCCCGCTTCGCCGGCAAGGAGGCGGTCGGCAAGGCGCTCGGCTGCGGCACGCGCTTCACCTGGAAGGAAATCGAGATCGCCGGCAGGCCCAAGCCGGCGGTTCGCCTCTCGGGCTGGACCGAGGGATTCGCGCGCCGTGTGCAGGCCGGCGAGATAGACGTCTCGATGACGCACTCGAAAGGGCTCGCGGCCGCCGTCGCCGTCGTCGAACCCGGCGATGCTTGAGCCGCTGTACACGGCGGCCGAGATGCGGGCGGCCGAGGAGCGCTACCCGAACTACCCGGACTCGGTTCCGGAGCTGATGGAGCGGGCCGGGCGCGCGGTCGCCGAAGAGGCGATGCGCCGTTTCCCGGACGCGCGGCGGTTCGAGGCGGTCTGCGGCCAGGGCTCGAACGGCGGCGACGGGCGGATTGCGGTCGAGGCTTTGAGCGGGGCGGGCCGGGACGCCGAAGTCGTGGACGAGCCGGGCGAGGCCGATGTCTTGATCGACGCGCTCTTCGGAACGGGATTCCACGGCGAGGCCAGGCCCGATGCAGCGCGCCTGATCGAGCAGATCAACGAAAGCGCTGCCGCGGTCGTCGCCGTCGACATCCCGTCGGGAGTCGACGCCTCAACCGGCGAGGTCGCAGGCGCGGCCGTCGAGGCAGGGCTGACCGTGACGATGCACGGCTGGAAGGTCGGCCTCGCCGTGGCGCCGGGGCGGTTCCATGCCGGCGAGATCTCCGTCGCCGACATCGGGCTCGAGCCGGCCCAGACCGAGCATCGGCTCGTGACCGACGAGATCCTCAGTCTGGTCCCGCGCAAGCAGGACGGCGACAACAAGTACAGCGCCGGCTCCGTCCTCGTCGTCGGCGGCTCCGACGGGATGACCGGGGCCGCAGCGCTGGCCGCCCGCGCGGCGTTCCGTGCCGACGCGGGCTACGTGACGATCGCTGCGCCCGAGGAGTCCCTGCCCGTGCTCGAGGAGCTCGTCGTCGAGGCGGTCAAGAGGCCGCTCGAGGACGTCTTCGAGGCTGTGGGCCGCGCAGGAGCGCTCGCGCTCGGGCCCGGCCTCGGACGCTCCGATGAGCGGAAGGCTCTCGTCCGGCGCCTGCTCGAGGAGACTGATCTTCCCGCCGTTGTGGATGCCGATGCGCTCTTCGAGCTGGAGCCGTTCGACCGCAGCGCGCCGACCATCCTCACGCCGCACTCGGGCGAGCTCGGTCGGCTGATCGGCGAGGAGTCGAGCTGGGTGGACGCCCACCGGCTCGAGGCGCTCGGCCGAGCTGTCGAGCGCTTTGGCTGCGTGGTCCTCCTGAAGGGGGCTGACACGCTTGTCGGCGCTCTCGCGGAGGGCGTCCTCGTGCGCGCAGCCAACACGCCTGGGCTTGCGACGGCCGGCACCGGAGACGTCCTGACCGGAATCCTCGCGGCCTTCCTCGCCAAGGGAATGGAGCCGCGTCTCGCGGCGGCGGCCGCGGCGACGGCGCAGGAGAAGGCGGCCCTTCTGGCCTCCAAGCCGCGCGGGCTCGTGGCCGGCGACGTGATCGAAGCGCTTCCCGATGCGATCGACCATCACGATTGACCTCGGGGCGGTGCGCCGCAACGCGGCGCGCCTGCTCGACGCGCTCTCCGGCTCAGAGCTGTGGGCGGTCGTCAAGGCTGACGGCTACGGACACGGAGCGCTCGACGTGTCGCGCGCCGTGCTCGGCGCGGGCTCGACCGCGCTCTGCGTCGCGACGGTTCCGGAGGGCCTCGCCCTGCGGCGCGAGCTCGCCAAGGCTCGAATCGTGGTCCTCGGGCCGCATTCGGCGAATGAGCTGAGTGAGGCGCGCGAGGCCCGGCTCGAGCTGGTGGTCGCAAACGGTGCGCTGCCCGAGGGAGTGCCGATCCATCTCAAGCTCGACACCGGCATGGGCCGCTACGGCTTTCCCGCGCTTCCGGACCCGACTCCCGACACCGTCGGCGTGATGACCCACCTCGCGACCGCCGACAGCGACCCGGCTTTCGCCGAGCAGCAGGTCGCGCGATTCGTGGCTGCGACCGACGGCTATCCACTCCTCACCCGTCATGTCGCCAACTCGGCCGCCGCGCTGCGCCTTCCTTCGGCGCGCTTCGACGCCGCTCGCTGCGGGGTCGCCCTGTATGGGCTCTCCCCCTTCGGCAGGGACCCGGCAGAGGATGGCCTCGAGCCCGCGCTGCGGTGGGAGAGCTACGTGGCCCAGGTCAAGCTGCTCCAGCCGGGCGAAAGCACGGGCTATCGGCGGCGCTTCGTCGCAGAGCAGCCGACCTGGATCGGGCTCGTTCCGGTGGGCTACGGGGACGGCTTCCGCCGCGATCTGACCGGAACGGATGTGCTCGTCGCGGGGGAGCGCTGCCGCACGGTCGGAACCATCTCGATGGATTCCTTCGCCGTCGAGCTTCCGCGGAACCTCGAGCCGGGAGAACCGGTGACCCTGATCGGGGACGGCATCCTCGCCGAAGAGCACGCGCGCGTCGCCGGCTCGATCAACTACGAGCTCGTGTGCGGGATCAACTCCAGCCCGGAGCGGGCCCGGCGGGAGGTCGTCGATGCTTGAGGATGTCCGCGAGGTTCTGGCCGGCGAGGAGGCCTGGGTCGTCGGCGGCGCGGTCCGCGACGAGCTGCTGGGGCGGCCGCTGGTCGACCTCGACGTGGCCTGCCGGGATCCCGAGCAGGCGGCGCGCGCCTACGCGGCTCGTACCGGCGAGGCAATCTTCCCACTTTCCGAGCGGCACGGCGCCTGGCGCGTTGCCCACGACGACGGCCGGACGGTCGACTTCACGCCGCTTCCGGACGAGGGAATCGAAGCCGACCTCGAAACGCGCGACTTCACGATCAATGCGATCGCCCGGCCGGTCGAAGGCGGATCCGAGGCCGATCCCTTCGAGGGGCGCAAGGATCTCGAGGAGCAGCGCCTGCGCGCCGTTCGCCCGAGCGGGTTCGAGGACGACCCACTTCGCCTCCTGCGCGCCGTCCGGTTCGAGCAGGAGCTCGGGTTCGCGCTCGACGAGGAGACCGAGAGGCTCGTCCGCGAGCACGCGGGGCTCGTAACGCGCCCTGCGGGAGAGAGGATCCTGGAGGAGCTCGGAAAGCTCTCGCCCCAGTCGTACCGCCGGTTGGACGAGCTGGGCCTGCTCGCACCCCTCGGCGGATCCCTTGAACAGGTCGACCGGGTCGAGGAGAAGGAGCCCGGCCCGCTCGTGCTCGTCGCGGTCTTCGGCGAGGCGCTCGAGCGGTTGCCGATCTCGCGGGAGCTGACGCGCTACGCTCGTACCCTGCTTCGAGCTGAGCTTCCTCCCGACCTTTCAGCGCGCTCGATCCACCGGTTCCGGCGTGCGACCGAGCCGTGGGCGCTCGATGCGGTCACCCTTCTCGGGGGCGGTCCGGAGACTGCGGAGGTGGTCGGGCAGGCACGGACGATGGATCCCGCCGAGCCGCTCGTTCGCGGAGACGAGCTCGACCTTCCGCCCGGCCCCGAGATTGGGCGGATTCTCGGGTTGATCGAGGAAGAGCGCGCGGCAGGGACCATCTCGACCCGCGAGGAAGCACTCGAGCTGGCTCGGAAAGAGGCACAGCGATGAACACCGACGCCGTCCAGAAGCGCTTCTCCGAGTCGGCCAAGAAGCTTGCCGAGCTCGAGGAGAGCCGCCGGCAGCGGCTGCGCGAGCGGATCGAGCGCTTCGTCCCCCTGCGCGGAGACGAGCGCGTGCTCGACTCGGGGACCGGTACCGGAGCGCTGGCCTTCGCGATCGCACCGCTCGTGCGCGAGGTCGTCGGGGTCGATCTCGTCCCGGAGATGCTGGAGGAGGCGCGGCGGCGGGCGGCCGACTTCCCCAACGTCCAGTTCGTCGAGGGCGACGTCACGCAACTTCCGCCCGATCTGGGCTCGTTCGACCTGACCGCGAGCGTCCGCACTCTGCATCACGTTGCCCGACCCGAGCTCGCGCTCGCCGAGATCACGCGCGCGGCGCTGCCCGGCGGGCGCATCCTCGTCGTCGACCACATCGCGCCGGTCGATCCACCGGCGGCGTTGGAGCTGAACCGGTTCGAGCGCGCGCGCGACCCGTCGCATACCCGCACGCTGGCCGACGTCGACCTGCGCCACATGTTCGAGGCCAACGGGCTCGTGCTCCTTCGCGGCGAGATCGCCCGCGAGGAGGAGGAGATCGCCTCGTATCTCGACCGAGCGGGCTGCGTGGGCGCAGAGCGCGAGCAGGCTATGGCGATCGCCCCCGGGCGCGACAAGTACGTGAAGGAGATCGGCTGGTACTTGCTCCAGAAACCTGGGCTTTGATGGAGGCGATCATCCTGGCGGGGGGGATGGCCGAGCGGCTCGGCGATGCTGCCGGCGGCCGCCCGAAAGCCCTCGTCCAGGTAGGAGGACGCCCGCTCGCCGCCTATCAGGTGAAGCAGCTCGCGCGGGCCGGGGTCGGCAGGGTGATCGTGAGCTGCTCGGAAGGGCAGGCCGACTGGTTCGAGGACGAGCTCGGGGGCCTCGGGCCCGAGATCGTGACCGCTCCTGAGCCGGAGCGGCTCGGGCGCGGCGGCGGGCTACGGTTCGCGGCTGCGCGCCGGGAGGAGGGCGAACCGCTCTACGCCCTGAACGCGGACGAGCTCGTGGACGTCGATCTCGAGGCGCTGCTCGCCCGCCATCGCGACCGCGCGCCGGCGGCGACGATCACCGTCGTCCCGCCCAAGAGCCCCTTCGGCGTCGTGGACGTCGGCGAGGACGACATCGTCACCGGCTTTCGGGAAGATGCGACCCTGCCGGTCTGGGTCAGCTGCGGGGTCTACGTCCTGGACGAGGAAGCGCTCGCCCGCCTGCCCGAGCGGGGAGACCACGAGACGAGCACGTTCCCCGAGTTGGCAGCGGAAGGAAAGTTGCACGCGTTCCGCCACGAGGGCATCTGGCTCACGGTCAACACGCCCAAGGACCTGCGGCTCGCGAAGGAGTTTCTCCGCGAGCATCCGGCCTGGCCCTAGATCACGTATGCTCGCCGCGTCGTGATCCTCCACAGATAGCACGCGCATCGATTTCGTGGCCGGTACGAAGCCGGCCCGCTTGCGCGTGCGCCGCGACGACCCTGCTCAGAACGCACCCCGCCCGTCGCCGGCGCTCCCGATTCGCGGGGGTAGGAGCGATGACACGACGACCCTTCATCAGCAGCGTTTCGAATCCACGACTCAAGAGCCTGCGCCGTCTTCGAAGGAGCCGCGGGGCGACGTTCATCGTCGAGGGATACCGCGAGGTCGCTGCGGCGCTCGAGGCGGGAGTGGCCGTTCCGGAGCTCTACGTGTCGCCAGAGCTGTACCTGGGGAACTCAGACGGACCCCTGGTCTCGCGGGCGGAACGGCGCGGAACGGTCGTGACCGAGCTGAGCGGGGCGGCATTCGAGTCGATCGCCCGGGAAGCGCGCCCCGACGGCATCGTCGCCGTCGTCGAGGG
>WNGF01001908.1_pt1 | contig 29896 bp, 29 predicted proteins | sample 5400641 | NCBI WGS metagenome assembly WNGF01 (sample SAMN13153371, study PRJNA577476) | soil metagenome | isolation source: 80 cm soil or saprolite under grassland replicate 2 | place: USA:California | collected 2016-06-15 | reverse complement strand
TTCGTGCTCTTGAAGAAAAAGCCGTCGAGCTTGCCGGGGTTGAATGCAATCGACGCGACGAGTGGGATCCCGGCCTTGATGAACTGCTCGGCCTCTGCGAGTGAATGAAGCTGAGTCACCTCGCTCTCGAGGCCAAAGTACGAGGCGTAGGCGGTGTTGAAGGGCCAGTTGCCGGCCCCGTTGCCGCCTTTGTCGAGCTGTGTCCCGGCAGTCGTCCCCGACGCGAGCGCGAATGCATGGAAGCTGACGGGATACGCCTGCTTCTCCGCGGCGGCCGCGGAGCCGGCGCCCAGGAGGACTGCCAGCACCACGACGGCGAGCGTGCCTCGGATCACGCGGCGATCGTACGACCGTGCCGTCGACAGGTCAACGCTCAGGGCTTCCGACCGATCGCGAGCAGGTGCGCGCTCGTCCCGATCACGGTTGGCTCCCGTTCAACCGCGCGCGCGACGCGGAGGATGTTCTCCTCCGTTTGCTCGTCCGGGCGGTCGACGAGCAGCCACCCCGGTCCCTCCACCCCGAACAGGCCTTCGAGTTCGAAGCCAGCCTGCTCGACTTCGCTCGCGAGCTCCTCCGGACGATGAAAGTACGCCGTTGTAAAGGCGGGAGCGGGAGCTTCACCGCCACTGCGATGCTGGCCGTCTCCGAGATCCCGCTCCACGATCGGCCAGAACGCGGGATCGCTGAGGTAACCCCCGTAGAGGCCGTCGAGGAGAGAGGCGAAGCGGGAGATCGCAGCCGCGGCAAGAAGCCCGCCCGGCCTGAGAACGCGGTGACCTTCGCGGAGAGCGGCAATCCTGTCGTCTCGCTCGGTCAGGTGGTAGAGGGGCCCGAGCAGAAGGACGACGTCGTACGACTCGCTTGGCTCCTCCAGAGAGCGTGCATCACCCTCAACGGCGCTGAAGCGGCCTCGCGCGCGTTCGATCGCCTGCTGAACGTGGAGCGGCGTCGCGTCGACCAGCCGCAGCTCGTAGCCCTGTTCGGCGAGCCAATCGGCGTATGCCCCGGGTCCCCCGCCGACGTCGAGCACCCGAGCCGGCGGCGGCGGTAGGTAACGGCCGAGGATCTCTTTGGTCCGGACGAACTCGATCCGCGAGTAACCCTGGGTCACGCGGTCGAGCTCCATCCCTCTCTCGTAGTAGGCGCGGATCTCGTCGTCCATGAGCTCGAGCCTTGCATACCGTCCGGCGACTCGACTAGTGTCCGCACCTCCATGACGCGCGCACACGTCGAGCGGACGACCATCACCTCGCTCCTTACGCGCGTCTTTACGCGCTAGCCGGCGTTCCTTTCCTCCGCCGACGCCGGCTAGGTAGCAGCAACAGGCGGAGAGTCCACACTCGAACGAAGGGCGCACGGCCCGTGCAGCCGCCAGTCGACAACCTGCCCCGCGAGCGCGACTCCTGCGGGATCGGCTTTCTCGCCGACGCGAGCGGGCGCGCCTCGCGGACGATCGTCGACGGCGTCCTAGAGGGACTTGCGCGGATGCGCCATCGTGGTGCCGTCGCCGCGGACGGCCGCACCGGCGACGGCGCAGGCGTGCTCCTGCCGTTGCCGCGGGCACTCATCCCCGGACCCTGGTGCGGTCTCGCGATGGTGTTTCTCCGAGACGAATCTGCGCGCAGCGCCGTCGAGGAGGCCTGCACCGCCGAGGGAATCGGGCTCGGAGGCTGGCGAGCGGTGCCGGTCGAGCCCCAGGCGCTCGGGGAACAGGCGCGGCTCACGATGCCGAGGATCGAGCAGCTCGCCTTGCTGCAGCCGTTGGGGATGCCTCTCGACGAGGCAGAGGCGTGCGCGTACCGCGCGCGCCGGCGCGCCGAGACCGTGGGCGGGGCATACATCGCGTCGCTCTCGTTTCGCACGGTCACCTACAAGGCGCTCTGCGCGGCGGACCAGCTGGCAGCGTTCTACACCGACCTGCGCGATCCGGCCGTGGCGGTCCCCTTCGGAATCTTCCACCAGCGTTTCTCGACGAACACCGCGCCGTCCTGGGAGCGGGCCCAGCCCTTCCGCCTCCTCTGCCACAACGGTGAGATCAACTCGATCGAGGGCAACGCCGCCTGGATGCGCGCACGCGGTTACACCCTCGAAGAGAACGGCTCCGATTCGACGTTCCTCGACAACGCGCTCGAGCTCCTCGTCCGCGGCGGCAGGGACATCCGTCACGCCATGGCGATGCTGATCCCGGAGGCCGCGGACGCCGACCCCGAGCTCGACGAGGACATCCGCAGCTTCTACCGCTACCACTCCACGCTCCTCGAGCCGTGGGACGGCCCCGCAGGGGTCGTCTTCACAGACGGGCGGGTCGTCGGCGCAGCCCTCGACCGCAACGGCCTGCGCCCACTGCGCTACGCCGTCGCCGACGACCGACTCGTCGCTTGCGCCTCGGAAGCGGGCGCCCTCCCTCTCCCCGAGGGTGCCCGCATCCGGCGCGGACGGCTCGGCCCCGGCGAGATGCTCGTCGTTGATCCCGCGCTGGGCATCGAGGAGAACGGGGCGATCAAACGCCACCTCGCCCGGAAGCGTCCGTACGCCCGCTGGCTGCGCGCGAGCGTGCGCCGGGTGGACGCAGGCGTACCGGTGGAACCGCCGACGGAGAGTCTCGCCGCACGCCAGATCGCGGCCGGCTACACACGCGAGGACATCTCCCTCCTCCTCCGTCCGTCGGCGGCCACCGGTCACGAGCCGACCTCGTCGATGGGAGACGACACCGCGCTGCCACCTCTCGCAGGGCGGTCGCGCCCCGTGACGTCGTATCTGCGCCAGCGGTTTGCCCAGGTCACGAACCCGCCGATCGATCACCTGCGCGAGCGATCGGTCATGTCGCTTCGGACGCTGCTCGGTGGGCGAGCGCCTCTCGTCGGCGAGCACCCGCGAGCCGCACGGCTACTGGAACTCGAGAGCTTCTTCCTCTTTCCGGGTGCCGTGGACGAGCTAGCACGCTGCGGCTCGAGACTCGACACGGCCTTCGACGCGGCGGAAGGCCTTCGCCGCGCCTGCGGCCGCCTCGCAGAGGAAGCCGTGGCCGGCGAGGCCGACCTTTTGATCCTCGAGGGGCGCGGAGCCGCCCTCTCGGTTCCGGCAGTGCTGGCCGTTGGGGCAGTGCATCAGCGCCTGGTGGCCGAAGGCCTCCGAACGCGAAGGTCAATCCTCATCGTCAGCGACGAGCCCCGTGAAGCGCATGACTTCGCGTGCCTGCTCGGCTATGGCGCCGACGCTGTCTGTCCGCGCCTCGCTCTCGAGACGATCGCCGTGCTTGCGGACGCGGACAAGCTCGGCGGCGACCGTCCCTCCCCTGCCGAAGCACAACTCCGGTTCCGGGAGGCCGTCGAGGACGGCGTCCTGAAGATCATGTCCAAAATGGGCATCGCAGAGCTCGCGTCCTACCGTGGCGCACAGCTCTTCGAAGCCATCGGCCTCGCGCCCGACGTGATCGATCTCTGCCTCACGGGCACGCCGAGCTCAATCGGAGGAGTCGGTTTCGCGGAGCTCGAGCGCGAGCTGATCGCGCGGCGTGAGCCCGCCGAGCTCGAGAACCCCGGCTACGTGAAGTTCCGCAAGGGCGGGGAGCCGCACGCCACCAATCCGGCGGTCGTTGAGACGCTGCGAGAGGCAGCGTCTGCTCACGCGCTGCGCAAAGCCGTCAACGGCGGCGGCAGGCGGCTCTACGACCGGTTCGCCGAGCTCGTGAATGGGCGCGCGCCGCTCGAGCTCCGCGATCTCCTGGAACTGCAGTCCACCGCCGGGCCCGTGCCTCTCGACGAGGTCGAGCCCGCGGAGTCGATCGTCGGGCGCTTCTCCGGCGGAGCGATGTCACACGGCTCGCTGTCCGCCGAGGCCCACGAGACCGTGGCGGTTGCCTTCAACCGCCTCGGCGGGCGCTCGAACTCAGGCGAGGGCGGCGAGGACCCTGCGCGGTTCCGCACTAATGCCAACTCGCGGATCAAGCAGGTCGCCTCGGGCCGCTTCGGTGTCACACCGGAGTACCTCGCCTTCGCCGAGGAGCTCCAGATCAAGATCGCCCAGGGCTCGAAGCCGGGCGAGGGTGGACAGCTGCCGGGCCACAAGGTCACGGCCGAGATCGCGCGGCTCCGTCACACGCAGGCCGGGATCGAACTGATCTCGCCACCTCCGCATCACGACATCTATTCGATCGAGGATCTCGCCCAGCTCGTCTTCGACCTCAAGCAGGCGAACCCCGGCGCCGCGGTCTCCGTCAAGCTCGTCTCCGCGGCCGGCGTCGGGCTGGTTGCGGCCGGTGTGGTGAAGGCCCTCGCGGACGTCGTCCACATCGCCGGCGCCGACGGCGGCACCGGCGCGAGCCCGCTGTCGTCGATCAAACACGCCGGCGCCCCCTGGGAGCTCGGGCTCGTGGAGACCCAGCAGACGCTCGTGGAGGGCGGTCTGCGCGGCCGCGTGCGTCTGCGTGCGGACGGGGGGCTCAAAACGGGTCGTGACGTCGTCGTCGCGGCGCTGCTCGGCGCGGACGAGGTCTCGTTCGGTACGGCGCTGCTAATCGCGGAAGGCTGCCTGATGGTGCGCTCCTGCCACCTCGACACCTGCCCGGTCGGAATAGCGACCCAGCGGCCCGAACTGCGCGCGAAGTTCGCGGCCACGCCCGAGGCCGTGGAGGCCTACCTCCTGCTCGTGGCGGAGGAGGTGCGCAGGCACCTGGCAGGCCTGGGTCTGCGCACCTTCGCAGAGGCCGTCGGTCGCGCGGACCTGCTTCGCCGTCGCGAGACGGCGGAACGGCGTACCGCGTCGCTGGACGTCAACGGTTTGCTCCGCTCGCCCCAGGGCTCTTTCTCCGGAGAGGCGCAGCTTCAGCCTCAAGGAGGCGAGCTCGGCGCGCAGCTCGCGATCGACGCGGCCGCGATCCTCGAGGAGGAGCGGATCGTGGATCTCCGCTACCCGATCGACAACCGCGACCGCGCCGTCGGCGCGCGACTAGGCGTCGCGATCGCACGCCGCTTCGGTGCGGGACCTCCACCCGGCCTGGTGCGCGCTCGGTTCGAGGGATCAGCCGGACAGAGCTTCGGCGCGTTTCTCGCAGCCGGACTCGAGCTCGAACTGGTCGGCGAGGCGAACGACGGCGTCGGCAAGGGGATGAGTGGAGGCCGGGTGGTCGTGCTGCCCCCGCCCGACGATGACGTTGACCCGGTGCTCCTCGGGAACGCCGCTCTCTATGGCGCCACCGGAGGAGAGCTCTTCGCGCGCGGCCGCGCGGGCGAGCGCTTCGCCGTCCGGAACTCGGGCGCCACCGCGGTGATCGAGGGCGCGGGCGACCACACGTGCGAGTACATGACGGGCGGGATCGTCGTCGTTCTCGGTGACATCGGCCTCAATGTCGGCGCCGGAATGAGCGGCGGTGAGCTCTACGTCCTCGATCCGGCCGGCCGGCTCCCCCTCCGCCTCAATACGCAACTGGTGGCGGCAGAGCGAGCCGCCGGCGAGGGGTTACGCACGCTGCTCGAACAGCACGTGCGCCACACCGGCTCACTTCGGGCAGCCGCCGCGCTCGAGCGCTGGGACGAAGCCGCAGCCTGGTTCTGGCGTGTCGTCCCGCGCGAGCGCGTCGCCGCGCGCGAAGACGGCGCGGAAGTCGCGAGCGCGGCGTCGCGGCACTAGCCGGTGTTGCGCAATGCCGCGGCGATGCCCGCGATCGTTCGCAGCAAGGGCCGCCGAACCCGCTCGCGCTCTTTCTCGTCCACGGCGGAGCGGTAGCGGCGAAGCAGCTCGACCTGGAGTGCGTTCAGCGGGTCGACGTACGGGTTGCGGAGGGTGATCGAGCGCTGCACCACCGGCTGTCGGTCGAGGAGCTCTTGCGACTTGACGATCTCCAACACGGCCGCCGTCGCGCGCTCGTGTTCCGCGCAGATCGTCCCCCACAGCCGGGCGTCGTCGACGAGCTCGAGGTAGCTCTCGGCGATCTCGAGACTCGCCTTCGCGAGCGTCATCTCGAGATTCTCGATGAGCGACCGGAAGAACGCCCATTCGCGAACAAGCCGCCCGAGCTCGGCGAGGTCGCTGTTGGCGAAGGCGGTACCACAGCCGTACCAGGCTGGTAGCAGGCAGCGGTTCTGCGTCCACGCAAACACCCACGGGATCGCTCGTAACGAACCAAGGTCAGCCGCGCCGCCGGGGCGACGCACCGGGCGCGAGCCGATCTCCAGCAGCGACAGCTCCTCGATCGGGGTGAAATCACGGAAGAAGACGGGGAATCCCTCGTCCTCCCAGACGAGCGCCCGGTACACCTCGTGCGCGCGTGCGGACAGCGCTGCGACGGTCTCGCGGGCTCCCGGGGGCGGGTCGGCCTGCGCAACATCCGGAAACGCAGAGAGAAGCGTCGCGGCGAGCGCCGCCTCGAGATTCGCGTAGGCGAGTCCCGGAAGGCCGTACTTGAATGAGATCGTCTCGCCTTGCTCGGTCAGCTTCAGACGTCCGGGTGGATGTCCGGGCGGCGTCGCGAGGATCGCGGCGTGGGTCCGTCCGCCGCCCCGGCCAGCGCTGCCACCTCTCCCGTGGAAGATCGTCAGCTCGATGCCGCGTTGAGCTGCAAGTGCAGCCAGCGCCTCTTGAGCCTGGTAGATCTCCCATTGGGCCGTCAGGTAGCCGCCGTCCTTGCCCGAGTCCGAGTAGCCGACCATCACCTCGAGTCGGCCGTCACGGACGACCCGTGGGTCGTCCAGCAGCTCTTTGACGATCTCCGGCGCCGCACGCAAGTCCTCGATCGTCTCGAAGAGCGGCACCGGGGAAAGTGGTTCGTCGGTGGCGTCGAGCACTGCGAGAAGGTCCGCGGCGCTGCTCGTCCCCGACACGATCACGGTGTCGGCCGCCTCGGCACCGTGCCGACGACGAACGTCTGCGACGGCGGCGAGCGCTGCGCGCGCCCGCTCACCCCGGATTTCGGACGCGTGCAACCGGAGGTCGAGCTTCGCAAGATGAAAACCGAAGATCTCGACGCGGCGCCGGAGATCCGCGAGCCTCCCGTCGGCAATCCGCGCGCCCCGGTGGGCACGCAAGCTGCGATCGACCACGTCGAGATCGGCTGAGAGCTCGTCGGGCGACCGGTACCCGTCGTTCCCGAGCCGCCACCAGACGAAGGACAGCTTCCGCCGGTACGGCTCTCCCTCGTTTTGCGCGCCGATCTGCGTCGAGTAATCGAGCAGCTCTTGCTCGTCGCGTGTGATCGATTCGAGCAGCTCGTCCGATACCGGCGTGAGCGAGCTCGCGACTCCGAGCGACGCGGCAAGCGCACGCACTTCGTCGCGATAACGACCCAGCACGAGAGCGTGCGAGCGCTCCGACGCCTCGATGATCGTGTCCGGGCCTGCCGCAGGGTTGCCATCGAGGTCACCGCCGATCCACGTGCCGAAACGGAGCGGCGTGGGCGCATCCGGAAAGAAGGAGCGGTAGTCGGCGAGCAGGCGAGGAGCCTCGCCTAGCAGGCTCTGCTCGAAGAACCAGAGGCCGTGTCGGATCTCGTCCACGACCCGCGGCCGGACGGCACGCACCTCGTCTGTTTGCCAGAGCAACGTCACCTCCCCTGTGAGCGCGCCGGCGATGGCCTCCGCTCTCGCCGGCGAGGCAAGCGGATCGTCGAGCTCTCCGAGCAGACGGCTGATGCGCACGTGGGCGCCCAGGACGGTCCGGCGCGTCGCCTCAGTCGGGTGCGCGGTCAGCACGAGCTCGAGCGACAACGACGGCGCCGGCCGATCCCCCAGCCGACTGAACGCGTCGCGCAACGACTCGCGCGGGACGCGCTGCTCGAGCTCGTACTCCCGCCGCCGGCGGAGCCGATGGTGCTGCTCCGCGATGTTGACGAGCTGGAAGTAGATCGCGAAGGCGCGGATGATCGAGGCCTGCTGCTTCAGCTCCAGCCCGCGCACCGCCTCGCGCAGCTCTTCGCGCGGCGCACCTTCCCGCGCCTGCCGTGACAGCAGGCGGATCCGCTCCTCAGCGTCGAGCAGTTCCTGACCTTCCTGCTCGACCAACACGCGGCCGAGTACGTCGCCGAGGAGTCGGATGTCCCGTCGGAGCCGAGCATCCGCGCTCATCGGTCAATCCTGCACGCGCCGACGATCGGAGGGGAGGTGGGTGCCGCGAGCAGGCGGCACCCACCTCGCATTTGTCCTAGCCCGACGCGGGCTCTGGCGCGGCAGCAGGAACAACTGGAGCAGGCGCCGTGCGCGCATGCCCGTGCGAGAGCCCGAGATGACCGTGCGCCTCGGTCCCGTAGCCGCCGGGGACCGGGATGTAGAACTCGGGGTAGCCCCACATGCCGTGTTCCGAGACGTCCAGTCCGGCCGTCTCGGTCTCCGGCTCGACGCGGATCCCCCACAGCCGCTTCATAGTCCACAACGTCCCGAACGAGGCCGAGAAGGTGAACGCGCCGACCGTCACGAGACCGAGCGCCTGGATCCCGAGCTGGTGGAACGAGCCCGTGTAGACGAGTCCGCCACCCCCTGTGGCGAGGTTCGACGCCAGGGAAGGCACCGCGAACAGTCCGGTCGCAAGTGTCCCCCACACGCCTGACATCCCGTGCACGGCAACAGCACCGATGGGATCGTCGATACCGATCCGCTCGACAAAGAGCACGCCTGAAACGGCGATCAACCCGGACACGAGGCCGATCACGACCGCCGCCCACGGCGCCACGAATCCCGACGCCGCGGTGACGGCGACGAGCGCTGCAAGCACGCCGTTCAGCATCATCGACACGTCGGGTTTGCGCAGGATCAGCCACGCGCTCGCGATCCCGCCGACGGCGCCGGCGGCAGCGGCGAGGTTCGTGGTCAAGGCGACGTAGCCGAAGTAGCCGATGCGATCGCCCGTGACCACACCCAGCGTCGAGCCCGGATTGAAGCCGAACCAGCCGAACCAGAGGATGATCGTGCCCAGGACGGCGTACGGCATGTTGTGCCCGGGGATCGGATTCGCCCGGCCGTCACGACCGAACTTGCCGATGCGCGGCCCGAGCAGGATCGCACCGGCAAGCGCCGCGAGCGCGCCCTGGTAGTGAACGACGGTGGAACCGGCGAAATCCTGCATGCCCCTGGCGAACAGCCAGCCGCTGGCATGCCAGATCCAGTGCGACGTGACCGAGTAGATCAGCGTGAATGCGACACCGAAGGCGAAGTAGACCCAGAGCTTCGCCCGCTCGGCCATCGCACCCCAGACGATCGCGAGCGAGACGCCCGCGAAGACCACCTCGAACAGGTATGCACTCGCGCCGGGGATCCCCGTGAAGAACGAGTACGGCGCCTGTCCGATTGCGAGCAGCTCATCGGTGGAGGGGAAGAAGCCGTGGGTTCCGACGATGGCGTTTCCGTCGCCGAACGCGATCCCGAAGCCAACGGCCCAGTAGACCAGCGAGCAGAGGCCGAAGATGAGGACGTTCTTGCCCGCGATGTGGGCGGCGTTCTTCATCCGGGTCAGCCCCGCCTCCAGGAAGGCGAAGCCCGCCTGCATGAACATCACGAGTACGGCAGCGATGACGACCCACGTCGTGTTCGCCGCGATCAGGAGCTCCTTGGTGGTCATCTACGCTCGCACCTCCCTCTCCAGGCTCGCGCCCGTCCGGCTGTGCGTGACGTTCTCGACCGAGCTCGTCCAGACGAGCCCGTCGCCCGACTCGTTGCCGCTTCGCGCGGCATCCGAGATCGCGCCCACGACAGCCTCGGCGAGCTCGTCGGGGACGATGAACATGAGGTGCGCCTTCGGCAGGAACCGCGACTCGAAGATCCGGCCGCGGTACTCGTGGGTGACGCCACGCTGACGGCCGTGGCCGATCGCCTCGATCACTGTGACGCCCACGTGTCCCGTCTCGTGCTCGACCGCGTCGATGACCGTCTCGACACGCTCGCGGATCACTACTGCCTCCACTTTGATCATCCCGACCACCCCTTGTGGCTCTGAGCCACAAGCTCATCGGAGTTGACTCGTTCCTGCATAACCAAGGGGCCAGTGCAGCCCTGGATCCACTTAGTGGCTCTGAGCCACAAAGTCATGCGATCACCTCGCTTCGTCGCTCGAGGAACACGGTGTCTCGCCACACGCCGTCGCGCTTCGCGATCCGGTCACGTCTGCCTACGACGCGGAAGCCGCATCGCTCGTGCAGGATCAGGGACGCGCGGTTCTCGGGGAAGATCGCGGTCTGGATCGTCCAGATCCCTGCCGCTTCCGCGCCGGCGATCAGCGCCTCGAGCAGCGTGCGACCGATCCCGAGCCCCCGCGCGTCGCGGGCGACGTAGACGGTGTTCTCCGCGACGCCGCTGTAGCACCGCCGCTTCGACGCGGGGGAAAGAGCTGCCCAGCCGACCACCTCACCGAGCAGCTCTGCGACGAGCCGATGTTCGCGCAGGTGCGCCGTGTCCCAGCTCTCCCAGGCCGGAACCTCGGTCTCGAACGTAGCGAGTCCGTCGCGCATGCCGTCCCAATAGATGTCCGCGACCGCCGGCCAGTCGTCCGGCTCGAGGCGCCGGAGCTCGACGGACGGCGGGGCGGCGAGTGTGTCCGTTGGCCGTACGCCGAGCTCCAACACCTCACGCCTCCCTTCGTGCCTAGCAGTCGTAGTAGAGAGAGAACTCGGCCGGATGCGGGCGCAGCCGCACAACATCGGCCTCGTTCTCGCGCTTGTATGCGATCCAGGTCCGGATCAGCTCCTCGCTGAACACGCCTCCGGCGGTCAGGAAGTCGTGGTCCGTGTCAAGTGCGTCCAGCGCCTCTGCGAGCGAACCTGGCACCTGTGCGACACCCCGGTCCTCCTCGAACAGGTCCCAGTCGGCCGGCTCGCCCGCGTCCAGGCCTTTCTGGATCCCGTCGATCCCTGCCATCAGCATCGCCGCGAACGCGAGGTACGGGTTTGCGGATGCATCGGGGCAGCGGAACTCGATCCGCTTCGCCTTGGGCGACTCCGAGTACATCGGGATCCGGATGCACGCACTGCGGTTGCGCTGCGAGTACACGAGGTTCACCGGTGCCTCGTAGCCGGGCACGAGCCGCCGATAGGAGTTCGTCGTCGGCGCACAGAGAGCGAGCAGGGCTGGTGCATGGGTCAGAAGACCGCCCACGTACGCCCGGGCCAGCTGCGAGAGCCCCGCGTAGCCGGACTTGTCCGCCATCAGCGGCGTGCCCTCCTTCCAGAGGGACTGATGCGTGTGCATGCCTGAGCCGTTGTCGCCGAAGATCGGCTTTGGCATGAACGTCGCCGTCTTGCCGGCGGCATGCGCGACGTTCTTGACGACGTACTTGTAGGTCATGATCTGATCGGCCATGCGGGTCAGGGTCTCGTAGCGAAGGTCGATCTCGCACTGCCCGCCGGACGCGACCTCGTGGTGATGGAACTCGCACGGAATGCCGAGACGCTCGAGCGTCAGGACCATCCGCGTTCGCAGGTCGCTGAGCGTGTCGTGCGGTGCCGGCGGGAAGTAGCCCTCCTTCTCGCGCACGGTGTAGCCGAGCCCGGCCTTGCCGGAGTTCCAGTGGCCCTCGCCGGAGTCGACCAGGTAGTGGGAGCGATTCGGGCCGAGCTCGTACGAGACCTCGTCGAAGACGAAGAACTCGCATTCCGGGCCCATGTAGGCGGTGTCCGCGATCCCCGTGGAGCGCAGGTAGTCCTCGGCGCGCCTGGCGATGCGGCGGGGGTCCTTGGCGTAGCCGTCGCGGGTTACCGGATCCGCGATCTCGCAGATGAGCGAGAGCGTCGGCGCCTCGGTAAACGGGTCGAGGATTGCGGAGGACGCGTCCGGCATCAGCAGCATGTCCGACTCGGAGATCCCCTGCCAGCCTCGAATCGAGGAACCGTCGAACCCCAGACCTTCGTCGAACGCGGACTCGTCGAAGGACGTGATCGGCAGGGTCATGTGCTGCCACGTGCCCAGCAGGTCGCAGAACTTGAGGTCGACCATCTGGGCGGTCGTCTCGCGCGCCCACTCGAGCGCCTCCCGCGCGTCGGGGGCGGTCGCCTGCCCGTTCGCGAGGTAGTGCTTCGTCTCTTCCGCTGCCATACCGCTCCTTCCGACTCGGACCACAAAAAAAGAGCCCAGAACTCCGATGAGTTCTGAGGCTCCATTGCCTCGGCGTCCGCCTGCTGCGGCGGACGACCTGAGGCGCACCTTAGCGAACGGCGCGGACGTCGTACAGGCTGGCGACTTCGACAGCCGTCGCCGCAAGCCGCTCGCGAAGCTCCACGGGCTCGAGCACTTCCGCGTCAGGCCCGAACCTCAGCAACTCGCGGAATGCATCCTCGAGGCTCTGGAAGCCCACGACGAAGACACCGTCCTCGCCGCGCAGGTCCCGTGGCAGGAAACGCAGGGCGAGCTCGCTGGCCCTCAGCTTCACCTCGACGCGCGGACGTGAGGCCTCAAACGAGCGCGACCACTCGTCCCAAAAGGCGGCCAGCTCGAAGGCTTCCGGGCGCTCGAAGCCTTCCTCCAGGATCCGCACCGACGCGAACCTCGAAACGCGATAGACCCGCATCCCTGCACTGCGGCGTGCGACGAGGTACCACGCGCCGCCCTTGAGGACAAGGCCGAGCGGGTCGAGCGTGCGCTGCACGACGCGAGCGCCCTCGCGGTAGCGCGAACTGAGCCGTCGCCCACGCCAGGTGGCGGCTGCGATCGTGGGCAGATGAGGAACGGTGTCCTCACCCCGAAACCAGCCACGCGCATCGAGGTGGAAGTACCGCTCGGCCCGGCTCGCCCGCTCCTGGAGCTCGGCCGGAAGGGCTGCGAGCACCTTCAGCCGGGCGTTGGCGAGCACGCCGCCGAGGCCGAGCTCCGCGGCCGGCGCGGGAGCAACGAACAGGGCCTCGGCCTCCTGTGCGGTGAGCCCGGTCAGCTTCGTCCGATATCCCCCCGCGAGCCGGTAGCCCCCGGCTGGACCGCGCACCGCTTCGACCGGAACGCCGGCGGCGTCGAGCGCTTCCACGTCACGGTGGATCGTCCGGACGGAGACGCCGAAGTGTTCCGCCAGCTCGGCCGCCGTGAGCTGCCCCCGAAGCTGTAGGAGCAGGAGCAGCGAAACGAGACGCGTTGCCCGCATCGAGCGGGAAGATACATGACAGAAGCTGGCATGTATATGGCGTACGCTTCCCGTCATGAACGACGAGCCAGAGCAGACACCGGAAGCCCAGGCATCCGAGCTCGAGCGAGAGGAGCGACGCCTCGAGCGCCTCCGTCTCGTAACGCAGCTCTGGGCGCCTAGGGACTACTTCGACGACGACTCCGATCCGAAGGCAGCAGCGTGAACGTGACGCCGAACGTCTTCGGCAACGGGTGGGACGCGCTCGACGATTGGTCGGGCGGAGGCGCCAAGACGAAGCACCTCGTCGAGCGCGGGCCGACCCTCGGTGCGAGCCTCTATGAGCTGGGGCCGGAGAACTCCGTCATCTACCACTTCCACCACGGCTCCGAGGAGTTGCTGATTGTCCTCCGCGGTCGACCGACTCTGCGCACGCCGGAAGGAGAGCGGCAACTCGCCGAGGGGGAGGTCGTCCACTTCCCGGTCGGTCCGGACGGAGCACACGGCCTCCGCAACGACACCGACCAGCCGGTGCGTTACATCGTCGCCGGCATTCGCGTCTCGCCCGAGGTGGCGGAGTATCCAGACCTCAAGAAGCTCACCGCCCAGGCTCGGACCGAGTCCCAGACCGGCGAGCGCCTCTTCGTGATCCACGACCTCGAGCAAGACCCGGAGGAAGCAGCATGACCGAAAGGATCAACGTCTTCACCGAGGAATGGGAGAACCCGTATCCGCAGCCCGACGGCTATCGCGCCAATTACAAGCGAGTCAAGGCCGGCGATCTCGCGCTGGGCGTCTACGAGCTGTTTTCCGGGCAGACCCAATGCCCGTACCATTTCCACCACGGCAACGATGAGCTCCTCCTGGTGCTCCATGGCCACCCGACGCTTCGCACTCCCGACGGGGAGCGCGAGCTCCAGCCGGGCGATGCCGTTCCCTTCCCGGCGGGGGCGGCCGGTGCGCACCAGATCGTCAACCGGAGCGACGAACCGGCCCGCTACGTCATCGCTGCGCGTCACGTCTCGCCCGAACTCGTCGAGCATCCCGACAGCGGCAAGATCCTTGCGATGTCGTACAACGAGTCGCAGCGCGGGCAGCCGCTCTGGACCGTCCATCGGCTCGACAACGAAGTCGATTACTTCGACGGCGAACAACCGCGAGGCGCTTGACACGGCTGCTACGGTCTAACGCGGTAATGCACCTCCTCGGCTGACTCCTCACATCCCGTGCCCCGCCTGCGTTTGCAGGTGTACTGCGCGTGCCAGTGTCCCGCCGAGTCGTAGGAGCCTGAAGTGTTCGCCGTTGAAGTCCAAAACTTGCGCAAGGAGTTCTTCCGCCGCGATGCGACGCGGACGCACGGACGCAAGCGGCGGCGGCGTGTGGCGGCACTCGAAGGCATCACGTTCACGATCGAGCGCGGTGAGTGCGTCGCGATCCTGGGCCAGAACGGCTCGGGCAAGTCGACGCTGGTCCGAGTCCTCTCGACCCTGCTGCTGCCCGACGGCGGCGCGGCGAGGATCTTCGGCCACGACGTCGTGAAGGAGTCGCGCGCGGTGCAGCGACTCGTGAACCGCGTGTCGGTCGAGGCCTCGTTCTTCAAGAAGATGTCGTCGGAGGAGAACCTCGCCTACGCCTCGCGGTTCTACGGCATGCCCCCGAGCCAGACGCGCACCAAGATCCCCGAGATCCTCGAGCACGTCGGCTTTCCGGTCAGCCGCCGCCACGAGGGAATGGAGCACCTCTCCCGCGGAATGCAGCAGAAGGTCGCGCTCGCGCGGGCGCTGCTCACGTCACCCGTCCTGCTCCTCCTGGACGAGCCGACGACCGGCCTCGATCCACGGTCGAAGCTCGAGGTTCAGAACTTCATCCGCGAGGTCTGGACTTCGCACGACGCGACGATCCTGCTCTGCACGCACGACCTGCGCGAAGCGGAGATTCTCGCCGACCGCGTCGGCATCCTCGACCGCGGCCGGCTCCTCTGCCTGGAGCCGGCGGACGAGATCAAGGACCGCTACGACGCCGAAACGCTCGAGGAAGCCTTCATGGCGGCGACCGGCCGCGCGTTCGAGGCCGAGGAAGACGAGGATGCGGAGAGAGGCGTGTTCGCATGAGAGACGCGGCAGGCGCACTCCGGCACGAGTTCATCGGTCTATACGGGATGGTCGAGCGCAACTGGTACCTCATGAAGCGCTACGCCTGGTGGGAGATCGCCTTCTTCTTCTGGACGGCGGCGAACACGCTCACGATCGTCTTCATCGCCAAGGGAGTCGTGGCGACCGGCGGCACGGTCGACATCGACCGCCTCACCACGATTCTGCTGATCGGCGCGGTCATCTGGTCGTACCTGGGCATCGTCTTCGAGCTCCTGATCGAGACCGTTGCCTGGGAGCGGTGGGAGGGGACGATCGAGTACACCTTCATGGCGCCGCTGACGCGCGCCGTCCACCTGCTCGGCACCGGCATCTTCGCTGTGATGTACGGACTCGTTCGCGCGACGATCGTGTTCGCCACGATCGCGGCGTTCTTCGGCCTCCACATGCCGAACGCGAATTTCGGCTCCGCGATTCTGCTCCTGGGAGTGGCGTCGATCTCGTTCGTCGGCATCGGGATGATGACCGCGGTGCTCCCGCTGATCTCGCCTGAGAAGGGGACGCAGTTCGGCTACGTCGCACAGGGGCTGATGCTCGTCGTCTCCGGCGTCTATTACCCCGTCTCGGTGCTGCCCGAGTTCATGCAGTGGATCGCGACGATCTCCCCGGCAACCTACGCACTGCGCGGAATGAGGAGTGCGATTCTCGACGGTGCCGGAGTCGGTGCCGTCTGGGGAGACATCTGGCCGATGATCATCATCGGCGTCGTCTCGGTGCCACTCGGCATCTGGGTCTTCCGGCGCGGTGAGATCCACGCGAAGAGGTACGGCAAGCTGAAGCGATCCGGATAGGAAGCGGTGCGCCGAGCCGAGCCGACCCAGGTCTGGTATCTGCTGCGAGCAGGGTCGGCATTAGGCGACACGCTCGTCTGGGTCCTCGCGCCCATCTACTTCGTCACGAGCGTGGGAATGAGCCCGCTTCAGCTCGTTCTTGTCGGAACGTTCATGGAGCTCACCGTCTTCGTCTTCGAGGTACCGACCGGAATCGTCGCCGACGTCTACAGCCGCCGACTGTCCACCGTGATCGGGTTCGTCGTCATGGGAGCGTCGATCGTGTTCGTCGGGTCTGTGCCTGAAGCATGGGCCGTCATCGCCGGGTGGTCGGTCTGGGGCTTCGGCTACACGTTCACGAGCGGCGCCACCGACGCCTGGCTGGCCGACGAGATCGGCGCGGAGAACGTGCGTCCGGTCTATCTGCGGAGCGCACAGATCAGCCGCATCGTCGCGCTGATCGGGATTGCCGCGAGCGTCGGCCTCGGCCTCGTTGCTTTCTGGCTCCCGATCGTCGTCGGGGGCTGCGTGATCGCCGCGACCGGCTTCGCGCTCGCATTCGTGATGCCGGAGACCGGATTCAAACCGGCGCCGCGGCGGGAAGCGGAAGGCCACGTGCGGGCGATGACCCGGACCGGACGCACCGGCGTGAAGCTCGTGCGGCGAACGCCACTGCTACTCATGATCCTGGGAATCTCGGCGTCGTGGGGAGCATGGAGCGAAGGCTATGACCGGTTGGCCGAGGCGCACATCATTCGAGACGTGGGCCTACCGAGCTTCGTCGGGCTCTCGTTCGTCGTCTGGTTCGGCCTTATCTATGCGTCCTCGCTCTTGCTGTCGATCTTCGTCGCGCGACCGGCGAACCGGCGGCTCGAGCACGCGGGACAGCTCACCGTCACGAGGATCCTGTTGACGCTCAACGTCGTGTTGATCGGCAGCGTCGTCATCTTCGGCCTCGCCGGGATGTTCTGGCTCGCCCTCCTCGCGATGCTCCTGACGAACGTGGCTCGCTCGCTCGCGATGCCGCTCTTCACGAGCTGGCTCAATCAGAGCATCACGGAGTCGACGGTTCGTGCGACCGTCATGTCGATCACGAACCAGGCGGACGCAGTCGGACAGTGGACCGGAGGGCCGGCAATCGGGGCGATCGGTAACGCCTTCGGGATGCGCGCCGCGCTCGTCACGGGGGCTTTTCTGCTCTCTCCCGCCCTCGGGCTGTACAGCCGTGCGCTCCGGCATGGTGGCCGCGAACCTGAGCTCGAAGGCATCGCGGAAGCGCCGGCCTGAGCCCTACCGGATTCGCTCCAAACACGCGCGTAACCCATCGCGCCAGTGCGGGAGCTTCGGTGCGTCCTTCGCGCTCTCGAGCACTGAATAGGCCGGACGCAGCGCGGCGCGGCCGAGCTCCGTAGTCGAGATACGGCGGACGCGGCAATCCACCCGCGCCTCCTCGAAGATCGCCTCGGCAAACTCCGCCCACGTGCAATCGCCCTCAGCAGCGAGGTGCCACACGCCGAAGGGCCGGTCGAGTAGCTCCTGAGTCGCGGCGGCGAGGTGACCCACGTACGTCGGCGCGCTGCGCTGATCGTCGACCACCGCCACCTCGTCTTGCTCGCGCGCGAGGCGGAGCATCGTCGTGACGAAGTTCGTCCCGGACGGCCCGAAGAGGCCGGACGAGCGAACGACCCAGGCCTGCTCGCCGGCCGCGCCCTCACCGTAGAGCTTCGTGCGGCCGTACGCGGAGAGAGGATTGGGCGCATCCGACTCGACGTACGGCTCGCTCTTCTGGCCGTCGAAGACGTAATCCGTCGAGTAGTAGACGAGCGGGGCCCCGAGCTCCGCGACATGGCGCGTCCCGCCGACGTTCACCGCGGCGGCGTCCTGGGGGTCGTCCTCGGCGCCGTCGACGTCGGTCCACGCCGCCGCGTGCAGCACGAGGCGCGGGGGTGGATCCAGTGGGGGCGGGGGGAACGTGACGTCCCAGTTCTCGTGCGTCCAGGCGACGAGGTCTTCGGCCGCGAATTCCTCCTGCAGCGCGCGGCCGAGCTGCCCGCCGGCGCCAGTTACGAGGATGGGGGCGTGTCCCGTTCCGACAGGATCGGCGATTTCGTGCTCCAGAGATCGCGGACGCGTGGGTCGTCCCACGGGAGGCCGTGCTCGTCCGCGTCGGTCGCGTCGTACTCCTCGCTGACGTGATACAGCATCAGGACGTCCGTCAGCGCTTCGAACCCGTGCGCGAGGTTGCCGGGGACGTAGACCGCGGCGAAGTTGCCTTCGCCGATGTCCTCGCGGAAGGTTTCGCCCGTGTCGCGGTCGAGGGCGACCACGCGCGCGCGTCCCTGCAGGCAGACGAACAGGTCGTCCTGGCCGCGCTCGTGGTAGTGCAGCCCTCGAATCGTGCCCTTCCGCGAGAACGACACGTTGGTCTGCCGGATCGGCTTCGGCAACCCGCTCGTGCGAGCGATCTCGACGAGCCAGCCACGAGGATCCTCGAACCTCCGGAGCGGGATCGAGCGCGTCCGCTCTGAACCGAAATGCGGCCGGCGGGCCCGATCGATCACCTCGTAGTACGCGTCGATCGACTCGCCGGCATCACCCCAGTATCCCGGGAACACATCGTACTCAAGCGTTCCTGCTCGCACATAGTGATTGTTGACGTCTGTGATCTCGAGCTCGCCGCGCGCCGAAGGTTGGAGGTCGGCGATCGCGTCGAAGACGTCCGTGTCGTAGCAGTACAGGCCGGTCACTGCGAGCTTGCCCGGTGGATCCGCGGGCTTTTCGAGGATTTCGACGATCCGCTCGCCTTCGATGCGGGGAACACCCAGATGGCGTAGGTGTTCCGTTTCGCGCACGTACGCAAGTAACACGCGCGCCCCCGTGGCCTGCGCCTCGAATCTCCGGATCGTCTCGGCGATCGACCCGCCGTAGATGTTGTCGGCCAGCATGACGACGAGCCGGTCATCGCCGGCGAAGTCGCGCGCGAGTCCAAGCGCCTCGGCGATACCACCTGGGCGCACCTGCTGTGCGTACTGCAGGTCCTTGCCGAAGTAGCGGCGGAAGTCTTCGACGTGATCGCTGCCCGTGACCAAGATCAGGTCTCGGACCCCGGCCTCCTCCAGTGCGTCCACCGCCCACTGAACCATCGGCTTCTCCCCAACCGGAAGCAGATGCTTGTTGGTGACCCTGGTCAGCGGCTCGAGCCGAGAGCCCGTACCGCCGGCGAGAACAACGCCCTTCATGGCCTGCGATGCTATGGGGTATGGACGAGGAGCCGAGAGAGGTGCAGCACGATCCTCAGGTCCTGGAGGGCGACGACGTCAGCCCGCACCAGCCGGCGTCCCCGGTTGACCCGTACACGCCCGAGACCCACGCGCGGCCTGGCGAGCGGAAGGCCTGGAACGTGATGCGACTCGCCTGGATTCCAGTCCTGATCGCGATCGCAATCGTCATCTGGGCGGCATTGCGGTGACCCTGGCCTAGCCGCCGGCCGACGGGAGCGCCGGGGACGGAGACTCGGTCAACGGCGAGGGCCGAATCCGCACGACGCGTGCGACTGAAGCCGGGCCACCAATTCCAGCGGCCGAAAAGGGCCATCAAGGACGGGACGAGCAAGGCGCGCACGATCTGCGGGAATTGGTAGAGGCCGGCGAGGGTCTCGCCCGCGCCCCACTTGAGACCACGACGAGGATCCCATAGCTCGCGCCCACCGAAAGCAAGTTCAACAGCACTGCTTTCCGGAAGACGACGAGGAACTCGCCGTCGCTGCGGTCGCCGAAATGCTCCTGGAGGATCGCGCGCGCGCGCTCCGAGTCGGCGCCGAGAACCGTGAACGTGTTCGAGAGCAGCGGGGTCAGCTTCGACGCGGCGAAGCCACCGGCAAGCAGGACAACGAGCCAGAACCCGACAATCAGCCAACGAAAGCGCAGGACAAAACGGCCCAGTGAGCCATGGCTCAACCCTAGCCAGCCGGGTACCCTGAGACTGTGGACAAGCGACGCGATCTCGAGCACGCTGCCGAAGAGATTGAGCAGCTCTTCGCCGACCTCTGGCAGGTCTTCCCGTTCTCGCGCGGCTTGCGCCGCAGCTATCGCCCGCAGGTCGACGTCTACCGCAGGGACGATCCGCCCGGGCTGACGATCCTGATCGAGCTCCCCGGCGTCGATCCCGGCGAGGTGCAGCTCGTCGCCTCGCCCCGGACGCTGCTGATCGCTGGCGAGCGCCAACGCCCGCGGGACTGTGGCCACTACCAGCAGATGGAGATCGACTACGGGCCGTTCCAGCGCCAGGTCACGCTGGACGAGGACGTCGACCCCGAGGAAGCCGTTGCGACCTACGAGCGCGGGATCCTTACGGTCCGGCTCGCAATCGCGCCCAAGCCCGCGCAACGCGACAGCGTCGCGATCAAGGTGAGGACCTCCTAATGGCAGAGACGATTGCCGAAGAGCGCCAGGAAGAGCTGACCTTCCCGGCGGAACTGCCCGTCTTGCCGCTGAAGGAGACAGTCGTCTTTCCGGGCTTCGCGACGCCGCTCGCAATTGGCCAGGAGCGCTCGATCAAGCTCGTCGAGGAAGTCGTCTCCGGCGATCGCGTACTCGCACTCGTCACCGTGGAGAACGATGAGCCCGAGCAACCCGGGTGGGACGACCTCTACCGGATCGGGACGGCGGCCGTCGTGCAGAAGATGATCAAAGTCCCTGACGGAACGCTCCGAATTCTGGTCCAGGGCCTTCACCGCATCGGCCTGGACCGCCCCGTGCAAGACGACCCGTACCTCGTCGGCGAGTTCATCGAGCTGGCGGACGAGCTCGAGGAGACGCGCGAGGTCGAAGCGTTGACCCGCAACGTGCAGAACCTGTTCACGCGCATCATCAGTCTCGTTCCCTATCTGCCCGAAGAGCTGCAGCTCGCCGCCGCCAATGTCGAGGATCCAAGCGCCCTCTGCAATCTCGTCGCGTCGACCCTGCGGCTGAAGACCGAGGTGAAGCAGAGCCTCCTCGAGCTCGTCGACGTCGAGGCACGCCTGCGCGAGGTCTCCTCGATCCTGAACCGCGAGCTCGAGGTGTTCGAGCTCGGCTCCAAGATCCAGTCACAGGTCCAGGAAGAGATGGAGAAGGGACAGCGCGAGTTCTTCCTCCGCCAACAGCTGAAGGCGATCCAGGACGAGCTCGGCGAGGGCGACGCCGACCAGGCGGAGGTCAACGAGCTGCGCTCACAGTTCGACTCGATGGATCTTGCGGAAGGGGTCCGCAAGGCCGCAGATCGCGAGCTCGGCCGGCTCGAGAAACTTCCGTCCGCAGCAGCCGAGTACGGCGTCATCCGCACCTACCTCGACTGGCTCGCGACTCTTCCCTGGGACAAGACGACCGAGGACAACCTCGATCTGGAGCAGGCCCGCAACGTGCTCGACGAGGACCACTACGACCTTGACAAGGTGAAGGAGCGGATCCTCGAGTATCTGGCGGTCTCGAAGCTGAAGAACGATCTCTCGGGGCCGATCCTCTGCTTCGTCGGCCCTCCTGGAGTCGGAAAGACGTCTCTTGGACAGTCGATCGCGCGTACGCTCGGGCGCAAGTTCGTTCGCATCTCGGTCGGCGGCGTGCGTGATGAAGCCGAGATCCGCGGCCATCGACGCACGTACATCGGCGCGATGCCGGGAACGATCATCAGGTCGCTGCGCGACGCCGAGTCGCTGAATCCGGTGATCCTCATCGACGAGATCGACAAGATGGGCGCCGACTTCCGCGGAGATCCTGCAAGCGCAATGCTGGAGGTGCTCGATCCGGAGCAGAACAAGCACTTCCGCGACCACTACCTCGACCTGCCGTTCGACCTTTCGAAGGTGCTGTTCATCTGCACGGCGAACACGCTCGACGCGATCCCGACTCCGCTGATCGACCGCATGGACGTGATCCAGCTGTCCGGCTACACCGAGGATGAGAAGTTCGGCATCGCCAAGCGCTATCTGATTCCGAAGCAGCTCGAGGCGCACGGCCTCGACCCAGAACGGGTGGTGATCACCGACAAGGCGCTGCGGCTCGTCATCCGCGAGTACACGCGCGAGGCGGGCGTGCGCAACATCGAGCGGCGACTCGCGGACGTGCTGCGCAAGGCCGCAAGGCAGATCGCGGAGGGCAAGACTCGCGCGAAGACGTTGCGGATCGACGCCCGGCGCGTTCGCTCGTGGCTCGGGCCGCGGCGCTTCGAAGGCGAGGTGCGGAGGCGAACCTCCGAGCCGGGCGTCGCAACCGGGCTCGCGTTCACCGCCGTCGGGGGCGACGTGCTCTTCTTCGAAGCCACCGCCTATCCGGGCAAGGGCCGGCTCACGATCACGGGCCAGCTCGGAGACGTGATGCAGGAGTCGGCGCAGACCGCGCTGTCTTGGGTGCGCGCGCACGCCGAGCAGCTCGGGCTCGATCCGGAGTGGTTCCGTGAGCACGACGTCCATCTCCACGTCCCGGCGGGAGCGGTTCCGAAGGACGGTCCCTCGGCGGGGATCACACTCGCCACTGCGATCGCATCGCTCGTCCGCGGCGAGCCGGTCTCAGCGGAAGTCGGAATGACCGGGGAGATCACGCTCACCGGCCAGGTGCTCCCGATCGGCGGAATCCGCGAAAAGGCGCTTGCGGCTCAGCGCGCCGGGCTGAAACGCGTAGTCCTGCCGCGCGAGAACGAGCCGGACCTGGCGGAGCTGCCGGCGGAGACGAAGCGCGAGCTCGAATTCGTCCTCGTCGACTCGATCGAAGAGGTCTTCGAAGCCGCGTTCGACGGCAAGGGAGCGACACGCTCGAAGCCGGTGGCCGTCCCGGAGGAACAAGTGGCTCAGCCGAGAGTGAATGTGGCCAGCAGCCGCTCGCAGGCGTCCGTGTCGCCGCCGCGCTCGTAGCGGCACAGCAGCAGGTATTCGGTCTTTCCCCGCAGGACGAACCCGAGCCGCTCGACGAGCTGCTTGCCTTCGCGCTCATACGCGACCTCGTAGCGCCGCGCGTCCCGATCGGCGATCGTCACGGTCTCGCTGTCGGTAACGGTGCCGTCCTGCTGGCGGGCGACGTCGGCCGCGGCCCGGTCGAGCTCCGGGAGGACCTTCGGCCACAGCTCGGTCCGGTATGGGCGCAGAAGGGGAAAACGGGTCACCGAGACGACCCCGAGCCCCTGCGCCGCGCGCACCTCCCGGGCGCTGCGGGTGACGTTCCAGGCCGCCGGCGCGGAGAATGCGTAGCCTGTCCCACGAACCACCTGTTCCGCGGGAGCCCCTCCACCTCCCCCGCAGCCTCCGGCCAGCAGCAGAGCGAGCATCGGAATGGCTTGTTTGCGAGGATTGCCCGCGGGAATGAAGCTACTGGCAAACAACCGAAAGGACGACTGAAGCATGGTCAAGGCCAAGGACAAGCTATTGGAGAGGACCGGAAGCGCGCGTCCCTACCTCGAGCGGGCAATCGGGGACGAGGATTTGCGCGACAACGTGCGGAATGCCTTCGGGTCAGCCCGCGAGATCTACAACGAGCTGATCGGTGGACGCGGTGCGATCCCGGTCGCGACGCGGGTCGCGACCGACAAGGACATTCAGGAGCGGCTCAAGGAGGCGATCGACGAGCTACGCGAGGCGGCTGACCGCGTGCAGGGCAAGAAGAAGGACCATGGCGCGCGGAACAGCATGCTGCTGCTGACCGGCATTGCGCTCGGCATCCTGTTCAACCCGGTCTCGGGCGCGCAGACGCGAAAGTGGCTGTCCGACAAGCTCTTCGGGCCCAGCGACGAGTTCACCTACCAGGGCGGTGGGAACTCGAATCCGAGCTCCAGCGCTTCGACGAGCTAGCCGCTCTTCGACCCGGCGGCGCTCGGCCCGTCGCCGGTCGTCTTCGGGGGCGTTTTGAGGAAGTTGTCGCTTCTGACCACGGTCGGCCTGATCGCGCGCTGCAACGAGCCCGGGTCGAGCCCGTCGGCGATCGAGATGTCGGTCGCCGCCAGCAGGATTGCGCCGGGCTTGGGTGCGTTGGCAATGCTGTTCAGCGGCGCCCAGGCGTCCCCGCCTTCGAAGCTCACGTCTTGAAGGTGCTTCCAGGCGAGCAGGTAGGAGGTCGGGTTGACGGCGCCGTCGTACCCCAGTCCGAGCAAGCCCACCGGGTGGATCTCGAAGTGGAGGTGGAAGGGCGTCCCCTGTGCATCGCCGGTGTTCCCAATGAAGCCGACGACGTCGCCGGCGTTCACCTTGTTGCCGTTCACGGCGAGCGGCGTGAACGCGGAAAGATGCGCGTAGTAGAAGAGGTTGCCCTGCCCGTCGCGTAGCCAGAGCCGGTTGCCCCCGACCGTATTCCAGCCCACGGAGAAGGCCGTGCCCGAGGCGACAGCGAGGACGGGGGCGCCGAGCGGAGCGAAGATGTCGTCACCGTGGTGCCAGCCGCTGGAGATGTCACCGCGGGGCGCGCCGAAGGTATCGATGAAAGACGACGGCCCGTAGACCGGGAACACGTAACCACCGGCGGTGAGCTTCGGGGTGATCTCCGGCGGTTGACGGACCGGGGGGAACCCGGGTGCCGGCTCCGGCGCTTGCACCTTCGGCCCGAGCTGGCCCTTCGGTTTCCGCGGTGGGCGCACCGGCGCCTCGGACGGAGCTGCCTGTGCCGCCACCTCCGCGTAGCCGACGAGAATTGTCGTGCCCGCGGGTAGCCCGCCGTGCTCTGCGGTGAGGCGGATCTCGAGTGCGGTCACGCTCCCGCGGTAGCCGGTCGCTGCCGAGCCGCTCGCCCCACCCGCTACCGCCGTGAGCGAGCCCCAGTCCGCAAGCGAGACCGTGCCGCTCGACACGGCTTGGCCCAGCGCGACGAGACCGGTAACGGCGGAGCCGTTGATGTCCCCGTTCGCGGCCCCCGCCCGCGCATTTGCGTGCGCCTGCGCGACGACGTTCGAAGCGGTGATCTCGCCGGCGAAGACGTTCAGGTCGCTGACCTCCGCGGACGCGCTGGCACTCGCAGACGGCTGGGAAACGGCCGAGACACTTGCGTTCGCGGAACCCGTCTTGACGACTCCGTTGTAGTCGAAGCCGCCGCTGAACACCACGGCGTCGTCCGGAGCGGAGACCGTCGGGGTGGAGGCACCGGCCTGATCGGGGACGACCACCCGGATCGCGAAGGCCCGCGCCGTGGCGCCTGAGGCCTGCGAGTGCAGCCAGCCGGCGCCGGCCGAGGTGGTGGCCAGCAGGACCAGCGAAGCGAGAAAGCCGACAGACGCGCGCTTCAGCACGAGCACCCCATTATGCAGCGTCCTCGGTCGGCAGACGTGGATTCGGAGACGCGGTTAGGCGTCGCCCTGCGTCGTCGCACCGCTAGGCGTCGCCGGACAGCCGCTCGCGCGCGAAGGCCTTGAAGCGCTCGCGAGCGTCCTCATCTGGACCGAGCGGCTCTTCGTCCGCGTACTTCGGGTCGGCCGCGATCTCCTCCGCTACGGTGCGCACTTCCCGGTGCAGCGCTTCGTGATGCTTCGGATCGCGGAGGAGGGCGTCAACCCAGGTCTCGTCGGCTTGCTCGGCGGAGAGGTCCTGCTCGAAGAGAAGCTCGCCGAGCAGCAATCCGACGCGGATGTACGCGAATGTGCGGAACGCGAGAATGCGATGCGGCGAGCCGACCAGTCGGTCGATCTCGGGGTCCTCGGCCTGGATCTGCGCGACGATGTCGCCGACGGGTTCGTCGACGAGCGGAAGCCAGATCTCCTCGGAGTCCGCCACGGCCACAGGATAGGTCAGGATTCTGCGGACCGCGCTCTCCAAGCGATCTGGACCGCAACGAGGACGAGGAGCCCCGCAAAGAGTCGGCGGAGCGTCGCATCGGAGAGTGCTTGCGCGAGCGCCACTCCTCCCTGCGCGGATGCGGCCGCCGCGAGCCCCAGCACCGCCGCGGCGCGCCAGCGGACGTTGCCGTAGCGCGACTGGCGCCACGTGCCGACGAGGACCGTCGGGATGATCGCCAGCAACGACGTCCCGAGCGCATCGTGCTGATCGAGGCCGAGTGCGACAAGCGTCGGCACGAACAGGATCCCTCCACCGACACCGAACATTCCGGCGACGACTCCGGCCGCGAGGCCGAGCAGAATCGCGAGCGCGTACGTCACTTGACGAAGAACCAGACGGCCACACCGAGGAGGAAAACGGCGAACAGCAGCTCGATCGTGCGTGTTTGAAGCTGCTGCTGCAGAGCGGTTGCGCCGGCAACCGAGACCGCCGCCGGCAGACCGACGAGTGCGGCGTATTCCACACGGACATCACCGTGGATTGCGTAGGCGATGACGCCCGAGAGGGCGGTGATCCCGATCGCTGCGAGCGAGGTCGCTGTTGCCGCGCGTGCCTCCCACGCACAGAGCAGAAGCAGCAGCGGGACGATGACGATCCCGCCTCCGACTCCGAACAGCGCGCTGAAAAGCCCGGCTGCCAGGCCGATGAGGACGAGCCGCACGTCCGTATCCTAGGCGGGTGGATCTGCTGGCCCGCCTCGCCGAGGATCCGTCGCGGGCGTCGCTCTTCCTCGACGTCGACGGCGTGCTCGCACCGATCGTTCCCAGACCAGAGGACGCGCGCGTTCCTGACGAGACGCGCGTCGAGCTGCGCCGGCTATTCACACGTTACGCCCTCATCGCCTGTATCTCGGGTCGCGCGGGCGAAGACGCTCGCCGGATCGTCGGCGTTCCCGAGCTGACCTACGTCGGCAACCACGGGCTGGAGCTCGAGCCGGATGTCGATGAGTGGGCGGCGCGGCTCCACGACTTCCTCGCCTCCGTGGAATGGCCGCGAATGGAGGACAAGGTCTTGACGGCGGCGTTCCATTACCGCGGTGCTCCGGACGAGGACGCCGCGCGCGCGGAGTTGGATCAGGTCGCAGAGCGTGCTCGGGCCGCAGGGTTCATCGCCCGCTTCGGCCGGAAAGTCCTCGAGCTCGTGCCGCCGATCGAGGCGAACAAGGGAACGGCAATCAGGCGTCTGCTCACTGAGCACCAACTCACCCGGGCGCTGTTCGCCGGCGACGACACAACCGACCTCGACGGCTTCCGCGCGCTCGACGGGCTCGACCTTGCGGTTCGGGTCGCAGTCAGCTCAGACGAGGGGCCGGTGGATTTGAGCAGCGCGGCCGACATCGTCGTCCGGAGCCCGCAGGAGTTCCTCGCGGTGCTTCGTCGCCTCTAGACGCGCTCCTCGGTCTCGACGTCGAAGAGCAGCAGCTTGTCGCGAGCAACGACGAACGTGAGCTCCTCGCCGTTGCTGACCTGCACCTCGACGGGCAGCTTCGCCTGCAGCGCGGTGTCCTTTCGCGTCATGTGGACAAGCTGCTCGTCTCCTAGATACTCGACGACCTCGACACGGGCGTCGAACGTGTATCCATCGCGTTGGCCGTTTCGGACGTCAATGTGCTCGGGACGAAAACCTGCGATGCGATTGGCGCCGCCGGCTCCGTCGATCAGGGAAGCAGGAACGAGATTCATCGCGGGCGAGCCGATGAAGCCGGCAACAAAGACATTCTGCGGGTTCCTGTACAGCTCCTCGGGCGGCCCGACTTGCTGGAGAACGCCGAAGTTCATGACGGCGATGCGGTCGCCCATCGTCATTGCTTCCACCTGGTCGTGCGTGACGTAGATCGTGGTGGTGCCGAGGCTCTCCTGGAGCTTGAGAATCTCGGCTCTGGTCTGGACGCGCAGCTTGGCGTCGAGGTTGGAGAGTGGTTCGTCCATCAGGAAGGCGGCGGGTTCGCGGACGATCGCGCGCCCGAGCGCCACCCGCTGGCGTTGTCCGCCCGAAAGCTGCTTCGGCTTGCGTTTGATCAGGGGATCGAGATCGAGAATCTCGGCAGCCCGACGAACGCGATTGTCGATGTCCTTCTTCGGGACCTTCTGATTGCGAAGCCCGAAGGCGAGATTGTCGTAGACCGTCATGTGCGGGTAGAGCGCGTACGACTGGAAGACCATCGCGATGTCGCGGGACTGCGGCGCGACGTTGTTGACGACGCGGTCGCCGATCAGAATGCGGCCCTCGGTCACCTTCTCGAGCCCTGCAAGCATCCTCAGGGCGGTGCTCTTGCCACACCCCGAAGGACCCACGAGGACCATGAACTCACCGTCAGTGACCTGAAGGGACAGGTCCTGCACGGCCGCAGCGTCGTCGAATCTCTTCGTGACGTGTTCGTAGGTGACGTTGGCCATCGTCCCTCTCTCCTCGACGCCTGGTGTGGGATCGTAACGTGAGAATGGTGCCAGTGAGCGCCCTCGCCTACTCCCTCGAGCGACTCGGGATCGTAATGGAGCCTGAGCCCGACGATCCCCGCGAGGCCTGGGGGGTGCTCAACCCGGGGGCAGCGCGCGGGCCCGACGGCGAGCTCTATCTCTTTCCGCGGCTCGTGGCTGCAGGCAACTACTCCCGGATCGGGCGTGCCCGCGTCCTGTTCGACCGGGGGAAGCCGACCGGCGTCGAACGGCTCGGCCTGGCACTCGAGCCGCAGGAAAGCTGGGAGAGCAAGGGCGTCGAAGATCCCCGGATCACGTTCGTTGCGGCGCTCGGTCTCTTCCTGATGGCGTACACCGCTTACGGGCCGCAGGGCCCACGGGTCGCGATCGCCGCCTCCGCCGATCTAAATCATTGGGAGCGCCATGGCCTGGCCCGATTTGGCGAAGCGATCGACGGCTGCGACAACAAGGATGCAGCTTTCTTCCCCGAGCCCGTTCCCGGGCCAGACGGTCGCGCGTCCTACGCCCTGCTCCATCGCCCTGCAAACGAGGAACGACCCGGCATCTGGGTCTCTTTCGCACACGACGTACCACAGCTAGGCGAGTTCACCGGACATCGTCGCGTCGCCGGGCCCGAGCAGCCGTGGGAGGAATTGAAGCTCGGTGCCGGCCCGCCGCCGGTCCTGCGAGGCGATAGCTGGCTCCTGCTCTACCACGGTGTCTCCGGCCACCTCGTGGAAGGCACTGACCTGCAGCCGATGGTGCGCTATTGCGCGGGAGCAATGCTGCTGGATCCGAAAGCGGTTTGGAGCGTCGTCGATCGCACGGAGCAGCCGCTGCTCGAGCCGGAGACGGACGAAGAGCGCGCGGGCATAGTCCCCAACGTCGTCTTTCCGACGGCACTCGATGACCGAAGCGACGGCACCGCCGACGTCTACTACGGGATGGCGGATTCGCGAATCGGCGTCGCGCGCCTCCGCCCCGCCTCGTCGAGCTAGACCGGCGGATCCCGCAGCGGGCCGCGGGGCAGTGCGAAGTGCGCCGTGGCCAGGAACGAGTAGGCCACCGTGAGGGTGAGGAAGGGCATGACCGCCGCGACGAGCCCGATCGCATTGACGAGCAGGAGCTCAAGTGCGAAGCCCAACGCAGAAATGGGCCGTGTCAGGAAGTCACTCAGCGCATCTCCGAAGATTCTGAACAACGGACGGTCCTGGAAGTGCACCGCCCTGGGCCACGTCAGGAGTTGGACGACGGCGAACACTGCGAGGACGTCGCCGACGAGGACGGACAGGAGCCAACGATCGCTCCCGTAGAAACGCAGCGCGATCAGTCCGAGCCAGGCGACGAGCAGCGTCAGAGCCGCCAGCGCGAGACCTCGGAGCCAATGCAGTCTCAATCCGGTCAGAGCGTCGCGGAAGCGTAACTCGTCGTTCTGCGCCAGCTGGACGGCGCAATGCATCAGAGCCGCCGCAATCGGACCCACGAGGATCACCAGAAGCGCGAACAGTGGATGCGCGAACAGCGCGAGGTACAAGATCGCGAGCACAACCGCCGACAGCACCGCATTGAAGATGGCCAGCCGCCAGGACTGGTGGTAGAAGTCGACGGCAGCTGCTCGAAGCGCGCTGCCCGGGCCCATCACCCCTTCACACCGGCAGCGGTGACGCCCGCGACGAAATAGCGCTGGAAGAACACGTAGATGAGCGCGATCGGAACGATCGCTATCACGCTTGCCGCCATCATCTCCGGCCACCG
>WNGF01002466.1_pt1 | contig 29901 bp, 34 predicted proteins | sample 5400641 | NCBI WGS metagenome assembly WNGF01 (sample SAMN13153371, study PRJNA577476) | soil metagenome | isolation source: 80 cm soil or saprolite under grassland replicate 2 | place: USA:California | collected 2016-06-15 | reverse complement strand
GGAGGCGCGATGACCGTGGCCGCGCTCGCGCTCGTCATCGTCGCGGCGCGCGTTCAGGTGACGCAGGCGGACAGCCTTGTCGTCCGGCCGCACCTCGGCGTCCAGGGTGACGGCATGCGCCGTTACCAGGACAATCCGCGTATTCTCGATATCGTGCGCCGCATCCCGCGCGGCACGATCGTCGATCGCAACGGGCTGCCGCTCGCGACCGACGATCCGGATCTCGTGCGAAAGGCGGCGCCCGCGTTTGCGCGCGTCGGGCTATCGGTGGCGTCCGCGTGCGCGAACGCCGGGGATCGGTGTTATCCGCTCGGCGGCCGCGCGTTCCATGTCATTGGCGACGCTCGGACGCGCCGCAACTGGAGCGCGTCGAACAGTTCGTTCGTCGAACGTGATGCGGAGGCGAAGCTGCGCGGTTTCGAGGATCATGCCACGGTGGTCCCCGTCGCGGAGCCCGACGGCTCGGAAGGGTCGACGCTTCGCCGCGACTACAGCGATCTCGTGCCGCTGCTGCGCCATCGTTTTGAGCCGAATCATCCCGCCGTCAGGCGGGCGATGGATGCGAACCGCCAGTTGCGCCTGACCGTCGACGCGCGGCTGCAGGCGAGGGTTGCGTCGATCGTCGCCGAGTACGCGCGCAAGTCGGAGAGCGGTCACGCGGCTGCCGTCGTGATCGATCCGGCGACGGGGGACCTCCTCGCGAGCGTCAGCTATCCCTGGCCCTCTGACGCGGAATCCGCGGAGACGCAGTCTGCGACGCCAGACGTCGACGCCCTCCTCGATCGCGCGCGGTACGGTCTCTATCCCCCGGGTTCGACGTTCAAGCTGATCACCGCCGCCGCCGCGCTCAGGCGCGACGCCGGAGCGAGCAGGCAGACGTTCACGTGCAGCCGTCTGCCCGACAACCGCGTAGGTGCGAAGGTGCCCGGCTACGCGCGCCCGGTCCGCGACGACGAGATGGACAAGGTTCCGCACGGCACGATCGACCTGCATCGCGCACTCGTCGTCTCCTGCAACGCGTATTTCGCGCAGCTGGCGGTTCGCCTTGGTCCGCAGGCGCTCGTCGACGCCGCGCAGCCTGCGGAGATCGCGCTCGCGCGGAACAACGCGATTCCGCGGATCCGGGATACGCTGCCGCAGGTCGGCTACGGACAGGGGGACGTCGTCGCGTCACCGCTGCGCATGGCGCGGATCGCGGGGGCGATTGCGTCGGACGGTAATATCCGCGAGACGCGGCTCGAGGCGGGCGCCCCGCTTCCGGCGGCGCACCGGTTCGTTCCGCTCGAGACCGCGCATACGCTCGCGCGCTACATGCGCGACGTCGTGCTGGACGGCACCGGGCGGAGCCTGCGTGCGAACGCGGTCCCGATTGCCGGCAAGACCGGGACAGCGGAAATCATGGGGAAGCCGTCACACTCGTGGTTCATCGGGTTTGCGCCGTATGGATCGTCGTCGCACCGGGTCGCAGTGGCCGTCATTCTCGAGAACGCGGGTTACGGTGGCGTCGGGGCCGCGCCGGCCGCGGGCGAGATCATCGCCGCGGCGTCCGCGCTCGGACTCGCGCGCTGAGGGGCCGTGCTGATGGACATCGCTGGAAAAGCGCGGAAAATCGAACGCAAGCTGGCGCGCACGGTCGACGCGGCTCTTGGCGAGCTCGTCGGACGCGACGAGCCCGCGCCGCTGGAAATCGTCCACGCCGTGGTCGATCGCGCGGAGCACGAAGTGCAGGAGATCGGCCGGGGACGCCGCGTGTTTCCCTTCAACTGCATCCGCGTGCACGTCGTCGCCGGCGCAGGCGACCTGTCGCGCCGAAGCGGGGCAGCCGCGAAGGCTGACAAGGAAGCGAGGGCCCGATTTGACGCGGTCCTCGCCGGACCGCCATCGCTCGTCGAACGGTTGATCGATCGGCTGCAATCGGCTGGTTGCCCGGACGTGCATGTGACGACAGACATCGTGTACGTGAAGCAGCGGGGAGACGACTGGGAGGATCCACGGTTTCACGTCACGTTCGATCGCATTGTCGAAACGCCGATCGCGGCTCCGCTTCCGCCTCCACCACCGGTGGAGGTCCCGCGCCTGAAGCTGACGGTGGTGAAAGGGACCGCGGATCAGCGCGCCTATGCATTCACCGGCGGACGCATTGACATCGGACGGCGCGCCGAGGTGCTCGATCAGAAGCAGCGATTGATCCGCACGAACCAGGTGGCGTTCTCGGATGAGGGAGGCGACGAGAACCGCACGGTCTCGCGGCGTCATGCGCACGTCGAGTTCGTGGAGAGCGAGGGGTTCTATCGGATCTGGGACGATCGCAGCGCGCACGGCACGAGCATCGTGCGCGGCGGGAGGACCATCAAGGTGCCGGCGGGCGCGAGGGGAACGCGCCTGGAGGCGGGCGACGAGATTGCGCTCGGACAGGCCCGCCTCAAGGTCGCGTTCGACACGAGCCGCGGCCGTTAGACCGCGGCGACTTCGACGTCTTTCACGAGTCCCAGCTCGCGTCGCACACGATCCTCGATCGCCTGCGTGATCGCCGGGTTCTCCTTCATGAACTGCTTCACGTTCTCGCGCCCCTGGCCGAGGCGTTCGCCGCTGAACGCGAACCAGGTGCCGCTCTTCTCGACGATCTTGCGATCGACCGCGAGGTCGAGCAGGTCCCCTTCCTTCGAAATCCCCTCGCCGTACATCACGTCGAATTCCGCCTCGCGGAACGGCGGCGCGACCTTGTTCTTGACGACCTTCACGCGCGTGCGGCCGCCGACGACCTGGTCGCCGTCCTTGATCGCGCCGATGCGGCGGATGTCGATGCGCACCGACGCGTAGAACTTCAGCGCGCGGCCGCCGGTCGTCGTCTCGGGGTTCCCGAACATGACGCCGATCTTCTCGCGCAGCTGGTTGATGAAGATCAGGCTGGTTTTCGACTTCGACACGATGCCGGTCAGCTTCCGCAGCGCCTGCGACATGAGGCGCGCCTGCAGCCCCATCTGCGCCTCGCCCATCTCCCCTTCGATTTCGGCGCGCGGCACGAGCGCGGCGACCGAGTCGACGACGACGACGTCGACAGCGCCGGAGCGGACGAGGACCTCGACGATCTCGAGCGCCTGTTCGCCGTTATCGGGCTGCGAGACGAGCAGGTTGTCGAGGTCGACGCCAAGCTTCACCGCGTACTGCGAATCGAGCGCGTGTTCGGCATCGACGAATGCGGCCATGCCGCCGAGCTTCTGCGCCTGCGCGATCACCTGGAGCGCAAGGGTCGTTTTGCCCGAGGACTCCGGTCCGAAGATTTCGATCACGCGTCCCCGCGGCACGCCGCCGATCCCGAGCGCGTAATCGAGGCTGACCGAGCCGGTCGAGATGGACGGAATCACGTAGCCGGCGTCCTTCTGCCCGAGGCGCATGATCGAGCCCTTGCCGAACTGCTTCTCGATCTGGCCGACGGCCATCTCGATGGCCTTCTGGCGTTCGCGGTCGTTGCGGTCTTCTACTGGCGGCATAGCGGTGAAGCTCCTGATGAAAGATTGGTATCTGACTGATGTCCGGCCCCATCATGCGGCACCGCAGTGACAGGGAAGGTCACGGCGCATCGGCCATGGATTCGGAGCGAGTGCATTCTAGGTTCGTGCCGAGGCGAAAGTCAAGCGAAATTCTGTGAACAGAGTCGGCTTAGGTGACTGTAAATCATCGGCTTACGAGAATAGATGACTTTCGCCCCTCGCGGGTGAAGATCGCAGTTTCTTCAGCGGGTCTTGCGCTCACGGCGCGCAGAGACTGCCAACGCGCAGATACGATGAAGTGCGTCGATGCCTTCACCAATCGGACATGCGCTGGCGGGAATTGCGGCGGCTTGGAGCCTTGCGCCGGCCGAGCGCGCCGGGGCTCCGGCGCTGCGGCGCGCAATCGTCTACGGACTCGTCGCCGCCTCGCCCGATCTCGACCTGCTGCTCGGCGCGCACAGCGGCCCGACGCACGGACTTGGCGCGGCGGCGATCGCAGGCGCGCTTGCGTGGGTGTTCATGCGGTCGCGCGGGATAGGAAAGGCGGATCGCCTGGCGTGCGCGATCGCGGCCGCGTACGCGTCGCACACACTGCTGGACTGGCTGGGGACCGACACCGCGCCACCGATCGGCATCATGGCGCTGTGGCCGGTCAGCCGCGGCTACTACGAGTCACACCTGCACGTGTTCATGGCGATCTCGCGGCGGTACTGGCTGCCGGAGTTCTGGACCTACAACCTGCGCGCGCTCGTGCGCGAGCTGCTGATGCTGGTGCCGATTGTGGGAATTCTAATCTGGTACCGCCGGCCGGCCAGATCTACAGGCACCCATAGGCACCCATAGGCACCTATAGGCACCCATCGCACCTATAGGCACCCATCGCACCCATAGGCACCCATCGCACCCATAGGCACCTATAGGCACCCATCGCACCCATAGCACCTATGCACCCCGAGTTACCGGGCGCTTCAACAGCGTCTCGAGTCCCGGCTTGTCGACCGCGCGCAGGATGGCTTCTTCGGGCGCGACGAGCCCCTTCTTCACGAGATCCCCGAGCGCGTCGTTGAGCGATACCATGCCCTGGGCGCGCCCGACCTGCATCATCGACGGGATCTGGAAGGTCTTGCCCTCGCGGATCAGGTTGCTGATCGCGCCGTTGGTCAGCAGCACTTCGAGCGCGGCGACGCGCCCGCCGCCGATCTTGCGGCACAGCGTCTGTGCGATGACGCCACGCAGCGACTCCGACAGCATCACTCGAATCTGCGATTGCCGATCGGCCGGGAACTGATCGATGACGCGATCCACGGTCGACGCCGCCGTGGTTGTGTGCAGTGTGCCGAAGACGAGGTGTCCGGTCTCCGCGGTTTCAATGGCGATCGCGATCGTTTCGAGATCGCGCAGCTCGCCGACGAGCAGCACGTCCGGATCCTCGCGCAGCGCGGCACGCAGCGCGTCCTTGAACGAGCGCGTGTGGTTGTGCACCTCGCGCTGGTTGATCAGGCACTTCTGGTTCTGGTGCACGAACTCGATCGGATCCTCGATCGTGATGATGTGATCCGTGCGCGTCCGGTTGATGTGATCGATCATCGCGCAGAGCGTCGTCGACTTCCCGGATCCGGTCGGTCCCGTGACGAGCACGAGCCCCTTCGTCAGCTTGCAGAGATCGAGGATGTGCGTCGAGAGCCCGAGCTGCTCCGCGGTCAGGATGTTGGCGGGGATCACGCGGAAGACCGCGCCGACCCCCTTGCGATCGCGGAACACGTTGGCGCGAAAGCGGGCGAGGCCGGGGACTTCGTACGCGAAGTCGGTGTCGTGCCGCGCCTCGAATTCCGCCTGGTTCACCGCCGGCATGATCTCGACGAGCAGCTGCGCGATCATGTCGGACGACAGCGGTCCAGCCGCGTCGTGCAGCTTCCGCATGTCGCCGTCTTTCCTGACGAGCGGCGCAACCGTGGCGCTCAGGTGCAGGTCCGACGCCTTGAGCTCGCACATGCGGCGGAACATCGCGTTGATGGAGGCCTCCCGCGCCGTCGCACTGCCGCCAAGTTCCTGCAGCGGCTGTGTTTCGCTGGTGGCGGCGGGGTCGAGGGTCGCGGAGGTAAACCTGTCCTGGGCGATCTCAGGCGTGGTCGTCAGCATCGCGCGCGCACTCGCAAGCGGCATGCCTTGCAGAAAACCGCCGGAAACTCGGCACTTTCGACTCGCACAGGTGTGCGGCTGTCCCGGCCCGGCACATGACACGGTCATTTTTCGCACTGGCCGCTTCATGCTGCGATCATCGAAACGTGGCCGCGGCTCGCAGGCCGGGTGACGCTGCGCGAGGAGGAGCTTGACGCGTTCGAGCTGGCGCAGGACGACGTGGTCGTGTCGAGCCACGCGTGCGGCTCATTGACGGATGTGATCCTCACGCGCGCCGTCGCCAATCACTGCCGCATCGCCGTGCTGCCATGCTGCCAGCACACCGGCCCCGCGAAGGATGCGTTATCAGGCGCGCTGGCGCTCGAGCAGGAGCGGTATCACGTCTGGACGCAGACGATTCCGGAGGAGATCACGCCGATGAATCGCCTGTTGATCGCCGAACCCGCAAGGTGACGTACAAGAAAAACGGCCGGCGTTTCCGCCGGCCGCCGTCTTGCTGGAGGGAAGTCTTAGCGACTTCCCCCGTGAGTGTCTGCCATGCATGCACCTCCCGGCCGCGACCGTTTTGTGTTGCCCCTGTTTCAGAGACGTGGTCGCTCGTGCCTTTTTTTGACGCCCTGAGGCGAACTCAACTACCAGAATAACACGCGATCAGTACGTGTAGAAACCTCGGCCGCTCTTGCGTCCGAGGTGTCCCGCCGCAACCATTCTTCGCAGCAGCGGGCAAGGCCGGTACTTCGGATCGCCGAGCCCCTCGTGCAGCACGTTCATGATCGCCAGGCAGACGTCGAGACCGATGAAATCCGCGAGCGTCAGCGGGCCCATCGGGTGGTTCATGCCGAGCTTCATCACCGTGTCGATCGCTTCCGGCGTGCCGACCCCTTCCATCAACGCAAAGATCGCTTCGTTGATCATCGGCATCAGGATCCGGTTCGCGATGAAGCCGGGGTAGTCGGCCGCTTCCGTCGCGGTCTTGCCGAGTTTTGCGCACAACCCTGATGCGATGCGCATCGACTCCTGTGATGTCGCCTGACCGCGGATCAGTTCGACGAGCGTCATCAGCGGGACCGGGTTCATGAAGTGCATCCCGAGCACCTTCTCCGGACGCTTCGTGACCGCACCGAGCGCAGTGATTGAGATGGAAGATGTGTTGGAGGAGAGGATCACCTCGGGGCGGATAAATGCATCGAGTTGTCCGAAGAGATCGCGTTTCGCGGCGGCATCTTCGATGATGGCCTCGACAATGTAATCGACATCGGCGAGCGCGCCGATCTCGGTTCCGGTCGCCAGGCGTGCCAGCGTTCCGTCGCGATCGGCCGCGGAAAGTTTCCCCTTCTCGACAAATTTCGCGAGGCTCTTCTCGACCGTGCGGCGCGCGCGCTCCAGTGCGGGACCGTCGACGTCGACCAGGCGTACTTCGAATCCCGATTGCGCGAACACCTGCGCGATGCCATTTCCCATCGTCCCGGCGCCAATTACCCCGACCCGACGGATCTGCATCCGTGTAGTCTAGCGCGTGCCCCCGCGCCTGAACCGCCGGCGACAACGGGTGGGTAGAATCGGTAGATGATTACAACGATGGATTCCGCCGGCCGGCTGGTGATTCCGATCGAGATCCGGCGCGCGGCCGGATGGGAGCCGAACGCGCAGCTGGACGTCCGTTGGCGCGATGGCGTCATTGAACTCGAGCCGCGCCCAGTGGATGTGAGCTTGCAGGCGCGGGACCGCTGCTCGTTGCCACGCGACGCGCTCGCGCTCCGAAGTTAAGCTCCACCACGGTCGAGAAGACGCGGCGCTCCACTCAGCGCTTCAAGTGAGGAAGACTGCGGCTTCGCCCGCTTGTCGCTGCTTAGCTGAGATACTTCGACGACTGGAGATAGTGTTTGTCGGGGTAGTACGCGAAGAGGAGTCCGCCACCCTTCACCGCGTCGATGACGCTCTTCGCGATCTCCGGCCGAAGCGCAGGGCAGCCGAGGCTTCGGCCGAGATAGCCCTGCGCGCGGGCGGCCGTCGCGTTCACGTAGTCGGCGGCGTGCATCACGATCGCGCGCTGGCGCGCGTGGTCGTTGAAGCCGGGTTCGAGGCCATCGAGGCGAAGCGAGTAGCCGTGCTTGCCGATGTAGGTTTCGCCGGTGCGATAGAGACCGAGGCTGGAGCGGTTGCTCTCGGCATCGTTCGAAAACGCCGTCGCCAGCACCTGGCCGCTGCCGCGGCCGTGCGACACGAGCTCGTCGAACAGCAGCGTGCGCGAGCGAAGGTCGTACACCCACATGCGCTTCTCGGTCGAGCGGCGCGAGAAGTCGATTACGGTCAGCGTGCCCGGACCCGCGACATCGCCCCGTTGCACCGCGTTCGCCGCGGCGCGAAGCGCCGTTTCGAACACCGTCGGATCGATGTCGCCGATCGCGGCTTCGTCCCAGCTCGCCGCCTCGAGTGCTGAAGCAGCCGCGCTGCTCACCTCGGCCGTTGCTCTCGCCTCGACCGCAGTCGCTTCAATCGGCACGACCTCGGCCGCGACCTCAACAGCAGCGGCAGCCGACCGTGGACCGGCAGTCAGGACGATGGCGGGAAGACCGACGAGTGCAATCGTCAGGCTGAGGCGCAGCGTGGCGACACGGCTATTGAGCATCAGGGCTGGTGTCCTTCGATTGTGGGGTCGCGTGAGCGGAGGATCCGCCCACGCAAGTCTAATGATACCAGCAGTTTAACCACCGATCAAGCTCAGCGGCGGTAGCCACGTCTCGCGGTTCGCCGTTCGCGGTTCATGGTTCGCGGTTCGCGGTTCGTGGTTCGCGAGTCGCGGTTCGTGATTCGAAGATTCAGGGATTCGATGATTCGGGATTGAGGATTGCTGATTAGGGATTCGCGATTAGGGATTAGGGATTGAGGGTTTCGACCGCCACCGCCACCCCGTTGCCGCCGCCGAGACACAGCGCCGCGATTCCGCGCTTCGCGTTCCTTCGTTTCATTGCATAGAGCAGCGTCGTCAACACGCGCGCTCCGCTCGATCCGATCGCGTGTCCGAGTGCAACCGCGCCTCCGTGGACGTTGACGCGCGCCGGATCGATTCCAAGCTCCCGCATGACGGCGACCGCCTGCACCGAGAACGCTTCGTTGATCTCGAACAGGTCGACCTCGTCGAGTTTCCAGCCGATCTTCGCGGCAACCTTGCGCACCGATTCGACGGGCGTCATCAACACGAGCTTCGGCGCGAGGCCGCTGGTCGCTTGACCGACGATGCGCGCCATCGGCGTCAGGGCAAGCGCCTGCGCCTTGTCCGCTGACATCACGACGACCGCCGACGCGCCGTCATTCACCCCCGGCGCGTTCCCCGCGGTCACGGAGCCCTCTTTCTTGAATGCCGGCCGCAACGCCGCGAGCGCTTCCACGGTCGTGTCCTCGCGGATCGCCTCGTCCCGATCGACGACGACAGCGTGTCCCTTCTTCTGCGGAATCGTGACGGGGAGGATCTCGTCCTTGAACCAGCCTTCGCGCGTCGCATTCGCCGCCCTGCGATGGCTCTCCGCCGCGAACGCGTCCTGCTCCGCGCGCGCGACGTGATAGTGCTCGGCGACGACCTCGCCGGACATGCCCATGTGGCAGCTCTCGAACGCGCACCACAGACCGTCGTTGATCATCGAATCGACGATCGTGGCGTCGCCCATGCGCAGCCCTTCGCGGACACGCGGCAGGAGGTAGGGCGCGTTGCTCATCGACTCCATACCGCCGGCGACGGCGATGTCGATGTCGCCCGTCGCGATACCCTGTGCGGCCAGCATCACGGCTTTCAGGCCGGAGCCGCATACTTTGTTGATCGTCAGCGCCGCGACGTGATCGGCCAGGCCGCCATTGAGCGCCGCCTGCCGCGCGGGGTTCTGTCCGTTCCCCGCCTGGATGACGTTGCCCATGATGCACTCGTCCACGGCCGCGGGATCGATGCCCGCGCGCGCGACCGCCTCGCGGACGACCATCGCGCCCAGTTCGGTGGCTTTGAAGTCTTTGAGGACGCCGAGGAATTTTCCAGTGGGGGTTCGAACGGCGGAGACGATGACGGATTCAGGCATGATCTAAGGCTGGCCTGAAGGCCAGCACCACCGGAGAGGCGGGCCTAAAGGCCGGCGCCACCGAGTTCAATTCGTGTGACCTGCTCTTTGCCGAGCAGGTGCTGCAGCTTTTCGAGAATCGGGCCGCGCATCGGATCGATCTCGCGGATCCAGCGACGGTCCACCGCGCGCACCGTCAGCACGCCGTCCTTCAATTCGACGGTCGTCGCACGCGCGAGCGCCTGTCCGACGGCGAGCTGCCACGCAAAGTTCGTCCGCGCCTGCGACGGCGGCTGCCGCCGCACGATCTGCGCGAGGACCGACGTTGAGAAATCGTGGACAGGAATCATCGCCGGGATCCGGGATCCGGGACCCGGGACCCGATCCGATCGGACCACGCATCCCGCTTCCCGGATCCCGATACTATCAATTCCTATGACCCTCATCCTCGCCTCCGCGTCTCCGCGCCGTGCCGAGCTGCTGACGTCGGCGGGGTTCGCATTCGAGGTCGTGCCGGCCGATGTCGACGAAACGCCGCGGCCCGGCGAACCAGCTGAGGCATACGCGCTGCGCGTCGCCAGCGAGAAAGCCAATGCGGTTTTCAACAGGTGCCGGAAATCCGGCAAACCGGTGCTCGCGGCCGATACGGTCGTCGTTCTTGGAGGCGAAATCCTCGGAAAGCCTAACGATTCCGCAGATGCGCGCCGCATGCTCCGTCTCCTCTCCAACGCGGCACATGACGTGCACACCGGCGTGATAGTCCGGACACCGGTGGGAGAACGCGCGGCGGTGATGACGACGCGCGTTCGCTTCCGGGCCCTGGACGATTCAGAAATCGAGTGGTACGTGGCCTCAGGCGAGCCGGACGGGAAGGCCGGGGCGTATGCGATCCAGGGGCGCGCGGCGCGGTTCATCGACCACATCGAAGGCTCGTGGTCGAACGTCGTGGGGCTCCCGATTGCCACGGTGTACCGGCTGCTGAAGGAGCTGTCGGTTGCCGATTGACCCCCCTTCCGGGGCACGGTATTCTGAAAGGGCAACCGCCGCAAACTATTATGAAATCGAAACCTATCAAGATTGGTGCGACCGCGCTGGTGCTGGCCCTTGCGCTGGGCGGCCTGTTCTATTCGACCCTGCAGGACGGCACCGAGTACTACGTCCATGTCGACGAAGTGATGAACAACCCGGACGCGTATCACGGCAAACGCCTCCAGCTGCACGGGTATGTCGTCGACAAGTCGATCTTCGTGAAGCCGGACACGCTCGAATACAGGTTCCAGATCCAGAGCAACGGCAAGGTGGTCCCCGCCAGCTACATGGGGATCGTCCCGGACACGTTCAAGGACGGCTCGGAAGTCGTGTTGAAGGGACATCTGGATCCGAACGGGTTCGCGGTGGACGCCAACGGCGTCATGGCGAAGTGCCCGTCGAAGTATGTTGCCGGTCAGCCGGGCGCACCCGGCAGTTAGTTCCTCCGTATGCCATCTCTAGGCTCGTTTCTCCTGCTCGCAAGCTTCGTCGTGTGCGCGTACGCGGTTGCGGCATCCGTCACGGGTGCGCGCCGCCGATCGCGCCGTCTGATTGAAAGCGGCACGGGGGCGTTCTACTTCGTCACCGCGTTGATGACGGTGGCGTCGGGCGTGATGGTGCACGCGTTCGTCACGAACAACTACGCCATCAAGTACGTTCAGCACTATTCCGATTCCGCGCAGCCGCTGGCGTACAAGATCGCCTCCTACTGGGGCGGGCTCGACGGCTCGATCATGTTCTGGGTCTTCCTGCTTGGAATCTTCGGAGCGATCGCCGTCTACACGAACCGCGAGCGCCACCGGGAGCTGATTCCGTACGTCGTCGCGACGATCGCGACCGTCGAGATGTTCTTCATCTTCCTGATGGTCGTGCACAACAACCCGTTCTCGACGTTCATCAACCAGGTGCCGGTAGAAGGGAAGGGGCTCAACCCGCTCCTTCAGAACTTCTATATGGCGATCCATCCGCCGTCGCTCTACACCGGCTTCGTCGCGATGACGATCCCGTTTGCGTTCGGCCTGTCGGCGCTCATCACCGGTCACCTGGACGACTCGTGGCTTCGCGCGGTGCGGCGCTGGACGATGGTGGGATGGCTGTTCCTGTCGTTCGGGCTCACGCTCGGGATGCTGTGGGCGTACGAAGAGCTCGGATGGGGCGGCTTCTGGGGCTGGGATCCGGTTGAGAACGCCGGGCTGCTGCCGTGGTTCACTGCGACCGCATTCCTGCACTCGGTGATGGTGCAGGAGCGCCGCGGCATGCTGCGCGTGTGGAACGTCACACTCGTCATCGTCACGTTCTTCCTCACGATCTTCGGCACGTTCATGACGCGCTCCGGCGTCGTCCAGTCGGTTCACGCGTTCGGCGAGGACAGGCAGCTCGCCTGGATGTTCACGGTGTTCATGGTGGTCATCCTGACGTTCAGCTTCTCGCTGGTCGTCTACCGCCTGCCGCTGCTGCGCTCGCGCCACGCGCTCGACTCGTGGGTGTCGCGCGAGGCGGCGTTCCTCGCGAACAACTGGATCCTCTTGTTCTCCGCATTCTTCGTGCTGTTCGCGACGATGTTCCCGACGCTCAGCGAAGCGTTGAAAGGGCAGCGGCTCACTGTCGGTCCGCCGTTCTTCAACAAGTGGATGCTGCCCATCGGGTTGATTCTCCTGCTGCTCACGGGGATCGGGCCGCTGCTCGCGTGGCGCAAATCCACCCTTCGCAACCTGATGGAGCAATTCCTGTGGCCGTCGGCTGCCGGGATTGTCACCGCGATCGCGCTCTATGCGCTGGGTGTGCGCGTCTGGGCGTCCGGCGTCTGCTTCGCGCTCTGCGCGTTCGTCACCGCAACCGTTCTCCAGGAACTGATTCGCGGCGCGCAGGTGCGCAAGGGGGCGACCGGCTCCGACATCCTCACCGCGATGATCGGCCTCGTCGGACGCTCGCGCCGCCGTTACGGCGGCTACATCGTGCACCTGGGGATCATGCTGATGTTCCTCGGCTTCGCAGGGCAGGGGTTCAAGCAGGAAGAGCAGGTGAAGCTGAACGTCGGCCAGCAGGCGACGGTCGGTCCCTTCACCGTCAAGCACGATGCGCTGACGGTGACGAGCGACGCGCAGAAGCAGATGGTCACCGGTCACGTGCGCGTCTTTGAGAAGGACAAGCAGATCGGGACGATGGAGCCGGCGCGCTGGTTCTTCGCCAAGCACGAGGAGGAGCCGACCACCGAGGTCGCGATTCGCCGCGCGCCCGGCGAGGACCTGTATATCGTTCTCGGCGGCTACGACCCGCCCACGCAGCAGGCGACCTACGCGATCACTGTGAATCCGCTGGTGGACTGGATCTGGTTCGGCTTCGCGGTCATGGCGCTTGGCACCGGACTGGCGCTTCTGCCCGAAAGCGCATTCGCGTTCGCGGGCGCGAAGATTCCCGCGGGCGCGGCGACCACGTCGCTGCTGCTGCTCTTGATGCTGCTGCCGGCGGCGCCCGCGCGCGCGGCGCAGCACGTTGAGAATCCGCTGGCGGTGCCGGTGGTTCCGCGCACGCAGCTCGAGAAGGACCTGCAGAACGAGATCATCTGCATGTGCGGCACGTGCGGGCGCAAGCGCATCGGCGAGTGCACGTGCAGCCTGGCGGCGGACATGCGCGAGGAAGTCGCGAAGATGGTCGCCGCAGGCAAAACGCGCGACGAGATCTACGCGTACTACATCGCGAAGTACGGCAGCCAGGAACCGCTCGCGTCGCCGATCGACAAGGGATTCAACCGCCTGGCTTGGTTCCTTCCATACTTCGCGGGCGCCACCGGAGCGGCGTTCATCGCGGTCGTCGCGTTCAGGTGGTCGCGCCGCGAAGAAGCCGCGGAGGGGACGACCGGAGGTGATGGTCAGCCGGACACGATCGACGATCCCGCGCTGCGTGAAAGGCTGGACGATGAGCTCCGCGACCTCGACTGACTTCCGCCTAAAGGCGGAAGCTACGGAAAAAAGCAAGAACGCGGAAGCCACAGCGCAAGACGAACATGCCGACGGTGCGGGGTTCAGGCCCTGGCATTTCTTCATACTCGCTGCGCTGGTCGCGTCAACGATCGCCGTCCTGATGTCGCGCCAGTCCACGCCCGAGCACCTGATCCTGATCAGCCTGACGATTGCGGCCGCGGGCGCGGCGGCAGCGGGCTTCTACCGCATGCTCGCGCCCCTCGCGTTGCCTGATGTGTCGGTCCTCGACGACCGGCCGTCGGAGCGTGCGCGTGCCGCGCTCGAGCGCGAGAAGGCGCTCGTGCTGCGATCGATCAAGGAGCTCGAGTTCGATCGCGCGATGGGGAAGGTCTCTCCGAAGGACTTCGACGAGATGGCGGGGCGGCTGCGCGCCCGCGCCGTCATGCTGATGAAGCAGCTGGATGAGGGTGGGTCTGCCTATCGCGAGCTGATCGAGCGTGAGCTGAAGACGCGGTTGAAACGTTCCGGTGGTGCTGGGCTTCAGCCCAGCCCAACTGAGGCCGGCCTGAGGGCCGGTACTACCGAAACGGCTGGCCTGAAGGCCAGCACCACCGAGTGCGCCTGTGGAACCATGAACGACCCCGACGCCGCGTTCTGCAAACGCTGCGGCACGAAGCTCGAGGCGGTGCACTTGTGAAACGCGCCGCTCTCGTCGTCCTCCTTGCGCTCATCTCTGCGACGCCGCGGATGGCGTTCGCGCAGATGCCTGCTGGCATGCCCGACGCGAAGCAGATGTCCGGCGTCCCGCTTCCCGTCGCTGATCTTCCTCCCGGCACCGTCACCGTGCGCGTCGTCCGCGGAATGATCACGAACGTCATCCCGAACCAGGAAGTCGAGCTCTCCGGTGGTCCGTCGGTGATGAAAGCCAAGACCAACGACGCGGGGCGCGCGGAGTTCACCGGCCTTGCGCCGGGGACGACGGTGAAGGCGATGGCGGTCGTCAACGGCGAGCGGCTCGAATCGCAGGAGTTCACGGTGCCCTCGAACGGTGGCACGCGCGTCGCGCTCGTCGCCACCGATGCGGGGGCGCAGAAGATGGCGCAGGCACCGGCGCAGCCCGGAACGGTTGTCTTCGGACCGCAGTCGCGCTTCGTGTTCGAGATGGGCGACGAGGCGCTGAACATCTTCATGCTGCTCGAGGTTGTGAACGCCGCAAAGACTCCGGTGCAGCCGCCGCAGCCGCTTGTGCTCACTTTGCCCGCGGACGCGCAGGGCGCCGGTGTGATGGAGGGCTCTGCACCAAACGCGGTGCTGACAGGGAAGCAGCTGAGGATTAATGGTGCGTTCGCACCCGGCTCGACGCTCGTGCAGGCCAGTTTCTCGCTCCCGATCGACGGCGCCTCATTGACCTGGGAGCAGCGGCTGCCCGCGGCGCTCGATCAGCTCAGCATCATGGCGCAGAAGGTCGGCGACATGCAGCTGCAGTCGCCGCAGGTCGCCGACCACCGCGACATGCCCGTCCAGGGGGAAATGTTCATCGTCGCGAAAGGTCCGGGGATTGCGGCGGGGCAGCCGTTCAGCCTCACCTTCACCGGACTTCCGCACCACGCGACCTGGCCGCGCAATCTTGCGCTCGTACTTGCGGTTGTCGTGCTTGGTGCGGGCGGATGGGCGAGCACGCGTCCGACGAAGCCGGCAGCGGAGGAACAGGCGCGGCGCAAACGCCTCGGCACGCGGCGCGAGCGCCTCTTCGCGGAGCTGACGGCGATCGAGCAGCAGCATCGCGACCACTCGATCGATCCGGAGCGCTACGCCGCCAGGCGGAAGGAACTCGTGGCAGCCCTCGAGCGCGTTTACGCCGAACTCGACGGAGAGGCCGCCGCGTAGTGCCTGCCTGAGATGGATTTCCGCTCGCTCACCTTCACAGACGTCTCCCGTCATTTCGGCCGCCGCCGCGTTCTCAACAAAGTGTCGTTCCAGTGCGACGCCGGCGAAATCGTCGCGCTTCTCGGGTCGAACGGAGCCGGTAAATCCACACTGCTGTCGATTGCGGCGACGCTGCTCGATCCGTCCTCGGGCGATGTGCGGTATGGCGACGCATCGGCACGTGTTGCCGGAGCAGGGCTGCGCGGGCGCATCGGCGTCCTCGGCCACGACCTCTCGATTTATCCCGAGCTCTCGGCCGCGGAGAACCTGCGCTTCTTCGCGCGTGCGTACGGGCTCTCGGACGTGGACGGTTCCGTGAGCACGGCGCTCCGCCGCGCGGGGCTCGATCATCGCGACGATCCGTGCGGCCGGTTCTCGCGCGGCATGCGTCAACGCCTGGCGCTCGAGCGCGCGCTGCTGCACCGGCCGCGGCTGGTCCTGCTCGACGAGCCGTTCACGGGCCTCGACGACGCGGCGACGGACGCGCTGCGTGGACGGCTGGGGGAACTGCGGTCGGACGGCTGCATTGTGCTGCTCGCGACGCACGACCTGGAGACCATCGACGGTCTCGCCGATCGCGCCGTGCTTCTGCTCGGAGGCAAGCTCGTCACGATTCCCAACGGGACTGGCACGCTGCGCGAACGCTACAGGAAAGCGCTCCATGGCTAGCGGATCGGTCGCAGCATCCGGCGATCGCGCGATCGGGTCATCTGGCGATCAGACGACGCGGTCCTCTTTTCTTGCGACCGCGTGGCTGATTACGCGCAAGGACCTCCTGATCGAGTTCCGCAGCCGCGAGGTCGTGTACACCACCCTGTTCTTCGCGGTGTCGTGCGTCCTCGTCTTTGCGTTCAGCTTCGTGAAGGAAGGCGTCGCGGTGCAGGACGCGGCCGCCGGGATCCTGTGGATTGCGATCGCCTTTTCAGGGACGCTGGCGCTCGGGCGGGCGTTCGAGCGCGAGCGGCAGAACGACACGCTGCGCGCGCTGATGCTGACGCCGGTCGACCGGCCGGCGGTGTACGTTGGCAAGCTCGCTGGCGTCCTGATGCTGCTCGCGGTGGTTGAAGCGATTGTGACGCCGCTGGTCGCGCTGATGTTCGGCGCCCCGGTGTTGGCACATCCTTTCCTGATCGTGGCGCTGCTGGCGGCAGGCACATTTGGGTTTGCGACAGTCGGTACGCTCTTCGCCGCAATGCTTGTTCGCGCGCGGAGCCGGGACGTGCTGCTGCCGATCCTGCTCTATCCAATTACAATCCCGGTGATCATCGCGGGTGTCCGCGGGACCGCCGCGTTGTTCCAGCCGGATGTCGACGTCGCAATGGCGCGGATGTGGCTCTCGATGCTGCTGTTCTTCGACGTTGTGTTCATTACGCTCGCGTTATGGACCTTTGAACCCGCGATGAGCGAATAGTCGCGCCTGTGATGATGAGAAAACTTTTCGCGCCTCTGCTCGTGATTGCCGCAGCGATGTTCGCGTACGCGCCGCTGATGGTTTACCGCACGCCGTACGAGTCGACCATGGGACTCGTCCAGAAGATCTTCTATTTTCACGTGCCGTCCTGGATCGCCATGTTCACATCGGCAACGGTCTGCGGCCTGGCAAGCGCCGTCTTCCTGTTCAAGGGCCGAAAGGACGCCGACAGAGTGGCCGTGTCGGCCGCGGAACTGACGCTCGTGTTTGGCGCGATCGGGTTGATCAGCGGACCGCTCTGGGCGAGGAAAGCCTGGGGCGTCTGGTGGCAGTGGGACGCCAAACTGACGTCCGCGCTCGTCATGTGGCTGATTTTCGCTGCGTACCTGCTGCTCCGGAAGTACGGCGGCGCCGGGTCAGAGAAGCTCGCCGCCGTAGTCGGGTTCTTCGGGATGGCGAACTGGCCATTTGTATATTGGTCCGTGAATATCTGGCGGACCGTCCACCCGAAAACGTCAGTGGTCCCGACGCTGCCGTCACCGATGATGGGTCCGTTTCTCTGGTGCGCGGGAGCGTTCGTGGCGCTTTACGCGCTGATGCTTGCGACGCGCGTGCGGCTCGAGAATCGCCGGGCCGAGCTCGATGAACTGTATCTGGCTTTAGAGGACTGATATGAGGAAAGCCGCTTTTCCCTTTTTCGTTTTCCCTTTTCCCTTAGGCGGCGCCCTGCTGGTTGCGGTGATGCTCACAGCATGGGCGCCGCCGACGTTCGCTCAGCAGCAGCCGCCACCATCGCCGCCCCCGGGCTTCGTGCCCGCCGGGAGCGTCGCGCCAAAGGAGGAGCTGCCCGCCGCGCCGCTGGTCATCGGCGCCTACGCCGTCGCCTGGATCGTGGTGTTCGGGTATCTGTGGTCCATCTGGAACCGGCTTGGTCGGGTTGAGCGCGACATCGCGGAAGTCAGCCGGCGCCAGGCGGCCGGAGAGCGGCGGTGAACTTTTCGCACATGACGTCGGCGCACCTGATCTTCATCCCCGCCGTGCTCCTCGTCGGCGTCGTCATCGGGTGGATTCTCGGGTCGCGCGCGGCGCAGGATGCGTTTGCCGCGGAGTTGAGGCGGCGCGAGGAACGCGCCGCGAGGAAAAATCCCTAATCCCTCATCGGGAATCCCTCATCGGTCAATCAGGAATCCCTAATCTGAAAATCATTGAATCGCTGAATCGCTGAATCACTGAATCACCTGTCAATCTCGCGTTGACGCGTCGTGCACCGCAACGTCCCGAGCGACACCGCTTACCCGCCGCTTGCGTCGGCTATCATACCGTGGTATTACCTGAGTATGAAAGTCGCGCTGTCGATTCCCGACGATGTGTTCGAATCGGCCGAGACCCTCGGGAAGCGTCTCGGGGTGTCGCGGAGCCGGTTGTACGCGACGGCTCTGGCAGAGTTCGTCGCAAAACATCGGGGCCGCAAAGTCACCGATCAACTGAATGCGGTCTACGGAACCGAGGAGAGCCGCCTCGATTCACGCGTGCGTCGCGTTCAGCGGCGGTCGCTTGACCGCGAGACGTGGTAGTCGAACGCGGGCAGATCTGGTGGGCCGATCTGGGCGAGCCCACCGGCTCTGAGCCGGGCTTCCGGCGCCCGGTGCTGGTCGTGCAGAGCGACGCCTTCAATCGCAGCCGCGTCCGGACCGTGCTGGCCGTCGTCCTCACCTCCAACCTGCGTCTCGTCGATGCTCCGGGAAATGTGCTGATTCCCGCTAAAGCCGGCGGCCTTCCGAAAGACTCCGTCGCGAATGTGTCGCAGGTCGTCACGATCGATCGCGATTTCCTGACGGAACCCGCCGGCCGGATCCGCGGCCAGGTGCTGAAGGACGTCGATAATGGCTTGCGGCTCGTCCTGGATTCGTAATGCTGCAGGACGCTGCGATGGCGGTCAGACAGTTAATCCGGCAGCTACGCTCGACGCTCACCTGAGCGCATACCGCCCGTCCGAATACGTAAGCACCGGTTGCTGCTTCCGGATTGCTTCCGCATCCGATGCATTGTCAATCACGCAGTCGCGTGGAATGAGCACCTCCTGATGGATCCTGATCGACCGCGGCTTCGTCTCTTCAGGATTTACGCTCAAGCGGCTTCGCCATCGTCCACAGGCCATCGGTGTGCCGGCCAGAGTGCCGGCGATCCGATGTGACGAGAGGAGTTCGACGGGGGTGGCGCCCGCCAGCTTCAACACCTTCAAGTCGTGGCCGCTCGGTGGCGACGATCGCGCGCCGATGCGGAGGATGAGGAGCTCGTCCCCAGGGCCGTCGACCAGATCCGTCGGGATAATCTGAAAATCGCCGTACGCCGCCCAGAGGTGGACTCGGCCGACGACGCGCCCCTGAGTGTCTTTGACGGTGAGCCAATAGCTGTCGTCCCTGAGGCAGCCGCAATCGCTGGGCTCACAATTATCAGCGGGATCGCACGCGCGTTGTTCGGCGCGCAATGTGGCGATGTGCCCGTCGTCCAGGCGGATTTGCACGTCCTGAGTCAGTGGGTTGTAGTGGAGGAGCGCGCGCGATGGCGGGTCGGAACCCCGGTTCACAAACACCCAGCGGTCGGTTGTGCTCGTCCGATGTTCTTCGGAAACCACCGGGCAATGGTTGATTCCAACCGTCATCGAGAACGAAACAGGATGTCCGCATGCGCGCGCCGGCTTGTAGCGCCGCGCTGCAATCGTACGCACCACCACTGCCGCAACGCGCTCGTCTGCATTCTGTGGGCGCAGCAGGCGCACCGAGTGGACGATTCCTGCCTCATTCACCTGCGCCTGGGCGACGCAGTACCCGAGGTTGAACTGGCCGGTCTCGAACAGCTTCCGAAACTCGGAAAGTCTCGCCTGGCCGGCTTCGCCGTCGGGAAGCGGCTCCGGAACCGACGGTTTCTCCGAGCAGGGCTGCTCAGCCTCGTCGCGCGGACGATCGACACGACGAGGGGCGGCCAGCGATCCGCCCGCTGGGCCTTGCGACGGCTGGTCGTGGGTGGCACGCTCCTGTGGGGCGGTGGCCTCCTCGCCGATGCCACAGCTCGCGAGTGCCACTGCGAAGAAAACAGCGGCGACAGACGGTCGCTTCATCTCACGGCTTGATTACGACGCGTGTTCCGTTCGGAACAAGTCGCCAAATCTCCTCGATTTCTTCGTTGGTGACCGCGATGCAGCCCTGCGTCCAGTCCCTCAGCACGTGGGCCTTTCCTATCGCACCCATGCCGTTCGGCAGGCCATGAATCATGATCGCGCCGCCGGGGGCGATACCGAGCCGCTTGGCACGCAGTCGATCCTCGGGATTGGGATATGAAACATGAAGCGCGCGATGAAACGCGCTGTCTCTCTTCCGGCTGTCGATCACGTAGGTTCCCTCGGGCGTCCGGCCATCCCCTTCCTGCTGTTTGGGTCCCACTGCATTCGCGCCGAGCGCGATTCTGTAGACCTTCAGCTTCCGAACACCGCTGAACAGAGATAGCGTCCGCGCACCTTTTTCAATGACGATGCGATCCGCCAGCGCGCTCGCCGGCGGGGACTGCCGCGCGTCGAGCGCCACGACGCTGGCGAGCACCACAAGCAGGGCCAAGCCCATGAGTCGTAGGCGAATGCGTACGTGCGTCATTTTCGTCAGCGCCAGCTGCTGACAGAGTTAGACACCGACACGCAGGTTCAGGTTCGTTTTGGTTCGCGCCACAGGCGCGGGAATTCGACGGGGCGACGTTCCGGCTTCCGCGCCTGATTGAGAACCGCCGCGACAAACACGAGCTTCAGATTGCGCGACGCCGTTGGATCTGCGGACGGCGACGCGCGTCGTGGCGCGACGAGCCACGCGACGCCGATGCTGATCACGTACAACCCGATCATCGGTGCGGCAAACAGTGCCTGGTTCCATGGATCGGCTGATGGGGTCAGCACGGCCGCGACAATGAAGATGATCAGCACCGCATATTTGATGTGCCGCCACAGGAATCGAGCAGTGATCAGGCGCATCCGAGCCAGGAAGAACACCAGCGTGGGGATCTGAAACACCGCAACCATGCCGATGAGGGTGTTCCTGTACAAATCGAACGTGTCCTCAACACGCGGCATGAAGCGCATGCGCGAAGAATCGAACGTGCGAAAGAACGCCATCATCGAAGGGAAGAGGAGGTAATGGCTGAACGCCGCGCCTGCGAGCGTTCCCACGGTCGCTAACGCGACGAACGGAAGGACCAGCCGCTTTTCCCGGTCGTACAGGCCAGGTGCGATGAACCGCCAGACCTGATACGTGACGAAGGGGGCTGCGAACACAACCCCACCCATGAGCGCCAGATCCAGATAGAAAGAAAGTCCCTCGCCTGGCCTGGTCATGATGAGACTGGCGCCGGGCGGAAGCATGCGGAGCGTAGGCGCGAGGACGAAGTCGGCGATGCGATCGACGAACACAAAGGCGATGACCATACCCGCCGCAACGGCCATACAGGAGTGGATAAGGCGTGTGCGGAGCTCGTCGAGGTGTTCCAGAAACCCCATCTTCGTCTCGCCGTGCTCGTTTGCGGATTGTTCTTCACGCACTATCCGGTGCTGCGTCTCCGCCATGGAATCCTCCTCTTCCGAACCGCGAGCCGCGAACCGCGAACCGCGAACCGCAAATCGCGAACCGCGAACCGCGAACCGCGAACCGCGAACCGCGAACCGCGAGCTATCGCCCTATTGCGAGCCGGTTCGCGAGGCTTGGCGGCAGCCCGGCGTTCAGAATCCGCCGCTGCGCGGCATCGACGGGGTAAGCGACGCGGCGAAGCACGAGCGAGCGCGCATCGGCATCGTAGATCCCGAACGCGGCACGCGGATCGCCGTCGCGTGGTTGCCCCACCGAGCCGACGTTCACCAGGTAGTCGAGCCCGTTGACGATCGGCACGGTCAGCGGTTCCGATCCTTCCGGCATGATCCCGTCGAAGGCGTCCTCGCTCCGGCGGAACACGACGGGAAGGTGCGTGTGCCCGAAGAGGCACACTTGCCGCGTCATCGCATCGAGCGCCTGCGCCGCATCGTCTCCATCGAAGATGTAGTGATCCTCGTCGAATGGCGCGCCGTGGCAGATCTCCACCGTCTCGTCGATCGTCACCGGGCCTTGCGGCAGTGCGCGCAGGTAATCGCGGTTGGCGGGTGTGAGCGCCTCGAGAGTCCAGAACGCGGCCATTCGCGCGACGTTGTTGAACGAGCTGCCATCGTCAAGACCAGAGCCTGCCTTGTCGTGGTTCCCGCGGATCACCGCGATCGGGTCGAGCGCGCGGACGCGATCGACGACCGCGTTCGGTTCGGCGCCGTAGCCAACCAGGTCGCCGAGCACCATCACACGATCCCACGTGCCTGCGGCGGCGGCGAGCACCGTCTCCAGCGCGTCGATGTTCGCGTGAATGTCCGACAGGATCAGGTAACGCACTCAGGGCTCGAGGCTGATGGCTTCCATTATGCGCTCGGCGATTGCCTCGGGATGGGTACCGCGCGCGTCCACACGGATTCGCGCGTTCGCGTAGCCGGCCTGCCTGATTGCGAAAAGCCGCTCCATCTGGACGCGGTCCGCCGCGAGCGGGCGGCGTCCGTCCGCGGGCAATCGCGCGATCACCTCTTCAAGCGGAATGTCGAGCCAGACGGAGACCCCGTCCATGTTGATCGCGCCGCGATTCTCGGGGTCCATGAACGTGCCGCCGCCCGTGGCGACGACGACGTGACGGAGGGGGAGGAGCATCCGCAGGATGTCGCGCTCCACGGCGCGGAAGTACGGCTCGCCGTTTTTCGCGAAGATCTCCGCGACGGTCCGGCGCTCGCGCGCCTCAATCAGCGCGTCGATATCTTCCGCACGCCAGCCAAGCCGCGCGGCGAGCGCCCGCGCCACCGTGGTCTTGCCGGCCGCCATGAATCCGACCAGGTAAATCTTGTCCGGTGTCACCGCGTGAGTCGCGCGAGCTCGTCGAAAAATCCCGGGTATGACACGTCGACCGACAACGCGCCGCTGATCGTGGTGGGGGCCTGGGCGCGCGTGGCGGCGATTGCGAACGACATCGCGAGCCGATGGTCACCCGCGGCGTCCACGGCACCGCCCGTCAAGGGACGTGATTCGAGCGTGAAGCCATCCTCATATTCTTCGACGTGAGACCCCATCGCACGGAAGCCCGCCGCCAGGGCCGAGATGCGGTCGCTTTCCTTGACCCGCAGTTCGCCGGCCCCGCGGACGGTGAACGCATGCCCCGGCGGCATCATCGCCGCGAGCGCCGCCAGTGCCGGAATCTCGTCGATGACGAGCGGCACTTCCCATGACTCGACGCTGAAGGACTCGCTGGCGCCGAATAAGAACCGCACCGCGCCGACGCGCTCTCCCGCGGATTCGTGCGCCTCTGACACCTCGACCTGCACGCCTGCCCGGCGATACACGTCGAGGACGGAAATGCGCGACAAATTCAGGCCGACCCCGTCGATTTCAATCGACGATCCGGGAGTGCCGCCGGCGAGCGAGGCCCAGAAGGCCGCACCGGAGATATCGCCGGGTACGGTGAGCCGCTGGGCGCGCAGCCGCTGGCCTCCCTCGAGCTCGATGCCGCTCTGATCGCGAACGACCGTGACGCCGAACGCCTCGAGCGCCCGCTCCGTATGGTCTCTTGTCGGGATCATTTCGACGACACGCGTGCGTCCCGCGGCGTGGAGGCCCGCGAGCAGTACGCCGCTTTTCACCTGCGCGCTCGGCACGTGCGGCTCGTGGATGATCCCGTGCAGCGATCCGCCGTCGATGGTCAGTGGCGGCCGCCCGCCCTCCGCTTCGATGCGCGCGCCCATGCGCACGAGCGGCTCGATGATGCGCCGCATGGGACGCCGCTGCAGCGAGGCGTCACCCGTGATCATGGTCCGGAACGGATGTCCCGCCACGATGCCCGAGAGCAGCCGCATCGTCGTGCCGGAATTCAGTGCGTCGAGGGGAGCAGAGGGGACACGCAATCCGCCCACGCCGCGCCCGGCGATCACAATGGTCGCCTCCGCGGGACGCTGCATCGCGACGCCGAGCCCGCGCAGGCACGCGAGGGTCGCCGCACAGTCGGCGCCCGGTGAAAAGCCGGAGATCGTGGATTCGCCGTCGGCGATCGCCGCGAGCATCGCGTACCGGTGCGAAATGGACTTGTCGCCTGGAACGCGAACGCGCCCCTGCGCCCCGGTCGTCGGGACCACGGTGAAGGAGTCGGTGGGCGTGCGAAGCATGAAACGGAACTATAGCATTCGCGCTCTTGAGGGAATCCGGTTTAGTATGTTATTCAATCGCGTGCCCGTTCAGCCCGCCGCGTCCATTCGCACGTTCCTGCCGGCCGCGCCGCGCGCCGTCGCGCAGCCTTCCACCGCATGCTGAAGCGCGGGGGGACCGTCCGTCTTCAGATCCACAGCAACTTCGAGATGGTGGACTTCGTGCAGGTGGTGAGCGATCGTGTCGGGCAGCTCGCCGGCATGGACGAAGACACCGTCCACTGGATCGGCGTGGCCGTGCGCGAGTCGGTCATCAACGCGATCAAGCACGGCAACCGCGAGGACTTCGGCAAGATCGTGACGGTGGAGTTCACGTTCACGCCGACCGCGGATCCGCGCGAGCTCATTGTGCGCGTGGTCGACCAGGGCGAGGGCTTCGAACCGCAGGAAGTCGCCAATCCGCTCGCGCCGGAAAACATTCTCAAGTCGAGCGGCCGCGGCATCTTCTTCATGCGCAGCTTCATGGACGACGTCGTGCTGCAGCGGGCCGCCGGAGGCGGCATGGAAGTGCGCATGACCAAGAAGCTGGCGGCCAGTGGCTGATCCGCTTCCACCCGTTTTTCTCGCCACCGCCGTCGAATCGGTCATCCGCGCCGGCGAGGTGCAGATGGCGCATTTCGGCGGAGACCTGCACGTCGACAAGAAAGGCGCGATCGATCTCGTCACCGAGATCGACCTGTGCGTCGAACGTGAATTCCGCGCGCGCATCGCCGAGCGGTTTGCCGATCACGTCGTGCTCGGCGAAGAGTTCTCCACCGAGTCCGAGCGCGACGCCACCCCCGACTACTGCTGGGTGTTCGACCCTGTCGACGGAACGACGAACTACGCGCACGGCCTGCCGATCTTCTGTTCGTCGCTGGCCCTCGAGATCCGCGGCGTCGCGTCGGTGGCCGCGGTCTACGATCCGAGCCGGCGCGAGCTGTTCACCGCGGAGCGCGGGCAGGGCGCGTGGCTGAACGGCGCCCCGTTGCGTGTGTCGCGCGCGGACACGCTCATCGATTCGCTGCTGTGCACGGGGTTTCCCTACAGCGTGCAGCACAGGGCCGACAATCTGGTGCGCGTGTTCGCGGAGTTCCTGAAGGTCTCACGCGCGGTCCGTCGTCTCGGATCCGCGGCGATCGATCTCTGTTACGTTGCGGCGGGACGGTTCGACGGGTTCTGGGAGCACGCGCTCCACCCGTGGGACGTCGCGGCGGGCGCGCTGATCGTCGAGGAGGCTGGCGGCCGCGTGACGAACCTGGAGGGTGGACGGTATAGCTCGCGCGAAGGCAGCGTCATCGCCACCAACGGGCGCATTCACGACGCGATGGTCGCGACGATCGCGTCGGCCTCTTTCGGAGACGGTTTGACCACCCGGTAAGACATTCTCCCCGCGTATCCCTGCCCTGAGCACGTCGAAGGGTCCGCCGTGAGCCCTGCCGAATGGGCGCAAATCGAGTGGCATTGTTCATGCTGCCCTTCCCGGCGACAGGAAGCCAGACTTGACGCCAAGGTGTGCGGTATGCGACGGGGCTGGCCGCGGCAGCAGCGATACTGGCGCCCGTGGCCGCGCAGGCGCAAATCCGGCAGGTGTCCTCGTCGGATCATCGCCAGGCGATCGGCTTCACACTCGGCGGCTTCTTCCCGAAAGGGGAGGACTCACGCGTCGACGGAGATACGATTTTTGCCGACCTCACGGACCTGGCGTTCAACGTGAAGGATTTCAATGGCGGCTCATTCAGCGGCGAGTGGTTGTTCGCCGTCAGTGATTACGTCGAAGCCGGCGTCGGGGCGGGGTACTACAAGCGTTCCGTACCGAGTGTTTATCGCGGCTTCGTGAACGCGAACAACTCCGAGATCGAGCAGACCTTGAGGCTGCGCATCATCCCGGTCACGGCCACCGTGCGGTTCCTGCCGATCGGACGCCGCGCCGTCGAGCCCTACGTCGGCGCGGGCATCGGCGCGTTCAACTGGCGCTACTCGGAGGTCGGCGAGTTTGTCGATGCCTCCGATTCATCCATCTTCCCGGCGCGCTACATTGCGAAAGGCACGGCGGTCGGTCCCGTGATCCTCGCCGGCATCCGGGCGCCGTTTGCCGACGTGTGGGACATCGGGGGCGAGATCCAGTATCAGCGCGCGTCTGGCGACACGAAACGCGCCGAAAGCCTGCTGCTGGGAGACAAGATTGACCTCGGCGGAGTCAACGCGCTGTTCACGATGCATATACGCTTCTAGATTGTCAGCGGGGTTGCGCCCGGTAAAGCGCGACCCCGCCGCCCTCCGCCACACGATCGAATCCTTCCAGAAATCGCGGGTGCCGCCGCGCCTCCTGGTAGAGCGCGTCCCCTCCTTCAGACTTCTCGTCGATGGCAATCCAGCGCACGACGGTTCGCGGCTTCATCAACGCGAGCGCCCAGATGTCCCCGTTGCCCTCGTGGAGAAAGTCGCGGATGCGAAAACCCTTCGCTGACAGATCGTGCATGTAGTGTCCGAGCGAACCCATGCTCATCATGATGGTGGTGCCGTCGTAGTGCTGGACGAGATATGCGGTGACGGCAGCACGGCCAGCCTTGTTTGCGGCGTCGCGCTGCGACTCCTTGATGAGCGGCGCCGTGCGATCCAGTGGATGGGCCTGGATGACGGCGACGGTGACGATCAGCGCGGCAACGATCGGTCGCGACGGACGCCAGAGGAGTCCTATGCCGGCCCCTGCGAGCGCAGCGCACGCGGCAATCAAGGGAAGGTCGTAGCGAATGCGGAACGGGTGGCCGTGCAGATAGGCGTACCACGGCACCGCGGCGGATGCGGCGAGCGCGAGCACTACGAGCAGTGATTCGCGGCCGGCATGTTCCATTTCACGGCCAGCCGTAAAGGCCGGCGCCACATCGCGGCCAGCCATAAAGCCTGGCCCCACAGGCGTGAAGGCTGGCCCCACGCGGCCGGCCATAAAGGCCGGCCCCACACGAGCCATAAACGCCCGTCTCACGCGAGCCAGAAACGCCCGTCCCACACGAGCCATAAAGGCCGGCCGCACAAATGCGATCACGACGAGCGCCGCGCCTGCGTAGCCGCTCCAGACGAGTGCCGTCCCCGACAGTTGATACAAGCCGATTCGAACCTGGTCGAGCGCGACCGACGGATGCCCGAGCGCTTCGGTGTTCTCGGGCACGAAAAAGCCGCCGCTGACGAACCAGGAGCCGACCGTCCAGCGACTGTTGACGAGAAACAACACAATCGCGAGTGCCGGCAGCGCCGCAAGGCGGGCGGCGCCTGCGAGTGCAGCCAGCACCGGCGTGCCGCGCCGAAGCCGGACGAACAGCGCGAGCGTGACAACCGCACCGGTGATGGGCCAGGCCTCGTATCGGGTCAGGCACGCCGCGACGAGCGCAATTCCCGCCGCGGTCGACGTGCGGATCCCGTCGAGCCACTCGCACGTCAGCATCACCGCCAGCATCATTCCCGCGAACAGCATCGGCTCGGTCATCGGGGTGCTCTGCAGGTACAGCACGTCGGGATTCAGGAGCAGCAGCGCGGAAGCCGCGACGGCGCCGCTGATCGAGCCCGTGGTGCGGACGATGAGCGATGCAATCGCCCAGACGGCGATCGCGAGGCTGATGACGGAAAACGCGATCGCGGACGCGCCCGTCCGATACAGCCAGTCGATCTGCACCGGCAGCACGTTGATCACGTGCGGCAGCGGCAGCCACACGGCGCCGACCTGCTGCCAGCCGGGCGTGAGGCTGTCGATGATTCGTCGCGAGACGACGAGGTGCGCGCGCGCGTCGTAGTGGCTGAGCGACAGTCCCGCCAACGCATAGTAGAGCGCGGCGGCGGTCCCGATCAGGAACGCTGTGGCGGCGAGGACAGACGGAACAGCGCGATGACGGTGCAGGTGTCTTAGTCTACACTCTGCACGATGCACCGCCTGGTCGAACGCATACAGCTGTTCGCGCTCGCGCTGGGCGGGCCCGGTCTGTTCCTGATCGCCTTCCTGGACTCGTCTTTCCTGTCGTTCCCTGAAGTCGTCGACCTGGTGATCGTGATCGCGATCACCGCGCAGAAGCAGCGAATCATCTATTACCCGCTCCTCGCCACGCTCGGATCGGTGGCGGGCTGTTTCGCGCTGTATCTGCTCGGCGCGAAAGGCGGGGAGGCCTTCCTGCGGCGCCGCCTGCACGACCGGCACGTCGATCGCGCGCTCGGCGTCTTCCAGCGTCACGGCCTGCTGACGATCATCGTCCCGTCGCTTCTCCCCCCGCCGTTCCCGCTCAAGCCCTTCGTGCTTGCCGCGGGCGTCGCAGGCATCCGTCCCCTCGATTTCCTGCTGGCGGTCGCGCTGGGGCGCGGCATCCGGTATTTCGGCGAAGGGCTGCTGGCGTTCTTTTACGGCGAACGGGCGGCCCGTTTCCTTCGCGAAAACGCGGGTCCGGTCTCGTTCGGCGTCGCGGCCGTCATCCTCGCCGGGGGGATCGTCTGGATTTGGATCCAGAAGCGAAGGCGTTTATAATCAAACGTTTACCACACAATCTGCATGGTGCCCGAGATCTCGGTCGTCATACCGATGCGCAACGAATCGCCCAACGTGGACGAGCTCTACAAGGAGCTCACCGCGGTGCTGGCGACGTGCGGCCGTCCTTATGAGATCGTCGCGGTTGACGATGGCAGCACGGACGACACGTTTGCGAAGCTTTCGGACCTGCAGCGGCGCGACGCGCGCCTGCGCGTCATTCGCTTCCGGCGCAATTTCGGCCAGACCGCCGCGTTCGCGGCCGGCTTCGCGCACGCGCGCGGCCGCTTCATTGTCACGTCGGACGGCGACGGACAGAACGATCCGCACGACATTCCCGCCATGGTCGAGATGCTCGAGCGCGATCGCCTCGACATCGTCTGCGGCTGGCGCAAGGAGCGCAAGGATCCGTTCATCAATCGCCGTCTGCCGTCGATGATCGCGAACCGCATCATCTCGTTCACGACCGGTGTGCATCTGAACGATTACGGCTGCTCGCTGAAGGTGTTTCGCTCGGAAGTCGTCAAGCCGATGAAGCTCTACGGCGAGATGCACCGCTTCCTGCCGGCGATCGCCAGCGAGTTCGGCGTCAGCATCGGCGAGAGGATTGTGAACCACCGCGCCCGTGTGCACGGCCGGTCGAAATACGGGATCTCGCGCACGATGCGCGTGGTGCTCGACCTGCTCACCGTCAAGTTCCTCAGCAGCTATTCGACGCGGCCCCTCCAGATGTTCGGGAGCGTGGGGCTCACCATGGGCGTGGTGGGTACCGCCGTCTGTTCGTGGGTTGCGTACGAGCGGTTCTTCGGCTTCGAGTCGGCAAACCGTCCGCTGCTGTTCCTCGGCATCACCATGCTGCTCGGCGGCATCCAGCTCGTGATGACGGGTCTCCTTGCCGAGATGTTGTCGCGCACGTATCACGAATCCCAGGACAAGCCGACCTACGTCATTCGCGAGGTGCTGGAGTCGAAGCCGCTCGCGACTGACGGCGCGGCGGCGGCGCGCGAAAGCAAGGACGAGGTCGTCAGGGCCTGAGGAGATGAATCGCCACACCAGCGCGGTGATCGTGGCCGGTGTATGCGCGGCGATCCTGATCGCCGCCTGCGGCGGATCGCCAAACAGCCCTGGCCCCGCGGTGCCGCCGCAGCAGTTCACGCCTCAGCC
>WNGF01009840.1_pt1 | contig 29911 bp, 26 predicted proteins | sample 5400641 | NCBI WGS metagenome assembly WNGF01 (sample SAMN13153371, study PRJNA577476) | soil metagenome | isolation source: 80 cm soil or saprolite under grassland replicate 2 | place: USA:California | collected 2016-06-15 | reverse complement strand
CAAGCGCAGCCGACCGCCGCCTCGCCCGGCAATTCCTGGCGCCACGGCATCAACGCGGCGAGACTGCACCAGTCGATCAGTTCCGCCAGTCCGGGGTCCATGACGGCCGTCGGCGCTTTGGCCATGGTCGCGCTTGGCGCGCTCCCGATGGCAGCCGCGTCGGCCAACCACCACGCCGACCCGATCATCGCCCAGGCAATCGCCGGACCGAACAGGCCACTGAACTACCCGGCACCGCCCTTCCAGCTCACTGACCAGCACGGCACGCCAGTGACGCTTGCGAGCCTGCGCGGCAAGGCAGTGCTGCTCACCTTCCTCGACCCGACATGCGCCTCCGATTGCCGGCCTGTCGCGCAGGAGTTTCGCGGAGCCGGCCAACTGCTCGGGGCGCAGTCCCGCCGGGTCGAACTCGTCGCCGTGGTCGCCAACCCGATCTACCGCTCCAGCGCGTTCACCCGTGCCTTCGACCGCCAGGAGCGCCTCGACAAGGTCGCCAACTGGCGGTATCTCACCGGCACGCTTCGCCAGCTCACTCGGGTCTGGAACGCCTATGGCGTCACAGTCTCGGCCACGCCGGCGGGCGCGGTCGACGGCGACAATGTCGCCTTCGTCATCGACGCCCGCGGCAGGATACGCCGGAAAATTGACCCTGGCCCCGGACCCGGCACGGCGAGCTCGAAATCTTCCTTCGCCGTGCTGCTCGCGAACGCTGCCGAAGACGCGCTGAGGTCATCGTGAGCGGGCGGTCGCGCCGGCGTGGTGAACCCGCTCGAGACACGATTCACGCTTGCTGGCCGTGGGTGTAGACCTCGAGGTCGGTCGCTTTGACGGTGAGCCATACCTGGCTTCCCTGGCGCAGCGACAGCTCAGCTACTGCTGCGGGCGTGACGTCGACCAGGGCGGGCGGTTGGCCATGGAGGTCGAGCCGGACTCGGTCGGCGAGCAGTGTCAGGCCAGCGATGCGCGCCGGCCAGGTGTTGCGTGCGCTGCTCGCGTGCGGCGGCTGGGTGCTGACGACAACCGCGGATGGGCGGACTGCGACGAGCACGTCGCCGCGGCGGCCGTGGTCGGGGACAACGAAGGTTCCTCCTGCGGTCAGCGCCACGGCTGAGCCGTCCGCGCGGCCCGCATACAGGTTCAGGCCGACAAGCTTGGCCACGTACTCCGTCGCGGGCTGGCGGGCGACCTGGGCAGGCGTGCCTTCCTGCACGATCCGGCCGTCTTCGAGAACGAGGAGCCGGTCGGCGAGCACGAGCGCTTCGACTGGGTCGTGGGTGACAAGCAGGCACGGCCCGGCGAAGTCGGACAGGTGCTGGCCGAGCTCATCCTGCACCTCAAGGCGGCTGCCCGCGTCAAGGGCCGACAGTGGTTCATCAAGCAGCAGCAACGTCGGCTCGCCTGCCAGTGCCCTGGCGAGCGCGACCCGCTGAGCCTGGCCACCGGACAGCTCCGCGGGCTTGCGCCCGGCCAGACCAACCAGGCCGAGCCGGTCAAGCCAGCGGCTGGCCGCAAGCCGGGCGGCCGGGCGGCTGAGGCCGCGGGCGCGCGGTGCGAACGCCACGTTCTCGGCCACGCTCAGGTGCGGGAACAGCCGGTAGTCCTGGAACACGAAACCGACCGGCCGCCGGGCGGCCTCGGCGAACGCCCCGGTGCGCGCATCATCGAGGACCTGGCGGGCAAGCGTGATGCGTCCCTTGGCCACCGGGGTCAGGCCAGCCAGCGCGCGGAGCAGGGTGGATTTGCCGGCGCCGTTCGGTCCAAGCACGCCGACCACCTGGCCGGGCGCAGCGGTGAAGGCGACCGTGAGAGTAAAGCTGCCGCGCCTGACCTCCGCATCGACGGCCAGGCCATCGCTTCGATCATTGGCGAGTACCTTGTGCCCCGCATCGGCGCTGGTCGCATCGTCGCGACGCGGGGCCGGCGAGGTGGAAGAGTACTCGGTCACTGGACCGCGCCGCCTCGCAGCCAGTGGTCACGAAGACAGACCAGCACGACGACGCAGACCAGCAGCAGGACAAGGCTGAGCGCGATCGCGGCGTCGGGGTCATTCTCCAGCGCGTAGTAGACCGCGATGGGCATGGTCTCGGTTCGGCCCGGAAAGCTGCCCGCGAACGTGATCGTCGCACCGAACTCACCAAGTGCCCGCGCCCAGCACAACACCGCACCCGCGCCCAGCGAGGGAGCGATCAGCGGCACGGTGACCCGGCGGAAGACGGTCATCGGCGTCGCGCCCAGCGTGGCCGCCGCCTCTTCGTAACCCAATTCGGCCGAGCGTAGCGCTCCCTCGACGGTGATGATCAGGAATGGCATAGCCACCAAGGTCTCGGCCATCACCACGGCCACGGGCGAGAAGGGGATCGTCACACCGAACCAGGAATACAGGTACCTGCCGAGCAAGCCAGTGCGGCCGAATGCGAGTAGCAATGCCACGCCGCCGACCACGGGAGGGAGCACAAGCGGCAGCGTCACCAGCGCACGCAACAGCCGCTGTCCAGCGAAGCTGCCGCGGGCAAGCACCCACGCCAGCGGCACCCCGATGATCACGGCGATCGCCGTGGCCGCCGATGCGGTCCATAGCGACAGCACGAGCGCCTGGACCGCGTCCGAGCCGCTCAGCACCGCTGCGAGTCGGTGCCAGGGCACCCGAAACACCAGCCCGGCCAGCGGCAGCACCAGGAACGCGATCGCCACGATCGCCGGCGCTAGCAGCGGCGCAGGCGCCGACCTCGATCCGCCGCCCCGGTCAACGCGACGTGCCCGGTCACGAGTGCTCAGCCGCGACGGCGTAGCGAGTGCGTCCATTGGTGTTTGGGCGGCCGGGCGGTCAGGGCTTCTCGAACTTGGCTGCGGACAGCAGGCTTTCGCCCGCGGCAGACACGACGTAGGCGACGAACGCCCTCGCGGTCGCCGCGTTGCCGCTCTTGCTGATCGTGGCGATTGGGTACACGGTCGACGCGTTGACCCGATCCGGGATCGGCACGCCCTTCACCTTTGCGCCCGCGGCGTTGACGTCGGTCACGTAGACGACGCCCGCGTCGACGTCGCCGAGTTCGACCTTGCCAAGGACCGATTTCACATCCGGCTCGAGCGTGACCGGCGTGACGGTGATCCTGGCGTTGCCGAACACTTTCGCGGCGACGGCACCGCACGGCACTTGCGGCTGGCACAACGCAACCTTCACCGGTGACTTCGCCAGGTCATCGAGCGAGGTGACATGCGCAGGGTTCGCCGGTGGCACGGCGACCTCCATCACGTTCTTGGCGAAGTTCACCGGTGCCAGCGCGTCGCCTGCGGCAACGACCTGCCGCATGTTCTTCGGCGACGCTGAGGCGAAGACGTCCGCCGGCGCGCCGGAGGTGATCTGGGTGGCCAGGCCGGAGCTCGCACCGAAGCTGAACGTCACCTTCACCCCGGGATGCGCGGCCTCGAACCGCCTGCCGATCGCGGTGAATGCCTCCTTCAGCGAGGCCGCCGCGAATACGGTGATCGACCCGGACAGCGCGGCGGGCTTGGACCGGCTCGGGCTGGTTGACGCCGAGCTTCCGCTCGGCCCGCACCCCGCCACGGCGGACACGGCGAGCCCAGCTGCGATTACGGTGATCGGGGGACGGCGCACAGCAAACTCCGGTAAGTGAGTCTCGGCAACGGGATCAGCGGTTCTTTGGGATCTCGACCGACACATTCGTCGCCTTGACGGCCGCGACCGCGAGCACTCCAGGCGCGAGGCCGAGCTCGTCGGCGGCCTCACGGCTGAGCAGCGACACGAACCGGTGCGGCCCTGCCTGGATCTCCACCTGAGCCATCACCGTGTCGCGCACCACGCGGGTGACCAGGCCGCTGAACCGGTTCCGCAGCGACTGAGCGCTCACCACCCGGTCGTCGGGGTGACTCGCCGACTCGGCCCGCTCCTGCGCGAGCCGGGCCAGAGCCGCCCCGTCCACCGCCAGCCTGCCCGAAGCGTCGGTGGTCCGTTCGATCCGGCCCCCCTCTGCCCACCGGCGCACTGTGTCGGAGCTGACCCCAAGCAGGTCAGCCGCCTCTTTGATCCGAAAAGTCGGCACCACGTGATCGTAACGCAAATGCGCCCATACTGGCAGTCTGAAGGCGCACACGCCGCAGTATGACGCGGTAATCGACGCATACAGGTTGCACCGATGTGCAGGCAGGGCCGTGCCACCCGAAATTCAGTCGTATTTCGTGACGTCGTATGTTCCTCTGCTGATACAGGTTCATGTGACCGGCCGCCGTGGGGACAGCGGCCTCGACGGGGTAGGCGCTGGCTGCAGAGCCAGGGCTCGTGGCGAGGGGATTCGACTCGACGCAGGAGGCGTGTCCTAGCCCTCTTCCCGGCCGTTCACGCAGCGAAGACGGGGAACGACCATGAGCACGGCAAGCGATCAACGTACCGATGAGCGCAGCGACACCGAGAAACAGCGCAGGAAGCGCCGGTTACTGAGAGCGCTGCGGTATGTCGCCTCCAAGGTAGATTTCAAAATCACGCTTGTGGTCACGGTGACGGCCACAGTGACCACCGGCACGGCGCTCGCGGTGCCGCGGCTGGTCGGCCACGCCAAACCGAGCCCGACCTCGTCAGCCCAGTCGTCACCGTCCACCAGCGCAACCACCACCTCGCCCAGCGGACAGCCGTCGCAGGGCAGCATCGGAGGCCCGGTGACCGTCGCCGATGGTGGTTCCGGTGGAGGTGCCGGTGGAGGCACCGGTGGAGGTCTCTCGCCCGCTGGCGGCCCGGGGCAGCCGAAGCTGACAGCGCCCACGCAGGTCAGCCCGGCCGATGGCACGGTGTTCACCAACTACCCGCGCGACACCACCCTCACCTGGAACGCAGCGACCGGAGCGGCCTCCTACCTCGTCGAGGTCGAATGCCTGGACTGCGTCACCGTCGGCCAATGGTCCTCGTGGGCGAGCGCGACCACCAAAGGCACCAGCTACAGCTTCACCTGGGTCGGCGACAACCACGGCCGATGGCGGGTCACCGCGACCGGCGCCGACGGCGCCACGGGGCCGGCGAGCGGCTGGTGGCAGTTCTCCTACAAGACCTGACCCGGTGCAGTGTCGCCGGGTCAGGTCCGCCACGGCTCAGCTCCGCCGCGTCAGGACCGCCACGGCTCAGCTCCGCCGCGGCTCGGGTGCCGCGGCGTTCGCCGCTCGCTCGAGCAGCCGCTCCTTCGGCACCTGGGCAAGCCACGAGCCAGCGAGAAGTGAGGTCACGATGGCCAGCATCACCAGGACCGAATAGAAGGACTGCCCGATGATTCCCGCGGCATAAGTCACCGAGGCGACGACGATCCCCGGCCCGCCCCTGGCGTTGAGCGCGACCGCCAGATTCCACGACGAGGCATTGGTCTCCCCGGCTAGCCGCGCACCGATGTAAACGCTGCCCGCCTTGACGGCGCACGCCAATACCAAGAAGAGCATGAAGAAGCCGACGCTGAAGCCGCGCAGCAGGTCGAGCTGCAGCCCGACGATCGCGAAGTAGACGGGCACGAAGAAGGCGAACGAGAAGCTTTTTATCGACCGAAGCGCCTCAGGCGAGACCTCCGGGGCGGCGCCAACCGCGATCCCGGCGACGAACGCGCCGAAGAATCCCTCAACGCCCATAAACAGGCACAGCAGCGTCGCGCCAAGCATAATCACAAGCTGGTAGGCGACAGGGCTCGCCTTGCGGATGAGGTTGAGCCGCCACCGTTCGGCGGCGCGGTAGATTCTGGGCCCGAAAGCGAGCGCCGCGGCGAGGACGGCCAGCGTGGCAAGCACGTGGTAGACCAGGTCGGCAGGCGAGCCCGGGCTGATCGAAAGCATCCCAGGCAATCCGAAGACCACACCCTGACTGCCTTGCGCGAGCCCAACAGCGACCGCCAAGACCACATAGAGGACGACATCCTCGGCCACCGCGACGCCGAGAACGATCCGTGCGAACGCCGTGTCGAGAATGCCAAGGTCGTGCATTATCTTGGAAATCACCGGGATGCTTGTCACGGCCATCGCGATAGCGAACACAAACAGGAAAGAAGCGGTGTTGCCGCGCGGCCCCCATGCGGCGTGGAAATCCACCACCTGGAGCAGCCCGAGCCCGGCAAGGAAGGGCACGACCATGCCGGTGGCGAACACCCACCCCACGGTCCCGCTCTCGCCCCACCGCAGCGCGGACCGTATCTCGGTGCCGGAGCAGAAAAGCAACAAGAGAAGGCCAAGCTGGTAAACGGCGCCCAAGACAGCCGGCGTCGCGCCGGCGGCCGGAAACAGCCGGGCTTCCGCTGACGGAGCGAGGTGGCCGAGCACGGTCGGGCCGAGCACGAGCCCGGCTGCGATCTCGCCGATCACCCGCGGCTGCCTGAACCGGGCGAACAGCGTGCCCAGGGAATGCGCGATGATCATTAGCGCGGCGAGCGCAAGCAAGACATGCGTGACGTCCAATGCGCTCAGTGGCATGTGCGAAGCCCCCCACTCTGCAGACACCTGGTGGACGCGCATCGACACGGGGCGGTGCGCATACACCTGGTCAGGCGCGGGTTCCCGGTGCCTGATGTGACGACCGCAGGCGCGACCGAACGGCTCGCCCGCAGCATCCGGCAGTGACACTGTGCGGCAGCCGTTATGGATCATTTTACCGAACGGCTGCGCTAAGTGACACTGCAGTCACTTTGAGCTGAGTGCAGTGAGGTTCTCCCGCTGGCCGCACAGCGCTGTTTACGCATGCTCGCAAACCTGACGGCTCGTATGGCCGCCCAGCTCTGGACAAACCCCCAGCCGCTCACCCCTGCCGCTCACCCCGCCCCACGTCCCGGCCCGTTCACCGCTGCCTGCCCACCCCGCGCACGGCGGCCGCGTAGACAACGACGTTGCTCAGGTAGGTCCCAAGGCTCGGGTCGAAGATCCCGCCGCACGTGATGAGGCGAAGTTCCGCATCGGGGGTGGGGCCATACACCGCAAGCGCGGGGAAACGGTCTTTTGGATACATCTTCACGCCGGTCACGCGGAACGCGGCGAGGCTGCCGTCTGCGCGCCTGACATACACCGAATCTCCCCTTCGCAGCAGCTGCAGCCGGAAAAAGACCCCCGGCCCGCTGCGCGAATCGACGTGACCGGCGATGATGGCCGAGCCGATCGCGCCGGGTGGCGGGCTGCCGGTGTACCAGCCCGCGACCGTGGCTGTGGCGGGCACCTGAAGGCCACCTGCGGCCGTGACCGCCAGAGCGACGAGCCTGGTGCGCACGCCGATCGCAGGAATGATCAGGTCGACTGGGCGAGGGGTCTCGCGCCTGGATGACGCGTGCGGCAACGCGGCCAGCGTCCGGTCGGGGGCACTCGCTTCCGTGCGGTCGGCGGGTAACGCGCCGTGGCCGCTCCGGTCGGCCAGCAGCAGGCCACAAGTGCCCGCGGCGGTGACGAGTAATCCGCAGACGAGCATGGCGAGCGTCGCTGGCCGACCGGAGCGGCGCGTCACGTCAGCGCGCCGGGACTGCGGGATCGCCGACCACCGCACCCGCGTCACGTACGCGGCGTCTGCGGTGGTCACGCACCTGGTAAACGCCCGCATGAGCAGCACGCCAAGTCCGCCGCGCGGCGGTCACAAGCAGCACCGACCCAGCCGCGATCATCGTCAGCCACGGTGCCTGCGGCGAGCCCGTGCGCGGCGCCGCGCCACCCAGGCCCGTAGCCACAGCTGCGGTCGGAATTACTCGGCTCCCGGCCGCGTCCTCGAGATCGACAATCTTCAGATGGCTGGACTCGTCCAGCACGAGCAGCGTGTGAATGCTGTCGGCGGCGACCCTGACTCTCCGCGAAGCCTTCGCCGCCCCGCTAGCCCCGAGCGCGTGTACCCGCCATGTGCCGGGAGAGACAGCGTCGTAGGAGGTCACCGTGGCAAAGGCCTGCTCGCGCGTGATGACCCGGCTGCCCATGGTGACACTGACGTGGTGCTGCCGCAAAGACGCCTGGATCACCCGTACGAGCGCCCTTCCGCGCGGTGTGCCCAGCGTGTCCTTGAAGATCTGGAGCCGTAGGCCGGTTGCCGGGCCCATGCCAGCAACGGTGTATGCGCGCTTGGCTGTCACCGCGACGCTGGTGGAAAGGACAGGCGTCGATGTGGCCGATGCGCCGACCGGCCGCATGGCCACGGTGTACTGGCCGCTCGCGACCGACATGTACGGCGACACCGTACCGTAGCTGACGTGCCTGAGCACCACCTGCGCGTGTGCGTCGCCGAATGAGTACAAATAGACGTCGACCGCGGGAGTGTTTGGCGACAGGTGAGCAAGCCTGAGCCAGCCAACTCCAGCCGACCGCGCCAACTGTGCCGACCGCGCCAACTGTGCCGACCGCGCCAACTGCGGTGACCGTGCGCTCCGGGCCGACCACGGCGACTCAGCCGGCTGGGAGAGCTTGGGCAGCTGAGAGATCACGATCGGCTGCGCCGCCGCTGGCGATACTGCATCGGCGAGCGATTGGGGGGATGCCCATGCTTTGGGACCGGCCGCTGCGGCCACAATAGGCAGGACCGCGCAGGCACCGAGCAGCAGCACCCGGCGTGCGAGTCGTGCGGGAATTGTCATTTCTTCTCATTTCTTATTTGGTGCGGATTTGTCTGACTGTCACCGTGATGTGTTCTGCGGGTTAACGTTGATCACAGAGCCAGGCTGGTTGAGCAGGCCGAGCGGATTGGGCGCGGCGAATTCCACCCGCACGATCCGCCGACCACCCTGCGGCATGGCGAGCTGAGCGCGGGCAGGAAGAAATGGCGCTCGCTGGGCATGAAGGAAAGCGAGAATCTGGCGCGCTGGCTCGGGGCCGCTGACCGCGGCGTGACCGTTTGCCGCCAGGCTCACCGAGCGAGCCGGCATGCCCGGGCTCGCGCCGCGCGCGGAGTCGTCGAAGCCAAGCACATAGAGCGGGCGCAAGGTCGCCAGCGCGCCGAGCGTGATCAGCAAGCGTGCGTCTGGTTGGCCGCTTGCGAGTTGCCTTCGTGCCCTGGGTGAGACGCTGACTCGGGCGTTCAGCAGCAGTTGCGCTCCAGCCGCACGCCTCGCCGCCAAATCCGCGCTGAGCGCCGAACGATACGCGGCGGCACCGTCCGGCGCCACAGTCCTCACGTCGATCCGCGCGCTTCCGGCGCCGAAGCTCGCGATGACCGCAGGCGCGTACACGCCGGCGAGGCGGCTGCCGAACTGTTCGCGCAAGGCGGCCGTCGCCACGACCACGTCCGAGCCGAGCGGATCGGGCGCGCCCTGTCGCAGTACGAGCATGTTTGCAGCGGGAAGCCCACCGGTCTCGAGCAGCGAACACATAGCGGGATCGCAGGCCACAATGGCACCCCGGCTGACCTGCCTAGCCACCCACCGGACCGCGGCGCGCCGCGCCGCGGCCGTTACAAGATCCGCGGCCTCGCGGCCGCTGCGCCGCGCCGTCAGCCCGCTCCCAAAGCCCAGGCCAAGATCCAGGCGCGGAACGGCGGCGCCAAGAGACACCAGTAGCACAACGACGGCAAGCACGCGCCAACGCGAGCGGCCCGCCGAACGCCAGGATCCGGCGGTGACCGCGCGGCCGTGCCGCCACTTACGCTGCCGCCGTCGGTGGCGCGGCACGGCGTGCGCGGCACCGACCCCTAAACCGGTGCCCACGCCGACCTCCGCACCCGCACCGGCGCCTGAACGGGCCCTCGAACCGGCACCCGCACCGGCCTTTGAACAGGCACCTGCACCGGCTGTTGGTGACTCGGTGGCCACGTCGGCGGGAGGAACGAGGCCGGGGTGCCCGGCTGTGCTTCCGGCGCCGCCACGGTCTTGCGGCCATCTCGACGGCTTGTCACCGTGCCGATGGTGATCACGCTCACGTCGACCGGCTGGGCTTGTCGCCGACATCTCGGCGACCTGAATGGTGGGCAGGACCCGGAGCGCGGAAAAGGACCCGGTCCGCGCGCCCTGGCCTTCCCCGCCGCCCTGGCCTTCCCCGCCGCCCTGACCTGCTCGCGCCGAACCCACCAGGCCCGCATTACCCAATAACTGGGTACTACTATCCCACATAGAAAAGCGCTCGGCCACCGCACCTCCCTCCGGGCGAATCCACGCAGGAGCTACGTCAACGATATATAGCACGGATAATTCAAGGCAGCGCCACATCTGCCGAATTGGTTTCTTTCGACACTCGCAACACGGGTCGATATGCAGGGTATTAAGAGATACTTTCCATCTTTTACTGGTACGTAATTTCTAAACCCCGTTTGCCCGACTAGGCCGGCATGTGAGCTGGTTGCCGTGCTCATAGCTTCCAAATCGGAGGTGGAGCGGGCCCGGTGCCCGGTGCGCAGCCACGTATCCCGCAGCGAGCATGGGGTCCAGCGTGGCGAGCCTACGCGGCGAGCTCGCGGCGGCTGGCCGCCCGAATGGCTCGCCGCTCCCGGCCGTCCGGGCGCGGGAGTTATCCACAGTCTTCGGCTGGGTCTTGCCCTCGACCTGGTGTTTTCAAGAGCATAGGGACCGACGGCACGCCATCAAGAACCCTTGGAGGACAGCGTGTCCCAAAGTCATCTACGTCGCATCGCTCGCCAGGTCGTTACCCTCGCCTTCGGTGCGGCGGTGCTCGGGGTTGGCCCGGCAGGCTCCGTGGCATTAACGGGAGCGAGCCTGCCCACCCCGCTGCCCACGGTCGGCGAGTACCAGTACCTGACCGCAGGCCTGACGCCACCGACCGAGGCGAACTGCTTCTCGGTCGGGCGGCGATGCTTCACCTCGACCTCAATGCAGAACTCCTACAACCTGCCTCCGCTCTATGCCATGGGCGACGAGGGGCAGGGGATGACCATTGCGATCATCGACTCGTTCGGCAACCCCAACATGGCCTCCGACCTGGGCAACTTCAACGCCCAGATGGGCCAGCAACACATGTGCGGCGAACCTGGTGTGACCTGCGCTCCTGGCATGCCCACCTTCGAGCACGTCTACTGGAATGGCGTCACGCAGGTGAAGGCACCGCCGCCAGGAAGCAACGGCACCGGGCAGCAGACCCGCAACATCTGGGCACTTGAAACAGCGCTCGATGTGGAGTGGGCGCACACCATCGCGCCGAGGGCCAACATTTTGAACGTGACGACCAACCCGGCAGAGGTGCTGGGCGTGGTGGGCTTCACGGCCATGATGAACGCGGAGCAGTTCATCATCGATCATCACCAGGCAACGGTCATCACGCAGAGCTTCGGCGCCGCCGAGGAGACCTTCTCCAGCGTTGAGTCCTTGCTGAACCTCCGGCACGCGTTCGTCTCCGCGGCGGCGAACAGCGTAACCATGCTGGCAAGTTCGGGCGACGGCGGTTCGGCCAACACGACGAAGACACCCGTCGCCAACCGGGGGGTCTATCCCTTCCCGACGGTCGGCTGGCCCGCCTCCGATCCGCTGGTGACCGCAGTCGGCGGCACATACCTTTGCACCAACCCGGTCACTGGCACCAGCGTCGACTCGACTGATCCCCCAGTGAACTGCCAGAACAACCCAGGCGTGCGCGAAGTCGGCTGGATAGCCTCCGGCGGCGGTTTCAGCCACGTCTTCGCCAAGCCGTCCTACCAAGGCACCCTTCCGGCCGGTTCCACCCCGATCGGCGCCATGCGTGGCGTGCCTGACATTGCCTACCAGGCGAGTTCGCGCACCGGAGTGCTCGTATACGACACCGCGCCAGGTGACGCCGAGGACGGCCTGACCTGTCCAACCGGCGACCCATGCAGCGCAGGCTGGTACGTGGTTGGCGGCACGTCCTCTTCCTCACCGCAATGGGCAGGACTGGTCGCGATCGCCGACCAGATGGCGGGGCACGGACTCGGCCTGATCAACCCGGCGCTCTACAACCTCGCCTCCGGCCCGAACTACGGCACGTACTTCTACGACGTGACCACCGGCAACAACCAGGCAGTCCCGACCGTACCCGGATATCCAGCCACGACTGGATGGGACCCGGTCACCGGCCTCGGTACGCCGAACGCGGCCACCCTGGTACCGGCCCTGGCCGGCAGCTAACATCCACACCCCGGGGGGAGGTGCCTTTTCGCCTCCCCCCGGGCACTCCCTCGGCGCCCCCGTCCCCTGGCCCGGCACCTCGCCCGGCACCTCAACCCAAAGCTCCCCGGGCCTCAACCGGGCCCCTCGCCCGCCCCTTAGCCCGGCGCCTGACCTGGCGGGGGGCCACGTCAAGGTCGCACACCCTGGCGGCGCCGACCCCGGTTACGACGTCTTTGTACGCCGGAGTGTTGCGCCGGCACCTGAATTACGGGCTCGCAACAACATTCTGAAGTACAAAGTGGCGCTCACTCGAAGATCGTGAAGCCATGACTCGTGATCAGACGGCCGGGCATTCCTGATTGCCCCGCCCGGTGCCTCAGGGGCGTTCGTAGCGGAGGAGGACGACCCCGTTGCCGAAGGTCCGGGTCTCTGCGAGCTGAAGGTTGATCTTGGTGTCTGATGGCTGAAACATGGGCTTGCCTTGTTCAATGACGATCGGGTGGACATACAGCCTGTACTCATCGATCAGGTCGTGTCGCATGAACGCCGCGGCGAGATCAGCCCCTCCGAGCGTCATGTCTCCACCAGGCTGTGCCTTAAGTTCCATAATCTCCTCGGCGACGACGTCTCGGCGCACAGTGGTGTTCCAGTCGGCCCGCTCCAGAGTTGTGGAGAACACGATCTTGGGCATATCCCGCCAGATGCGGGCGAACTCGACCATGGGCCCGGTGCTCGAGGGGTCCGTGTCGGCGGTCGGCCAGAATCCGGCCATCAGCTCATATGTGACACGTCCGCTCAGGAAAGCGCTCATCGCGCTGAGTTGCTCGTTGAAGTGGCCGTGCAGCTCATCGTCGACCATGTGCCAATCGATGTCGCGGTCCGGCCCCTCGATGAAGCCATCAACAGACACCGACATCATGAAGATGATCTTTCTCATCGCGATTCCCTCCGAAGTCGTCAGCTCGGGCCGCACCGACCGGGCCGCACGGCAGCCCAGACCCGTCTGTCATCGCGATTCTGTAGCCCGCCGCGGGGGGCGGCTGCTTCGCGAAGACCTTGTTTGACCAAACTGATCATCAACGAGCGGCCGCGAGGCCGCCACCGATCCTGGCCATGCGCCGCTTCTTCAGCCTAGGGCGGGCCGGTGCTTGATACTGCACCGCCGAGGTAGAGCGCCCCGATCTCGGGGTTCTCCAACACGTCGCGGCCCGAGCCAGCCAGCCTGACCATGCCGTTCTCCAGCACGATTCCATGGGTCGATAGGCGCAGCCCAGCGCGGGCGTTCTGTTCGACCAGCAAGATCGTTTTTCCCTCCTGGTTGATCCGCCGAATGGCATTGAAGACCGAGCTGAGCACACGCGGCGCCAAGCCCATAGACGGCTCATCCAAGATGATCAAAGCGGGATCGAGCATGAGGCAGCGGGCGAACTCGACGAGCCGTTGCTGCCCGCCAGACAAGCTGCCCGCCTTTTGACCGGCTCGTTCTGCCACGATCGGGAACATCTGCTCGACGGCGGAGAGCCTGCGGGCGACGACGGTCTTTTCCTTGACCATGAACCCGCCGAGTATCACATTTTCTTTCACTGTCATCAGCGGGAACAAGCTGCGGCGCTGTGGCACGTGCACCACACCCATGGCGAGAATCTGGCGCGGCGTCAGGCCTGCGAGGTTCTCACCACGCAGGCGGATCGTGCCGCGCCGCGGCCGCAGCAGGCCGCTGATCGCGGCGAGCAGTGTCGACTTTCCCGCGCCATTGGGGCCGACGACGCAAGTGATTCCGCGCGGCTGCACGGCGAAGGTCACGCCACGGAGCACGTCACCGCCGCCATAGCCGACCACCAGGCCGTCGACGGAGAGGATGGGATCGAGTCCTGCTGATGGACCCGCCGACTGGTCACGGTGTGGACGCGTCATCTTCGTCCTCCCGCCAGGCCCCGCCGAGGTAGGCGTCGAGCACCCGAGGGTCGGAGCGGATGATCTCCGGCCGCCCGGATGCGATCACGCTGCCCGAGTCGATGACCGTGACGCGGCTGCACAGGTTCATCACGAAGTCCATGTTGTGCTCGACAATGAGGAAGGTCTTGCCCTGCGCGTTCAGCTCACGGATGCGTACTGCGATGTGATTGATCAGCGACGGGTTCACGCCGCCGGCCGGTTCATCGAGCAGCATGACAGCAGGATCGGCCACCAGCACGTAGGCGAACTCCAGCAGCTTGCGCTGGCCGTGGGAGAGGGTGCCAGCGAGGTCGGCGGCAAGGTGTGCTATCCCGACGAACTCCAGCAGGTCCAGTGCGCGCCTTCGGTCCTCCATCGCGCCGGACCTGGCCAGCAGGTTGCGCACGGTTCCGCCGCGCCGTTGGGTGGCGACAAGCATGTTCTCACTGACGGTGAGGCGCGGGAAGATCCGGGTGAGCTGGAAGGTCCTGCCGATGCCGAGGCCGAAGACACGCTCCGGCGACCGGTTGGTGATTGGCCGCCCGTCCAGGTACACCTCGCCGCTGTCCACCCGTTCGTAGCCAGTGATCACGTTGAACAGCGTCGTCTTGCCGGAGCCGTTCGGCCCGATGAGGCCCGCCACCGTGCCCTGCTCGAGCTCGACCGAGCAGCTGTCGAGCGCCCGCACACCGCCAAACGCCTTCAGCACGTGCTCGGTGCGCAGCAATGGCGTCATCGCGTCTCACCCGTCACGGCGCCGCCGCCCCTGCGCGCGTCGCTGCCCGTGTCCGTATCGCCGACCGTCTGCGCGCCGCTGCCCGTGTCCGCAGCGCCGCTGGTGGACGCGGTGCCGGCCGTCTGGGCGGCGCCGCCCGTGGGTACGTCGGCGTCCGCGTCGCCGCCCGTGGGCGCTTCGCCACCCGTGTCCGCCGAGGCGGCCCGCCGGTCCAGCCGTCTCGCCCGCAGCAATGCCAGCCGCTCGGCCGCTGTTGGGATGACGCCGCGGGGCAGAAACATGATCACAATGAGAAACATCGCACCGTACACGATCAGGTACAGGTATCCGACCGAGAGCTGAAGCGTGAGGTACTGCTGCAACGGCTCAAGCAAGACGGCACCGAGCACCGGTCCGGCGATGGTGCCGAGCCCGCCGAGAAAGGCCATCAGCGCGACAGCGATGTCCAACAGCGGGTCAAAACCGTACTGCGGAAGCACCTGACCGGTGAAGTACATCCACAGCCCGCCCGCCATCCCGAGGGGCGCCGCTGAGATCACGAATGCGACCAGCTTCACCCGCATAGCCCGCACGCCGAGGCCGCGCGCGCGATCCTCGTCGTCGCGGATGGCCAGCAACTGCAGACCGAACCGCGACCGACGGATCAGCCACGACGCGCCGACCGTAAGCGCCGCGATGGCGAGCGCCACGTAGTAGAAGGGGTCGTTGAACGTGGCGGCCTGCCAGAACACGTTGGGCGCGAGCACGCCAGCCGATCCGTTGGTGACCGAGAGGTTGAAGGCCATCAGCTGGAAGATGAAAAAGATCGCGATTGTGATCACGACGAACGTGTGCCGCCGCACGCGCAGCGCGATGAGCCCGAACGGCACCGCGATCACCGCGGCCACGGCCGCGGCCACAGGCAGCAGGGCAAAGACGATGGATCCACTGAGGTGCCAGTCCTTGGCGGCGATGCCGACGAAATAGGCGCCGCTGCCGAAGAAGACCGCGTGGCCGAGCGATATGTAGCCGGAGTACCCGGAGAAGATGTTCCAGCCGGTCGCGGCTGCCATGAAGATCAGCGTGTACACGCCCACCTCAGTGACCAGCGGGTTGGTGAACACGAGCGGGAAAACAGCGAGCGCCGCGCACGCCACGGCGATCCCGGCAGGCCGCCATGGCCATGCCCGCGCGGCAGCGGTTTCTGTCACTGGGCGCGCACCGCCTGCCTGCCAAACAGGCCCACGGGACGGACGGTGAGCACGATCACCAGCGCTCCGTAGAACACCACCGTCGCCCATGTCGGCGACCAAACGACCGCGACGATGGCCTCGACGGTGGTCATGAAGATGGCCGCCGCCATGGCACCGCCGATGCTGCCGAGCCCGCCCAGGATAATGATCGCAAGCAGTCGTGAGATCAGGTCGTAACCGCTGTTGGCATTGAACGCGTTGGTGGCGCCAAATACCATCCCGCCGGCCGCTGTGGCGGCGACCCCAATGCCGAAGGTGATTGCCGCGACCCGGTTCACGTCGATGCCGATCAGCGTGGCCGCCATGCGGTCCTGTGTGGTGGCGCGGACGCTGCGGCCGAACCTCGTACGGTACAGGGTCAGATACAAGGCACCGAGCAGGACGACGGCGAGGGCGAACCCGAACAGGTAGATGTAGGGCAGGTAAAAGCCGAACACATGCACGGTGGAGTCCACGTACCAAGCGTGCAGTTGCACGTAGTCGACCCCGAAGACCTGGTAGAGCACCCCCTCGATGATGATCGCGACCGCGTAGCTCACAAGCAGCGACATGGAAGTGCGCTCCGAGCCGCGCAGCCTACCGATGAAGGCCCACTGGATGACAACACCGAGCACGAACAGGGCGGGAACGGTGACAAGCAAGCCGACGAACAGGTCAATGTGGGCATGCACGGAGAGCACGTAGCTGAGGTAAGCGCTCAGGACCACAAGGATGCCCTGCGCGATGTTAATGATGTCCAGGACGCCGAATATCAGCGTCAGCCCGGCGGCCATCAGCGCATAGACCCCGCCGCCAAGGACCCCGTCGACGATCGCCTGATAGATCTGGCGCACCATCAGGCTCCCGCCGCAACGTCGCCGGTTGATGCGCCGCGTAGCCCTGTGTCACCCGGCAAGCAAGCGCGCGTCCACCAAGCGCTGTGCGCCGGGCAGGCGCTGTCCGGCGCGCAACCGCCGCGCTGCCTGCAACCGCCGCGCCTCCTGCGAACAGGCTCTAGCCTCCCCACGGGTGCTTCGGGTATTGGACGGCGACCGAGCCAGTCGCGCCCTTCGGCAACACCTGGACGTACTTGCCGCCTTGCCACTGGAAGATGAAGTCCGCGGCCTTGCCGTTCTCGCCGACAGAGTCGAAGTGGACAGGGCCCTGCACGCTGGTGAGCGTGACACCGCTGTGCAGGTAGCTGATGATCTTTGAGTTGTTGACCCCGCCCGTCGCCTTCACCGCCTGCGCGACCACCTGACCAACCGCGTACGCCTCGGCCACGTCTGCGTTGACCCCCGACACCGCGCCGCCGTACTTGGCGATGTATTCGGTCACCATCTTCTGGCTTTGCGGGTCCGGATAACTGCCGAACCATCCGTTGGGCACCATGACGCCTTCCGCGTTGGCAGACCCGACCGCCTTGACGAAGTCGTCGCCCTGATCAGGTCCCGCCGTCGCGACAACGATTTTCGGGTTGTAGTGCTGCTGCGCGAACGCGTGGATGAACGCGGAAACGGTCGGTACGTCGACAGAGCCGACCACGACGGCCTGCGCTCGCGCCGCCACCACGTTGTCGGCGATGGGCCTGTAGTCGGTCACTTCCTCCGGGAAGGCCTTGGAGTAGACGGTCTTGACCCCATCGCCCTGCAGCACGCGCTGCACGAACTGAACCTGCGGCTGCGTAAAGATGTTGGTGCTCGTCGGGTACGACGCCGTGGTGGGCCGCTGGCTGGGTGGCAGTGAGGCGATCCAGTTGGCGAACGGCACCAGCGAATCCTTGACCGGCAGGCTCACGTCGAACAGGTTGTGCAGGCCATTGCCGAATACCGCGGGCGCGCCGCCTGCGCCCTCCACGAAAGCGAACCCGTAGCGGTTGGCGATCTGCGACGCAGGCGCGGTGAGCAGCGAGGAGAACGGCCCGAAGAGAAGGCTGACGTGGTCGACATTGATCAGCTTCTGGTAGTTGGTGACCACCTGGCTCGGGCTGCTCGCGTCATTGAGAACGATCAGCTTGACGTGACGGCCAAGCAGGCCTCCCGCGGCGTTGACGTCATGCGCCCAGAGTTGGTACCCGCGCTTGAACGCCTTGCCGTCTGCGGAGAAGTCGCCGGACAGGGACAGCGAGGCGCCGATGACGATCGGCCCTTTGCCGCTCGATGAGCTCCCGCCGCCGCTGCCGCCACAGCCGGCCAGCGCTAACGCCGCGACAGCAGTGAGGACAACGAGGTGACCCAATCGGGCTGAATGACGTCCCATCACCAGTCTCCTTCCTCCTGTCGTCAGGGGGTTGTCCAGGCGGCGCGTGGCGATGCGGCCCACGCCGTGGCGCCAGCGCCTTGGGCAAGCACCATGCGGCTGGCGGCGTCCTGCCGACTGCGGCGACCACCGTCGGACAACCACTATCGGATGGCCACAATCGTTTGCACAAGAGGCGCCGCGCTAAATTCCCACCTCAGTTGGGCCTGCGCGACGGGGGTCGCCACCGTGCTCTGCTGCCGCGCCTTGGGCTTGGGCGGTCGAGCCTCGCACGATGAGTTCGGGAGCGAGAAAGAGGATCTTCACCGCCTCGGTGGACTCCGCGACGCCGTCCGCCATGCCGGACTGCCGGGCGCGCGGCTCAGCCGGCTCATGACCGCTGGCACCGCTGCGCACCTGACCGCTGGCACCGCTGCGCACCTGACCGCTGACCCCGCTGGATTCCTGGCCGCTGGGCTCCTGGCCGCTGGGCTCCTGACCGCTGGGTGCCTGCGCGCTCGCCTGACCCGATCGCCGGGTGTGACGCCGGCCGGTTCCCTTGGCGGCGCCCTGACCGGATCGCTGGGCATGTCGTGGATAGCGCCCGATTCTTTCCAGCAACAGTTGCGCGGCTTCGGTGCCGACCCGATAGTGCGGGAAGCTAACCGAGGTCAGCGGCGGCCGCAGCCGGTCGATGAACGGCATGTTGTTGAAGCCCACTACGGAAACGTCCTCGGGGCACCGCAGCCCGGCTTCGTCAAGTGCCGAATAGCACCCGACGGCGAGCATGTCGTTCGCCGCGGCGATGGCACTCCAGCGGCCCTGCCGCCGGACAAGCTCGCGCGCGCAGCGTAGGCCCTCCTGGATCGAGTACGACGTGGCGTAGGTGATCAGGTCCGGATCGGCGTCAAGCCCGCTCGCGGCCAGGCCCGCATTGAACCCGCGAAGGCGGCTCGGGCCGGTCGACACGTCCTGCGGCCCGGCGATGTAGGCGATGTGCCGGTGTCCGAGCTTTGCCAGATGCGATACCACCAGTTGGCTGCCGCGCTCGTTGTCGACAGAAACCGCCGGGAAGCTATAGCCCTCTGCTACCCGGTTCACCAGCACGACTGGCAGCTCAGCCTGCGCGGCCTCGGCCAGCAGCGGATCAATTAACCGGGCAGTGGCCAGTACGAATCCGTCAACGTGGCGGGCCCGCATCTGCTCGAAGACCAGTCGCTCGCGGCGGCTGTCGCCATCGGTGTTGCCGATCAGCGCGACATATCCCGCCTCGGCCAGACGGTCCTCCAAGCCGCGGATGATCGGCGGAAACAGCGGGTTGGTGAGGTCGGGTATCAGCACGCCGACCGTGTGTGACCTGCGGGTCCGCAACGTCCGCGCCATGGGGTTCGGGCGATATCTCAGCGATTTCGCGGCCCTGAGCACCCGCCGCGCGGTCTTCTCGCTCACCAGGACCCTGGTCTCGGGATTTAGTGCTCGCGACGCCGTCGCCGGATGAACACGCGCCGCAGCGGCGACATCCCGGATAGTCACGGGCGGGTCGGGCATCGCCACCCCCCTCCCTCGTCCGGCCAACGGGTGCCGCTATTGGCGCTGTTCAGGCATGCTACCTGGCGGATCGATGCGTGATCCCGCCACGGCTAACGGCAGGGGACGGACGAGACGGGACGCGCGACACGGCGAGGGTGAACCAGGATCGTCGGCCATGCGTGCAGAGAATGTCGGGCATCAGTGTTGCCGAGCGCCTCATGGGGGTGGTTTGTGATGAAACGGATCAGCGCCACCGCCATCGTGCGCTGGCTCGCTGCCGCCGCGATCCTGGTCTCAGGCGGGGAGCACTTCCGGCTCTGGTGGTTCGTCCACTACCGGGTCATTCACATCATCGGCCCGCTGTTCCTGCTCAACGCGATCGCCGGGCTCCTGATCGCCGCGCTGCTCGCCTGGCGCGCGCATCCGCTGATCGAGCTTGCCGGACTTGGCTTCGCCGTCACGACGCTCGGCGCCTTCTTTATCAGCGTCTATGTTGGCCTGTTCGGCTTCCAGGAGGCGTTGTCAGGTACTTCGCAGCTGATCGCGGGCATCGCGGAAGGCGCAGCCATCGTGCTGCTTGCGCCCATCGTTGCCGTCCGCGGCCTGCGCGCGTGGCACCAGGTCCGCGGTCACTCGACCGCCGCAACGGCCACCTCCGGCGGAACACGCAAAGACGCGGTCAACCGCGGCTAACGCGCGCGCCGACGGGATCTGGAGGCGGTCTTCAGCCCGAGGAGCGGGTCTGCTGCCAGGACGGCACGCCCGAGCGGCAGCCGTTATGGAGCGCAATGAATCCAACCTACGGCCGGGTGTGCCGGGCAGCGCTCGGCCGCGGCGGTCCGCAGCCCACCGCGCGCCTTGCTGGCCGAGTCTAGAGTTTCGTTCATGCCAGACCCCGCTAATGATGCGTTCGTGCGGGCTGTCCGCGCAGAACCGTGTTGACCTTCAGATCCTCGCGAACGGCCTCGAGTGGGTTCGCTTCAAGATCGGCGAGCTGCGCGAGCATGAATGGAACCCGATGATCGCGAACCCCGGGCGCGCGATCTACCTGCTGGTCGCACGGGATTTCGCCCCCCTTTCCGAACGGCTGCGCTGCGTGGCGCGCCGCCTGGCCGCTGTTCCCGCCGCCCTGGCGGCCGCGCGAGGGGTGCTTGGCGCCATGCCGGTCGTGCATCTGGAGACCGCGCTCTCCCAGTTCGCCGGTGCCGCGCAGTTGATCAGCTCGGAGCTCGATCGCTTCATCACCACGGCGCACCCGGGCAGCGCCACGGGGTTCGGGCTCGCTGACGCGCGGTCCGCCGCCCTTGACGCCATCGCCGAGCACCGGCGCTGGCTGCAGCGGCGGCTCGAGGAGGAAGCGGCGCGCGACGGCGGTGGCCGGGATCCGCGGATCGGCGCGGAACTTTTCGCGCGCAAGCTGCGGCTCACCCTGGACGCGCCGGCCGATGCGGCCGCGATCACATCGCGCGCCGAGGCGGACCTCGAGCGTGTCACCGACGAGATCACCCAAACGGCCGCGCGGCTAGCCGGCCGCAAGCACGCCGAGCCGGCCAGTCCGGTCGCGGCCGCGGCCGATCGAAGAGCCGGCCCGGCCGGGATCGTGCGTCAGGTGCTTGACTCGCTGGCCGCCGACGCCCCTGACAACGCGACGATCCTGCCGCTCGTCGAGCGCGCTTTTGGCCAGCAGTGCGCCTTCGTGCGTGAGCACGCCGTGGTGACCATATATGACGACCCGGTAGAAGTGATTGAGATGCCGGAGATCGACCGCGGCGTCGCGGTCGCGTACTGCGATCCGCCTGGGCCGCTCGAAACGGCGGCCCTGCCGACCTTCGTCGCGGTGTCGCCGACCCCAAAGGACTGGACCGGCGATCAGACCCGCTCGTTCTACCGCGAGTACAACCGGCACCTGGTGCACAACCTGATGATCCATGAGGGCATGCCCGGACATGTGCTGCAACTGCAGCACGCGCGCCGCTTCACCGGCGACACGCCGGTGCGCGCCGCAATGCGATCCGGCGCCTTCGTGGAAGGCTGGGCCGTCTACGCCGAGCAGGTCATGGCCGCCCACGCTTACCCAGGCGACGGCAACCCCGATGCCATCCGCATGCAGCAGCTGAAGATGCAGCTACGGGCGATCATTAATACGATCATCGATGCCCGCGTACACGGGGATGGCATGACGCAGGCCGAAGCGATTGCCTTGATGACCGGCCGTGGGCATCAAGAGCAGGCGGAGGCCGCAGGCAAGTGGCGCCGTGCGCTGCTCACCTCGGCACAGCTTTCCACCTACTATGTCGGCTTCACGCAGGTCAGCGACCTCGTCGCCGAGCTGCGTTCGGCGCATCCCGGATTGCCGCAACAGCGCCTGCACGACATGCTGCTGGCCCATGGCTCACCGCCAGTGCGCCACCTGCGCACGCTGCTCACCGGCGCGGGCTAATCAATCCTTGCGGCCGACACCGCCGAAGGCGCCGAAGCGTTCTGGATGATCGTCGACGTCGCCAGGCGCGTCGGGGCGCCACCGGGGAAGGTGGACGAGCCCCGGCTCTACCAGGGTGAACCCGCGGAACTGTGCGAGGATCTGCGCCTTGGATCGCAGGACGATCTCGGTCGAGGTGCGGGCGGACAGCTTCTGTGCCTCGACAACCTCACGCGGCTGATCTTCGTAGGTAACGTGCGAGATCACGGCATAACTGCCGGGCGCGGCCGCGTCGCGGAACTGCGCGACGATGCCCGGCGGGTCGTCCTCATCCGGGACGAAGTGCATGATTCCGGCGAGCAGGATCCCGATCGGCTGCGTCAGGTCGAGGGTCGCGAGCAGCGCGGGATCGGTCAGGATCTTGCCGGGCTGCCGCACGTCCTGATGCAGCACGGCGACGCGATCGTTGCCGTCAAGGATGGCCCGGCTGTGCGCAACTGCGACGGGGTCGATGTCGACATAGACGACGCGGGCCTGCTCGGTGAGCCGCTGAGCGATTTCGTGGACGTTGCCGACCGTGGGGATCCCTGAGCCCAGATCGAGGAACTGGCGGATCCCGGCGTGGACAAGGAACCGTACGGCCCGCCGCAGGAACTCCCGTCCCGCGCGCATGGTGTCCCCTACGTTCGGGGCCATCCGCGCGATCTCCTCGGCCAGCGCCCGGTCGACAGCGAAGTTGTGCGCGCCGCCAAGGAAATAGTCGTAGACGCGGGCCGCGCTCGGCGCCTCGACGTCGACATCGCCCGCCGCCCAGTCCGGCCGACCCACTGCCATGCTCTATCTCCCTCGTCGTGGCTGACGGCCCGTTGCGGTCCTCGCTTTGATACAGAGCGTATCATTGTGATCACGGTTAGTCAGACTGTAGGCATGGGTGGGTGACGGAGACGGGTGAGCGCGGATGAGCGAGCGCGACGCTGACGCTCCGGAGGTTGGCCGAACACGGCCTGAGCAATTGCCCGCCGTTTCGGCGCTCGCGCTTGACGGGCTCGTCGCGGAATGGACGGCCGGACTCTCCGGCACCAGCCACGTCCCGATGAGCTCGGGCGAGATCCGGCGGCTGCTCGATGGGCTTGCTGGCCGCGTGCTGGCCGTCATGCGCGGAGATCCCTTCCGTCCGCAGCACGCCGCCGCCGTTGGCGCAGAGCTTGTCGAGGCGAATGTCGTGGGCGCGCCGGCGCTCGGCCGCAGCCTTCGCGCACTCGCCAAGATTGTCCGTAACGAACACGCCGGCCCGGGTGCGAAGGGATCCAGCCTGAACGGATCTCGGCCACAGCCGCCCGGGTCCCTCGCTCACCTTGATGTCAGCGAGCGCTTCGACGCGGTGCAGGAGGCGATAATCACCGGGTATGTGCGCGCGCTTCGCGACCGTACCCTGCGCGAGCAGGAGTCGATCAGGAGGGCCGAGATCACCGCCAGGATGCGTGCTGAGGATGCTTTGCGTGCGAGCGAGGAACGATTCCGCGCGGTCTTCACCGAGGCCGCTATCGGCATTGGCCTTGCCGACCTGCAGGGCAGAATCGTGCAGGGCAATCCCGCGTTCGCCAGGATGCTCGGTTACGCGCCAGCTGAATTCCGCGAGCTGAACGTGGCCGACTTCGTGCTGCCAGAAGACATGGCCGGGATGTGGGAGAGCTACGCCGCGATGATCCGCGGCGAGCTTGACTGCGTGCGCACGCAGAAGCGCTATCGGCGCAAGGACGGTGGCCTGGTCTGGACCAACCTGACCGCCTCGCTGATCAGGGATCCTGACGGTCAGCCGCGCTACACGCTGGCGCTGGTCGAGGACGTCTCGGACCGCCGCGTGCTCGAAGAGCGGCTGCGTCACCAGGCCATGCACGACCCGCTGACCGGATTGCCGAACCGCACGTTGTTTTTCGACCGGTTGTCCCGCGCGCTCGCGGATCCGCAGGGGCGCATCGGAATCTGCTATCTCGATCTCGACGACTTCAAGCTGATCAACGACACGCTGGGCCATGACGTGGGCGATCAGCTCCTGATCGCCCTCGCACAACGGCTTGACCGTGTCGTCGGCGAGTGCGGCGGACTGGTCGCCCGGATAGGCGGAGACGAGTTCGTCGTGCTGATCGAGCGGTCCAAGGGCGTGGCCGAGCTGACCGCACTTGCCATGAGACTGCTCGATGAGCTCGGGCAGCCATTCACGGCGGGCGAGCACACGATCAATATCAACGCCAGCATCGGCATCGTCGAGCGCCCGGCGGCTCGCACCACCGCCGCGGACGTCGTCAAGGACGCCGACGGGGCGCTCTACTGGGCCAAGTCGGAAGGCCCGGGCAGATGGGCGATCTATGATCCGGGCAGAAAGGCGGAGGACGCCACCAGGCTCACGCTGACCGCTTCGATCCGGACCGCGCTGGAACGAGGCGAGTTCACGCTCTCCTACCAGCCGATCGTGGAACTCCCCGGCGCAACGCTGCAAGGTGCGGAAGCGCTGCTGCGCTGGAACCACCCAACGCTCGGCACGCTCCCCCCGGATACGTTTATCGCGCTTGCCGAGGCGAGCGGGATCATCACGGCCCTTGGGCGATGGGTCATCGAAGAGGCATGCAGGCAAGCTGCGGCATGGCACCGAATTCGGCCGGAATCCGCTCCCTTTGTCAGCGTGAACCTGTCTGTGCGCCAGGCGGCAGCGCCCGACCTCGTCGACGACGTCGGGCGGATCCTGGCGCAGACCGGCTTGCCGACGCACCTGCTCCAGCTCGAACTCACCGAAGGGGCGCTCGTGGAAGCGGGCGGCCGCCCGCTGGACGCGCTGCAGAAGCTCTCCCGCCTTGGCGTGCGAATCGCGGTCGACGACTTCGGCACCGGGTACTCAAACCTTGCCTACCTGCGCAGGTTGCCTGTCGACACGCTGAAGCTGCCCGCGTCGTTTGTCCGGGAAATCCCGGCCGACCACCGGGGACTCGCCGATCCTTCGGACGAGCCGATCATCTCGGCGCTGGTCAGCCTCGCTCACACTCTCGGGCTGGCAGTCACCGTTGAGGGGGTGGAAAACGCCGACCAGGCCGCGCGTCTCAGCGCGCTCGGATGTGACACGGCCCAGGGCTGGTATTTCGCCCGCGCCGTGATCGGCGACGACCTGAGCGCCCTGCTTCGTGGCAGCCCACGCCCGGCGTTCGGCCCGTTTCATCCTTTCTCCGCAGCGAGCTGAAGCCGTCCGCGCGACGAAGTCGTCTTCACCCAAGCTGAGCTGGGTATCCTACGCTGCGAACACGCATGCGTACGGAACGTAATAAGCTGAACGCGGGTGCAGGTGCCTCTCGGGGGAATTGAGGGACCGCGATCATGGGGGCGACTGACGAGGATCATGGGGGCCACTGACGAGCGACCGGGCATCGGCCCGCCGAGCGCGGGCGAGTCGGCGACCCAGGCCCTGGCGGCCGAACGCGAGGCGCGTTGGCAAGCCGCCGAGAACGCCGAACGGCTCACCAGGCTCGTCACCGCACTGCCTGCGGCGGTGCTTGTGGAGGACGAACGGCGGCGCGTCGTCTTGGCGAACGAAGCGTACTGCGAGGTGTTCCAGATCTCCGCGGCGGCGACAGAACTCGTGGGCGCCGACGCCGTGACGGTGCTGGCGCAAAGCAAGCACGTCACCGCCGACCCGGACACGTTTCTGCTGCGAGCGAGCCAGGTCAGCGCCGCACGCGAACTCGTGGTGGACGAGGAGGTGGCGTTCGCCGGTGGCCGGATCTACGACAGGGACTACGTGCCCATCCTCGTGGGCCAGGTCTGGCACGGCCAGCTCTGGATGTATTGGGACGTCACAGAACGCCGGGAACTCGAGCGGCGGCGCGAACGCCTGCTGGCCGCCGAGCTCAAGGCACGCAAAGCAACCGAGGCCGCGCGCAGGAAGCTCGACGAGCAAAACCAGCGGCTCACCGAACTGGACCGGTTCAAGAGCGACTTGATGGCCACGCTCTCGCATGAGCTGCGCACGCCGCTGACGTCCATCGTGTCCTTCACCGACCTGCTGCGCGAAGCCGAGCCGTCGATGTCGGCGCAGTCGGTGGAGTTCCTCGACATCATCGAGCGAAACTCGGACCGGCTGTTGCGGCTGGTCTCTGACCTCCTACTACTCGGCCACCTGGAGGCGGGATCGCTGCCTCTTGATCTCGCCTCGGTCTCGGTGGCCGATCTTGCCGAGGAGGCGGTGCGCGCCAGGTCCGCGCCCGCCTACCGCAGGGGGGTCACGCTCGAGGTGTCGGCCGACGACGGCCCGCCGGTGCGGATCGACCGCCACCGGATGCTTCAGGTGCTCGACAACCTCATCTCCAACGCGATCAAGTTCACCGAGCCGCGTGGCAGCGTCAGCGTAGCGGCGCACTTTGACCGCGGCGAGTGGCGGATTGACGTCGCGGACTCGGGCATCGGTATCCCCGCGGAGGAGCAAGAAAAGATCTTCGACCGCTTCTTCCGCGCCTCCAACGCGCGGATCGACGCGGTGCCTGGCACCGGACTTGGCCTGTCAGTTGTCAAAGCCATCGCCGACCTGCACGGCGCGCGGGTCGACATGAGCAGCACGCCAGGCAAGGGCACGACGTTCAGCGTCTTCCTGCGGGCGCGCCGATGACGACCCGGATCCTGCTTGTCGAGGACGACAAGGACATAGCCTTCGCGGTGCGCAGCGTGCTCGGCGGCGCCGGGTTCGAGATCGCCACAGCCGACGACGGCCGGGCCGGCTTGCGCTTGTTCCATGACCATCGCCCGGCGCTTGTGCTGCTCGACATCGGCCTGCCAGGCCTGGACGGCTGGCAGGTGCTTGAGCGAATCCGCGACATGAGCGATGTGCCCATACTCGTGCTGACCGCGCACAGCCTCGAAGCGGACAAGGTCCGTGGGCTCCGATCCGGCGCGGACGACTATCTGACCAAGCCGTTCGGCAATCACGAGTTGCTCGCGCGGGTTCAGGCGCTGTTGCGCCGCAGCCGAAACCCGAAGCCGGCGCATGAGGTCTATGACGACGGCCGGCTGCAGGTGCGGTTCGCGGAGCGTGAGGTCCTCGCCGACGGGAAACCGGCCGTATTGACGCCAACCGAGTTCCGGCTGCTTGCCGCGCTTGTGCAGCACTCCGGCCAGGTGCTGTCCACGCAGCAGTTGCTCGAGCAGGCGTGGAACGACCCGCTCGCAATCGGTCCCGATCGGGTGAAGTTCTCGATCCTGCGCCTGCGGCAGAAACTCGGCTGGCGCGGTCCGGGCGGGCCGATCGAGGCAGTGCGCGGATTTGGGTACCGTTACCTGCCCCCCGCGCGCTGACGTGGCCAGAGCTTGTTTGACGTAACCGGAACGTAGCGGCCGCGGCTTTGTACTGCAGAATGTTGTTACCGGCCGGTATTTCAGGGGTCGGAGCAGCGCCCTGGAGTACAAAGCCGCCATAGCGTCGGCCGAACTCTCGCAACTGGCCCGCAACTGGCCGGCCAACGGTGCGGCTACCGCGCCGGCCGACCGTGGGTACATGGAAAAGGCCGCACCTGCTGCGCGCCGGGGGAAGATCCTCGTGGTCGAGGACGACCCCAGCGCTGCGCGCTTCGCCGTCTACGTGCTCGGCGACCGTGGCGGCTTCGATGTCACCCATGTCAGCGATCCTGTCGTCGCCATCAACCGGATCGAGGACGAGCCCTTCGACATGGTGCTCGCCGACCTCGACCTTCCGCGTCTGAGCGGCCTGGACGTGCTGGCCTGCGTTCGCCGGGTGGCCCCGGGCATTCCCGTTGTGCTTACCACCGCCCAAGCCATGCCCGCGCTTGACACCCACGTCGCCGCCGCGCGCGCCGACGCGTTCCTCGAAAAGCCCATCCGGCCGCAGCGGCTCATCGTCGTCGCCGCGACGCTCATTGGCAGCCGACCGCGTTCACGCCACGGACATCGCGCCTCGAAGCCGGCGGGAGGACACGATGACCTCCGGTGAAGGCGCTCGGGGGCAGCGAGCCGTCGTCACGGTCCTCATCCCCGCGCACAACGAAGAGGATCAGATCTCGGCTGCGATCGCCTCGGTCCGCGGCCAGTCCCAACCGGTGGACAAGCTCATCGTCATGGCCGACAACTGCACCGACGCCACGGTGGAGGTCGCCCGGGCGGCGGGGGCCGCCGTGGTGGAGACAAGCGGGAACAAGCATAGGAAGGCCGGCGCGCTCAACCAGGCACTGCACGCGCTGCTCCCCCGTGCGCAGGGCAGCGACCAGTTCCTTGTCATGGACGCGGACAGCTCCCTCGATCCCGGCTTCGTCGAGGTCGCGTCGTCCTGGCTCGCCCGCGACAACGGCCAGCGCTACGGGGGAATCGGTGGCACGTTCCGCGGTCGGCGCGACCCACGCGCCGGGGTGTCGAAGGTCCGGCTGATTGCGACCTGGTGGGTTGAGACCGTGCAGTGCAACGAATACGCCAGGTACGGCAGGGACACCAACCGCAAGCGCGGCAAGGTGCTCGTGCTGACCGGCACCGCGGCTCTGTTTTCCGCGGCGGCGCTGCGCGACGTGGTAGCCGCCCGCGGCGCCGGGCTGCTGCCCTGCGCTGACAGGAACGCGCCGCAGGTGTACGACACGAGCGTGCTCACCGAGGACAACGAACTCACCCTCGCCCTGATGCACCGTGGTTGGCGGGTGCGCAGCCCCTGCGGCTGCGCCCTGACCACGGAGGTGATGCCGACCTGGCGTGCTCTCTACCTGCAACGGCTTCGCTGGAAGCGCGGCGCGATGGAGAACCTGGCGCAGTACGGCCTGACGAGGGTGACCGCGAAATATTGGGGCTACCAGATCGTGACCTTCCTCGGCGTCCTCGTGACCGCCGCTTACCTTGCCAGCATCGGGATGAGCGTCGCGGCCGCGCACACGATCCGCTGGCAACCCCTGTGGCTCGTGATCACAGCGATCTTCGTCGCGGAGCGCGTCGTCACCGTCCGCTCGCGCGGCTGGCGTCAAATGCTGTTCGCTGGCGCGCTGCTGCCAGAAATGGTGTTCGACATCTTTCTGCAAGCCACGCACGCCAAAGCGCTCGCAGACACACTGCGAGGAAAATCTCGTCACTGGTGAAAGGAGGGATCATGTACCAGAAAGCAGGAACTATCGGTGGCACCGCGATCGGTGGTACGGGAGCGCTCCTCCCAACCACTGGCATCAACATGGTGTGGCTTGTGCTCGCCGCATTCACGCTGGTCGCGACCGGCCTTGCCGTTCTCCGGCTGGTGCCACGCAGGAGCAGGTGAGGCGGCGACGGCCGGGCCTGCCCCCGATGAAACAGGCCCGGCCGGCGGCGCAAACGCGCGGCCTGGCTTCACCTTCGCGACGGCAGTCGCCGACCCGCGTCATCGGAGTCGGCTCGCATGTGCCGGGCGAGGCGACCGGTGCCGTCGCAAAGCCGACATCCGTCTTCGGAGTCAAACTCTCCAGCGCCATCGCAGCGGGGACAGGGCATCAACGAGGGGATTGTGCCCAAGATCGACCCGAAGATCCTCGACCAGCGGGTCGAGGCCCGTCTGCGCCGCCAGCAGTTGTTGGAGCAGCCAAGGCCGCCCCGCTTCCATGAACTGCTCGACGAGGCTGCTCTGTGTCGACAGATCGGCGGCTCGGCAGTCATGCACGCCCAGCTCGGCCGAATTCTTCAGCTTGTACGCGAAGACAAGGTTACAGTGAGGGTTATTCAAGGGCTCGGATTATAGTCGGGAAGACGCTGCGCACTATCGGCGTGCCTACATGAATAGAGGCTCGATACTCGAAAGGATTTGGGTGCTGAATCCAACCTCAGAGAATCGAGCCTTGCGTTGTATCAT
>WNGF01001903.1_pt1 | contig 29927 bp, 26 predicted proteins | sample 5400641 | NCBI WGS metagenome assembly WNGF01 (sample SAMN13153371, study PRJNA577476) | soil metagenome | isolation source: 80 cm soil or saprolite under grassland replicate 2 | place: USA:California | collected 2016-06-15 | reverse complement strand
CTTGGCGGTCTTGAGGTTGATGACCAATTCGAATTGGGTGGGCTGCTCGATGGGAAGATCGGCGGGTTTGCTGCCTTTGAGGATCTTATCGACGTACGTTGCGGACCGGTACCACAGGCCAGGGAGGCTCGCGCCATAGCTCAGGAGGAGACCCGCCTCAGCGAATTCGCTCACCGTAGCGATCGCCGGCAGCCGATTCTTTATGGCCATGCTGGCGATCTGACTTCGATACGTAAACAGGACTGCGTCCCCCATCACGACGAGCCCACCCGGGCGCCTCTTCGTGATCGAGGCAAACGCCGGTTCGAGGTCATCGACCCCTTGCATTTCCGCAGACAGAAGCGTAAGCCCCAACTTCCGGGCGGCGTCCGCTGTCGCTTTCCAGCGGCCCTGGTTCGGCTCAAAAGTGGGGTTCCAGAGAACAGCCCACTCCCGAGAGCCGCGAGGTACGATCTCCTTGAGCAGTTCAAGTCGCTTGCCGAACACCTCGTTGCCGGTGTCCTGAGTCACTCCCGTGACGTTTCTACCGGGTCGCGCCAAAGTCTCGACAAAGCCGGCGCCGACCGGATCGACACTATTGGCCATGACAATCGGGATGGTCGTGGTCGCCTTCATGGCTGCAGCCGTATTCGTGTTGATCCCGGTGACAATGACGTCCACGTTCAGTCGCACCAGATCTGCGGCGAGCCCGGGCAGCCGTTCCGGACGTGCCTCGGCGAAGCGGTACTCGATGACGACGTTCTGGCCCACGCGGTAGCCGAGGTCACGCAGGCCATCCTCGAACGCCTTGACCATGTGGAGCTGCTCCTGGCGGGTCGAGGTCTGGAGATAACCAATCCGATAGATCTTCCCCGGCTGCTGCGCCTCGGCAGCAACAGGCGCGGTGAGCAGGTAAAGGATGAGGACGGCGAGCCACACAACTATCGCTTTTGCCGGAGACTCATTGAACCCTGCACGCACGCGACCTGTCATCATCATGGCCGGCCCCTGGTCTGGCCAACTAGAAATATACGGAACTGGATAATACTGGGTCCACTGCGAGCCCCGACAGCCTAATACCACCCGACCACCGGGCGGATGCGCGCCGATCATCCTATCCCGCGGGGCCCTTGGCAGCTACCGCCCTGAGCTGCGGTTCCGTGTTACGCAGACCGGTGATATCCGCCTCAGTAGGTCTTTCTACACCGCTGATGGCATTCCCCGCGCGGCCAAAGGCCGGGCCATCTGATCGGCGGGGCTCTGTGCTCTCTCGTTGCTTGTGCTCCAGCGGCCGCCTTCGCTGGACTGCCGAGCCTCTTGGCGCGCCCTAGCCCTTGACGCTGCCGGCCGTCAGGCCCTCCACCATGTACTTCTGGAGATAGATGTAAGCCGCGATGACGGGCATCGTCGTCAGCACGGCCCCCGCCATCAGGTAGCCCCAGCCATAGACATCCCCGGTGATGAAGGTCGAGAGTCCCACCGGCAGGGTCCGGAGCTTCACGTCGGTGATGAAGACGAGCGCGTAGAGGAACTCGTTCCACGACTGGGTGAAGGCGTAGAGCCCGGCTGCCAGCACGCCGGGCGCCGCCAGCGGCAGGATCACTCGCCTGAAGGCGCCGAAGCGCGTGGCGCCGTCGATCATGGCCGCCTCCTCGAGCTCCACGGGGATGGATTCGAAATAGCCCATGAGCAGCCAGGTCACGAACGGGATGGTGAAGGACGGGTAGGCGGCGATGAGACCGCCCAGGCTGTCGGCCAGGCCGAGCGTGCGGATCTGCGCATAGAGCGGGATGAAGAGGATGGACGGCGGCACGAGATAGGTGATCAGCACGGCGCTCGACATGAAGGCGCGCCCGAGGAACCTGAGCCGCGCCAGCGCGTAGGCGCCGATGGTGCCGATGGCCGTGGCGAGGAAGGTGCTGCTCACCGAGACGATGACGCTGTTGCCGAACCAGGACGCGAACTCCGTCCTGGTCAGGAGATGCCGGTAGTTGTCGGAGACCACGGGGCTCGGCCAGAACATGCTGACGAGGCTCCGCATCTGCTCCTCGCCCTTGAAGGACGTCACGGTCATCCAGTAGAAAGGGAAGACCACGACGACGAGCAGCGTCAGGAGGAACCCGTAGGAGCCCACGAGCTGGAGCCGTCCGACCAGACCCTTGTTCATGACAGCTCGACGATCACTTGGCGCGTCCCTTCCGCATGTAGCGCGCTAGGACGATGATGACGGCGGCCAGCGCCGGCAGCATGTAGAGCGCCACGGCGATGGCCTCGCCCAGGCGCTGGGCGCCGAAGGCGATCTCGTAGGTGAAGACGGGCAGGACCTGGGTGGCGCCGCCCGGGCCGCCCCGGGTGAGGATGTAGACGATCTGGAAGTCATTGAAGGTCCAGATCGTTGAGAGCAGCATGACGATGATCATGATGTTCCGGATGCCCGGCAGTGTCACGTGGCGGAAGCGCTGGACCACGCCGGCGCCGTCCACGGCCGCGGCCTCGTACATCTCGGCGGGAATGGCCCTCAGCCCGGCCAGGAAGCTGATCCCGAAGAAGGGGAAGCCGCGCCAGATGTTGACGCCAATCACGGAGGCCATGGCCGTCTTGGGCTCGCTGAGCCAGCCGACGCCGTGGGGCAGCACGTGCAGGACCTTGACGAGCGTGTAGTTGAGCACGCCCAGGCTGTAGTCGAAGATCCACAGGAAGTTCAGCGCCGAGACCACCGTGGGAGCCACCCACGGAATCAGTAGCACGCCCGTCCAGAAGCTCCTGAAGCGGATCCCGGACGTGAGCACCAGCGCCATGACCATGCCGAGCACGAGCTTCACGGCGACCGAGCCGAAGGTGAAGATGAAGCTGTTGATCACAGCCCGCTGGAAGAAGCCGTCGAAGGTGAGCTTGACGTAGTTGTCGAGGCCCACGAAGACGGGCGGCACCCCGACGTATTTGCGCGTCATGCTGAGATAGATCGCGTAGCAGAAGGGATAGGCCACGAGCGCCAGCACCAGCACGACGGTGGGCAGCATGAAGAGGAAGCCGAGCCGGTGGTCGGGGCCCAGCATGCGGGCGACGGCGACCAGCGGCCCGGTGCGCTTCGGGCCGAGCGCGGACTTGGCGCCGACCTCGGCGGTGCTGATGCTCATGGACGCGGTGCTAGGTCCGGCGGACCTTGTAGATTTCCTCCACCCGGGCGTGCGCCTCCTTGAGCGCGGCCTCGGGGCTGAGCCCTGCCGTCACCACGCGCCCCGCCATGTCGGTGAGGATGTGCTGCGCGCGGACCTCGACCGCCGCCGGCGTGATCGGGCCCGGGTAGCCCTGGGGCACGCTGCGGAGGATGTTCTGGAGGATGCCCTGGAAGTTGGGATCCGACTTCCAGTACGGATCCTCGGCGCGCTTCTTGTAGACCGGACCGGCCTGGCCGACCGAGACCTTGAGGTACTCGGCGAAGCGCTCCTCGTCCTCCATGTAGCGGATCAGGTCCTCGCAGAGATCGGCGTACTTGCTCTTCTGGAAGATGCCCCAGTTGTAGCAGGAGGCGCCCACGAAGCTGCCCGCCGGGCCGCCCGGCGTGAGGACGAGCTGGGTCTTGGCCGCCAGCTCGTGCTTCTTCTGCACCATGGCGTAATAGAGGCTCGCCCCGTTGTTGGTCGTGACGAGCTTGCCCGCCATGTACGCCTCGTTGTTCGACACGTCGGTCCAGCCCATGACGCCGGGCGGTTGGATCTTGTGCTTGGTGATGGTATCCACCGCGAACTGGAGCGCCTTGATGTTCTGGTCGTGGAACGCCGTGCCGAGCGCGGGCTTCCCGTCCTTGTCCCAGGTGCCGCCGCCGTAGTTCCACAGGATATTGTCCATGAAGCCATCGCCGTCATCCGAGCGGTTGAGCGTCTGGCCGAAGCCGTAGATCTCCTTCGACAGGTCCTGGGTCTTCTTCGCGAACTCGATGACGTCCGGGTCGTAGAGCTTCGGCGGCTTGAGTCCCTTGGCGTCCATGATGTCCTTGCGAACGTAGAAGACGGTCATCATCGCGTAGCGGGGCACGCCGACCACCTTGCCGTCCACCTTGGTCGCCTTCTCGGCGAAGGACAGCATTCCGCCGCGCGCGGCGGCGATGTCGCTCGCCACCTTGGTCACGTCCCGCAGGACCGCCTTGTAGCGCATCGGGCCGAAGATGTTCATCTCGGCGATGTCCGGCGGGTTGCCGGCCTCGATGGCCGCGACGAACTTCTGCTCCCGATCGCCGAAGGTGGCCCAGTCGATCTCGGCCGTGACCTTGCGCTCCTTGGCCCAGTTCTCCACGTGCTTGGCGAGGACGTCATTGCCGGCGGTGACGAAGCTCTTGAACAGCCAGACGCGGAGCTTCGTCCCGCTCTGCGCTCCGGCCATGCCCTCCAGCACCTTGAGTCCGGCGGCGGTGCCGCCCGTGATGACGGCGGCCTTGCGAAGGAATTCGCGGCGGCCGATGAGACCGGCGTCGAGGCGGGCTGCCAGGTCCTTGAGGTGGCGCTCCATTGCGTCCTCCTTTGGGTGGGGCGGTCTTCCGTGCGTGCGGTCCGTCGGATTCGGGTGGTGGGAGAAATCTTACCCCATAGCCCTTGTGGCGGGCAAGGGCCGCGTCACATCAAGATCGGTCACCGAGCAGGAGGTCGTGCGGGGCGCCAGATTGACAGCTTGGAAGGATCGTAGAACAATCCGCTTCTGTCACCGCGAGCGGGCCCGAGGCCCGGGAAAGGGCTCTCCCATGCGCGTCACCACGCGTCTCCGCCAGATGATGAAGGAGCCCGGGATCATCATCGCCCCGGGCGCGTACGACGGCTTCTCCGCGCGGCTCATCGAGGCTGCCGGCTTCCGCTGCGTCTACATGACGGGCGCCGGCACCGCAGCCTCGCACCTGGGCCAGCCCGACCTCGGGCTCGCCACGCTCACCGAGATGGCGGGCCACGCGTCCCACCTGGCCTCGTGCGTGTCGCTGCCGGTCATCGCCGATGCCGATACGGGCTACGGCAACGTGCTCAACGTCGTGCGGACCGTGCGAGAGTACGAGCGCGCCGGCGTGGCAGGGCTGCACATGGAGGATCAGGTGGCGCCCAAGAAGTGCGGCCACATCGCCGGCAAGCAGGTCATCCCCACCGAGGAGTTCTGCGACAAGATCCGCGCCGCGGCCGAGCACCGCACCGACCCCGACTTCGTCATCATCGCGCGGACCGATGCCCGCGCCGTGACGAGCCTGGACGACGCCATCGAGCGTGGCAACCGCTATGCCGAGGCCGGGGCCGACGTGATCTTCGTCGAGGCGCCGCAGACGGAGGCCGAGATCCAGCGGGTCGCCCATGAGGTCAAGGCGCCGCTCCTGGCCAACATGGTGCCGGCCGGCAAGACTCCTGCCGTCACGACCTCCGAGCTCGAGCGCCTGGGCTTCAAGATCGTCATCTTTCCCGCCGTCTGCATGGCGGCGGCCGTTCCGGCCATCGAGGGGGCGCTCCAGCGCCTCAAGGAGACGGGCACGGACTGGCACGACGGGCCCGTGCTCTCGCCCATGGACATCTTCCGCAAGGTCGGCTTCGACTGGTGGCACGAGATCGAAGAGAAGTTCGCGTCGAGAGGATGAGCTGAGGAGAACGCCGTGACCACGATGTTCGAGAAGATCTGGAGCCGCCACCTCGTCGCCGAGGGGCCGGGCGGCCAGTCGCTGTTGTACATTGACCGGCACCTGCTCCACGAGGGCGCGACCCACGCCTTCGCCCGCCTCGAGCGGGCGGGGCGCTCGGTGCGGCGGCCCGAGGCGCTGGTCGCCACGGCGGACCACTATGTCCCGACGGGGCCGGGTTCGGAGGCGCTGGCCAACGAGGAGATCCGCGGCATGGTCGAGGGCCTCGCCCGCTCCACGCGCGAGCTCGGCGTCACGCTCTTCGGGCCGGGCGACGCGCGCCAGGGCATCGTGCACGTGATAGGCCCCGAGCAGGGGTTGACGCAGCCGGGCATCCTGCTCGTCTGCGGCGACTCCCATACGGCCACGCACGGAGCGTTCGGGGCGCTCGCCTTCGGCATCGGCTCGACCGAGGTCGAGCACGTGCTGGCAACGCAGTGCCTCTGGCAGAGGAAGCCCAAGGTCATGCGGATCACGGTCACGGGCCGGCGCCCTGCCGGCATCACGGCCAAGGACGTGATCCTCGCGATCATCGCCAAGATCGGCGCCGCCGGCGGCGTGGGCCATGCCATCGAGTACGCCGGGCCGGTCATCTCCGCCATGTCCATGGAGGAGCGGATGACGGTCTGCAACATGTCCATCGAGGCGGGCGCGCGCGCCGGCATGATAGCCCCCGACGAGACGACGTTCCGCTACCTCGAAGGCCGGCCCTATGCGCCCAGCGGCGAGGACTGGGCCAAGGCGCTCGAATACTGGAGGGCCCTGCCCTCGGATCCCGAGGCCGTCTTCGACAGCGAGGTGAGCCTCGAGGCCGGCGGCATCGCGCCGACCGTGACCTGGGGCACGAGCCCGCAGGACGCCCTGCCCATCACCGGGCGCGTGCCGGATCCCGCGCGGGAGAACGACCAGGCTCGACGCCAGGCCATGGGGCGCGCGCTCGACTACATGGGGCTGCGGCCGGGCACGCCGCTCACCGAGATCGCGGTGGACCGCGTCTTCATCGGCTCCTGCACCAATAGCCGGATCGAGGACCTCCGCGCCGCGGCAGCGGTCGCCAAGGGGCGGCGGGCCGTGGTGACGGCCTGGGTCGTGCCGGGCTCGGGGCTCATCAAGCGCGCCGCCGAGGCCGAAGGCCTCCACGAGATTTTCACGGCAGCCGGCTTCGAGTGGCGTGAGCCCGGCTGCTCCATGTGCATCGGGATGAACGGCGACACGGCGCGCGAAGGCGAGCGCGTCGCCTCGACCTCCAACCGCAACTTCGAGGGACGCCAGGGCAAGGGCGCCCGCACGCATCTCATGAGCCCGGCCATGGCCGCCGCCGCCGCCGTCACCGGCCACCTCACCGACGTCCGCACCCTGCCTCCCTCTCCCCTCAGGGGAGAGGACAGGGTGAGGGGTGGTGTGAGGGGGCGGCCATGAAGCCATTCACGACGCTCACGGCGGGCGCGGTCCCGATGGACCTGCCGAACATCGACACCGACCGCGTCATCCCGGCGCGCTTCCTCCGCAAGCCCAGGGAGGCCGGCTACGAGAAGTTCTTCTTCCACGACGTGCGCTTCAATGCCGACGGGTCGGAGAACGGGGACTTCATCCTCAACCAGGCGCCCTATCGAGAGGCGAAGATCCTCGTCACGGCGGAAAACTTCGGCTGCGGCTCCTCGCGCGAGGGCGCAGTGTGGGCGCTCATGGACCGCGGGTTCCGCTGCGTGGTCGGGCCCAGCTTCGGCGACATCTTCTTCGAGAACTGCTTCAAGAACGGCGTGCTGGCCGTGGTGCTGCCGGCTGCCGCGGCTGCGGCCATCAGGCGGCAGCTCCAGGAGCGCCCTGGCGCCACGATCAGCGTGGATCTCGAGCGGCAGACGCTGACGGCGCCCGACGGCGCGCTTCACCGCTTCGACGTGGATCCGTTCCGCAAGCAGGCGCTCTTGAAGGGTCAGGACGAGATCGCGCTGACCATGGAGTATGCGCCCGCGATCGAAGCCTTCGAGGCCCGGCGCGCGGCCGCGATGCCTTGGCTCACGCGGGGCAGATCTAGCTCCCCAGCTCCGCCCGCCTAGCGAATCTTCGGCTCGTGACCTAGCCGGCCCCCGGATATTGGGGCTCCAGCCAGCTCGTACCCGGTATCTTGCGGTTGATGATACTAAACAGGTGATGTGTAATATCGAGCACTCCTTTAAATAGGCAGGATGTCGCCATGGCCACCTCGACCGAGTCCTTGCCCCCGCCAGGGTGGGATCGTGGGGGGCTGGACGGCTTGCTGGATGCCTTCCCCAAGGGCGGGCTCAGCGAGATCGCCGGACCCCGATCCTCCGGAGGCAGCAGCCTGTTGCTGGCGCTCCTTGCCCGCGCCGCGGCGCGCGGTGGGCTGGTCGCTCTCGTGGATGGCGTCGACGCCTTCGATCCTGCGATCGCCGCGCGCGCGGGACTGGACATGCGCGCCCTGCTCTGGGTGCGCTGCGGCGGCCGCCTGCCGTCCGCCTGGCGCGCGGTGGATCTCCTGGCGCGCTGCCCGGGCTTTGCCGCGGTGGCGCTCGATGTGGGCGAGTCGGCGGCCGCGCCGCCGGGCATAGGCGTGCGTCTCCAGCGTGTCGTGGCGGGTGGCGACACCATGCTCGTCGTCCGCGCTCCGCGGCATCTCCTCGGCAGCGCCGCCGCGCTCGTGGTGTCGATGCGCCGCATGCGCGCGCGCTGGGTCGGCGCGCTCCGACCGGTGCGCCTGGGCGGACTCGTCTCCGAGGCGCGCGTGCTGCGCTCTCGCTGGGATCCGCGCCTGGCCTCGCCCGGGCGCGCCTGGCTCCTCGAGTGGCGGGCATGACGCGCATCGCCTGTCTCTACGTGCCGGATGCCGATGCGGTAGTCCAGGCCGCTCTGCTCGAGATCGCGCTCCGCCATTCGCCCTCGGTCGAGGACGCCGCGCCGGGCATCGTGCTGCTCGATCTCCGCGGGCTCGAGAAGCTGTGGAACGGCGAAGAGGAAATCGCGCGCCGGCTCCACCAGGCCGCCGCCCTGTGCGGGCTCGCCGCACGGGTCGGCGTCGCGGGCAGCCGCGCCGGCGCTCGCTTCGCTGCCCGCGCCGCGGACGATGTCACCATCGTTCCACCCGGGCGTGACGGGCGATGGCTCGGTCCCGCGCCCTTGGCTCTCCTGGATCTGGGCCCCGAGATGGCGGCCCGCCTCGGCCGCTGGGGCATCCGTACGCTCGGCGAACTGGCCGACCTGCCACAGCGCGCGCTCGCCGCGCGGCTGGGCGAGGAGGGGCCGCGGCTTCAGCGTCTGGCCCGCGGCGAAGACGCGACGCCGCTCCGCCTCTGGACGCCGCCGCCCGTCTTCGAGGAGTCGGCGGACTGCCCGTGGGGCATCGAGGCTCTCGAGCCGCTCGGCGATCTCGTCGCGGGCTTGGCCGAGATGCTCTGCACGCGGCTGCGGCGCCATGAGCTCTCGGCCGATGTCTTCGAGTGGACCTGCCGGCTGGCTGACCGCACCACGCACGAGGGCGACTGCGCGCCGGCGGCCCCGCTCTCCGATCCCGCGGCGGCCGCCGCGCTCCTGCGCGCCTCGCTCGCGGCGCGGCCGCCGGGCGCTGCCGTGGAAGCGATCGTGCTCCGCGCGCGCCCCGTGCGAGTGGCCAAGGCGCAGCCGCGCTTCGACGAGCCGTCGCGCCCGAGCCCGCGCCTGCTCACGGCCGCGCTGGCGCGCCTGTCCGCCCTCGTGGGCGCGCGCGGCATCGGCTTCCCCGTGCTATTGGACAGCCACCGGCCGGACGCGGTGCAGATGACGCCGTTTCTTCTCCTCTCACCCCAGCCCTCTCCCCAGAGGGGAGAGGGAGATTGGAACCCTCTCCCCCCTTGGGGGAGAGGGCAGGGTGAGGGGGCCTTTCTGGCTGTGCGGAGAATGAGGCCGCCGCTCTCCGCCGACGTCGCGCTTCGCTCGGGGACGCCCGCTCACCTCCGCGCCGCCGGGCTCGCGGGCAGGATCATCGCGGGCGCGGGACCGTGGCGCGTATCCGGCGAGTGGTGGACTGAAGAGCCCTTCGTCCAGGACGAGTGGGACGTGGAGCTCCACGACGGCACGCTCTGCCGTCTGGCGCGCACTGGCCGCGGCTGGCGCCTCGAGGCCGTCTATGACTGACCCCTCACCCTGCCCTCTCCCCAAAGGGGAGAGGGGGACAGGGGAGGGCTCCTTGCTTCCCTCGCCCCAACGGGGAGAGGGGAAGGGGTGAGGGCGATGTTCGTCGAGCTCCACGCCAAGAGCGCATTCAGCTTCCTCGAGGCCGCCGTCCTCCCCGAGGCCCTGGCCGAACACGCCGCCGCCCTCGAGCAGCGGGCCCTGGCTCTCGTGGACGCCGACGGCGTCTACGGGGCGCCGCGCTTCTACGGCGCCTGCGCGCGCCTCGGCATCACGCCGCTCGTCGGCGCCGAGGTCAGCATGCAGGCCGGCGGCAGATTGCCGCTCCTCGTCGAAGATCGCGAGGGCTATCGCAACCTCTGCCGCCTGCTGACGCGCGTTAAGATGCGCGCGCCCAAGGGGGAGGGGATGGCCGGCTGGGCCGATCTCGAAGAGCATACGGGGGGACTTGTCTGTCTCACGGGAGGCGCTGAAGGACCCCTGGCGCGCCAGCTCTCCCGTGACGGCCCCGAGGCCGCGCGAGCGACGCTCGACAGGCTCACCGCCCTCTTCGGCCGCTTCGGCGTCTACGCCGAGCTCCAGCGCGACCTCTCCCGCGAGCAGGAGGTGCGCAACGAGTGGCTACGCGCGGAAGCGGAGCGGCTGGGACTGCCGCTCCTCGCCAGCAATGCCCCGCTCATGGCGGACCGGCGCGAGCGGCCGCTGCTGGATGTGCTCACGTGTATCCGCCACGGCACGACGCTCGCGCAGGCCGGCAGGCTGCTCGCGCGCAGCAGCGAGCGCTTTCTCAAGCCCGCGCGCGAGATGGAGCGGCTCTTCGCCGACTGCCCGGCGGCCGTGGCCAACAGCGGCGAGCTGGCATTGCGGCTCGGCTTCACGCTCAAGCACCTGGGCTACCGCTTCCCCGACTACCCGCTACCCCCGGGCCAGACGCCGATCGGCTTTCTCCGTGCCCTCTGCGAGCAGGGCGCGGCGACGCGCTACGGGACGGGGCCGCTGGCCGGGCAGGCGCGAAGACAGATCGCGCGGGAGATCGATCTCATTGGCCGCCTCGACCTGGCGGGCTACTTCCTGATCGTCTGGGACCTGGTCGATTACTGTCGTCGCCACGACATCCTGGTTCAGGGGCGGGGCTCGGCCGCCAATAGCGCGGTCTGCTATGCGCTCGGGATCACCGCCGTGGACCCGGTGGGGATGAAGCTCCTCTTCGAGCGCTTCCTCTCCGAAGAGCGCGGCGAGTGGCCGGACATCGATCTCGATCTGCCGAGCGGAGACCGGCGCGAACAGGTCATCCAGCACGTCTACGAGCGCTACGGGCGCCTGGGCGCGGCCATGACGGCCAATGTCATCACCTATCGCGGCAGGAGCGCCGCGCGCGAGGTCGGCAAGGCCTTGGCGCTTCCGCCCGCCCTCTGCGACCGGCTGTCGGGGCTCGTCAGCGACTGGGAGTACAAGGACCCGGGCGACTCGCTCCTCGTCCACCTCCGCGACGCCGGCTGCGATCCCGAGGAGCCGGCCATGCGCCACTTCGCGGGGCTCTGGACGGCCATCCAGGACCTGCCGCGACATCTCGGCCAGCACTCGGGGGGCATGGTCATCTGCGCTGGAAGGCTCGACGACTTCGTGCCGCTCGAGCCGGCCTCCATGCCCGGGCGCTCCGTCGTGCAGTGGGACAAGGACGACTGCGCCTCGATGGGCATCATCAAGGTCGATCTCCTGGGGCTCGGCATGATGGCGCTTCTCGAGGACGCGCTCGCCATGATCCGCCGCCGTGGCGGTCGCGTGGACCTGGCGCACCTGCCGCCCGACGACGCCACGGTCTACGCCATGCTGCAGAAGGCCGATACCATCGGCGTTTTCCAGGTGGAAAGCCGTGCCCAGATGGCGACCCTGCCGCGTCTCAAGCCCACGTGTTTCTACGACCTGGTCGTGCAGGTGGCCATCATCAGGCCCGGGCCTATCGTCGGCGACATGGTCCATCCCTACCTGAGGCGGCGCGCGGGACGCGAGCCCGTGACCGTGCCGCATCCGGCGCTCGAGTCCATCCTCGAGCGCACGCTCGGCGTGCCGCTCTTCCAGGAGCAGCTCTTGCGCATGGCCATGGCGACGGCGGGCTTCACCGGGGGCCAGGCCGAGGAGCTGCGCCGCGCCTTCGGCTTCAAGCGCCGCAAGCAGGCCATGGACGAGGTGGAGACGAAGCTCCGCGCCGGCATGGCACAGCAGGGGATCACGGGCGCGGCGGCGGAGGCCATCGTCCGCTCCATCACCTCCTTCGCCCTGTACGGCTTTCCGGAGTCGCATGCGGCCAGCTTCGCGCTCCTAGCCTATGCCAGCGCCTATCTCAAGGCGCATCACCCGGCGGCCTTTTACGCGGCCCTCCTCAATAATCAGCCCATGGGCTTCTATCATCCGGCCACCATCGTGGGGGATGCCGCGCGGCACGGGCAGGCGATACGCCCGGTGGATGTCAGCCACTCGGACTGGCTCTGCGCCATCGAGCCCGACGGAGCGGTGCGGCTCGGGCTCCGGTATGTCCGAGGGCTTCGCGAGGAGGCGGGCCGGCGCATGGAGCGGCAGCGGCCGTTTTCCTCCGCGGATGATCTGGTGCGGCGGGCGGGGCTCCATCGCGACGAATTGGCGCGCCTCGCCGAGCTCGGCGCGCTGGCGAGTCTCGACCTCGAGCGTCGCGCGGCGCTCTGGGAGGTCGAGCTGGCGGCGCGGCCCGCCGGAGCGCTCTACGAGGATCTTCAGGTCCCGCCCGAGCCGTCGCCGCTTCAGCCGATGACGGCCTCCGAGGCGCTCGGGGCGGATTACGAAGGCACCGGGCTCACCTTGGGCCCTCACCCCGTGGCTTTCCACCGGGCGAGGCTCGAGCGCCTGGGGGTGGTGCGGGCGGCCGCCCTGCCTGGGCTCTCCCACGGTCGACTGGTCCGCGTCGCCGGAGTGGTGGTGGTGCGCCAGCGACCCGGTACCGCGAAGGGCTTCGTCTTCCTCAATCTCGAGGACGAGACCGGGCTGGTCAATGTGGTCGTGCCCCCGCCGCTCTTCCATCGCTGGCGGCTCGCCCTGGTGTGCGAGCCTTTCCTGTACGTCGAAGGGGCGCTCGAGCATCGGGAGGGCGTCATCTCGGTTCGTGCGGGGAGGATCAAGCCGCTCGGCCTCTCGCTCGCGCGCGTGCCCTCCCACGATTTCCACTAGCCGGCGCCCGCTTCCTGCTACCTTCGTGTCGCGTACGCCTCGACCCCAGGCCGGCAAGGCTGGAAGGAGACAACGTGGTCTTCGCCCCGTGGCTCGTGGTGCTGCTGGCCGGCGCCGCGGGCATCGTCGAGATGAGCATCGGGCTGCACGCGGCGCGGCTCAAGAGGCCGTTCCTGCTGCCGGCCCACCACCTCTACTGGACCCGCGCCGCCGCCATCACCGCGCTCCTGCTGGTGCTGCCGCGCTACCCGATCCGCGGACCCGGCATCAGCAGCAATGCTGTGGACGCCGTCCTGCTCCTGCCCGCGGTCCTCGTCGTCGGCTGCTTCTGGATGCTCGGGCGCGGCGTCGCAGCGCCCGGCCTCTCCGCCGACTCATTGCTCGTGACCGTTCGCGAGGTGCTGCTCCAGATGGGCCACAACCTCCGCGAATCCGGCCTGGCTTCCGGAGAGCACGAGCTCCTGATCACGGGGTCGGGGGTCACGATGACGGTATCGGCGCCGCGGTGGAGCGGTACGCCGCGGCTGCACGTGCAGCCCGCCGACGAGACGGAGCTGCTTGGCGACGTCGTCTCTGCGGTCAATGTGCGGCTGGCGCTGGGACCGTACGAGGTGCGCAGCGCCCCGTTCATGCTCCACACGCTCAAGGGAGCGCTGCTGATCGTGGCGGCGGTGGCCGGGCTGCTTGTGCTGGCAGGCCGCTGAAAAGGGCCCATCTGCTCCGCGACCGCTAGGGACGGGTGATAGTGGTGCTGTCCCCGGTGGCGGTGATCTGATACCCGTTGACGCCGCCGATCGAATATCCGTACGTCCAGCCCGAGGGTGGAGTCGGCGTGGAAGCCATGAAGGGGCCGGAGACTGCACCGCTCACGTTGGTCTGCGGGGTCGTCAGGTCGGTGAGCGCGGCGGGGACCTGGCCCATGTGAGCCTGGAAGGCCCCAATCGCTCCAGCCATCGTACGGGTGTCCGCCTCGGCCTTGGCCACCCGCGACCGGGCCTGGACATTGGCGTAGAAGGTCAAGGCTATCGTGCTCAGGACGCCGACGACGGCGACGACCACCAGTAGCTCGACCAGGGTGAATCCTCGCTGGTTTGGGCGCATGCTGGATTGCATTACCGCAAGCTCGGTGCCATGTCGGCAGGGTACTCCGAAGCTCGTAAGGACCGAAGTTTTCTGGCTTTCTTCCCGTCCGCCAGTCGGCACGGGCTGGAAACGCCCGAAATTGGTCGGGCAGTTGCCACTTGCTGCACCGGGGACCTGGGCCCAACGCCACGGCCAGCTCGGAAGATCCTCCCCGCAAACTCCCGCGGGATGACGGAGTGCCGCTTTCTACGGTATCCTTCCTCTTGGTGCGCAGCCGATCCGAGCCCGTGTCTCGACGCCTATCAGCCGAAGGGTCCACCGCCGTGAGCCCGCGAAGGCGCCACCGGGTCCACCGCCAGTACCTGCGGCAGCTGCTGAGCCCCGCCTTCGCCCTGGCCGCCGTCGCACTCCTCGAGGTGCTCTCCTGGACGCCGTGGAGCTTCGCGGTGCCGACGACGATCCTTCTCACGGCGGTGGTCGCGTCGACCTTCGTGGGCGGGCTCGTGGACGGCCTCATCAGCGCAGGCATCACCGCCTGGTACTACTCCTATCTCCTTTCGTCCCCGGGCATGGTCTTCCCGTACTCCCACGAAGCGCTTCGGCGGGTGCTGGTCTTCGCGTGCTCGGCCCCGGCAGTCGCGCTCATGGTCGGGGTCATCAAGCAGCGCGCTGCGCGCGTCGCCGCCGAGGCCAAGCGCAAGGAGCGCGAGTCGTCGGACGCGGTCTTCGCCTCGCTGACCTGGACGCGCGACGCCCAGAAGACGGGCCGGGAGGCCGAGCGGCGCTATCGGGCCTTGTTCGACGCCAGCGTGATGGGGATCCTCCGGGGGTTCCGCGACGGGCGCCCGGTCGAGTGCAACGAGGCCTTCGTCCGGCTTCTGGGCTACGGCGATCGCGCGGACGTCATGGCCAGGAATACCCGCGACTTCTTCGCCGCCAGCGCGGATTTCGAGCGCGTCCTGGAGCGTCTCGACAGCGGCGGGCTCTCGATCGAGGAGGAGCTCGGCTTCCGCCGGAAGGACGGGGAGATCCGACGGATGCGGCTCTCGGCGCGCCGACTGGAAGAGGGCGCCGGGCTCGTGATCGAGCTGGGCGTGGTGGACGTGACGCCCCAGCATCAAGCAGAGGCCCGCGCGGCGGCGCTCGAGGCCCGGATGGTGGCGCACGAGGGCGAGGTCGCCGCTCTTCGCCTGGAGGCGGATGCGCTGGCCCAGGCCATGGCGCACGACCTGCGCGCCCCTGTGCGGCGCATCGACGATCTGAGCCAGTCACTGCTCGTCGATTACGGGCTCGCGCTCGACGGCGACGGGCGCGCCCGTCTCAACCGGCTGGAGGCGACGAACCGAGGCGTGGAGCAGCTGCTGCAGAGATTCGTGGAGATTTCCCGCGCGACCGCTGCCGAGCCCACGCGCGAGAGGGTGGACCTCTCCGCCATGGTGCACGCCATAGCCCAGGAGTTCCGCGGCTGGGAGCCCGACCGGAGTGTCGCCTTCATGATCGCCCAGGGCATCACGGCGACCGGCGATCCCGCCCTGCTGCGCCTTGCGCTCACCCGACTCATTGCCACGGCCTGGAGCGCCACGACCGGGCAGCCGGCCCCGAGGATAGAGTTCGGCGCGGTCCGCGTCGGCGATCGCCGCGCCTACGTCGTGAGCGACGACGGCACTGCCTTCGAGCGGCCCTACACGGGCGCCCTGCCGGGGGCCATCCGGTGTCTGCGGGGTGGTGACGACATGGCTGGCGTGGGGGTGGGGCTCGTGATGGTGCAGCGGATCATCCAGCGTCACGCGGGGCGCGCCTGGGTCGAGGCCACGCCCGAGGGCGCCGCCTTCTTCTTCTCGCTCGGCGAGCGTCCCCCATCGCCTCCTGCATCCGCATGATGCGATAGCGCGTCCAAAGAACCGGACCACCCAGGACACACCGTGCCCATCTACGAATACGACTGCCGAGGCTGCCGACGCCGGGTGAGCCTTCTCCTGCGCACGCCGGCGGAGCAGGCGACGCCCCGATGTCCCCGCTGCGGCAGCGCCGAGCTGAGCCGACTGATGTCCCGCTTCGCCACGCTCAAGTCCGAAGACGACCGACTGGAAGCCGCCGCCGACCCCTCGCAGTATGGAGATCTCGACGAGAACGACCCCCGCAGCGTCGCCCGGTTCGTCAAGCGCATGGGCGAGGAGGTGGGTGAGGACCTGGGCCCCGACCTCGACGCGGCCATGGACGAAGCGATGGGTGAGGAGGGCGGAGGCGATGAGGAAGGCGGGCTGAGCGGGGAGGCGAGCGTGTCGGAACCGGGAGGCAGCGATGAAGGTTGAAGCGCTGCCGGGCTTCGAGGGTCTGGACGAGGGACGCTGGAACGGGCTTCTCGACCAGTCGCGCTTCCCCTCGGTCTTCCTGTCCTGGCAGTGGCAGACGGCCTGGGCACGCGCCTTTCTCGGCGGCCGGTCGCTCCAGCTCCTGCGGGTGACCGACGACGGCGGAGCGCTGGCCGGGCTCCTGCCGCTCTATGAAGAGAAACCGGGCGAGCGGCGGCTCGTGGGCGGCATGGACGTGTCCGACTACCTCGACGTGATCGCGCCGACCGGACGCGAGGAGGAGGTGTGGCAGGCTCTCCTCCAGCACCGTGCGGGCGAGCCCGTCGCATGGGACCTCCACGCGATCCGCGCAGCGTCGCCGACGCTCGAGATCCTCCCACGGCTCTCCAGGGCCGCCGGGCTGCTGGCCGAGGCGGTGCGCGAGGACCGCTGCCCGATCCTCCCGCTGCCGCGCTCGTGGGAGGCCTATCTCGAGCGGCTCTCGGGAAAGGACCGCCACGAGCTCCTGCGAAAGATGCGCAAGCTCAATCGCGAGTTGCCGGGCACGACCGTGCGCTTCCACGCCTCTCCGGTCGGGTGGCAGGGCGCGCTGGAGGAGTTCCTTCGGCTCCACCGCCTCTCGAAGACTGGCAAAGCGCGCTTCATGGACCACCACATGGAGGGCTTCTTCCTCGACGCGACGTGCGCGCTGGCCGCGGCGGGCTGGGCGCGGCTCTGGTTCCTCGAGGACCGTGGCACGGCCATCGCGAGCTTCCTCTGCGTCGAGCATGCCGGCTCCGTCGGACTCTACAACTCCGGCTTCGACCCCCGGCACGCCAAGCTCGCTCCCGGCATCGTGCTGCTCGCGCACGTCATTCGCGGCGCGATCGAGCGCGGCATTCCTATCTTCGATTTCCTGCGCGGCGAGGAGCCCTACAAATACACCTTCGGTCCATCGCCTCAGGATCTCTTCCGCCTTCGGGTGGCCCCGTGAGCCTCCGCGTCGCCATGCTCTCGGTCCATACGTGCCCCCTGGCCGCGCTTGGCGGCAAGGAGACGGGCGGCATGAACGTCTACGTGCGCGAGACCGCCCGCGAGCTCGCCCGCATGGGCGTGGCGGTGGATGTCTTCACGCGCTCGCAGAACGCCGGCATTCCGCGCGTGGCCGAGCTCGGCGAGGGCGCGCGCGTCATTCACCTGCCGGTCGGCCCCCACGCGCCCATCGCGCGCGAGGCGATTCATCCCTACCTGCCGGAGTTCGTCGAGGGTGTCGAGAAGCACCGCTGGGACGAAGGGATCGACTACGACGTGCTCCACGGCCATTACTGGCTGTCGGGTGTGGCAGGGCTCGAGCTTCGCCAGCGCTGGGGCGTGCCGCTGGTGCAGATGTTCCACACGCTAGGGAGGCTCAAGAACGCCGTGGCGCAGGGGCCCGGGGAGATCGAGCCCGAGATCCGCATCGCCGAGGAAGCCCGCATCGTGAGAAGCGCCGACCGCATCGTCGCGGCCAACGTGGTGGAGCGGGCCCACCTGGTCTGGTACTACGGCGCGTCGGCGGAGCGCATCGCCGTCATTCCGTGCGGGGTTGACACGGAGCTCTTCCAGCCCATGGGGCAGGCCACGGCCAAGGATCTCCTCGAGCTGCCGCCTGACCCGATGCTGCTCTACGTCGGGCGCCTGCAGCCGATCAAGGGCCTCGAGACGCTGCTCGACGCGATGGCCCGGCTCGGCGGGCCGGCGCGGCTCTACATCGTGGGCGGTGACGCGGACGAGCCGGAGAGCGATGACGCGGCGTGGGACCACGCGGGGCGCCTGCGCGAGCGCGTGCGGGATCTCGGGCTCGAGGAGCGCGTCCGCTTCCTGGGCGCGCAGCCGCAGCGGCGACTCCGGCTCTTCTACGCCGCGGCCGAGGCGACCGTGATGCCCTCGTACTACGAATCCTTCGGGATGGTGGCGCTCGAGGCCATGGCCTGCGGCAGTCCTGTCGTGGGCTCGCGCGTGGGCGGGCTTCAGACCACGATCAAGGAGGGCGTGACGGGCTATCTCGTGCCCGAGGGCGATCCGGTAGCGCTCAGCGAGCGGCTCGAGGTCCTGCTCCACGATCCGGCCGAGCGCGCACGGCTCGGCCGGCAGGCTTCGCGCTGGGCGGCCGACCACCGCTGGCCCTGCGTCGCCGAGTCCGTCTGTCGCCTCTACTCGGAGCTGCGCCCCGAAGCCGTCTCGCACCTCGGCCGCGGTCGCTGCCGGACCTAGCCGTCATGCGTGACGCTCGCGGCGAGAGCTAGATCGACCGGATGTCCCGAGAGCCGATCACCGTCAATGGCCGGACGTACGCATGGCCCGCGCGGCCGCTCGTGGTCGTCTGCGTCGACGGCTGCGAGCCGGACTACCTGACCGATGCCTTCCTGGCCGGCGCGATGCCCTATCTCGCCGCCGCGGCGGCCGGGGGAGCGCACCTGCTGGGCGCCTCGGTGGTGCCGAGCTTCACCAACCCGAACAACCTGTCCATCATCACGGGCGTCCCGCCGGCGATACACGGGATCTGCGGCAACTATTTCTGGGACCGGGAGGCCGGGGTGGAAGTCATGATGAACGAGCCCAAGTACCTCCGCTGCGACACCATTCTCGCGGCCTTCGCGAAGGTCGGCGCCACCGTCGCCGTCGTGACGGCCAAGGACAAGCTGAGACGGCTCCTCGGCCACGGCATGCCCGGCATCTGCTTCTCGGCGGAGAAGGCCAACGAGACCAACGTTGCCGAGCATGGCCTGGCGGACGTGATCGAGCTGGTCGGCCTGCCCCTGCCATCCGTGTACAGCGCAGATCTCTCCGAGTTCGTCTTCGCCGCTGGTGTGAGGCTGATGGAGACCGTGCGGCCGGACATCCTCTACCTCTCCACGACGGATTACGTCCAGCACAAGCACGCGCCCGGGACGTCGGCCGCCAATGACTTCTACCGGATGATCGACGGCTATCTCTCACGGCTCGACGAGCTCGGGGCCTCGATCGCGCTCACGGCCGACCACGGCATGAATGCGAAGACGGACGCCACCGGCGCGCCGCAGGTCATCTACCTGCAGGACGTCCTCGATGGCTGGCTCGGGACGGGCAAGGCGCGCGTGATCCTTCCAATCACCGATCCGTACGTCCTCCATCACGGCGCGCTCGGCTCCTTCGCCACGGTCTATCTGCCCGAGGGCATGGATGCGCGTGCCGCGGCCGCGAGCGTGGCCGGGCTGCCGGGCATGGAGATGGTCCTGGACCGCGCGGAGGGCTGCCGGCGCTTCGAGCTGCCGCCCGACCGCACCGGAGATCTGATCGCGATCTCGCAGCGCCACGTCGTCATCGGCACGAGCCGGGCCAGGCACGATCTCTCGGGGCTCGACGCCCCGCTTCGCTCCCACGGCGGCCTCTCCGAGCAGACCGTGCCCCTCGTGTTCAGTCAGAAGCTCGGTGAGCTGCCCTCGGGCCGCCGGCTCCGGAACTTCGACGTGTTCGACGTCGCCATGAACTCGACGTCGTGATTCCGTCGCAGGCGCGGGTGGTGATCGTCGGCGGTGGCATCATCGGCGCCAGCGTGGCCTACCATCTGACCCGGCTCGGCTGGCGCGACGTGGCGCTGCTGGAGCAGGGGAGCCTGTCCAGCGGCACCACGTGGCATGCGGCGGGGCTCGTGGGTCAGCTGCGCTCCTCGAGCAACCTGACGCAGCTCATCCGCTACAGCGCCGACCTCTACGGCCGCCTCGAGGCCGAGACCGGGCAGGCGACGGGCTGGACGCGCTGCGGCAGCATCAGCGTGGCCCGCACGACCGAGCGCATGATCCAGCTCAAGCGCAATGCCTCCGTCGCCCGCTCGTACGGCATCGAGGCCGAGGTGATCAGTGCGAAGCAGGCGGGCGAGCGCTACCCGCTCATGCGCACGGACGACCTGGTGGGCGCGGTGTGGATCCCGGGAGACGGCAAGGCGAACCCGGCCGACATCACCCAGGCCCTTGCCCGGGGCGCGCGGGCCGGCGGCGCGCAGATCCACGAGGGCGTCCGGGTCACCGGGGTGAGGCTCGAGCGCGGGGCCGTCGCGGCGGTGGAGACCTCGGCCGGCCCGATCGCCACGGAGATCTTGGTCAACTGCGCGGGCATGTGGGCCCGGGAATTGGGCCGCCTGAGCGGCGTCACGGTCCCTCTGCACGCCTGCGAGCACATGTACATGGTCACCAACCCCATCGACGGCGTGACGCCGGACCTGCCGGTCATGCGGGATGCCGACGGGCACATCTATTTCAAGGAGGAAGTGGCGGGCCTGCTCATGGGCGGTTTCGACCCGTGGGCCAAGCCGTGGGGCATGGACGGCATCCCCGAGGGCTTCAGCTTCGCCACGCTGTCCGAGGACTGGGGCAAGTTCGAGGTGCTGATGCGGCATGCGATCGAGCGCGTGCCCGCCCTCGAGACGGCGCAGGTGCGGCTCCTGATGAACGGACCCGAGAGCTTCACGCCCGACAACTACTTCATCCTGGGAGAGGCCCCAGAGGTGCGCCGCTACTACGTCGGTGCCGGGTTCTGCTCGGGCGGCATCGCCGCGGCCGGGGGCGCGGGACGCGCGCTCAGCGAGTGGATCGTCGAGAACCGTCCGCCGATGGACCTCTGGCAGGCCGACATCCGACGCTTCGCCTCGTTCCACGGCAACGCCGCCTTCCTGCGCGAGCGCGCGAGCGAGGTCGTCGGCGTGCACTACTTCGTGGCCTTCCCGAACCGCGAGCTCGAGAGCGGTCGCGGGCTGCGCCGTTCGCCGCTCCACGACCGTCTCCGGGAGCGGGGCGCTTCCTTCGGCAGCAAGATGGGTTGGGAGCGCGCCAACTGGTTCGCGCCCGCCGGGACCGCTCCCGAGACGATCTACTCCTTCGGCCGGCAGAACTGGTTCCCCTACGCCGCGGCCGAGCACCGCGCGTGCCGCGAGGCCGTCGCGCTGTTCGACCAAACCTCGTTCTCCAAGTTCTTGCTGCAGGGCCCGGACGCCGAGGCCGCCCTCCAGTGGATCTGCGCGAATGACGTGGCCGTGACACAAGGGCGCATCGTGTACACGGCGATGCTCAACGACCGCGGCGGCTTCGAGAGCGACCTCACCGTGACGCGCCTCGCCGGAGACGCCTATCTCATCGTCACGGGTTCGGGTCAGACCACGCGCGACCTCGACTGGATTCGCCGCCACATCCCCGCCGGGGCGCGGGCGGCGCTCACGGACGTCACGGGCGCCTACGCGGTCCTGGGGGTCATGGGCCCCCGCTCGCGGGCGCTCCTCTCGCGAGCGAGCGCCGCGGACCTGTCGAATGCCGGCTTCCCGTTCGCGACGAGCCGCGAGATCGGCATCGGCCCGGCGACGGTCCGCGCCTCGCGCATCACGTATGTGGGCGAGCTCGGCTGGGAGCTCTACGTGCCCGTCGAGTTCGCCGCCGGGGTCTACGACACGCTCCGCGAGGCGGGCCGCGACCTCGGGCTGGCCGATGCCGGCTACTACGCGATCGACTCGCTGAGGCTCGAGAAGGGCTACCGCGCCTGGGGGCGGGAGCTCACCACGGACGACACGCCGCTCGAGGCCGGGCTCGGCTGGGCCGTGCGCTTCGACAAAGGTGCCGACTTTCTCGGACGCGAGGCGCTGCGGGCACACCAGAAGCGCGCGCTCGCGAAGCGGCTGGTGAGCCTGGTACTCGAGGATCCCGAGCCCTTGCCCTGGGGCGACGAGCCGATCTGGTGCGACGGCCGGATCATGGGCTCGGTCACCTCGGCGGCCTTCGGCCACACGCTCGGCCGCGGCGTGGCCCTCGGCTGGATCCGGCGCCCCGAGGGCGTGGACGCCGCCTGGCTCGGCGGCGCGCGCGTCGAGCTCGAGATCGCCGGCGATCGTTTCGCCGCTCGGCTGAGCCTGCGGGCTCCCTACGATCCCGACGGCCTGCGCGTCAAGGCACAGGAGAGGACGAGATGAACGTCACCCAAAGGAGACCCGCATGAGCTTCACCTACGAGCGCCGGTACCGGGGCAGGATCCAGGCCGTGTTCCTCGACTGGGCTGGCACCACCATGGACTACGGCTGCATGGCCCCCGCCGTGGTCTTCGTCGAGGTCTTCAAGCGCCAGGGTGTGCCGATCACCATCGAGGAGGCCCGCGCGCCGATGGGCGCCCACAAGCGCGTGCACATCAAGCGGATCACCGAGCTCGAGTCGGTGGGCCGGCGCTGGCGGGAGCAGCACGGCAAGAGGCCGAGCGAGGCCGACGTCGACCGGATGTTCGCCGAGTTCGTCCCTCTCCAGCTGGCGTGCCTGTCGGACTATTCGGAGCTGATCCCGGGCACGCTCGAGGCCGTCGCGGCCATGCGCAAGCGCGGGATCAAGATCGGCTCGACCACCGGCTACCTCACCGAGATGATGGAGATCAACCGCAAGGACGCCGCCCGGCAGGGTTATGAGCCCGACTCGACGGTGTGCGCGAGCGACGTGCCTGCGGCGCGGCCATACCCTTTCATGTGCCTCCAGAACATGATCAACCTGGAGGTTTCGCCCGTCTCCGCCTGCGTCAAGGTGGACGATACGGTGCCGGGCGTCGAGGAGGGACTCAATGCGGGCATGTGGACGGTGGGCCTGGCCATGAGCGGCAATGAGATCGGGCTGTCGCTCAAGGACGTCATGGCTCTCGATCCCGCCGACCGCGAGGCGCGTCGCCAGCGGGCCTATGCGCGCATGCGCCAGTGCGGCGCCCACTACGTCGTGGACACGATCGAAGGTCTGATTCCCTGCCTCGACGACATCGAGCACAGGCTCGCCAGCGGCGAGCGTCCCTAGGCCTGCAGACGGCCGGTACCGCAAGGCTTGGCAAGCCTTTCACTGCGCCTGTGATGTGGACGCTACGCAGGCTGCTCGAGCTCGTCTATCTCATGCTGCCTGCCTATTGCGCCAACATGGCCCCGCCGTTCGTGAAGTTCTGGCGCGGCTGGAACCGGCCGATCCATCGCGCGTGGCTGGGTGATCACAAGACCGTCATGGGATCCTTCTTCGGCGTCGCGATGGCCGTCCTGTCCGCGTACGCGCAGTCACGACTCGAGATCGGCGTGAGCCTCCTCTGGCGCCCGGATGCCTGGCTTGCGGTCGGCCTCGCGCAAGGGGTAGGGGCGATGGGTGGGGATGCCCTCAAGAGCTTGGTCAAGCGACGCGTCGGTGTCGCGCCGGGCCGGCCGTGGGTGCCTGCCGATCAGCTCGATTTCGTGATCGGCGCGCTGATCCCGCTCGCCTTCCTTGTTGCCCTCAGCGCGAGCGACATGCTCGCGATCCTGCTGGTCACGTTCGTCGCCGATATTGCGGTGAACCACGTCTCTTTTTACCTCGGCATCCGCGACACCAGGTGGTAGCGCCTGAATTCAGTGGCCGAGATCGATCAGCGCCAGTCCGGTCCTGTCGTCCGTCCGGCGCTGGAGTGGCGCCGGCGACTCCACGATGACGACCTCCAGCGTCGGTCGTACGTAGGCCGTGAGCAGGTGTCCGCCCAGGGCCGTCCCATCGGCCTTCGCGACCACGACGTGACCGTGGACCTTGGGCTCGCCCTTGCTGAGGGCGATATTGCCCGTCAGCGAGACGACCTCTACCTGCTGGGTGACCGGGATCTTCACGTAGTCCTTTCGGTCGAGGTCGAAGAACCCGAGGGTGGCAGCGCTGAACGCCCCGATGGCCGTGAAGTAGGCGGCCGACAGTCCGTGCCGTGTTGCCGCACCTGTCAGCCCCGCCACTGCCTCCTCGCCCTCGTCGAAGACGACGACGACCGTCTTCTGCCCCTTCACCTCGCTCAGCACTTTGAATTGCACGACATGCGCCTTTCTTGCAGTTGGCCCGCCGAGCTGACATCAGAAGGAGTGCTGCTGCAACGGGCATGCCGGATCGGCCAGGGCCGACTCGGATGGAAAAAGTGAAGTGTGCGCGAGCGGGTCACAGGGTGAGTCTCTGGCGCCGCGCCGTCGGCCATGCGAAGCTCAGATTAGGCGACGCCAACCACCGTCCTGCGCTAGAAAGCTCGACGAGGGAGGATCCTATGATGACCCGTCTGTTCATCGTGACACTCGTCCCGTGCCTCTGGCTGGTCACCGGCTGTCGCCAGGTCCAGTCTGAGCGGCTAGTCTACAGCAAGCCCGGAATGACGGAGGCGCAACTGAAGCAGGACCAAGAAGCCTGCCTGAGGTCTGCCATTGAGGTAGGCGAGGCGGAGCGGCGCCTGCTCTCGCCCGTCCCGGTCAATCGCGAGGCCTTCAACAAGTGCATGGAGTCACGAGGTTACACGGGCCGACCGATGAGCTGAGCCGGATGGATTCCGGGAGCTGCGTTCGAGCGCGCAGTCGTGGCCCGATGCCGGCGCCGACGAGCAAGATCACAGGAGTGAGACCCGGAAGCCATGACCCGGTCGAAGGAGGATCAGCCGGTCGAGGTTTCCCGCGCACCGTCGATCCGAAGCGCTGATCAGCGTCACCCGGGCCTCTTTCCGGCGTGCGTGAGTGGCATGGCGAATGCTCGTCCTTCCGGACAGGAGGGCCACGACATGCCTCACTTTGCTTCTCGGATTTCGATGTCCTGGATCGTATCCCTGGCGCTCTTCTCCGGTATCCTCGGAGGCTGCGTGACGTCGGAGACGACCGTGACGCATCCCGACGGACGGTATCAGCTCTACGGCAGCGGCACGGCGGGCTCTCCGTACTACTGGGTCTGGATCCCGACCGGGGCCAATCCCCCGGCGCCGCCGCCTGCGCCTGGGCAGGCCGAGGTCGTGAAAGCTGTAGTGGTGCCGGTGACTCAGACTGTGCCGTATCCGGAAGGACGCTACCAGCTCTACGGCAGCGGCACGGCCGCCTCTCCGTACTACTGGGTCTGGATCCCGGCTGGAGCTACGATGTCAGGGCTGCCGCCTCTGCCCGTGCAGCCTGAGGCCGTAAGAACTGCGTCGGTGCCGGCGACCCAGATCGTGACGTATCCGAACGGACGGTACCAGCTCTACGGCAGCGGCACGGCTGCTTCTCCATACTACTGGGTGTGGGTCCCCGCGGGGAGCACGGTTCCGCCGCCGCCGCCATTGCCCCGTTAGGAAGGATTTCTGGCGAAGCCGACGGGCCCGCCGCTCAAGCCGGAGGCGGTGAGGGGTTGCCGTGGGTCGCGCGAGCGCGATCCGCGGCGGCCGCCGGCCGCGCCCCGGTCTTTGACCGCCGTCTCACTCGTAGATTGCGAATCCGCCTGGGGCTACGATGAGACGGACAGCCTTGCCATTTCGGGCCTCGACTTCCACCTGTCCACCAATGGCCGTCGGTTCAGTGGAGTAGAGACAGGTGAGGCGGTCGCCCGCCTCGTGCAGACCGTTGTCGATTGTGATCCACGCGGACGCTGACTGGCCGGCATCCGTATTGACGGCGAGCAGGATCTCCTCGTCCAGGAAGAGACGTGACCAGGCCACGATCGATCGCATCCGCCCGCCGACGACGAAGGGGAAGCCGAAGCTGACGCCGTCTCCGGAGATCTGGCGCAGGTACTGGCGGCCGCGACGCAGAGCGAGCTTTTGCTGCCGGATGGTCACGATCCTGGCCAGCGCGGCATAGAGCGGGCTTTTCTCATCAAAGCAGTGGCGGCCACGACTGCGAAAGGCTCCAAAAGCGCCGCCGAACATGGCTTCCCGGATAAAGCGATCGCTTCCGCCGGCGCCGTCGAAGGCCTGCTCGCTGCCGTAGTAGATGCAGGGAATCCCGAGCGTGCACAGGTTCAGGGCCATCGCGCTCAGGATCAGCTTGTCTCCCTCATCGCTGGCGCAGAAGCGGGCTTTCTGGTTGCCCTTCCGGATCTGGTCGTGGTCGTCGATCATGGTGACCACCTTGTTGCGGAACCAGACGTGGGAGTCCTTCTGCACCTGGAGGGAGTTGCGGAACAGGTCGAAGTAATCGCGCGGGTTGCGATAGCCCTTGATCAAGTACTCGAGCTTGTCCTGCACGTCATCGATGCCCAGGGCGGCGTCGAGCCCCGTGGTCTCCACCGTGTTGAAAGCCTTCACGCGACCGCCGGTCACTTCGCCCAGGAGCAGGAAGTTCTCCTTGCCGAGACTCTGGGCGAACTCGTGGATCGTGGAGGCGAAGTAGCGGGTAGGCCCGTCGCCCATGTGCTTCACCGTGTCGACGCGATAGCCGTCGAGGTCGGCGAAGGCGATCCAGAACTTGTACACCGCGCACAGGGCGTCGAGCCCGGGCGTGGCGGCAAAATTGTCCGGATCACCGAGCCCCAGATCGATGTCTTTCAGGTCGAAGAAGTCGCCCTCCCGGTATTCGGGGTCACGATCCCACTCGGTGATTGCCCCCTTGCGGGTGAAGATCGAGCGATCCTGGAATTCCACCGGCCACACGGCTCCATCGGGGAACGCCGAGGGGAAAGTCTGAAGATCAAGAGGCTGGAACGGCAGAGTCGGACGCCCGTGCGCGTCGTTGAAGCCCTGCACCGGATACTCCGACCCTGTCCAGCCCGGCTGCCCGTTACTGTAGGAGAAGACGTCACCGCAGTGGTTCAGGATGATGTCGAGGATCACGTAGATGCCGTTGGCGTGCGCGGTTCTGACCAGTGTCTGCAGATCGTTCGGAGTGCCGAAACGCGGTTCGATCTCCAGGAAGTTCTGCACGCCGTAGCCGTGATAGGTCTGCTGGAAGGCCACCTGCTTGAAGATGGGACCGACCCAGATCGCCGTCACGCCCAGACGCCGGAGATAGCCGAGCTTGCTCGTGACTCCCTTCAGGGTGCCGCCCACGAACACCCCGCCGGCGTCTCGCCAGCTCTGGGCATCGGCGGCAGTCTGGATGGCGTTCTCGAAATCCTTGGCCCTGTTGAAGAGAGGGGTTCTGCCGGTGGTCTTCGTCTTGCCGGCGATGTCGCGGGAATGGCGTTCCTGGCCGTCAGAGAATCGATCAGGCAGCAGAAAATAGAGGACGTGGTCTTCCCAGGCCGAGGGAGAGGGATGAAACCGCTCGTGCAGCAGCGGCTTCCAGTTCAGATCAGCGAGGCGAGTCGGCATCACGCGAATCGAGCGCGTCGGGCATGCTCATGATCGCGACTCCATCACGGCCTGCGAGACGAACAGGATCGGGCTGGACAGCATGACCACGCCAATCATGTAGGGCACGTCTCCGGGTGCGGTCAGGTTCGCCCAAGTGGACATGTGTGGCGTTCAGAGATTAGCGCAGACCGGGCGTCGGAGCCACTCCGTTTGGGGTCAGGTCTTGAAATACGACATCACCCTGCGGCAACCGCCGACAGAGCGCGGGAAGTCCGGTCCGGTGACGCGTGATTGCAAGACCTGACTTCTCTCGCGCGTGTGCTAAACTGCCCGCCCATGGAGCAGGGCGGAGACCTCCTCCTCGACGTCAGAAACCTCCAGACGCAGTTCGCGACCTCGGGCGGCGTGGTGCGCGCCGTCGACGGAGTCTCGTGGGACGTGCGGGCGGGGGAGACGGTTGCCCTCGTGGGCGAGTCGGGCTGCGGCAAGTCGGTCAGCGCGCTCAGCATCATGCGCCTCGTCGCGGCGCCCGCCGGCCGCATCCTGGGCGGCCAGGTCCTCTTCAAGGGCCGTGATCTCCTGCAGCTCTCCGAGGACGAGATGCGCAAGGTGCGCGGCCGGGAGATCGGCATGATCTTCCAGGAGCCGATGACCTCGCTGAACCCCGTGCTCACGGTCGGCCGGCAGCTGACCGAGCCGACGGAGATCCACTTCGGGATGACGCCGGCCCAGTCGCGGGCGCGCGCCATCGAGCTCCTGGGCATGGTCGGCATCTCCGATCCGGAGCGGCGCCTGCAGCAGTACCCGCACCAGTTCAGCGGCGGGATGCGCCAGCGGATGATGATCGCCATGGCCATGGCCTGCAGCCCCTCGCTCATCCTGGCCGATGAGCCGACGACGGCGCTGGATGTCACCATCCAGGCCCAGATCCTCGAGCTGATGAAAGGCCTGTCCCGCAAGCTCGGCGTCGCCATGGTCATGATCACTCACAATCTCGGCGTCGTGGCGCGGTACGCGGATCGCGTCAATGTCATGTACGCCGGGCGCATCGTGGAGCGCGGCACAGCGCGCGAGATCTACGCCAATCCACGCCATCCCTACACGCTCGGGCTCCTGCGCTCCGTGCCGCGACTGGACGAGCCCCGGCGTGCCAAGCTCCTGCCCATCCAGGGCCAGCCGCCAGACCTGTCCCGTCTGCCGCCGGGGTGCGCCTTCCAGCCGCGCTGCCAGTACGCTCTGGCGCGCTGCCTGCTTGAGGCGCCGCCGCTCGGGACTGTCGCGGCGGACCACGTGTCGGCCTGCTGGGTGGCATCGGAGCTCCGCGAGAAGGTGAGCGCGTGACTCTGCCGGCCCCCGCGCCGGGCCCCGCGGTTTCGACATCCGAGGCGCCCGTCATCCTCGAAGTGCGGCACCTCGTTAAGCATTTCGACGTCACGGGAGGCTTCCTCGGCGGCAGGCGAGGCGTGGTCAAGGCGGTGGACGACGTGTCGTTCTCCATCCGCCGGGGCGAGACGCTCGGTCTCGTGGGCGAGTCCGGCTGCGGCAAGACCACGACCGGCCGCTGCGTGCTCCAGCTGGAGAGGCCGACCAGCGGCTCCATCCTCTTCGAGGGCAAGGACCTGGCCAGGGCGTCGCCGTCCGAGCTCCGTGCCGTGCGCCGGAAGATGCAGGTCATCTTCCAGGACCCCTACAGCTCGCTCAACCCACGGATGACGGTGGGTCAGATCATTGCCGAGCCGCTGGCCGTCCACGGCATCGTGCCTGAGCGCACCGCACGCGAGGCGCGGGTGAAGGAGCTTCTCACCCACGCGGGACTCCTGCCCGGCATGGCCCGGCGCTACCCGCACGAGCTCTCCGGCGGCCAGCGCCAGCGGGTCGGCGTAGCGCGCGCGCTCGCCATGGAGCCGACCCTGATCGTCTGCGACGAACCGGTCTCCGCCCTCGACGTCTCGATCCAGGCGCAGATCATCAACCTGCTCGAGGAGCTGCAGACCAGCTTCGGCCTGACCTACCTCTTCGTCGCCCACGACCTCTCGGTGGTCCGGCACCTCTCCGACCGGGTGGCCGTGATGTACCTGGGGAAGATCGTCGAGATCACCGACCGGCAGTCCCTCTACGAGAACCCCCAGCACCCCTACACCAAGGCGCTGCTCTCGGCCGTGCCCATTCCGGACCCGGCCGTGGAGCTGGCGCGCGAGCGCACCGTGCTTGGGGGGGAGGTGCCGAGTCCCCTCAACCCGCCCGCCGGCTGCGTCTTCCACCCCCGCTGCCCCATCGCCATCGAGGAGTGCAAGCAGGGCGTGCCAGAGCTTCGCGAGCTCGGGGACGGCCACCGGGTGGCCTGCATACGGGTCTAGCAGGCTGCTGAAAAAGGCCCATCTGCTTCGTTGGCGCTCTCGGCCGCACGCTCAACGTACAGGGAGTACGCCTTGCGTGCGGCCGTCGGGCGCCGCCTCGCATCTGGACCTTTGCTCAGAAAGTCCCGCGGTGTATGGGACGTGGTGCTCATGCGGCGGGCTCGAGAATCACGCGATATCCCTGGCGTTCCAGGGTCTGCACGGCTCGGCGCT
>WNGF01004264.1_pt1 | contig 29930 bp, 19 predicted proteins | sample 5400641 | NCBI WGS metagenome assembly WNGF01 (sample SAMN13153371, study PRJNA577476) | soil metagenome | isolation source: 80 cm soil or saprolite under grassland replicate 2 | place: USA:California | collected 2016-06-15 | reverse complement strand
ACCTGACCGCGCCAACGATTGACGTTGGCCAACACGCCGCCGGTGCTGCCGGGAAAGGCGCTGACCGTGACCTCGGCACCGCCCTCGCTGCCGCCGACGAGAAATTTCGCCAGCAACAACTCGCCGGGTGAAACCTCGCGCCAACCGGCGGGAACTTCCCACGACGGTTTGCCCGTCAGAGGGTCCGCCGTTTCCATTCCGCCCGAAGGTTCGGTGGGGATGCGTTTGGCGTTCGTGCTGGCGAAGTGAACTCCCCGGCCGATCGTTCCACCACCGGAGTCCGCAAAGGTGACCGACTTCAGAAAATCAAGAAGCACGGGCTTCTGCGCGGTGACCACGCCCGCGTCTCCCGCCAGCTTGAAAAACCAGGTGATGCCGCCGCGCGGGAAAACAGTCACCAGGATGCGATTCGGCGAGGTGTTGCTGGCCGAATTCATCGGGCCAGTCAGATCAACCAGTTTGGCCGCCGCCGGGCCGACACTGACGATTTCAACCCGCCTGGCCATTTCTTCGTCGCTCAACGGTCCCAGGCCGGCCTTCTCGCGAACAATGTTCACCAGGTTCAGTTCGCCGGCGCCTTCGCCGGGAAACGTCATCAACGAAAGCTGGGCCTTGCCGCCCCCGTCGCCGGGAATCAAAAAGCTCGCGATGCTCATTCCGCTGGGCGTTTGCGCTTCCCAACCGGACGGCGTTTTCCACTGAATCTGCGGCGGCGTCGCCTCGGAGTTCCGGACCTCGGCCGCCTCCGGCTCTTTCTCCTTCGGCACGCGGTAAACGGCGATTTCCTCGCGGCGACAACCGGCGAGCAACGCCGCTGCCGGCAGGAACAGAATGGCGGAGCGCCGCGCGCCGATTATCTTGAACAACTTTTTGATCACAACAATAAGTCGATTTTGACAACAATAACCGGTCATTTATTTCTCAGGCAACGGCAAAAAACACCAACTCTATTTTGTTCGATCGTCGCTCTTTTTTGCAAAGGAAAAGCCAGGAAGCCGCCGTGACCGGTCGTGAAGTCATTTGAGGAAATCTCCGGCTCTGTAGCGGCAGGCATCTTGCCTGCCGTAGAGCCGGGCATCCTGCCCGGCGGAGCAGCCTGGGAGCGCGGGAATACGCCGCCGATTTCGCGCGCTGGGTCCGGGCGGCAAGATGCCGCCCTCTACAGCAGCCAGGATGGCTGCCGCTACGTCTGGAGCCGTTCTCTAGCCAGGTACGAGACTGCCGCTGCAACTTGGTCGTCCTCGTGCTCGTCGTCCTCCTCGTCCTCGAAGCCAAGCCCTCCGATCGAGGACGAAGAGGAGGAGGAGGAGGACGGTTCATGCGGAATCTCCACGACTTCGAACCTCCAACTTCCAACCCGGCCGATCACCTCTCACCCCATGCCCATCGACAGCAGGAATTCGATGTTGCTCCTGTTCTTCTTCAATTTGTTGAGCAGCAGTTCCATCGCTTCGACCGGCGGCACACCCGTCAACGCCCGGCGGAGAATCACCACCCGGCTGCATTCGTCCGGATGATACAGCAGTTCCTCTTTGCGCGTCCCGGAACGTTCGATGTTGATGGAGGGGAAAATGCGGCGGTCCACCAGGGCGCGGTCGAGGTGCACTTCCATGTTGCCCGTGCCTTTGAACTCTTCGAAAATCACTTCATCCATGCGCGAACCGGTATCGACCAGCGCGGTGGCGAGAATGGTCAGCGAGCCGCCCTCCTCGATGTTGCGCGCGGCGCCGAAAAAGCGCTTCGGCTTGTGCAGCGCGTTGGCATCGACACCGCCGGAGAGGATCTTGCCCGAGTGCGGCTGCACGGTATTATAGGCGCGCGCCAGACGGGTGATGGAGTCGAGCAAAATCACGACGTCCTTCTTGTGCTCGACCATGCGGCGCGCCTTTTCAATGACCATTTCGGCCACCTGCACGTGGCGTTCCGGCGGCTCGTCAAAGGTGGAGCTGATGACCTCCGCCGGCTTGCAACTGCGTTCCATGTCGGTCACTTCCTCGGGGCGCTCGTCGATGAGCAGGATAAACAGGTAGGCTTCCGGATTGTTCTTGATGATGGCGTTGGCCACCTTCTGCAACAGGACGGTCTTGCCCGTGCGGGGCGGCGCGACGATCAATCCGCGCGTTCCCTTGCCGATGGGGCAAACCAGGTCGAGCACGCGCGTGGACAACTCGTCCTGCGCCGTTTCCAGAATGAATCGTTTCTCGGGAAAGAGCGGCGTCAGGTTGTCGAAATGCGTTTTGTCCTTCGCCTTGTCCGGGTCTTCGTGTCCGACGGCCTCCACTTTCAGCAGCGCGAAGAACCGCTCTTTTTCTTTCGGCGGACGGATCTGGCCGGAGACAACGTCGCCGGTCTGCAAATCGAAGCGACGGATCTGCGAGGGCGAGACGTAGATGTCCTCGGGGCAGGGCAGGTAGTTGAAGCTTTGCGAACGCAGAAAGCCGAAACCTTCCGGCAGGATTTCCAGCACGCCTTCAGCGAAGAGAATGCCGCTGCGTTCGGCGTTCTTCTGCAGGATCTGAAAGATCACTTCGTGCTTCTTCATGGTGCCGAAGTTTTCGATGCCCATCTCCTTGGCCATCTGGTTCAATTCGGCCATGGACATCGCCTGCAGTTGACTGATGTTGATGGTCTGCGCCGCGGCCAGGTCCGCGGCGGGCGCGGCCTCTTCCGCGGTCACGCCCGGCTCGGTGGGCCGGGTCGGCGGCTGAAGGTCTTCGGATGATTTCGGGGCGGCGGCTTCCGCGACGGTGGTTTCGGAAAGCGCAACGTCTTCCGGAAGCCCTTCGATCAATTCGTTTCTTTTCGCCTTGCCTCTGGGGCGGGCGGTTTTTTTGGCAATTCGTGGCATAAACTGGCCAGTGGCTGGACCCTGCGGACGCGGCTCGGGACTGCTGACACTTCCTCTTAGTCAACCAGAAGGAAAAATCCGTTCAATCTGGCGCAGTTCCCAAAGGAACTGCCGAGGGTCGTTTTGTTAAAATCAATACGGCAAGGGAAATCTTGCGGTCAATTCGCGGACACGTTGGCGCACCTGGCGCGCTGCGTCAACATTTTTAATGTCGAGCAGCACCTCGCTGATCATGTCGGCGATGGCCGCCATCTCCGGTTCTTTCATGCCGCGGGTGGTGACCGCCGGGGTGCCCAGACGCACGCCGCTGGCCTGGAAAGGGGAGCGGGTTTCAAAGGGGATCGTGTTTTTGTTCACCGTGATGCCCGCTTCGTCCAGGGCCAGTTGACATTCTTTGCCGGTCAGACCGCGCGAACCGATATCCACCAGCATCAAATGATTGTCCGTGCCGCCGCTGACCAGCCGGAAACTGTTTCGCTTCATCCCCTCGGCCAGCGCCTTCGCATTCTTCACGATCTGCTGCTGGTAACCTTTGAAGGCCGGTTGCATCGCTTCGTGAAAACAGACTGCTTTGGCCGCGATGACGTGCATCAGCGGTCCGCCCTGTACGCCGGGGAAAACCTGCGAATCCACTTCCTTCGCGTATTTCTCCCGGCACAGGATCAGTCCGCCGCGCGGGCCGCGCAGCGTCTTGTGCGTGGTCGTCGTCACAAAATCGGCGTGCTCGAGCGGGCTGGGATGCAATCCCGCCGCCACCAGTCCCGCAATGTGCGCGATGTCCGCCAGCAACAGCGCGCCGGCGGCCCGCGCGATCTCGCCCATGCGCTTGAAATCAATCAGGCGCGGGTAGGCGCTGGCGCCGACCGTGATCATTTTGGGCCGGTGTTGCTGCGCCATTTCCGCGAGTTGATCGTAGTCGATCTGCTCGTCTTCCCGGCGCACGCCGTAATGGATGATCTCAAAAAATTTGCCGGAAAAATTGGCTTTGTTGCCGTGGGTGAGATGGCCGCCATGGCTCAGGTCCATGGTCAGCATTTTGTCGCCCGGCTTGAGAAACGCGAAATAGACCGCCATGTTCGCGCTGCTGCCGCAGTGCGGCTGCACGTTGGCGTGTTCGGCGCCGAAGAGTTTCCTGGCGCGGTCAATGGCCAGTTGCTCCACCGTGTCCACGTTTTCACAGCCGCCGTACCAGCGTTTGCGCGGATAGCCTTCGGCGTATTTGTTGGTCAGCAGCGAGCCTTGCGCCTCCATCACCGCCGGGCTGGTGAAATTCTCGCTGGCGATCAGCTCGATGTTTTCCTGTTGCCGCCGCCGCTCGGAACCGACCGCCTGGGCCACCTCCGGGTCCACCTGCTCCAGCCGCAAGCCGCCCGCGACCTCGAGGCGTTCAACTTTGCCCACGCGCCGGGCGTGACGACCGCCCTCGAAATGCGCCTCGAGAAAAGCGTCCACGATCTTTTTCGCCTGCTCCGGGCCGACGAACTTTCCGCCCAGACAAAGCACATTGGCGTCGTTGTGTTGCCGGGCCAGCGCCGCCATTTTTTCGTCAAAGACCAGCGCCGCGCGGACCCCGGGCACTTTGTTGGCCGCGATGCTCATCCCGATGCCGGAGGCGCAAACCAGGAGGCCGAGGTCGCTTTTCTGATCCGCCACGTTGCGCGCCACCGTCTGCGCGAAATCCGGGTAGTCGGCCGAGGTCATCGAGTTGGTGCCGAAGTCCCGCACCTTCAAACCGTGTTGCGCCAGATGTTGCTTGAGCGACTCCTTCAACTCGTAGCCGGCATGGTCGGCGCCCAGCGCCACGGTGACGGTTCGGTCTCCGCTCGCGCCGCCGGCGACGCCGGCGAAAGTCTGGTCGATGAATTTCAACAGCGAGACAATCCCTTGTTCGATCTGGTCCCGGCAGTCGAGATAAACCTCATACGAACCGCCGATGGGATCGGAGATGTCTTTTTCGAACACGTCCAGCGTTTCATCGAATTCACGGAGCAGGAACGTTTTCTCCGCCGCCTGCGGATAAAGCAGGTTGATGGCATCGACGTGCCCGTGGGTCATGCCGAAAATGTAGTCGGCCTGGTTTACCAGGTCCGCGGTGAGCATACGACTGCGTTGTTGCGAGATGTCGATCCCCAATTCCCTCAGGGCCTGCACCGCGTAGGCGCTGGGCGGCTGGCCTTCAATCGCTCCCACCCCCGCCGACAGCACCTGGAAGTCGTTGCGAGCCTTGACCGCGTGCCGGAAAAGGCCCTCGGCCATGGGGCTGCGACAAACGTTTCCGGTGCAAACGAAAAGAATGGTTTTCATGCTCGCGACAATGTTCCAACTTGGGTTGTGTCGGGGAAAAGTCAACGGCGAAATCAACGCGGAAGCGACCGTCCCACAATCGCGATGCCCTTCAGCAGATCGAGGGCCCGCGCCAGCGCCGGATCGCGCACCACCGACGAATCCTCTTCCGTTTTGGGCGTCGAGGCGTCCGCCGTCTCCGGCTCATCCGGATTCACACCTTCGCGCAGCATCCGGACCAGTTCGGCCTCATTGAGCCGGCGTCGCGAGGTCCGATTCGTCGAACCCGATTGCGCGACATTGTTCGTCGCTTTCAGGCGCGCCATCTGCCCGGACAACACTTTGAACTCGTCGGCAAAGTAAACTTTCTCCGCTTCGCCGCTGACGGCGACTTCGATGTCCGGCACGACGCCCGTGGCGGCCAACGGTTTGCCGTTGCCGACCCGGACCCGCCCGGTGGCAATGCGCAGCCGCTGGCCATTCGACAGGTTGAATTCCTTGAAAACCTCCGCCTGACCCGCCGTTGGCGATCCAATCACCACCGCCGCATCCGTCTCGCGCAATACCGCCGCCAGCGCCTCCGCCGCGCCGGTCGTCTGTTGATTCACCAGCACCGAGATCGGTACGCGGATGGCGTCCGTCTTTGCGGTCGAATGAGCCGAGCCCTCGTCCCAGTCCAGGAGCGGTTGTTCCCGGGTTAAAAATCGGTCCGCCACGCTCGCCGCCGCCGCATAGTCCTGGCCGTCGGCAAAACGCAAATCCAGGACCACGCCTTTCAGCCGGTTCGTGGCGTCGAGCTTTTCATAAGAAGATTTGACCTGGTCCGCCAGTCCGGTCGCCACCCGGGCGACGCGCAGGTATCCATATAATTGATCGTACACCCTGGTTTTGCTCAGCAACGAACTCTCAGGCAGGGGACTGGCGGGCGCGCCGTTGGTGACCAGGATCACTCGCGGATAAAACTCGCTCAACAATCCGTGCACCGCGGCGCGATTCAGGTCCTCTTCGCTGGCATTGGGCAGGTTCGCGCGAAGCAGGCGAAACACTTCCTGGAAATGCGGCAGGTCATTCGTGTCCGTCGCGAAGCAATTCACCCGCTGGATTGCCGCCATTGACCCCAGCCCGATCACTATCAGCGATATGCTGCGTTGAAGAATTCTCATAGATTTCCAGCCCGCCGCCAGGTGACCATTCGCTGTGGAGTCCTGCGTGTGCCGCGTTAGCGCGGTGTTTCCCTGCAATATTCCGCCAAAAATGCGCGCCTTCAAACCTAATTTCTCAACGCCGCCGGAATAGCGACCCGATCCAATCAAACCGGGTCGTATCACGCAGGTTCCACATTGCGCGACGGATGCTGGAAAGTAAAGCGGTGAGGAAATCGGATTCTCTGTAAGGCGAAGAGCAAGCCGACAAAAATGCCGGCGTTACGGCGCCCCTTCACCCAGCCACTGCTCCAGGCCCCGGCGCACGCAGGAGCCATAAGCGCGCTCTCCGAGCGTGCGGCGCATCGCGGCGGCCAGTCGCTCCTGCGCGACGCGCTCGAAGTCGTCTTTTTGCGCATCGGTAAAAGCCGGATCGGATTGCACGGCTATCACGCTCTGCTGCAACTCCTCGTTGAGCGCGTAAATCTCCGCCGCGCTGTCTGCCGGCGCGCCGTATTGCTGGGCGACCTGCACCAGGTCGCGGAAGCGGTCATCGGTAGCGCGGCGATATTCCGCGGCCAGCGGCTCGCCGGACAACTGTTCGATCTGTGTGTTGACCTGTTCGCGTTCGGCCTGCTTCTGTTGCGCACCCAATTCGTCGTCGGGATCGAGGAAAGCAAATTTGTCTTCATGCGCCTTGAGCAGCCGGAAAATTTCGCGAAATTGTTCCTCGCTCGGAGTGAAGCCCACCAGGTCGCGCAGATATTTTCCGGCTGGATGGTTCTGAAGTTCGAACTGTTCCAATTCGGTGGCCGTCAGCAGTTGCGCGAGTTCCTGCTCGCGCTGTTCGTGCAATGATTTGAGCTTTTGCCAATCGGGCGGTGAGTCGTTCTCCTCCGCTTCGGCACGGATTGCCTGGTCCAACTCGTCGAACCGGTTTAACAGCGCGTTTACCCCGCTGCGCTTCTCGATGGGCAGACAGTCCAGGCGAACGCCGTCTGGCCTGCCCACCCCCGTTTCAACCGCCTCCTGCCGGTCAATGTCCACGCCCAGCAAGCGCCAGAGCACGTCGCGCTTCTCCTCGTACAACTGCGTCTTGAGTTGCCGCAATCCCGCGTCGCCGCGAAACGAAATGAGGTTTGAGTCCGGCCGCGCCTGCGGTGACGTTCGCATCCGCGCGCTCAATTCAGCAAAACGCCCGGCATAGGTCTTGTTGACGTCGGCGATGATGATGTCGCGGATGGTTGCCTCCGGGCAGCCGATGGAACGGAGGTTCGCGATGTAAGTCGGATAATCTGCCGACTCAAGCTGGCCCCATTGAAATGAAGGGGGCGCCGCGCGTTGCGAGCATTGCGCAGGCACGGGGTTCGGCGCGGCGACGACGCGCCGCTCGACCGCCGAACGGGGTTGCGGTTGCACGAGCACCACCATTCCGCAAATCAACACCCAATTGAGCGCGAGGAGCGCGCCGGCGATTTTTCGATAGTTCATTTTGGGAACGGTGGCGCGCCGGCGCCCAGGCCGCACCGCGCGTCACCGTCTTGAGGTTCGGTGTTTACACGTCACGGCAGCTTCATGGCCGCGTAGGTGTTTTCGAAGTGAATCAGTTCGGTGTCCGAGACCAGCATCGCGTTCTTCCCCCACGCGTAGCTCACGAAGCCGGCGAAGCGGACCTGGCGCGCGGCGGCGTTGCGCGCTTCAATCGCTTTGTCCCATTCGGTAGCGGAAACACCCGAGCGGCCCCGGTGAATGCCGGCCTTGGTCTGGGCAAAATGTTCGACGAGATAAATCTTGTCGGCCGGCACTTTGCGGTCGAGATAGCTCTTCTTTGATTTTCGATACTGGTCCCGACACCAGCGTACTGAAAAGCGGTTACTCTTGATCTCCTGTCCGCTCAGAAAGTTTTCCACGCCGATATAGGCGTACCTCGAGACGCGTTTCCAATCCTCGTTGTGTCTGCCCGGATTGGCGAACGGCGCGAAGAGGATGACCGAGTGACCGTATTTGTTCTTGAGCCGCGAGACAACATTGCCAACCCAGGTGCGATAGGCCTGATTGGTCGGCCACAAGTCGGCAGAGATTTCGTTTAAAACAACCCAAGTTGTCTTGACGCCGGTGTTCGTGAAATTCTGACGGATGTACCGGTATTCGATGTCGTCGGCTTTTTGCGCGGCGGGAGTGTTCGACCAGCCGGTATTCAAGTCGTCGTAATAGGCCGCCAGGAAGTTACCGTTGGCATTGATTTCCGCCCGGTGTGCGTCCGTGCCCATCGCGAGGAAATGCCCGTTCCGAAGTGTCGCATTGGTGGACCTGTTCAACGCGTCAAATTGCGGTGTGCACAGGTGATTGGTCAGCGTGCACGGGCAGCAGAACGTGACAATGTCGAACCGGCGAGCGGCCGCCGCGAGGCCGGCCAAAGAGTTAACGAGCATCAGCGCCGCACAAAGCAGCACCACATCATGACGGATCGGGAGGAGTCGAAGGATGTTTCGGTTCATAACAATTTCTGTTTGAGAATTCACGGTTCGACAAGCAAAGCGCAGTACAACCCAGGCAACCGCGGGATTACCCGCTGAAGAGTGGCAGTGAAACCCGGTAGCTCACTCGCTTCAACCTGGTAGTTCATTTTGGGACCGGTGGCGTTTTACTCATCACGGCAGCTTCATCGCCGCGTGTGTGTTTTCGAAGCGAATCATATCGGAGTCCGGAACCATCGAGTTTTCGGGCTTCCCCCACGCGTAGCTGACGAAGCCGGCGAAGTGGACGTTGTGCGCGGCGATGCTGCGAACTTTAATCGCTTTGACCCATTCGTCGGGCGAAACACCCGCGCGGCCGTCGCCAGCGCCTTTCTCGGTCTGGGCAAAATTTTCGACGAGAAAAAGCTTTTTTTCGACCAGCTTTCTTCCGAGGTGCCTGCCATAGCTGTCCTTTGTTTCCTGATACTGCTTCTGGCACCAACGTACTGAAAAGGGCGGATAAAAGCGCTGTTTCGTGATCGAGTGCTTGTTCGTGATTTCCTGTCCGCTCAGATAGTTTTGCGCGCCGATGTAGGCGTAGGTGGCGACTTGTTGCCAATGCTTGTCGTGTTGCTGCACAGTGGCGAAAGGCGCGAGGATGATAACCTCGTGATGGTATTTTCTGTTGAGTTGCTTGACGGCATTGATAACCCACTCGCGATAGGCCTTATTGGTCGGCCACGTGCTCTTCCAGATTTCGTTTAAGATAACCCATTTCGGCTCGACGCCGTTGTTCGTGAACCTCTTACGGATGTAATTGGTTTCGATGTCGTCGGCTTTTTGCGCGCCGGTCAAAGTGGTCCAACTGGTGTTATAATTGGTCCAGGTGGTATTGGTCGAGCCGGTATTCAGAACGTCGTAATAGGCCGCCAGGAAGTTGCCGTTGGTATTGATTTCTTGCCGGTGTTCGTCGTTGCCCGCCGCCAGGAAATGCCCGTTCCGGTGCGTCGCATTGGTGCGCCAGTTCAACCCCTCATACCGCGGGCCGAACGGGGCAACCTCGAACCGGCGATCAGCCGCCGCACGTGCTGCCGAATAGTTAGCGAGCAGCAGCGCCGCGCAAAGCGGGGCACCACAGCATGACGGATCGGGAGGAGTCGAAGGCTGTTTCGGTTCATAACAATTTCTGTTTGGGATTTCACTGTTTGGCAAGCAAGACCACAGCACAACCCAGGCAACCGTGACATTACCCGCCGAAAAATAGCAGTGAAACACCGTAGCTCCCTCGCTTCAACCTGTCAATTGGAGGCGGTTGGGGTGTTGGGGTGTTAACCCCCAAGCGACCTTCGAACTCTCACCGCTAACAAAACCTGCCTCCCGAAAAAAAAAAGCGCCGGCAGCAACGCCGACAGGTGACCAGCCCGCTGAACCTGCCCATGAGTCAGCCGACACCGCACGGAATACGGAGCATCCGACGTGGGCTGGCTCATTCGCCGCCGCCGCCAATTTTCTTGTTTGTTCCCTGTCCGATTTCGGCGGCGGCGGTTACTATCCTGTGGAACGACTCGGATTAAGATGAAGATTATGATTAAGAGCTCAGAAACGCCGCAGGTCGGCTGTTCATGATCTTAATTGGATTTTCTCCACGGCGGCATAGCCGGTGGCTTGGGCGCTTTTCAAATCCTTCGCCTACGCATCACGCCCGTGGCGGCGGGCATCCTTGCCTGCCGTAGAGCCGGGCTTCCCAGCCCGGCGGAAGGGCCTCACGCAAACCGAAGCGCGCCGGATTTTTGAGCATCGCTCACAGGTCGAACGGTTATTCCGGGCGGCAAGGATGCCGCCCTCTACGTCAGGCACGGATGCCTGACGCTACATCCCCGCATTCCGCTCTTGCTCGATGCGAAGCGGGTCGTCATTTTATCGTTCATGCCTGCCGAGAACAAACAACCCGCAGATTCCACCCCTCCAAATCCGCTGGTAGCCGGGCTGCATTTTCGCGGGAAACTTCCACACGTCAAAAAGGAGGGCGCGGTTTATTTCGTCACGTTTCGTCTCGCTGATTCTCTGCCCGCCCACGAAGTCGCCCGGCTCAAGCACGAACGCCAGGTTATCCTCGAACAAGCCCGCGCCGCCAAAAGCCCGCTCACCTGGCACGAGGAGCAGCAACTTCTCGCGTGGTATTGCGATAAGGTGGAAGCCCTGCTCGATGCCGGACACGGCGCCTGCTGGTTGAGCAAACCAGGGATTGCCGACCTTGTCGCGGGTGCGCTGAAACATTTCGACGGCCAGCGTTACGAACTTCGCGCATGGGTGGTCATGCCCAATCACGCCCACGCCATCGTCTGGCCGATGCCGGGTCACGAACAAGATTCTGCATCGCATCGGTGAAACCTTCTGGCAGACGGAATCTTTCGATCACTGGATTCGTGATGATGCCGAACAGGTCCGGCTGGTGGCGTATGTGGAAAACAATCCAGTGAAGGCGGGATTCTGCAAATCACCGGAAGATTGGAAATGGAACAGTGCTGTAGAAAAACAGAAGGCATCGTAGCACAATTGTCGTGGCGGCGGGCATCCTTGCCTGCCGTAGAGCCGGGCTTCCCAGCCCGGCGGAAAAGAGCTTACGTAAACCCGAGCGCATTGGAAATTTCGTGAGTCGCAAAGCTTTCGAGCGTTCATTCCGGGCGGCAAGGATGTCGCCCTCTACGTCAGGCAGAGATGCCTGACGCTACTTGCTACAGCGCCTTCGCCGCGATGTCGCGACGGAAATGCGCGCCGTCGAAACGAATCCGGTCCACCGCCTCATACGCCGCGTCGCGCGCGGCGCGCAAATCCTTCGCCCACGCCGTCACGCCCAGCACCCGACCGCCGTTCGTGACAATCTGGTCGCTGGCCTTCGCTGTGCCGGCGTGGAAGACCTTTGTATTCGGCAACGCGCTGGCGTGGTCGAGGCCGCGAATAACTTTTCCCTTCGCGTAGTTGCCGGGATAACCGCCGCTGGCCATCGCCACGCACACACTCGCCATGGGACTCCACTTCAATTCGGCCTTGTCAAGCGTGCCGTCGAGACTGGCTTCCAGCAACTCGACCAGATCATTTTCCAGGCGCGTCAGATACACCTGCGTCTCCGGGTCGCCGAAACGCGCGTTGAATTCCAGCACTTTCGGGCCGTTCTTCGTCAGCATCACGCCGGGATAAAGGATGCCGCGAAAATCAATCCTTTCGGCCGCGCAGCCGCGCAGCCACGGATCGAGAATCTGTCGGCCAACCTGCGCGAGTTGCTGGTCGCTCAAGAATGGCGCCGGCGAAAACGCACCCATGCCGCCCGTATTCAAGCCCTGGTCGCCATCCAGCGCCCGTTTGTGGTCTTGGGAAGCCGGAAAGAGTTTGCACCTCTTTCCGTCACAGAGAGCATGAAGAGAGATCTCCGTCCCTTCCAAAAATTCCTGAATGACAACGCGCGATCCGGCTGCGCCGAATGCTTTGCTCACCATGATGTCGTCAATGGCCTTCTCCGCCTCGGCCACGCTGTTTGTGAGCAACACGCCTTTACCCAGCGCCAACCCGTCGGCTTTCACGGCGCATTTGCCGCCCAGTGACGCCGCGAATTTTTTCGCCGCCGCCGCCTCGCTGAACGTCCCCGACTCCGCGGTTGGGATGCCATACTTCTCCATAAAATTTTGCGAGAAGACCTTCGAGGACTCGAACTGCGCTGCCTTATGGTCCGGTCCCCAAATCCGCAATCCCTTCTCCTGAAACAAATCCACGATGCCCAGTGCCAGTGGATTGTCTGGCCCGACGACGGTAAGCTCTGCCTTCCTGTCCTGAGCGAACGCCAGCAGTTTGGGCAAATCCTCTGAGCCGATGGCGGCGCACTCGACGAGCGACTGATTTTTAACGAGGCGTTCCTCCGCGATACCCGCATTGCCCGGCGCGCACCACATCTGTGTGATGTGCGGCGATTGCCCCAGTTTCCACACGAGCGCGTGCTCACGTCCGCCGGAACCGATCACCAGAAGTCTCATCGCGGCGGGATTGAATCAGGAAACGAGGCGCAGAGGAAAAGAAATTTTCGGCGGGAGAAAAGAAACTGCGCCAGCGCAGACTCAGCCGTTTTACGGGCTTTTTGTCCGCACCAGCGCAGTTTGCATCGGACGACGGCCTATCGTTTCAGCAAGCCGTCGGTTTGCAGCGAATCGACGAGGTCTTTTTCCGCCAGCACCCAGTCTTCGAGCGTCAGAGGATGGTCCGGCAATTTATCGCGAAAGAGTTCAAACGCGTGTTGTCGCACCATTCCCCTCGTGATGCCGGGTGTAAACGGCTCCGGTTGTTCAACTGCTCTACGCATTTTTGTTTTCATGGCAGGTCACTTTCCGGTTATGTGCCTTAACATACCCGGCGAGGGGACTCTTTCAACCGGTTGAACGAAGAAAGTTATTCACCGCGAGCAGGGCGGCAAGCGCGGGACCGTCTTACAGCGCGGCGGGAGACATGCCAACGCCGACGATGCTGCACGCCTGAACGACGTTCAGGCCGAGACGGCCGGCTTCGGCCAATACATCGTCCGATTCGGTGCCGGGATTCAGCCAGAGTTCGTCGCAACCCCTCGCCGCGATGTCCGGCAAAGTTTTCAACAGCACTTGCGGCGGCAGATAAACGCTGACCATCTGCGGCCGGACCGGCAGGTCGCAAATGCTTCGATAGGCGCGCAACCCTTCGATCGCGGTTTCTTTCGGGTTCACGGGATAAACGGTGTAGTCTTGCTGTCGGAATGCGCGCACCGCCTTGTTGCCGAATTTAGCGCGGTCATTTGAAGCGCCGATGACGGCGACAGTTTTCATACGGGAAGATTCACCGACCCGCCTGCGCGCGCAAGGCTTAGTGGCACGGCCGTCCCCGCCGGCGTCCCCGCCCGTGCGGTCGTTGCCATGTTCGGACGGGCGGGGCGCCCGTGCCACTAGCGCCTATTTCTTCGCCGACAGGTCGCGCGCCGGCAGATAGATGGTGAAGGTGGTCCCTTTGCCGACCCCGGTTTGGAGATGGATGGCGCCTCTGCCTTCCTTGACGAACCGATGCACGATCGCCAGACCGAGGCCGGTGCCCTTGCTCCCTGACTTGGTCGTGAAATAGGGTTCGAAAACTCTCGGCAGCAGGTCGGGGGGAATGCCGGGACCGTTGTCCTGAACGGATATCGCCAACAACGGCGCGACATTGTGCAGGCTCTCACGGTTGACAAACCGGCATTCGGGGCCGTCCGTGAACTGTGTCACGTCCAGGGGCTGGGTCAGGCACCGGCCGGAAATCTCCACTCGGTGCGGGTCCGGACTGCATTGCAGCGCGTTGATGGTGAGGTTGAGCAGGATTTGGATGAGGTCGGTGCCGTTGATTTCGGCGACCACATCTTCCTCAAGGGGACGGATGAGCAGTTCGTTCTTCTGCGCGCTGGGATGGACTCTGAGCAGTTCACCCAGGTCGGACATGATCTGGTTGGTGCCGACGGGCGCTTTCTCGATCGAGCGTTTGCGCAGGAAACTGAGGTAACGCTGGGAAATCTCGATGCAGTTGTTCACCTGCCGGGTGATGCGGGTCAACCGGTCTTTTACCAGTTCCAAACTGCCGCCTTCCAGGCTGGTGGCATTACTGATGTGCTGGTTGATGATCTCGATGAAGCCCGAGATAATCGTCAGCGGCCCGTTGATGTCGTGAATCACGCTGGCATAGATTTCGCCTTTGGTGCGAATGATCTCCTCTTGCAGCTTCTGATTGTGCAGTTCTTCCTGAAGTTCGCGCAGCTTTTGATTGTTGGTGCGGATTTCCTCGGAGAGCGTGTGGCGTTCCATGGCGCTGACAATGGCGGTCCGCATGGTCGAAATGTCAAAGGGCTTGGTCAGATAATCGCACGCCCCCAACCGCAGCGCCTGGCGAGCCGTTTCAATCGTCTCGTAGGCCGTCAGCATGACGATCTCGATGCTCGGGTCGATTTCCTTGAGCCTGCCCAGCAATTCAACCCCTGACATGCCCGACATCCGTATGTCGAGCACGGCCGCGTCCACGGAATTCTGCTTCACGAGTTCGATGGCCCGATTGCCATTATCCGCCAGGAGAATGTTGTAATCGTCTTTGAAAACGATGCGGAGTGACTGGCGCGGTCCCTCTTCGTCGTCCACGATCAGCAGCGTCCGTTTCTCCGGGCTGTTGAGCGGAGGCGCGTTGATGGGCCTAGACGGTGTGTCCAAGGGAGTTAGCGAAGGCATGGCTTACGAAGTCGTAGTGGCTGGCGGCGGATTCACCGGCGAACGAACTTGGGCGACCCCCGAGGGCACGGCTTCCCTGACCCGACTGACAATCCGCTTTCTCCGGCCATTCCTGGTAACGTTGCCACACGCGAGCGGCAAATAGGAGCCAGTCACCAGGCGATGCGAGGTGATCTGACACGGGAATGGTCGAAAGGCGAAGAGGCCAGCAATTAACTCTCATTCAAAAAGTTCCCTTTCTGAACCATGACAGTTTGTTGTTGGTTTTTCATAACGTGACACTAATGATTCTCTCAAGGAGCGATTAAAGTTACAAGAACGAATTATCGTTTTTGGCCGGTTACAAAGCAAGCAATGCAAGAGATCAGGTCGGCGCCAGCGGCAGCGAGATGCGGACGGTGCCGGACTTTTCCGCGTCTTTCGGCGCAAATTCAATCTTACCCCGGTGAGTTTCAATGATTTTGCGCGTCACTGCCAGCCCTAATCCCAGGCCCACGTTGCGGGTCGAAAAAAACGGTTCGGCGGCGCGCTGGGCGGTCTCCGCGGTGAAACCGGAGCCCGAATCCCGGACTTCGATCCGCACCCAACGCGAGCCGCTCGGGTCGGTGTCCATTTCGGAACGAACCTGCACGGGGGCCGTCGGCGGACTGGCCTGCAGCGCGTTGAGCATGACCTCGGAAAGGGCCTGGCGCAGGCCGGCCCAATCTCCAGCGACGGCCACCGTCTGGCCGCCGCTGTCGTAAACCAGGCTGGCCGGCTTGGGAGCGACATATTTCTGGGCGTCTTGAAACGCCTCTTCAATCAATTTGGCCACGGGCACCGGCTCGTTCTGCAGTACATTTTCGCGCGCGAGGAACGACATCTGGTTGGAAAGCCGGGAGATGCGCAGCACCGCGTCGGCCATGGCGCGGTTCAGGGAGGCGCGGAATTCGGCGTCTTCATACTTCCTGGCCAGCAACTGTTGATGGGTCGAGATCGGCACGAGTGCATTGCCGATCTCGTGGGCCATTCGATCCGCCAAATGCCGAATCAGACGAAGATTGGCGGTCTCGATTTCCAGCCGCTGCAGTTGCTCGGACTGGCTGTGGTCCTCCACGATCATCAGCGCCGAATTCGGCAACCCCGAGTTTCGCTTTTGGAAAGGAACGACGGAAACCTGGTAAACCGTGTTGGGCGAATCAGGAGGCGAGTATTTGAAGGGCGCGACACCGGTGCCCGTCTTGAGGACCTGATAGACCTTGCTGCCGAGCACCTGGGGCAGGTCGCTGAATTCCAGCTCCCGGCCGCGGCGTCCCTCCCGGGCGAAATAATTGCGCACGGTCTTGTTGGCATGAAGAATGGCCAGATCGCGTCCGACCAATAAGCAACCGCTGCTGAGTTGCTGCAGAATGTCGGCCATCATTTCATGATTGTCCGCCAACTGATCGTGCAACCAGATGTTGCGGATCGCCAAACCGAGCGCTTCCAGCAGGTGGAACACCAACTCCAACTCGGCGTTGGACAGCGGCTCACCCGTCACCCGCCCGTCGAAAGCGGCCACGCCCACCAAGGTTTCCCGATCCAGGATGGGAATGGCCACCTGCGCTCCCAACAGTTGGAACTCTTTCTGGATTTCCTGGTTTTCCTGAACTTCAATGTATTCGCGGCGCAGGATCCGCCCCTGGCGGTACACGTAACCGCCGATGCCGGCCTCCAGGCTCAACTCAAAATGCTCCAACAAACCTTGAGGCAACCCGATGGCGCAGGCGGACCGCAACCGTTGAGGTTCACGCGGGTCGGCGCTCTCGCCAAACACGGACGCGGGCTGGCGCAGGAAGACCACGGAGCGATTGACGCCGATGATCTCGCGAAGCAGTAAGAGGAACTGTTTGAGCAACGCTTCCGCACACAGCGAATGGCTCAACACGGCAGAAAGGTCGCGCAGCACCCCCAAAGTCTCGGAGGCGCCTTGATTGCCTTGAGGGTTCTCACGCGCCGGCACCCTTTCCGGAACACGCGCCTGTTGAGATCGGACAACGGGCAGATTGGAAATGACGGCGGCGGATGTCGCCATCCAGAGACCGTCGAGGATGGCATTCAGCATCCGCCCCCGGACGGGCTTGGACAACACGTGCCGGATCCCCTGCAGGTAGGCCTCTTCCTCCCATTCCCAGGGCCCGGTGCCCGTGAAGACCAGCACCGGACAGTCCGGCAGGCGGCGGCGCAGCTTTTCGACCATCCAGATGCCCTGGAGGTTGGCCAGTTCAACATCCACAAAACAGGCATCCAACAGGCTGCGGTCCAGGAGCGGTTCCGCCTCCTCGACATTGAAGCGATGAATCACGCGGTACTGCTCCGGGTTGAGCGCGGCACGGATCGATTCCCCTAATTCAGGGAGCTGAGACACTACGAGAATCGTCTTCATCAACACATCATGCCAAACGGTTCGCCGGGCGACAGCTCAAGGGTTGTTTCAGGACCGCTCCCAAGTAGTGACCAACCCTTGGCTGTTTGCAATCCAAATATGACAACAGTTAGTGGCAGGGGCGTCTCGCCCGTGTGTCCGTCGCCATGTTCGAACGGGCGGGACGCCCGTGCCACTGCCAAGGCGAATTAACTATCAGTCGGACGTGATGAGCTTCTCCCACATGACGTCATTCATCAGGATCTTCTCGAAGAATTGCTGGTTCTCGTCCACCAACGGTCGTTGGTTCGGATTGATCGGCAGCCGGACCATGAAATTCGTGCCCTTCTGCTCCTGGCTCTGGGCGATGATCGTGCCGCCGTGGTGATGCACAATGAAAAAACACGCCATCAACTTGATGCCGTACTCCATGGGGCTGTCGGAACGCACCAGGAACGGATCGAAGATCAACCGCAGCGCGTCTTCCGGCAGGCCCGGCCCGTTGTCCCGCACTTCGATGCGAATTTCGCCCTGTTTGACCATGCGGTAGTCACTCTGCGCGCTGATGCTGACCTGACTGCCCGGAGGCAGACTCACGACTTCATCCTCGATCAGCAGCTCAAACAGCCGGACGAACTTGGGTTCGTCCACCGTAAGCGCCGGAAGAGAGTCCGGAATGCTGACGGTCACGCCGATTTTTTTGGCCGCCAGCTTGTCCTTGAGCTTTTCCAGCACCCCGGCAATGACCTGGTTCAGATGCACGACGTCCTTGAACTCAAAGGAGGGTTTTTCCGAGGCGGCCCAGAGATCTTTCAACATGTTGTTGATCTTCTCGATCTGGGTCTGGACATTGCGATAGTAATCCTTCCAGAAGTCCGGATTGCGAAGATTGTCCATCTGCACCTCTTCCTCCTTGAGCTTCGACGGCGCCAGGTCGAGAAACGTCTTCACCGCGACGAGCGAGTTGCGAATGTGATGGCTCAAACCCGCCGCCAGCAGCCCCAGGCTGACCATGCGGTCGGCGATCATCATGTTGTGCAGGACGGCGAGTTTCTCGCGGAGAAGCTGGTCGCGCTCGCGTTGCACGATGAAGAATTCCAGGGCGCGTTTCAGCGTGTTTTCGAGGGTGGGCGGGTCCCACGGTTTGGTGACGTATTTGTAAATGGCGCCGCTGTTGATGGCGGCGATCGCCGCATCCATATCGGCATAGGCCGTCGCCAGGATTCGAATGATGCGCGGCTGAATTTGCCGCGCTTTTTCCAGCAGCCAAACGCCCTTGTTGCCGGGCATGCGCTGGTCCGTCATCAGCACCCCCAGATCGCCCTGGTGTTCTTCCACCAGCTTCAATCCGTCATCCGCCCGGGCGGCGGTCAGGATCCGAAACTGGTCTTCGAAGGCCCGCGTGAAATACTTCAGCGACTTCTCTTCGTCATCCACGTAAAGGATGGCGAATTTTTTGTAATCATAATAGTTGTTCATAAATCGCAATTCCTCCATCCGCCGCCGCGCCGGCCCCGTTTCAATCTTCCGATACACTGCTACGCTTTCCGCGGAAACACCAACAGAAATTCCGCGAACTTGCCCGGCTCCGTCCGCACGTTGATCCGCCCGCCGCATTCCTCCACGATCCGGTAAGAGATGCTCAAGCCCAGCCCCATGCCTTGCCCGACATCCTTGGTCGTGAAGAACGGATCGAAAATCTTGTTCACAATGGCCGGGTCGATGCCCGTGCCGTTGTCCCGGACCGACAGGACCGTTCGGCCGTCTTCGATGCGTCCCTCGATCGAAATCGCCGGCGTTTCATTTTCAAAGACCTTTTGCGTCAGCGCGTCCAGCGCGTTTTGCAGGAGATTGACAAACACCTGGGTCATTTTGTTTTTGTTGGCTTCGATGACCAGGTCGTCGGGAATCTGCCGATGAATCGCAACCTGGTCCTTCCACTCGTTGCTCGTGAAACGAAGCGCCGTGGCCACCACCTCGGCCACTTTGACCTTCTCGATCAGGCCGGTGTTGTGGTGCGTGAACGACCGCAGATCGGACACGATGTTTTTCACCCGTTTGACGCCCTCCTCGACGTCCCCGAGGATTTCGGCAAACTCCGGTTGATGTTCCGGGGCGACGTGGGTTGTCTTTTTGCGCAGCGTGAAAAGTCCGGTCGTGGCGAAGTTGAGCGGATTGTTGATCTCATGGATGATGCCCGCGCTCATGCGGCCGAGCGACGCGAGCTTCTCGGCCTGAACGAGCTGCACTTCGGTTTCCTTGAGTTGTTCGATGGTGGATTCGAGGAGCTGGTTCTGCCGGGCGAGCTTGCGTTGCAGTTGATAGGACTCGATCAGGTTCTTGACCCGCACGTGCAGTTCGGTCGTCGAAAACGGCTTCGACAGGAAGTCGCTGGCGCCGGCCGAAAGCGACGCGAGTTTGGTTTCCTCGTCCGCGCGGGCCGTGAGGAGAACCACGGGAATGTTTTGGGTGGTGGTCCGTTCCTTGAGTTCCTTGCAGGCCTGCAATCCGTCTTTCTCCGGCATCATCATGTCGAGCAGGACGATGTCCGGCAGGAACTGGTTTGCCTTTTCGATGGCCTGCTGCCCGTCCACCGCTTCCAACACATTGTAATGCCGGCTTAATTGGGATTTCAGGAAGCGCAACATGTCCGGCTCATCGTCCGCCACCAGGACCGTCGGGCGCTTTCCGCCAGGCAACGTCTCCACGGGCCGTACCGCTTCCTGAACCGGCGTCAATGCCGGGAACAACTCGGCGCGGCGATACAAATTGGCGAGCCACTCCTCCGAGGTCACGGTCCCTGTCGGCGGCCCTTCTTCGTCCGGCCTGGCGGGTTCCGGGACTGCCTGCGTTTCCCGTTTCGACTCGGCCTGCCGGCAGGGGAACCGGACGGCGAACGTGGTTCCTTTGCCTTCTTCGCTTTCCACACTGACCTGTCCCTCCTGAATCTCCGTCAGTTCCTTCACCAACGCCAGGCCGATGCCGACGCCCTGATATTTCCGGCGGGCGGAGCCGTCCGCCTGCCAGAACCGGTCGAAGATGAACGGCAGATTCTTCCGCGAAATGCCCATGCCCGTGTCTTTGACCAGGAGGACGAGTTCATCGCCTTGTTTTTCCGCCCGCAAATCCACCCGCCCGCCGGCCGGCGTGAACTTCAGGGCATTGAACAATAGATTGAGCACGATTTTTTCAAGCTTGTCGCGATCGGCGAGAACCGTTTCCAGTTCCGGAGTCACCCAGGTTTCGAGCTTGATCCGTTTGTCGTCGGCGACCTGTCGTGCGGCGCTGGCCAGGCCCTTGATGAACTCGGTCAATTCCAGCGGCTCGCGTTTGACCTCCATGCGACCGGACTCCAGGCGCACCAGGTCGAGCAGGTCGTTGATCAACTTGAGCAGGCGCATGCCATTCGAGTGCATTGTCGTCAGAAGACCGCGTGTCTCGGGGTCCGTGACCCGGCCGCGCTGGTGCAGCAGGGCTTCGAGCGGCGCGAGGAGCAGGGTGAGCGGGGTGCGCAGTTCATGGCTGATGTTGGCGAAAAAGCGGCTTTTGATCTGGTCGAGTTCCGTGAGTTTGCGATTGGTTTCCTCGAGTTTCTGGCGGTTTTGATCCAGTTCGTAGCGCAAGGCGAATTCGCGCTGGCGAAGGCGATTGAAGAAATGGTTTCCCGTGATGACAATGATGCCGGTTAAGAACAGGAAGTAGAAGTTGTTGAAAATAATGGGAAGTTGCTCTTTGGTTCCTTTCAGCAGGCAGGCGGCCGAGTACATGAGCAGCACGCCGCCGACTGCGATCACCGATTCGCGGACGCTCCAATGCACGACGACACTTACGGCCAAAAGAATCAGGTTCAGGCCGGCGTAATACGGTGAAACGGGACCCTCGGTCTCATAAATCATCCAGGCGATAAAAAAGGCGGGCAACAGGGCAATTGGAAGTCCCAGGAGCTTGTAATGTTCCTGCCCCAGGCGGGTGGTGTGCCAGTACCAGATGAAACCGGCCAAAGCCGAGCACGCGAGGCGGAGCAGGAGAAAGAACTGCAACCACTCGTGGTAAACGAAGAAATCCAGAGTTACTCCGAGCGGCATCAGGAAGACCACAAGCGCCGAAGCCACTTTGCCGGTATTGATCCGCTCCTGGCGCTCGTTGGCCCGAAACGCCTCTGCAAACCCCGGTTGGCTCGTAATCCTATCGCTTGGCATGGTCCGGCTTGCGAACTTCAAGGAACAAATTCACCCCCGTCAGATCCGCACGCACCGCGACAGAATCCGCGGAAGCGCGCTTGGGTTGAAGCGCTTCAAATTGCCGTCCGGTCCGATACACCAGATGCCAATCCAGCAGGTGCTCCATCCCGTTGCGAAGCGGATTCGATGGCTCCACGTTCGTTAACAGCAGCAGTCCTCCCGGAGCCACCCACTCATACAAGAGGTCCGTCAACAACCGACATACCTGGTCGGGCAGATAATCATACAACCCGGCGCAATAGACGAAATCATACTGATCCTGCGGCGGGCGTTCAAACGTCCGCACGCTGTCCCTGAGAATACGTTGGACGGACTTCTTGACGTATTGCACTGAAGAGCGCCGGTAGTGTCGGGCTTTGACGCTATCCAGCTTCATCTGCGCGTGTTCGAGTGTCTCGTCGTTGAAATCGATGAGAGAGAAATGCGCCTGGTTACTGATCTCCTGTTCGTCCAGAAATCTCTGGACTTCGACCGCGGGACCGCACGCCAGATTGCAGATTCGCGCCTGCCTGCCCGCTCTCATGACGCGCAACGTCTCTTCAATCAATTTGTCCTGCAAATAACGAAGCCGATTGCGGTGCGCCTGCGCCGGCGGTTGTTTCAGGAACCAACAGTTGACAATTTTCGCATACAGGGACCCTCCTTCATGCACGTCGCGCGCGATCATGTTGACCATCTCGTAGTCTCCGGCGTAACCCAAGGGTTTGCAGAAAGTGCGGTGCGGAAAAGGCGCGCAGAGAACGAAAGGGTGGAGTTGCCGCCGCATATAGCTGCTGTGAATGGGCAGCAGGTGCGGCTCGAGATTCTGCGCCGCGTTCTCGAACTTCTCAAAAAGCGTGTTGATGGACGGAATGATGGCCGAGGCTAATTCATCCGTCACCGCTTGTTCCAGCTTCGAACGGTCGCCGGACGGTGAAGCACGAATGCCCAATTCCACTTGATCCAGCCAGAGTTGCATGTCCATGAAAAAAGTCCGCATGTCGGCTATAATCAACTTGAATGGCTGAGTGACTTTGTAGTTTTTCTGCCATCGGCGAACGAAGTTCTCATACTCCTTCGCCAGCCCGACGCCGCCGTTCCTCACGCAGTTGAAATCCACGTCGATCCAGCCCGACTCGTCCAAGGTGGCTTCGCAAATAACCAGCGTAGCCGTGTACAGCAGATTGTTGACCACGGCACGGCCCACATAGAGGGGAACATCATTGGCCACGATCTTGAAATTCGTCAGCACTTCAGAGAGCCGGAGCACCAATGCGAGATTGTAGATTTCGAAGACGGCTAAATGGCGCATGAGTCGCACGGTGTTGCCGCGAAATTCTATTCCCTGGCCGATTTCGCCCGTCACCAGGCTTCCGTCCGAATTGATGTCTGTCATTGCAGGCATTGCGCACTCACCGTCTCTCTCGACGGCTGGATAACAGAAATTTCATGGCATGAATAGCACAATCGTTTTTCACGTTCGGTCGGCGAAGACGAGCAACCCGACAAAATCTGCGGTCAACACAACCCTGATTTTTTCTTTGCATCAAACGGGCATTTCCGCCAGATGTTGAAGGCCATGCACCTGAACACCAGATTCTGTCGCGGGCTCCCAACCGCCCTTGCCTTGGTTGGTTTTTCTTTCCATTCGGGTCCGGTCTTTGGACTGGGGTTGCGTATTCCAAACCAGGATGCCGAGGCAACCGCCCGTGGAAATGCGTTCGTTGCCACCGCGGACAATCCGTCTGCCCTGTACTACAATCCGGCAGGCATTACGCAACTCGAGGGACACAATGCTCAAATCGGAGCGCACTTGCTTTCCGTAAATTCTCACTTCAAAGCTGCCACCGGCGGTGTCGAAGCCGACACCGAATCCGAGATTCTGCCGGTTCCTCAGTTTTATTACGTGTACTCGCCGAAGGACTACCCGCTCGCGTTTGGACTCGGGATTTATGCCCCATTTGGGCTCGGGTTGGAGTGGCCGGGAAACGTTGTCTTCCGTAATCTCGCACAAGAGGGACGGCTTCAGTACGTCACGATCAGTCCGATCGCTGCGTGGCGGGTCAACTCGACGCTTTCCATCGCGGCAGGGCCGACGGTAAATTTTTCGACCGCAATGCTGCGAAATGGCATCGGTCTGGTCTCGGGCGACGAGTTCAGGTTTCGCGGCAATGGTTTCGCGTATGGCGCCAAGGTTGGCTTGCTGTGGCAACCACACCCCCAATGGTCCTTCGGCGTCAGCTACGTCAGCCCAACCACGGTCAAATACCGGGGCAATTCCACGGCCAAACCATTCTTGCCTCAGAAAAACGGAACTTCGGCGGAATTGGATTTTCCCCAGTTCATCATGGGTGGCATTTCATTTCGGCCGACGACGAACTGGAATATCGAAGTGGGGGTGGATTGGACGGATTGGGACACGGTTGATACGGTCACGTTCAAAGGGACAGCCCTTGGTGATGTGCCGTTTGCGCTGAACTGGAAATCCAGTTATCTCGCCCACTTAGGCGTCTCGCGTTATCTGCCAAATGGATACCGGATTAGTGCGGGATACTTTTTCAGCCAGAACTCCACCACTGATGCCGACTTCAATCCGATCCTGCCGGACACGGATCTGCATGTCGCCAGTCTGGGGTTCGGTCACAAAGGAGAACACTGGGACTGGGCGATTTCCGGGCAAATTATCGCCGGTCCCGCTCGACAAATCAGCAACGGCAATTCCGCCGACGGGAGCTACCAATTTTTCAATCAGGCCGTTAACTTTTCAATGGGCTATCACTTTTGAGCATCGAGTCGCTTTCGTTTCAACGCCTCGGCAGCCTTGGCAAAGAATTCGTGCGCACCAGTTCTGCTTACCAGAAACTCTCCCAGCCGAGGGAACAATATCGCGGTCGCAAATAGCAGTTTTACCGGGAGGGGATTAACAATAACCTCGGGTAAATCGCGATGGATTGCCTTAACCACAGCACGGGCCACAGGCTCCGGAGGCGAAGTGCCCAGCAACGCTGGAGCCACGAACCCTGTTTCTTTCTTCAACTTTGCGTAGATTCCCGCCTCCACGAAACCGGGACAGATCACCGAAGCACTGACTCCGGTTCCGCGATACGAGGCGCGCAGTGAGACCGTGAACGCAATCAGCGCCGCCTTGGTGGCCGCGTACGGCTCCTGAAAAGCCGGACCGGATTTGCCGGCCAGCGATGCCATGTTCACAATATGCCCGCAACCTCTCGCCAGCATGTCCGGCAACACCAGACGCGTGAGCAGCATCGGCGCCTCCAGATTGATGCCGATGATATCGCCAATGTTTTCTTCGGGCAGTTCGTGATAGGCGGAAGTGAATTCCACGCCCGCGTTGTTAATCAACAGGTCGATTCGGCCAAATTCCTTGTTCGCTACTTCGACCACAGATCGCAGTTGGGAAGCGTGGCGGAAATTGGCGACGAGCGGAATCGCGCGGACACCCTGCTGACTCACCGCTTCATTGAGGCTTTCAAGCCCTTCCCCGGGATAGGCCGCCAGAACCAGATTCACTCCGCGTTGAGCCAGGGCCAGAGCAATATACCGCCCCAGTCCGCCCGAAGCGCCCGTCAGAATCGCCGTCTTGCCCGAAAGCTCTCGCATCAGTTTAAAAAGCAGGCCAAACCCAATCGCGTTCCCCAAACACCACCGACCGTTCATCCGCCCGATCACGCGGCACACCAATAATCCGAAGGATAGGGATTTTCATTGTCATCGCTGCAAAAGTCATTAAACTGGAAGGCATGGATGTCAACGGCAAAGCAGGTCTTCAGAGGCAGAACTGCGGCGCATCATTTCAATTATTTCCCCGGCGTGGCAGCGTTTGACTGCGGTTTGCACTGAATTCGGCGGTTGTCATTTCCATCCACTGAACGACGCCCGGTTCGCAGCAGCCCTGCCAAACGCCCGTATGCTGATTCAAGAAACCAGTTTTCAAAAGCGACGAACCGAGCGATTGAACCTTTGGGGCGCTCTGTTCCGTTCGTTGGAACCAGCCCTGGTGGCCGTGGATGCGCAAAGGAACGTGACCGCTTTCAATCGCGTCGCCGAGCGGGCGACCGGCCTGGAGGCGCAGGCGCTGCTCGGCCGGCCGATGTCGGGGCTGCCCGCGGCTCTGCAACAGGCCATCGAGGAAACCTTTGTTTCCGGCAAACCCGTCACCGACCGAACCTTCGTTCTGTTTCCCGACGCGGAAGAAAAGATGACTGTTCATGCCAATACTTCTTTGTGCGTGGACGCATCGAGCCGGCCGCTCGTCGTGATCGCGGTTTTTCACGATCTCGATTCGGCCAGGAAACTGGAACGCCGCATCCGCCGGCTCGAACGCTTGGCCAGCATCGGCACCCTCTCTGCCGGCGTGGCGCACGAGATCAAGAACGCGCTGGTGGCCTTCAAATCCTTCGCCGACCTTCTGGAGCAGCGGAACCAGGATGTCGAGATGAGCGCTCTCGTCAGCCGCGAGGCCAACCGGATTGATTCGCTGGTCAGCCAACTCCTGAAGTTCGCGGGGCCGGCCAAACCCACTTTCTCCAGCGTGAACCTGCATGAAGTGATCGAGAACTCGCTTCGACTGGTGCAGCACCAGATCAAGGTGCGAAAAATCCATCTGGTTCGCGCTCTCGATGCCGGATTCGATAACGTGCAGGGAGATGCCAAACAGTTGGAACAGGCCGTGATCAATCTCCTGCTAAACGCCATCGAAGCCATGGAGGAAACGGGCACGCTGACCGTGGCCACGGAAGTCGTCGTCGCCACCGACCACATTTCGCGCGCGGAATCGAAGGGCAAACGGGAGCAGATTCAGGTCAGCATCAAGGACACCGGTTCCGGCATCGTGCCGGAGCTGTTCACCCGCCTCTTCGTCCCGTTCGTGACCACAAAACCCGAAGGGACCGGCCTGGGACTGGCGATTACAGCCCGGATCATTCAAGAGCACCGCGGCCGGATCAAAGTGGAGAGCGAAGTCAACAAGGGTACGACGTTCAAAATCATGTTGCCGCTGACGAAGACATCATAGGGTTGGCAACGTTACAACTTCTCCGGCCATCGTTCTCCCAGGTACCTGTTTAGCGCCTGCCTGCTGTTGTCGCGGCAGCCATCCTGGCTGACGTAGAGGGCGGCATCTAATACCGTCCGGATTCGAGTTGCGAAGCCGGACGCGCCGTGCGAATGCCTGCGCTGCGTCCGCCGGGCAGGATGCCCGGCTCTACGGCAGGCGGGACGCCCGCCACTACGCTGACCGCCCGTTGCCGAACGGCGGTTTCTCATTTTACTTCGGGCCATTCGCCGCCTAGCATCCGCGCGGCATGGCGCGACAACAGACCATCCTGATTCTCAGCGACATTCATTACGCGTCCGAGGCGGAAAAGCAGCGGCGCGGACATGAGACGCGCATCATTGCCAATCCGCTGCTCAGACGCGCGGTCAAGGCCTACCGCCACTACGTCTGGCTGCGCGATCCCTTTGCCCACAACCATCTGCTCGACGAGTTTCTGGCCCGGGCCGATTCTCCCGACGTCGTCGTTACCAATGGCGATTATTCCTGCGACACCGAGTTCATCGGGGTGTGCGACGACGCGGCCTTCGAGAGCGCGCGTCAGTGTTTGGCCAAACTCCGCGACCGTTTCGGTCCCAAATTGCGAAGCGTCATCGGCGACCATGAACTGGGCAAGATGAGTTTGTTCGGCGGCAAAGGGGGCTTTCGTCTTGCAAGCTGGCGCCGCGCCACGACCGAACTGGCCTTGCAACCCTTTTGGCGAAGCGCAGTCGGCAACTATGTTTTATTGGGCGTCACCTCTTCGCTCCTGGCGTTTCCGGTTTATGAACCGGAAGCTTTGCCTGGGGAACGGAAGGAGTGGGCGGCTTTGCGCCGGGAGCATTTGACGGAGATTCGTCGCGCCTTTGCCAATCTGCGACCGGAGCAGCGCGTGCTGTTGTTTTGCCATGATCCCACGGCCTTGCCGTTTCTGCGGCAGGACGAGACCGTGCGGAGCAAGTTGAATCAGGTGGAACAAACCATCATCGGACATCTGCATTCCAATTGGTACTTTCGCAACAGCCAGATGCTGGCCGGCATGCCCGCAATTCGCTTCCTGGGCAACTCCATCCGGCGCATGAGCCGCGCGCTGAACGAGGCCCGCTGCTGGCGCGAGTTCAGGACCCGACTCTGCCCCGCCATCGCCGGTATCGAATTGTTAAAGGACGGCGGCTATTGCGAACTGCGGGTTGATGAAGCCGCTTCGCAGCCGGCCGAATTTCAGTTCCATCCGCTCCGCCGACGAAAGTCCGGCCACGCCGTTCGTCTTCGGGACTCGAAACTGGCGCCGGACACGCGTGACACCCGGTTGGGTAATGCCGGCGGGATTGATTTTCCTCCGTCGGGGCGGGAAAAAACCTGATGCAAAACTGCCCGCGCCATGCGCGCAAATCGTGGCGCCTCACCGGCGTGGTTGACGAGAAAAGAGCCGAAAGGCATCAGGGCGCGGTTGTCACGCGATAAAACCGGAAGGGGAACCTGGTTGCCTGGGCGTCCACGAACTCAAATTCGTTGCCTGGCGCGGTAACACGGTTCAGCGAAACCCAGGACTCAAGATCGGTGGATGCCTGCAGCCAATAGGTGATTCCGGGATCGCCTGTGGTTCGCAAGTGAATTTCCCCCCCATCAAACGTCGCCGAGGTCAGCTTCACGGGCGTCAGCTTTCCGACAGCAACCGCGAACGTGACGCTGTTGCTCAAGGAAGGCGAACAGTTGTCGGACACCCACACGGTTACGAAATATGTGGTGTCGGCCTGCGCGGCCGTCGGGCTCCAGGTGAATACGCCGTCAGAAGGGTTGATTGCGGCGCCGGCGGGAGCGTCCTGGCCGAGAGTGAAAGTCAGTGTGTTGGTCGGGATGTCCGGGTCGGACGCCACGTTGGTTACAGTCAATAGCGATCCGGGCTGGATCCTTTGGTCCGGCACCGGAGCCAGCGTGGGTTCGCTGTTTAGTTCATCAACGTAGATCGTGAATAGTTTGATTTTACTTAAACGTGGTGAGCCGTCATCCGCGACCTGGAGAACGACAAGGTTGGTGCTGGGACCTTGAGCCTCCGTCGGCGTCCAAACGAGCACACCGGTATAAGGATCCAGAGTCATTCCCTCGGGACCTGACAGCAGACGGAATGTCAGCGCGTTGGCCGGCAGGTCCGGATCGGTGGCGGTGGTGGCGACCACCAGCGTGCTCAGTTCATTGATTGTCAGGTCCGGAGGCACGGTCAGGATCGGCGGCTGGTTCACTTCATTGACAATCACCGCAAAGCTTTTGATTTCGCTCAAGGGCGGTACGGCATCATTGGTGACCTGCACGACAATTACGTTGGTACTCGGGCCCTGGTCCTCTGTCGGCGTCCAGGTGAGCACGCCGGTATGGGCGTCGAGGACCACTCCAGGCGGGCCCGACACCAGACCGAAGGTCAGGTTGTGAGGAGGAATGTTCGGGTCGATGGCCGTGTTAACGACCACCAGCGTGGTCAGTTCATCCATCGTCTGGTCGGGAGGAACCGTCAGAACCGGCGGAATGGGAATGTAGCCCCGATCGTTGGTGAGGAGTATTCCATCAAGGAGCATCTGTGGATCCAGGCCCGAAAATGTGATCGTGTGACGGCCGGCCGTGAACGGTAATACGGTCTGGTTGGCAGGCGCGCCAGCGGAGTCGCAAACCGCGAATCGAAAGGAACCGTTCACTCTTGCCCACCGCCAGCGATCGGTCCAGGTTACCTGAGACGCATCGAAAATATCCGACGCTCCGTCATCCGCGAAAACAGTGAACGACCAATCTGATTTCTCAAGCGCAAGCGCTCTCCACCAGAGCATGTAAGCGCCGGAGACGGGGATATCCACGGTGAACGTTGCCTTTCCTGACCACATGTTGGTCGTGGCAATGAATTGTCCTCCGGAAGCGGTTGGATCACCAAAGACTTCCATTGGAGAGAGAACAGTTGCCGTCTCGGCTTCCAGCGGCAGATAGACGAACGCGGACTTGACGGAAGGATCAACTGTCAAGAGAAAGCTCCTGCTTGCGCTCGCGACGCCGTCCCAGACGGTAAGCGTGATCACGGCATTGCCCGCCGCGTTGAGGGCGGGGACCACAATCACAGTTCTGTTGGAGTCGGATCCGCCAAACAAGATGTTGCCGTTCGGAACCAGCGCCGGGTTGGAAGACGTTCCCCGCAGCGCGAGGCTGGAGGCGGTCAACAGAGAGTCGCCAATCGTAAAAGAAACCGGACCTGCAGTTCCATTTTTTCCAACTGACTGGTCGGGTACGGCGGAGAGCGTCGGGGGAGGAAAG
>WNGF01001895.1_pt1 | contig 29983 bp, 30 predicted proteins | sample 5400641 | NCBI WGS metagenome assembly WNGF01 (sample SAMN13153371, study PRJNA577476) | soil metagenome | isolation source: 80 cm soil or saprolite under grassland replicate 2 | place: USA:California | collected 2016-06-15 | reverse complement strand
CGACGCTGATCGGGCTGCTGCTGTCCATCGGCCGGCTCGTGGACGACTCCATCATCGACATTCATTCGATCGAGCGCCACCTCCGCATGGGCAAATCGCCCAAGGAGGCGGCGATCGACGGGATCAGCGAGGTGCGGCTCGCCGTGCTCGCGATCACGTTCATGCTGTGCGTGGCACTGGTGCCGCTGGCCTTCTCGGGTGGGATCGTGCAGTTCATGTTCGAGGGCATCGTGTGGGCGATCATCCTGGCGCTGCTGTCCTCGGCGCTGGTGTCGTTTACGCTAACGGCGCTGCTCGCCGCCCACCTCTTCGCCCCCTACAGCGAGGAGGTCGAACGCCACCACGGCCGCTTCCAGCGCTGGCTGGTCGACCCCTTCCAGCGCTTCCTCGAGCGCGTGGAGGCGCACTACCGCGGGAGCCTCGTGTGGTCGATCCGGAATCGCTTCGTGGTCCTGGCCGGTGCCGTCACCGTGATCCTGGTCGGCGTCGCGCTGTACCCGAAGATCGGCAGCGAGATGATGCCGCTCGCCGACGTCTCGCAGGCATTCGTCCAGATGGAAGCGGTGCCCGGCACTTCATTCGCCCGGACGTCGGAGATGGCCGCGGAGATCGAGCAGTTGCTCCTGAAGCGGCCGGAGATCGCCAAGGTCTCCTCGGAGATCGGCTTCGAGCCGGGCGGCACCTACTTCACCGGCTACAGCATGGGCTCGGTGAACTCGGCCTTCATGATGCTCACGCTCGTGGACTCGGCGAAGCGGCGGCGGGACATCTGGCAGGTGATGGATGGCGTCCGCGACGACGCGATGCGCACGATCCCGGGGATCCGGCGCCTCACGATCAAGGAGATGGGCGCCGACGTCATGGCCTCGAGCGCGGCGCCGGTCCAGGTGATCTTCTTCGGGCCCGACCTCCAGAAGCTCGCGGAGATGGGCGAGCAGGCCCGGCGGCTGGCCGAGGACATCCCGGGCTTCCACCAGGTGGCGACCTCGTGGGCCCACACGCTGCCGCAGCTCCACGTGGTCGTGGATCGTGCCCGCGCGCAGGAGATCGGCCTGACCGTCCAGGACGTCGCCGACCAGGCCTATTACGCGCTCAAGGGCGGGCTCACGAACGAGTTCTACCGGCTCGACAATCGGCGGCAGTTCACGATCCTCGTGCGCTACCGGGGCGATCAGCGGCGCGATCGGGCCGATCTCGAGCAGGTGAAGATCGTGGGCAAGAAGGGCGAAGTCGTGCCCCTCGGCTCGGTGGCGCGGATCGAGGAGCGGCCCGGCCCGACCCTCATCGAACATGACAACTTCCGTCGCGTCGTCTCGGTCCTCGGCTTCTACCGCAAGGGCGGCCCCCCGAGCATGGAGCTGGCCATGGATTTTGTCATGGCGGCCCACGAGAAGATCGACTTCCCGCCGGGCTACGGGGTCGAGCTGCGCGGCGATATGACCCAGATGGAGGAGTCGTTCCAGCGGTTGCTGCGCGGACTCTATCTGGCGGTCATCTTCATGTTCCTGCTGCTGGTGGCGCAGTTCCGCAGCCTGATCGAGCCGTTCAACATGATCGTGTCGCTCTCCCTCATGCTGACGGGGATCCTCGGCGGGCTGCTGCTCGCGCGGCAGACGTTCTCCACCGTCTCGATCCTTGCCGTCGTGATCCTCACGGGCATGATGATGACGGTCGCCGTGCTCATGATCGACCTCGTGCTGCGGCTGCGCGGCGAGGGAATGGAGCGCGACGAGGCGATCCTCACCGCTGCCCCCGTCCGGCTGCGGCCCATCGTGATGACGTCGATGATCAGCATCGTCGTCCTGATCCCCGTCGCCTTCTTCCCTCGCACCGGCATCGACGCGTACGCCCCGCTGGCCACGGTGACGATCGGCGGCCTCACCATGGGCACGCTGCTGGCGCTCTTCGTGGTGCCCGTGCTCCACACCTACACGGACGATCTGGCGAAGCTAGCGACACGTGGCGCGCGACGGCTCGCCGCCCTGCGACCTTCGCGAGCCTCAGGAGTGACGCGATGACGTTCGATCAGCTCGAACCCATCACGATCGGCCGCAATGCTGCCCTTCACGCGCGGCCGGAGCGCCGGACGCGACGGCTTGGCCCGGTAGCCCTGAAGATCGTCGCGTTGCTGCTCGTTGCCGGCGCCGGGGTGTGGGCGTACGTCGCCAACACGCGCGGCGGCCGCCCAGCAATGAGCATGAACACGCGGGTGACGTCGGGCGACACGGCATTCCCGGTGACGCTCGTGACCGCCGAGCGGAGCCCGATCAGCGGTGGCGTGACCTACTCCGGCAGCGTCGCGCCCTTCAATGAGGAGGACATCTATCCGCGGGTGACCGGGCGAATCGTCGAGATGCCGGTCTATCCGGGGGACCAGGTCCGCTTGGGCCAGGTCGTGGCGCGACTGGACGACGTCGAGCTGATGTCGCGCACACGGGAGGCGCAGGCAATGCGCGCGACGGCCGAGGCCACGCGGGCCCAGATGGACGCTGAGGTGACGGCGGCCCGGCAGGGCGTCGCGCAGGCGGAGAAGGAGCTGGCCTCGATGGAGGCGGAGCTGACGTATGCGCGCTCGGTAGCCGCACGCTCCGAGCAGCTCGTCGGCGTCGGCGCCATCTCGAAGCAGGAGTACGAGAACGACCGCTCGATCGCCGCCTCACTCCAGGCGAAGCGCGAAGCGGCGTGGGCCAGGATCGAGCTGGCGCGCGCGATGGAGACGTCGGCCAAGAGGAAGCTGGAGGCCGCGGAGTCGACGGCCGCGCAGGCGGCGGCCGCCGCCGGGCCGGCGCAGATCGTGCGAGATTACGTGACGATCGTGGCCCCGAGCGACGGCTACGTCGTCAAGCGGCTCGTGGCTCCCGGGGTCCTCGTGCAGCCGGGCACGCCGATCCTGAAGCTCACGCAGATTGACCGGGTGCGCCTCCAGGCGAACGTGGGCGAGAAGGACGTCGCCGCCGTCAAGCTCGGTGCCCCCGTCAGGGTGACGACGACCGCGGGTGGCCCGCCCCTGGCGACGCGCGTGACCGCGGTCTTTCCCTTCGTCGACACCGGGGCCCGCACGGCCGTCGTCGAGGCCCTCGTCGACAACGCCGGCCGGCGGTTTCTCCCGGGACAGTACGTGACGATGCAGCTCTCGACCGGCGACCGTGCGGATGCCGTCACGGTTCCACGCTCGGCCATCGCCCGGCTGGGAGGCAAGGGCACGGTATGGGTCGTCAAGGACGACCGCGCGGAGCCGCGGTCCGTCACCACCGGCCTCGAGAACTCGGAGCGAGTCGAGGTCACGCAGGGGCTCGCGACCGGAGAACAGGTCGTGGCGCGTGGGCACGAGGCCCTGTATGCGGGCGCCCGGGTTGCCGATGTCGCCCGTGGGAAGCCCACCGCCGCCCCCGGCGACGAGCACAAGAACATGCCCGGGGTGAGCGCACCCAAGACGACACCGGGCGAGCGAAAGGAGCCGCCGCATGCGGGTCACTGAACGTCGAGCCTGCCGTCCCGGTCTCACGCGTCTCATTGTCGCCGCTGGCATTGCCTTGCTGCCGGCGTCCGTGTTCGCCCAGCCGTTGCCCACGGTCGACGGGCCCCTGACGATCGAGCAGGCCGTCGATCTCGCTCTGGAAAAGAGCCTCCGCGTGAAGGCGGCGGGTGCCGACGCCCGGACGGCGGCATCGATGCGGCGGGAGGCGCTCGCCCCGTTCTGGCCCCAGCTCTCGGTCAACGGGTACGTGAACGACCAGCGGATGGGACCCAACGTCTACACCTCGGCCGGCAACACCATGGCTCGCAACTACCAGGTGTTCAGCGCCGACCAGAACCGCGATGCGAACGTCACGGCGATGTACTCGCTCTTCTCCGGCGGACGGGACTACTACGGCTACCAGGCCGCCACGCGGCGGGCGGAGGCCGGGCGAGAGAGCCTGCGCGGGACGGAAGTCGACGTCGCCATGCAGGCGCGGCTCGACTACATCGCGGCCCTGCGGGAGGCCGAGAACCTGAAGGTCACGCGCGATCTGCTGCGCACCGTCGACGAACGCCTGCGCATCACGCGCGCGCAGCTCGACGCCGGTCGCGTTCCCCGCTACTACGTGCTCCGAGATGAAACGGAGCGGGCGAACGCCGTGCAGATTGAGGCGCTGGCGCAGAGCCGCGTCGAGCAGGCGATCGTCGCGCTGAAGACCACGCTCGGGATCGACCTCGCCTCCGACGTGACGCTGACCGATCGGCTGCAGTACACGCCGGCATCGGTTTCCGTCGAAGAGGGGATCCGCGAGGCCGGCGACAGGCAGCCCGATCTCAAGGCCGCGATCAAGCAGCGGGAAGCGGCCGCCGCCGAGGTGCGCGCCGCGTACGGCAGCTACTTCCCGCAGGTGGCGCTCAGCTACATGTACGACTGGGCCTGGATGAAGCCACGCAGCGAGCCCAGCAGCAGCGCCGACGGATACTCCGTCGGTCTGGTCGTCACGCTGCCGCTCTTCGACGGGTTCCTCCGCGAGAACGCGCTCAAGACCGCGAAGGCCAGGCTCGATCGTGTCGTGCAAGCCGAGGGGCTCGTCCGCCAGCAGATCGCCAAGGACGTGAATCAGGCCGTGCTGACCCTGCGCGCCGCCGAGAAGGGGGTGGACGCGAGCCGCAGAGGTCTGGACCAGGCCGAGGAAGAATTCCGCGTCGTCCGCGAGCGCTTCGAGAGCGGCCGCGGCATCCAGCTCGAGATCCTCGACGCCCAGGCCGCGGTGACCCGCGCCGGCTTCAACGCGGTGAACGCGCTGGCCGATTACCAGAGCGCCGCGGCCATGTGGCTTCGCGCGACAGGACGCGCGCGGTGACGACTTGTTTTCGCGAGAGGAGGCAGCCATGCATCAGCTGAGCTGGAAGGTGATGACCGTAACGACTGGTCTGTTCGGTGCAGTCATGTTCGTGGCTTGCGTCGTGTATGGCCTCCTGGTGCCTGCGCTCCACAACGCGGCTCTTCTCGAGGCCGTACTCCCAGGGTTTCACTGGCTCACGCCGGCCAGTCTCCTGCTTGGCGTCGTGGCGTTCGTCGCCAAGCAGCGCCCGCGATTCGAGGGAGCCTAAAGCCCGATGGCGATCCCTAGTTCCCGTACTGCGTTGCCAGGTATTCCGCGATGGTCTTCGCGTCCTGCTCGCTCACGGGCGCGCCGAAGACCTTGATCATCTTGGTGACGACGGCGTCCCACTGCCTCCCGTTCCCGCGGGGCTGCATCACGATGTAGTCCGTGGAATGGCAGAATTCGCACTGCTGTCGCGCCACCGCGACCCCGGGCCCAGCCTTCAGCGTGGCGTACGAGTTATCGGGTGGCATCGAAATGGTCTTGTCCGCCGCGGAGACGCTCGACACAGCGAGAGCGACGACGACGACGAGACTGAACGCGAGAGAGCGTCGCATCCGGTCCTCCTAGACGACCTGCAGGTCGACGTGCTCGATGACGTTGCGGAGATAGCCCGCGGGATTCCACAGCGGCTCGCGCCCCTGAGACTCGCCGATGCCGTTGAACGCGCGCACCATGAGCCGCGCGGACCCCGGCTGTCGGGGCGTCCATGTGGCGGTCCACTCCCGGAACGAGTAGCGCCCCACGTCGGGATAGCCGTTGAGCATGGGCAGGGGCGCGCCGCTCATCTCGTAAGCGACCAAAATGTCCGGATCCTCCATGATCCGCATGATGTCCAGGCTCTTGACGAAGTCGGGAACCGAGGGGAAGGCCGGCTTGTCGAGCCCGTCGAAGGTCGCCTGGACCGCGCCCTGACGCACCCCGGCTGCGGCCAGGATGTCCTTGAGACGGGCGCCGACCCACTCCGCGTTGCCCATCGCCCCGTCGCCCCATTGACCGCCGAGGATGCGGGGCGTGAAGCGCCCGCGGCTGTTGCCCGAGCATTGGTTGACGGCGGTGATGGACGCTGGCCGGAACTTCGTCTTGAGATCGACGAGTGACAGCTCGAGCGAGCGATCCACGCGCCCGGTGACGCGTAGCCGCCACGTCGCCAGGTCGACGTCGAGCGGGATGGGGAAGACGTGATAGCGGACGAAGAACGCCTCGTTGGGCGTGATCGCCTGGTCGAAGTACTTCATCGGCGTCTCGAGCTGGGGCGGGCGAGAGGTCAGGAGGATGAGTTCGGTCTTCTCGGGGTACCTGACGAGGGGCCGGCCCGCAAGAACGGGGTCCCCGTCGGCGCGAACGATCCGCGGATCGACCACGCCGGCCGCGAGCAGCGTCCCGAGGCCGGCCAGCCGCTTCATCATCTCGCGGCGAGAGACGTCACCCATGACGATGCCTCCTCACTGGCGAACAGAGTCGGCGGAGCGCGTTCACATCAGGGCAGAGCTGCGCGCACACTCTCATGGTGCTCGGCAAGGGATCCGCACACCAGACGGCAGAGCTGCTCCAGCGTCGAGTCGGCGATGCGGTAATGGACGAACATGCCGTCCCGCTGCCGTGCGACGAGCCCCCGCTCCAGGAGCAGGGCGAGGTGCTTGCTCGCATTCGCCTGCGACGTGCCCGTGATGGCGCACAGCTCCCGGACGGTACGGTCCCCGCCGAACAAGGCCTGGAGCAACGCCAGGCGCGTGGGGTCGCCGAGCGCACGAAACCGCTGAGCCACGACCTCGAGCGCCTCGGGGGGCAGCGGCGATTTCGAGGGCTTTTTCGCCATGCTCACCGCGGCGGAGTCAGCGGCGCGGCGCACGTCGCGGCGCCCGGGGCAGCACAGACCGGCGCTCCATCAACGGGCCCGGCCAGCGGGCGATTCCAGGGCATCTTCAACAGGAGGAGCCCGAGCCCACAGGTTCCGGTGGCGCCGGCGAACGTGAGCCCGGCGCCGAAGAAGGCCGCGATGGCGAGAAACCACGGGTGGACGAGCGTCCCGAGGGCCACCCCGGTGAGGACCATCGACCCCGCGATCAGCTGCACCTGGCGGTCGACGGGCAGGCGCTTGCGCCCTTTGCGAATCGGCAGCCGCGCCCGCTGCCAGGCGTGGACGCCGCCCTCGAGGACGCGCGCCCGGTGTCCGGCACGCGCGAGCGTCTCCGCCGCAATGGTGGCCCGCACACCGGTGCGGCAGACCACGACGACCTCGCGCGCATCGGGGAGCTCGTCCAGGCGCGCGTCGAGCTCATCGACCGGGATGTTCACCGATCCGTCGATCCGATCCCCCTCGAACTCGAGTCGACTCCGTACGTCGAGCAGCACGACGTCCGGATCCTCGTCGCGGAGGACGTGGAGCTCGTGGGGTGCAATCGTCGGCGTGTCGACGTCGCCGACGTTGTGGCGGAGGATGCTCGCCATATGCGGAGGCGGCTCCGCGTTGCCCGAGAGTCGGGCGACGAAGGCCGCGCGATCACGCTCACGCATGAGCGGGTTCTGTTCCTTCTCTTCACCGATGGTGCTGACGGCACGGCCCACGTAGTCGTGGCCGGGATGCACCACCGTCTCGTCAGGGAGGGCTTCGAATCGCCGGAGCGTCTCGAAGAGATCGGAGGCACTTCCCCCCATGAAGTCGGTCCGCCCGGCCCCGCCGACGAACAGGGAGTCGCCCGTGAAGAGGTGGCCGTCCACCAGGATCGCCACCGAGTCGGGCGTGTGGCCGGGGGCATCGAGGACCGTCGCGCTCCGGTCCCCGAGAGGGACGGTCGAGCCGCCCGTGATGCGCTGGCTCGTTCCTTTCAGCTTCGAGGCCACGTGGGCCAGCACGGCGGCGCCGGTCCGCTCCGCGAGCCGGCGCGCGCCGGAAAGATGATCGGCATGGGTATGCGTGTCGAGGACGTGCGTGAGGCGGACGGCATGGCGTTTCAGCGCCTCGTGGAAGCGATCCACCTGGTCAAGGCGTGGATCGATCGCCAGGGCCGTGCGGCTCGGCTCGTCGACGACGAGGTAGCCCAAGCACCCGCCGGCCACGGCCAAGAATGTTTCGACGATCGGCGCCGCTCGTATCATCCTCTCTACCTCCCGATGAAACTATATAACCATATACTCATAAGTCAACTGCTCCTTGTGGCGGGGGTTCGCGGGCATGCTTCACGGCCGCCAGGGGCAAGAGGTAGGATCGAGGAGACAGTCCCGATGCATGAAGAGGACGGACGATGAACAGACTGGTGGGGTTCCTCGCGGTCGTGTGCGCTGTCTCGATCGTCGTGGCACCGGTGTTCGCGCAGCAGCCCGGCGGGGCCGGCAGTCAGCCCATGCCGCCGTCCGCGTCGGGTGGCCCCGGGATGGGCGGGCCGATGAGCGGCATGGGGCAAGCGCCCATGATGGGCGGCATGGGGATGTGTCCGATGATGGGCATGATGTCCGGCGGCATGATGGGCGGGGACATGTCCGCGGGCATGATGGGCGGCGGCATGATGCCCATGATGAGGATGATGGGACAGGCGGATCCCAAGACGATGGCGCAGATGCTCCAGATGCGCGGGGAGATGCTGAAGGCCGTCGGCGACGTGATGATCAAGTACGGCAAGACGATGGAGCCGACGCGATAGGCGCGCCAGCGTCTGAGAGGGCGTCATGATCGACCGAGGGCTCGAAACCGTCGGCGCTCTGGGGACTGGGTCTCCGTTGCTCCAGGAGCGGGTGTGGGAGTGGAGCTGGCATATGCATCCGATGTGGTGGATGTGGGGTGCCGGGGGGCTCGTGATGATGCTGATGATGCTTCTCTTCTGGGGGCTCGTGATGGCGGGCCTCGTCTTCGGCATTCGCTGGTTGGTCCGTCAGGGTGGCGACGACCGCCCCGACCGGGCCGTCGAGATCCTGCGGGAGCGCTACGCCCGGGGCGAGATCAGCAAGGAGGAGTTCGAGGCCCGGCGGCAAGATCTCGCGGCCTCGCGCAGGTAGTCGTGGCCGTCGAGCCGGCGGCGCCGATCGCTCCCTCGCGCGCCGTCGAGTACGTCTGCCCGATGCACCTGCAGATCGTGCGCGACGCGCCCGGGACCTGCCCGATCTGCGGGATGGCGCTGGAGCCCCGCACGGTCACCGGCGTGGAGGAAAACGCCGAGCTGGCCGACATGACGCGGCGGTTCTGGATCAGCGTGGGGCTCAGCGTCCCGCTCCTCGCTCTCGTGATGTCGGACATGCTACCCGGCGCGCCCGTGCGCCACGCCATCCCCGGCCCCTGGCTCGGGTGGATCCAGCTGGTGCTCGCGACGCCGGTCGTCCTGTGGGGCGGATGGCCATTCTTCCAGCGCGGCTGGACTTCGATCGCCAACCGCAGCCCCAACATGTTCACGCTCATCGCGCTCGGCGTCGGCACGGCCTACGTCTACAGCGTGGTCGCGACGATCGTGCCCGGGATCTTTCCAGCGTCGTTCCGCAGTCACGGCGGCGAGATCGGGCTCTACTTCGAGGCGGCCGCGATCATCACCACGCTCGTGCTCCTGGGTCAGGTCCTGGAGCTTCGCGCGCGCAGCCAGACGTCGAGCGCGATCAGGGCGCTGCTCGGGCTGGCGCCCAAGACCGCCCGTCGGATCGAGAGCGCAGGGACGGAACGCGACGTGCCGATCGAAGAGGTCAAGCCCGGTGACCGGCTTCGCGTGCGCCCCGGCGAGAAGATTCCCGTCGACGGCGTGGTGACCGAGGGAACCAGCGCGGTGGACGAGTCGATGGTGACCGGCGAGTCGATCCCGGTGGAGAAGACCGCGGGCAGCCGGGTCACCGCCGGCACCGTCAACGGGACGGGCGGCTTCGTCATGCGCGCCGAGCGCGTGGGCAGCGATACGCTGCTCGCCCAGATCGTGCACATGGTGAGCGAGGCGCAGCGCAGCCGCGCGCCGATCCAGCGGCTGGCCGACGTGGTCTCGTCGTACTTCGTCCCGGCCGTCGTCGGCACGGCCGTGGTGACCTTCGTCGCGTGGGTGCTGATCGGGCCGGAGCCCCGCCTGGCGTACGCGATCGTCAACGCGGTTGCCGTGCTGATCATCGCCTGCCCGTGCGCGCTCGGGCTAGCGACGCCGATGTCGATCATGGTCGGGGTGGGGCGCGGCGCCACGGCCGGGGTCCTCATCAAGAACGCGGAGGCGCTGGAAGTCCTCGAGAAGGTCGACACGCTGGTCGTCGACAAGACAGGCACGCTCACCGAAGGCAAGCCGCGACTGACGTCGGTGGTCCCGGGGCCGGGGCCATCGGAGGCGGAAGTCCTGCGGCTGACGGCCAGCCTCGAGCGAGGCAGCGAGCACCCGCTGGCCGCGGCCATCGTCGCCGGGGCAGAGGCGAGAGGGCTGGCGCTCGATGCCGCGCAGGACTTCCGCTCGATCACCGGCAAGGGCGTGGTCGGGACCGTCGCCGGCCGGCGCGTGGCGCTCGGGAATCAGAAGCTGCTCGAGGATCTTCGGATTGCCGCGGTGGAACTGGCCGAGCGAGCGGACGAGCTGCGCCGGGATGGCCAGACCGTGATGTTCGTCGCCGTCGATGGAGCCGTGGCGGGCCTGGTCGGCGTCGCCGATCCGATCAAGGCCTCGACCGCCGAGGCGATCGAGCTCCTCCGCCACGCCGGTGTGCGGATCGTCATGTTGACCGGCGATAACCGGACGACGGCGGAAGCCGTGGCGCGGCAGCTCGGGATCGACGAGATCGAGGCCGACGTCCTGCCCGACCAGAAGGGCCACGTCATCAAGCGGCTCCAAGCCGAGGGCCGGCGCGTGGCCATGGCGGGCGACGGAATCAACGACGCGCCGGCCCTGGCCCAAGCCGATGTGGGCATCGCGATGGGGACCGGCACCGACGTGGCCATGGAGAGCGCCGGCGTGACCCTCGTGAAGGGGGACCTGCGCGGCATCGCGCGGGCGCGCCGGCTCAGTCAGGCGACGATGCGGAACATCCGGGAGAATCTGTTCTTCGCCTTCGTTTACAACGCCCTCGGCGTGCCGATCGCCGCCGGGGTGCTCTATCCGGCCTTCGGGCTTCTCCTGAGCCCGATCATCGCGAGCGCCGCGATGAGCGTCAGCTCCGTCTCGGTCATCGCCAACGCGCTCCGGTTGCGTCGCGTCGCGCTCTAGGAGCCTTTCCGGGGTTACAAACCTTTACCCGACTCACATACGCCCTTCACCGAGCGGTCGCACGCTCGTCGGTGCGTGGGCCGATGACGGCCGACGACACTTCGACGGGAGGCCACGATCATGAAGCGACGAACGGTGATCGGATTGAGCGCGGCGGTGATCGGTAGTCTGCTGGCAGGGACGGTAGCGGCGATCGCGGGAGTCGGGCACGGCCACGGGCGGGAGACGATGATGCGGCGGATGGCGACGGCGGCCATCGACGGCGCCCTCGACGAAGCCCAGGCGTCTGTCGAGCAGCGCGCGGCGATCCACGCGGCGCGGGACCGCGTGGTCGCGGCGATCCAGGATCACCGGCGGGAGCGCGGCGCGCGCCTGGACGGGATGCTCGTCCTCTTCGAGGGCGATCGGCTCGACGACGGGCTTCGCGCGCTCCGCCGGCAGATCGAAGCGGAGCACGAGACGATCGCCGATACCGTGACCGCGGCGCTCGTCGACGCCCACGCGGTGCTCACGCCCTCCCAGCGCAGGGTCGTGGCCGATTACGTGCGCAGCCACCGGCACGCGCACCCCTGAGGTATGCTCCAGCGTGTCCCAGCGCACGGCCGCCCTGCTGATCGACGACGACACCCGGCTGGCGGCGCTCGTCACGGAGTACCTGGGCAAGAACGGGATCGACGTGACGGTCGTCGGCGAGGCGAAGCGCGGGCTCGCTTCCCTCCGGAGCGGGCGGTTCGACGTCGTCCTCCTCGACATCATGCTGCCGGGGCTCGACGGCTTGGAGACGTGCCGTCGCATCCGCGCCACGCCCGAGCTGGCCGGGGTTCCGATCCTCATGCTGACGGCGCGGGGCGACGACGTCGACAAGGTCGTCGGGCTCGAGCTCGGCGCGGACGACTACCTCGCCAAGCCGTTCAACCCGCGCGAGCTACTCGCGCGGATCCGGGCCGTGCTCCGCCGGTCGGGGCCGGCCCCGGCCGGCCGGCCGCGCTTCCGGACCGGCGGTCTCGAGATCGACTTCGACGCCCGCGAGGTCGTCGTCGATGGCAAGCGCGTGGCGCTGACGCATTACGAGTTCGAGCTGCTGGCCATCCTCGCCCGGGCCGCGGGCCGCGTCCTCTCGCGCGAGCAGTTCCTCGATGCGCTCAAAGGACAGGCGTACGAGACCTTCGATCGCTCCGTCGACGTCCACGTCTCGAAGCTCCGCGCGAAGATCGAGCGCGACCCCAGGGCGCCGCGCTACATCAAGACCGTCCGCGGCGTGGGGTACGCCCTGATGCGGGAGGCCGGCTGACCCGTGCGGCTGCACGGGCGCATCTACTTTCATTCGCTCGCGGTCCTGATCGTCGCCTGTGTCGCGACGGCGCTCACGTTCGCGCTGAGCGCGCGCGGTGCCGTCATGCACGAGGGGGCCGAGCGCGTGGCGCGGCATCTGGCCTCGCTCGTCGCCGATGTCATCGACGACCCCGTCGCTCTGGCGAGCCGTGTGGAACGGATCCACGACGAGCTCGACATCGACGTGACCGTGCGCGGTGTCGACGGCCGCGCCATGGCCACCTCCGGTCGCCCGCTGCCGCCCCTGTCCCCTCAGGAGGCCGAGCGAGTCCGCGCCGGTTCCCTCGCGCGTCACGCACACCCGGTGCGGTACGCGGCCGTCGCTGTGCGCAAGCCCCACTCGGGGCCCGTCGTGGGATTCCTCCAGGCCTCCACCCCGCATCGCTTCGGGCTGCCCCACGTCCTGCGGCCCGCCCTGACCGTCGCGCTCATTCTCGTGGTGGTGGCGCTGGTCACCGTGCCCACCGCGCGACACATCTCGCGACCGCTCGAACGGCTCACCGAAGCCGTCCGCCGGCTGGGAGGCGGTGACCTGTCGACTCGCGTGCCGGCCACGAGCCCGGGCCGGGCGCGCCGCCGATGGCGTGACCGCCGGCGCGCCGACGAGCTTGAGGAGCTGACGGGCGCCTTCAACGAGATGGCTGATCGTGTCGAGCGGCTCGTGCGCGGCCAGCGGGAGCTGCTCGCCAACGTGTCGCACGAGCTCAGGTCGCCGCTGACGCGTATCCGTGTGGCGCTCGAGCTGCTGCCGCCGGATGTCGCGAGCGAGGCGCGGCTGCGCGGCGTGGAAGCCGATCTCGCCGACCTCGATCGGCTGATCGAAGACATCCTGACGACCGCCCGTCTGGACGAGGCCGGCCTCCCCATGCGCCTGGACGCGCTCGACGCGCGACGCGTCTTGATGGACGTCGCCGAGCGCGCCCGTCACGACCCCCTGCTCGAGGGAACGCCGGTCCACGTCGTGGACGGCCTGCCCGTGTCGCTCGCAGCAGACGGGGCACTCCTGCGGCGCGCCGTCTGGAATCTCGTCGAGAACGCGGCCAAGTACGGGGCCCCGCCAATCACGCTCAGCGCGGAGCGCGTGGGCGACCAGGTGGCTCTGAGCGTGGCCGACGACGGGCCGGGGATCCCGGCTGCCGAGCGCGAGCGTGTCTTCACGCCGTTCTACCGGGGGGATCGGGCACGCGCGTCGGGCCCGGCCCGTGGTCTGGGGTTGGGCCTCACCCTCGCCCGGCGCGTCGCCGAGGTGCATGGTGGACGCATCGCCATCGAGGCCGTGTCCGGCGCCGGCGGGGCCGAGCGCGGCTGTCGCGTCGTCATCACGCTGCCCGCCGACCAGCTCACCGTCTAGCATGGGGGGCCCCGAGCGGGCGCCCCAAGCCGCTTTCGATCATTTCACCGCTCGTCTCGCCGCCCGAGCGCGGCTCATCTCGCACGGCGGGCGGCTCGGGACGCCCCGGCGAAGCCGTGGCGCCGCTCGAATACGCCGCCATGCTCCTAGCGTGCTCACAAGTCTTTACATGGCCGACATACGTCGTTGACGGGCGCGCCCGACACTGGTGACCAAAGGAGGACACCATGCCTTTTTGCTTCTGGTCCGGGATCGGTAGTCAGTCGTGGGCGATCGCCTGGCCGTTCGTTGCCCTGTGGTTCGCGTTCAAGATCGCGATCTGGGCCCTGATCGTCACCGCGCTCGTGTACGGCGTTCGCTGGTTGCGCCGCTCGAGCGGCCACGGATCGCCGGCGACGCCGCTGGAGATTCTCAGAGGCCGCTACGCGCGCGGCGAGCTGACGCGCCAGGAATTCGAAGCGATGCGCCGGGACCTCGAGGCCGGAGTGAACTGAGGCTCGACTCTCTTGACCTTGCCCCAGGGCGCAGGCCGTATGCTGCTCCCCATGGAAGACGGGCTTCTCATCGGCGAGGTGGCGACGCGCAGCGGTATCAGCCGCAAAGCCGTCCGGCTGTACGAGGCGCGCGGGATTCTCTTGCCGGCGCGCAGAGCACTCTCTGGTTACCGTCGCTATCCAACGGATGTGCTGCGGCTGTTGACGTTCGTGAGTCAGGCGCGCTGGCTCGTCTGACGCTCGCCGAGATCGAGCACATCGTTGCGCTTCGACGCGGGCGCCGCCCCTTGTGTTCACGTCCGAGCGTTGCTCGATCAGGTGGAACGTCCTCGTCGACCTGATCCGCTCGGGCCAGCTGTCACGCGTCTGAGACGAGACCCAGGGTCGGGATGCCCGCCCGACCCTGGACCTAATCGCGAGCCGTGCGGGCCATCGCCGCGGCGCCCGCGACCGGCCGCCAGCCGAAGAGCCAGGCGATGACGGCGAAAACCAGCAAGGTGAGACCGAACGTGCAGACGACCGTGGCTCCCGTGGGTAAGTCGAAGGCGGCGGAGGCGACCATTCCCAGGATGCTGACGAGGGTACCGAACGCCCAGCCGATGATCAGACGCGTCGCCACGGTGCCGCCGAGCGCGACCCCCGCAAGGGCCGGGACGATCAGGTACGAGAACACGAGCAGGACGCCGGCGACACGGACCGAGCTGGTGACGACCACGCCGAACGACGCGTAGAAGACGAAGTCCCAGAGACGCACCCGCCAGCCCTGACGGAACGCGGCGTCGGGATCCGTGGAGATCAGGAAGAACGGCCGGCGGCAGAGCCAGTGGAGCAGGCCGATCGCCGCGTAGAGCACGGCGACCTTGGCGACCTCGCTCCCGCGGACGGAGAGCAAGCTGCCGATGAGCATCGCCCGCACGTGCTCGGCGCCATGGGGCGCGCGATCGGCGAGGAGCACGGCGCCCGCCGACGAGACCGCGTAGACGACGCCGATGATCGCCTCCTGGGACACGTGCCGGTGCTGGGTCCGCGTGAGGGACAGGACCAGCGCGCCGAGCAGCGTGGCCGTGAGGCCGGAGACGTAGGATTCCCAGGTCTCCAGCTCGTACCCGAGCAGAAACGCCGCCGTGGCGCCGAGGGCGGCGATCTGGGCCAGCGCGATATCGACGAATACCACCTCGCGCGCGAGCACATGGACGCCGAGATAGGCGTGGATGCCGGTGAGCACCAGGCACATGAGGAAGGGCACCCACAGCAGGGCGACCAGATCGGCGAACACGGGTTAGCGCAGGGCCTCGGCCAGGATCTTCACGTTGAAGTCGATGGCCGCGATGTAGTTGTCGGCGCCTTTCACAGCGCCGACCGCGGACGCGAAGACGATGGCGCGCGCGCCGGCTTCCTGGGCCACCCGGTTGGCGAGCTTCACGTCGTTCCACGGCTCCACGAGGACGACCTTGACCTTCTCGTCCTTCATCTGGCGGATCAGCCGGACGAGATGCTGAGGCGACGGCGGGATCCCCGGCTTGTCCTCGACCGTCCCCGCCTGGACCAGGCCGAAGCGCGTCACGAAGTAGATGAAGTCGGGATGGAAGACAACGACCTTGGCGCCCTTGACGGGCTCCATCATCTTCATCCACCGCGACATCTCGCCGTCGAGACGAGCGAGGAATGTCTGGCGATTGCGCTCGAAGCTCGCGCGGTGATCGGGCGCCAGATGGGCGAAGCCCTCCAGGATCGTCCGGGTGATGAGCGGCGCGAGCCCCGGATCGAGCGAGAAGTGAGGGTTCCCCAGCGGATGGACGTCCCCCATCGAGCGGTCGACGCGGGTGGTCGGCACTTCGAGCACGGGGATGTCCCGCGAGACATCGATCAGCCCGGGCGCCCCGCGGATGATCCTGGGATTGTTGGCGCCGAGAATGGCCACGTCGACCCAGGAGTCCAGGTCGAGGCCGTTCTCGATGAGCACGTCAGCCCGGCGGAGCTTGAGCATCATGCTCGGCCGCACCTCGGCCTCGTGGAAGTTCTGGGTTCCGCGAGTGAGCGAGTCCACCTCGACGAGGTCGCCGCCGACCGCCTCGGCGAGTGACTTGAGATCGGGAATCGTCGTGACGACCCGCAGCTTCTCGGCCGCCGGCACGTCGGTGGCGAACAGCGCGACGCCGGCAAGGAGCGCGATCGACAACCGATGGATGCGTGTCATTGGTCCTCTCTCCTCCATCCTAGAACGGGTGCGCCGGGTGGGCGCCGAGGATGAACGTGCCCTGCAGGAAGACCTCGTCCATCCTTCGCGGACTCAGCCCCGCCTCCGTCAGCAACGGATGGGAGCGCTCGGTGTGCTTGTAGCCGATCCGGAACTTGAGGAAGTCCGACGGGATGAAGGTCAGATACGGTTGCACGGCCCACTCCCGCCCGGGATCGAGCGGATACTCCGTCCAGTCGTAGCGCACGCCGCCGGCCCAGCGCCGGAAGGGCTGTACCTCGGCGTAGGCGTACCAGCCGAAGCGAGTACGCGTGCGGTCCTCCACCGGCGAGTCGATGTCGTCGGCCACCCTGGTGTTGCGGCTGGAGAAGATACCTTCGCCGGCGAGCGTCAGGAGCGGATGGAGCCAGCCCTCCGGCCGGTACTTGTACTTCACGTCCAGGCCGACCAATGTGCTGCGGAACTGATCGACCGTGAGGCCACTGGCGACGGAGGCACCGACCTGGATCGCGCTGGTATCGGTCAGCTCGAAGAACGTGCGCACGCGGCCGGTGACGAGGGGCTGGGTGATCTTGCCGCGGCCGAACGCGACCTCGTTGTCACCGTTGAAGACACCGACCAGCCCTTCGAGATAGAAGGGGAGGTCGGGCACCCACGTCAGCTCGCCACCTCGCTCGACGAGCCCTTCTTCCCCGAAGAACGCGCGGTACACGTTCGGCCGATCGGTCTGCGGCAGATCGTGCTCATGGATCGGGTTCAGGAGGCCGAAGCGGTTGCGCATCTGGCCCATCTTGAGCTGCGTCCCCCACGGCAGGGTGAGCAGCGTGAGGTTCGCCTCGGCGAGACGGACGCTGATCTCCTCCTTGGCTGTCTCCTCGCCGCCCTCGATCCGGACCTCCGCCCGCGCATAGGGATCGATCTGGCCGAAGAGATTGAGCTCGATTTCTCGCGGAAAGAAGCGGTTCTCGCGGCCGGCGAACGTCCCGGCCCGCGCGCGGTCGACGTCGCGCTGCGTGAAGTTGGCGACGAAATCACCGGCGATCCCCATGTCGAACAGGAGCTGACCGGGTCCCCGTGTGCTGTACAGCGCGAAGGGCTGCCGGCGCTGGAGCAGATCCATGGCCGAAGGCGCCGAGGGCGGCGGCTGTGCCGGACCCGGCGCTTGCATGACGATCGGCGCCGGCGTCGCCACGGGCGCCGGTTGGGCCTCCAGACGCCGCAGCCGCTCGCTGAGCGCGTCGATCGACTTCTGATATTGCTGCTGGGTGTCCTGGAACTGCTTGCGCATCTGCTCCAGCTCTCTGCGGAGGGCCTCGGCATCCTGCGCGATCGCCGGGACCGCGATCACCAGCGTCAGGGCGAGTGAGACGGCGGCCGGACGAAGACATCGTGATAAACGCATGCTCTCCTCCCAGTTCAGGATCTGAGGGTCGTCGCGGAACCGGAGCCGCGGCTACGGAGCGACGCGCGACGAGTGGACGAGGGAAGACGAAGCTAGCGGAGCGGGGGAGCGCGGAAGTCGGCGTGCCGTCGGCTGATGAGGGGCGGCGGGCCGGCGACCGTCGCGACAGCCAGGACGACGAGAACGACGAGGGATGCCGCGGCCGGCGCCTCGGACACGAGCGCGGCTCCACCGAACGTCGCCAGATAGCTGAGGTCGTGCTCCTGGTTGTAGAGGCCCGGTCGGCCCGGCGCGTGGCTGTGCGGAATACTGGCCGCGCCGAGGAGGAACCCCGCGAGCGCCAGGCCGACGAGTATGACCATGAGCGGAACGCCGAAGCGCCGGTGCAGTCCGCGCGGCCTCATGGCTCAGCCCTCACGAGGCCCGGACGGCCGGCGACGGATGAGGACCGAGGCGATCCCGACGATCGCCATCCCGACGAGAAACGCGACCGCGGCCCAGAGGATTGCCGCCCATACCGGATTCATCCCTTCCGTGCGCAGGCCGCCGTGATCGCCCCACGCCGGGGATGCGAGCGCGACGAGCAACGGGATGACCGCGGCCACGCGGCTCACTTCGGTGCGGTCCTCCAGTCGAAGATCGCGGTGGCCGGCTTCGCGAAGCGTCCCTTGGCCGAGGGCAGCACGCGCATCGCGGGGGGGCCGATGACGAGTCTCAGCTTGTCGGTCTGCTTGGCGACCACCACGTCCACGCCGTAGTGAAAGCCACGATCACCGACCATCGGCCGCAGCGTGATGGTGCGCTGGCCGGCACCCGGCCCCTGAAGGGTCGCCGTGACGGGCAGGTAGGGAATCGGCTCGCCCGTCCCCGGCTCGGTGATGAACGCCATGAGATGACCGGTCGGCCGAGGGGAGGTCCCGGCCACGCCATGATGCCCTCCGTGCCCCGCCTGCCCGGCCTCCTCGTACACGAGGCGGATCCGGTAATCGCCGGCGGTGGCCACACGCTCGATGCCGTGCATGGCCTCCTCGGACTCGCCTCCCTCGGTCAGGCTCCTCAGATACGCGACGAGGTCGAGCCATTGCGTGACGCCGAGGCTGTCGGCGTAGCTCGGCATCACCGACAGGCCGTCCGGCCCGGTGTGCCCGGGCTCGTCGACGATGACGGCGTTCGGAAACAGGATCGACTCGGCGATGTACTCCGGCGGGTGCATGCGGCCCATCCCCGTCAGCTCCGGGCCGACGTACTGGCCGTCGGTCGGCGCGGGGAACTTCTCCGTCTTGATCTCGTGGCACTTGTAGCACTCCAGCTCACGGAACAGCTCACGCCCGCGCGCCACGTCGCCGGACGGGACGGAGAACTTCCAGCCACGCGGCACCCCGCCGTTGCGGTGCAGCTCTTCCTCGCTCACCCGCCGGGGGGTTCCCGGCGCCGGAGGGCCGGTCGGCGACGTGACGGCGGGCGTCGGCGGCTGGACGTGTCCGGTCGCCGGCTGAGCGCCCGCACGGGCGCCGGCGCCCGACACGGCCGTGACTGCCAGGAGGCCGACGCCGAGGAGCGACCGCGCCGTGCGCATCACCGGTGCGCTCAGCGGCTGGGGCGCAAGGCCATGCCGTGGGGCGCCTTGCCGACGGGGATCGTGCGGACCTGGGCATGGGTCTTGAGGTCGATGACGGCGACCAGGTCGGCGTAGCGGTTGGTCACCAGAGCGTACCGCCCGGTGGGCTCCATCATCACGAGATCGGGATAGCCACGCTGCGCGACGGTCGCCACGATCTTGTCGTCCTCGGTCCGGACCACCACGACCTTGTTCGTCTTCCGGAGGGTGACGTAGAGGAACTTGCCGTCGAGGGTGAGCGTGGACTCGTGCACGATGCCGGGCATGGGGATGGTGCCGAGCACCTTGTTCGTCGCGGTGTCGATCTTGAGGACCGCCTTGTTCTCTCCGGCGGCGGCGTAGAGCACCTTGCCGTCCGCAGTGAGGGCCAGGCCCATGGCGTCCCCACCGCCGTGGACGATCCGGCCGACGGTCTGGTATCTGGCGGTATCGATCACCGTGACGTCGCCCGCGCTCTCGCCGGACACGTAGAACAGTCGCCCGTCGCGCGAGAACACGCCGTGGGCGGGCCACGTGGAGACCTCGACGCGCCCGTCGATCTTCTCGGCCTGCAGGTCGTACACGATCACCTCGTCGTTGCTCGTGTCGCTGGACCAGTCGAGCACGTACAGGCGCCGGCCGTCCGGGCTGAAGGACAGGTTGTAGGGATTGCCGCCGATCTCGAGGCGCCGCACGAGCTTGCGGCTCTCGGCATCGATCACGCCCAAGTCGTGACTCTTGTCGTAGACCACCCAGGCCAGCTTGCCGTCGGGCTGGAAGACGACCCGGTTGGGCTTGCCCGACCCGAGCGGGATCGTTCTCACGACCTCCAGCGTGTTGGTGTCGATGATGGACACGGAGTTCGACTTCGTGTTCGTGATGTACAGCGTGGAGGCGACGCCCGGGCGGGCGGTGCCGAGAGCGGTCAGGGCCGAGAGCACCACGACGACGAGCAGCTTCACCAACCTTCCTCCTCACGGTGCGACGTGATCACGAGGCGACCTTCTCCAGCGCCACGACCTTCACGTTGGGTGGCGCCCCGCGCAACGTAAAGCGTACCGCGTCGCCGATCCGGACTCCCTCGTAAATCTTGGGCGACGCGGCGCGGAACCCCATCGTCATGGGCGTCATGTACCCGGGGATCTCCTCGTGGGTGATCACCACCACGTCCAGCTCGGGCAGGATCGCGCGCACCACCCCGTTGATGGTCCACTGCCGTTCGGTGCCCGTGGCCAGCGACCGCGCGGCGGTCAGATCGCGCTGCAGTCGCGCGGCCTGCCGGCCCCACCAGAGATACCCCCACCCGACGCCCAGGGCCAGAGCGAGGTTCACGAGCAGGACGAGCCGCCAGAGCAAATTATTTAATGTCGGGGGGAGCGACCGCCGCTCCTCCCCGACACCCCCCACCGGGAGGACAGTGCGTCGACGACTTCGTGGATCTCAATGCGCGTGCTCGTCGGCGGGCGCACTGACGACCCGCTCCGCGTTGAGGCGTTCCACGTCGGCCATCAGCTGGTCCGGCGCCGGGGGCGTCGTCCAGCGGGCGCGGAGATAGCCCTGGCGATCGACCAGGAACTCGGAGTGGGGGCCGGAGGCGAACAGGTCGTAGACCGTGACGATGTCGGGCGCGCCGTCGGTGACGACGGGAAAGAGGATCCGCGGCGTCTCGCCGAGCTGCCGGATGGCGTCCGGCGAGGCGTCGCGCGGGACGGCGATGATCTCGACTCCCCGCAGCATCAGGCCGTCGTACCGCTGCGCGAGCGCCGTCATGCGCTCGCGGGAGACCGGCAGCGTGTAGAGCACGAGCAGGACGATGCGGCGGTTCCGGTACTCCCTGAGGGCGCGGGGTGGCGTGGGACCGACGGCGAACGTGAAGTCGGGAGCGACGATCTCCGGGGGAGCGAGGCCCGGTCCGAGCCGTCGGGCCGCCGCGCCGCTTCCGAGCGCCCGCACGAAGTTGACGAGGTCCCACCGGCGCTCGTCGTCGAGCGCGTGGCCGAAGGCGGGCATGCGGGCGGCGGGGATGCCTGCCGTGATCCACCAGAAGATGTCGCCGGCCGTGTGCTGCGCGGTGTGGGGCGCGCGCAGATCGGCGGGCACACGCGGCAGGGCCGGGCGCGCCGGCCCGTCGCCGGCCCCCGTCGAGCCATGACAGGGCGCGCAGTGGATGCGGAACAGCGCGGCGCCCTCGGCGATCGACGACGCCTGGTAGGTCACTGCGGGCCGCCGGTAGGTCGTCGGATAGGCGTCGACGGCCAGCGGCGGCAACATCAGGCCGGCGCCGAACGCCACGAGGACGACGGCGCCGGCCGCGAGCGCCAGCCGACGGCCCCGCAGGAGCGACGCGCAGAGGACCGCGACCAGCCCCAGGACCACGATCTGACTGCCGACGAGCACGCGGGCGCGGAGCTCGCCGGAGGCGTCGACGGCCGCGAACGTCAACCGAAAGGCGAACGGCCACTCGGGGTCCGCATGCCGGCCCGGTGGAGTCACGCTCATCGTGGCCACGATGACCAGCAGCGCGAGCGCCAGGGCGGCCTCGAGGGCGACATGGCGTCCGAGATCGCGCATGGCCGGCCGCCCGACCGTCGCGGCATCGCCGGCCAGGCGCGGGATCAGGACGCGGCGGTTCAGCCCGCCGATCAGGAGGATCGGCAGGAGCAGGGCCAGCTTCACGAGCAGCAGGCGCCCGTACGTCGTGCCCACCAGCGCGGGCACGCTGCCGATCTGGATCACGGCGTTGGTGATGCCGCTCAGCACGAGGGCCGCGACGCACGCGAGCGCCAGGCGCGAAAAGCGCCGCGCCGCCAGCACGGCATACGGCCGGGTGTCGGCGCCCTCGTCCCGGGCGGAGGCGGCGAGCAGCGCGCCGAGCGGCAAGAGCCCGCCGACCCAGATGCCCGTCGCCAGCAGATGCAAGGCGTCGATGGCGACGGCACCCGTGGCGTCGGGCGTCACGGCCGCCGCGTGACCGGCCGTGGCGAGCAAGCCGAGCGCGAGGGCCGACAGCAGCACGAGCTCGCCGCGGCCGGCGAGCCAGTCCAGTCGACAGACTGCCCGAGGGGCCAGCCACACGAACCCGGCGACGAGGACGAGCAGGCCCTGGCGGGCGAGCCAGACGCGGCCCGCGTGGGTCTCCAGCACGACGGCGATGAGGGAGGCCGGCTCGAGCGCGGCGGCGCTTCGGCCCGAGACCACGGCCGCTTGATGGAGGAGCGCCATCAGCCCGGCGCCGAGCGCGACGAGCACCAGGCCGACGGACCAGCGCACGATCCGTCGCTGCCAGCCCAGCGCGGTCGGACGATCCGAGGGGCCGGCGATCAGGATCAGCGCCGCGCCCCCGACCAGCACCACCGAGGCCGCGAGGTGGAGGAAGCGCGCCGTCACGCCGAGTGTGTCGATGGGCAGGACCTCAGCGCACGATGCGGAAGGTCAGCTCGCCGGCGGTCACGTGGCTGTCGACAGACACGACTCGATAGACGACCCGGTACTGCCCGGGTCCCAGTGCGGGAAGCCTCATGCGCAGCAACGCGGCGTTCACCGCGTCGACCTGGGCCACCGCGCCGTCGACCTGTCGTCGCTCGCCGTCGAGGAGCTGGGCCGCGCTGAACGCGGGCTCCAGATTTTCCGTGAACCACAGCCGGACTTCGGGCGGCGTGCCCCGCAGCGTGCTGGAGGCGGGCGGCTCACTGCGCGCGAGCTTCGCGTGCGCGTCGGCGAGCCCGGCCGCGAGGAGGGGAAGGCCAAGGAGCATCAAGACGAGGACGCGGCTGAGCGCGCCGAGATCACACACCGGCCTATTCTACCGCCTGCAACTCGAAGGCGGCCGCGATCAGCGCGCGGGTGTAGTGCTCCCTGGGATCCTCGAAGATCCGCCGGGCCGGGCCGTGCTCGACCACGACGCCGTCGCGCATGACGACGATCTCCTCGGCGAGCGCGCGCACGACCCGCAGATCGTGGCTGATGAAGAGGTAGGCCAGGCCGTGGCGGCGCTGCAGCTCGCGGAGCAGGTCCACGATCTGCGCCTGCACCGACATGTCGAGGGCGGAGGTCGGCTCGTCGAGCACGACGAACCGGGGCTTGAGCACCATCGCCCGCGCGATGGCGATCCGCTGCCGCTGGCCTCCGGAGAACTCGTGCGGATAGCGGTGCCGGAGCTCGGGCTCGAGACCGACCTCGACGAGGGCCTGCTCGACGAGCGTGACGCGCGCCGCCGCGCTGCCGCCCATGTGGTGAACGCGCAGGCCTTCCTCGATGATTTGCCCCACGGACAGGCGCGGCGAGAGGGACCCGTACGGGTCCTGGAAGACGACCTGCATCTCACGCCGTAACGGCCGGAGCGCCCGGGCCGACGTCGCCTGGATCTCGTGGCCGGCGAACTCGATGGTTCCCGTGCTCGCCTGCAGCCGCAAGAGCGCCAGGCCGAGCGTGGTCTTGCCGGAGCCGCTCTCGCCCACGACCCCGACCGTGTGTCCCTCCCGGATGGTCAGCGACACGCCGTCGACCGCCTTGATGTGACCGACGGTGCGCCGGAAGAGCCCGGCCTTGATGGGGAACCAGACGCGCAGGTCGCGCGCCACCACGAGGACGGGCGCGCCCGGATCGGCGACGACCGGCGTGCCGGACGGCTCGGCCGCGAGCAGCCGTCGGGTGTAGGGGTGACGGGGATGGGCGAAGACGTCGGCGACCGGCCCCGATTCCACGGCCTCGCCCTGCGTCATCACGCACACGCGGTCGGCCATCTTCCGGACGATGCCGAGGTCATGGGTGATCAGGAGCAACGCCATCCCGAAGCGCGACTGCAGGCTCTCGAGCAGCTCCAGGATCTGCGCCTGGATCGTCACGTCGAGCGCCGTCGTCGGCTCGTCCGCGATCAGCAGATCCGGCTCGTTGGCCAGGGCCATGGCGATCATCACGCGCTGGCGCTGCCCCCCGGAGAGCTGATGCGGGTAGGCCCCCAGGCGGCGCTCGGCCTCGGGCAGGCCGACCAGTCGCAGCAGCTCGATCGTGCGGGCACGCGCGGCGCGCCGGTCCAGCCGCTTGTGGACGAAGAGCACCTCGTTGATCTGCTTCTCGATGGTGTGCAGGGGATTGAGCGAGGTCATCGGCTCCTGGAAGATCATCGCGATGCGGTTGCCCCGCACCCGCCGCAGCAGGCGCTCCCGGGCCCCGACGAGCTCGTGGTCGCGGAAGTGGATGCTGCCGCCCGGGTGGCGCGCCAGCGGGTAGGGCAGCAGCTGGAGGATCGACAGCGCCGTGACCGACTTGCCGGAGCCGCTCTCTCCCACCAGCGCCACCGTCTCGCCGCGATCGATGTCGAACGAGATGCCCCGCACCGCCTGGACGACGCTGCCGGGCGTCTCGAAGGAGACCGAGAGATCGCGGACGCGCAGGAGCGGCGGCGCGGCGTCGCTCACGCGGTCTTTCGAGGATCGAAGGCGTCGCGCACGGCTTCGCCGACGAAGATCAGCAGGCTCAGCGTCACCGCCAGCACGGCGAAGCCCGTGAGGCCGATCCACGGCGCCTGGAGATTGGCCTTGCCCTGCGCGAGGATCTCGCCGAGCGACGGCGAGCCCGGAGGCAGCCCGAAGCCGAGGAAGTCGAGCGACGTGAGGGTCGTGATGGAGCCGTTGAGGATGAAGGGCAGGAAGGTCAGGGTCGCCACCATCGCGTTCGGCAGCACGTGACGGAACATGATCACGGTGTTGCGCACGCCGAGGGCGCGCGCGGCCCGCACGTAGTCGAAGTTGCGGCCGCGCAGGAACTCGGCGCGCACGACCCCGACCAGCGACATCCAGCTGAAGAGCAGCATCAGCCCCAGCAGCCACCAGAAGTTCGGCTCGACGATGCTGGCCAGGATGATCAGGAGATAGAGGACGGGCATGCCCGACCACATCTCGAGGCTGCGCTGGAACAGCAGATCGAGCCATCCGCCGAAGTACCCCTGCACGGCGCCGGCGACGATGCCGATGGCCGAGCTGGCCAGGGTCAGGGTGAGCCCGAACAGGACGGAGATCCGGAAGCCGTAGATCAGCCGGGCCACGAGATCACGGCCCTGGTCGTCGGTGCCCAGCCAGTTGACGCGCGACGGCGGCGCGGGGGCGGGCACCGGCAGCTCGTAGTTGATGGTGTCGTACCGGAACGGGATGGGCGGCCACAGCATCCAGCCCTTGTCCCTGATCAGCTTGATGAGCGCCGGGTCGCGATAGACGGCCTCGGTGGGGAACACGCCGCCGAAGGTCGTCTCCGGATAGCTCTGGACCACGGGGAAGTACCATCGCCCGTCGTAGCGGATCACGAGCGGCCGGTCGTTGGCGATCACCTCGGCGAACAGGCTCAGGCCGAAGAGCACCAGGAAGATCCAGAGCGACCAATACCCCCTCCGGTTCCCCCGGAACCGATACAGCCGCCGCCGCATCAACGGAGTCAGCGTCATCGTCACTGCCGACGCGCGAAGTCGATTCTCGGATCGATGGCGGCATACGTGAGGTCGCTGATGAGGTTCAGGAGGAGGCCGATCAGCGTGTAGATGTAGAGGGTGCCGAACATGATCGGGTAGTCGCGGTTGATCGCGGCCTCGAAGCCGAGCAGGCCGAGGCCGTCGAGCGAGAAGATCACCTCGATGAGCAGGGCGCCCGTGAACAGGATGCCGATGAACGCGGCCGGGAAGCCGGCGACGACCAGGAGCATGGCGTTGCGGAACACATGACCGTAGAGGACGCGACGCTTGCTGAGCCCCTTGGACCGGGCCGTCACCACGTACTGCTTGCCGATCTCCTCCAGGAACGAGTTCTTCGTCAGCATCGTGAGGCTGGCGAAGCCGCCGACGAGCAGCGCCGTGATGGGCAGGGCGATGTGCCAGAAATAGTCGCCGATGCGGGCCGGCCAGGACAGGGCGGCCCAGTGGTCGGAGACGAGGCCGCGGAGCGGAAACCAGGCGAAGACGCTCCCGCCGGCGAAGAGGACGATCAGCATGATGGCGAAGAGAAAGCCCGGGATCGCGTAGCCCACGATGACGATCCCGCTCGTCCACACGTCGAAGGTCGAGCCGTCACGGACGGCCTTGGCGACGCCGAGGGGAATCGAGACCAGGTAGACGAGCAGCGTCGTCCACAGCCCGAGGGAGATCGACACCGGCAGCTTCTGGATCACGAGGTCGATGACCCGCTGGTCCCGGAAGAAGCTCTGCCCGAAGTCGAAGCGGAGATACTTGCCCATCATGAGCAGGAAGCGCTCGGGGGCTGGCCGGTCGAAACCGTACTGCTTCTCGAGCTGCCGGATGAGATCGGGATCGATGCCTCGCGCGCCGCGGTAACGCGCCTCGCCGCTCGTCATCGGGGTCGCCGTCGGCGCGCCCGCGACCTCACCCCCCGGTGAGCCGCCCAGCCGCGCCGTTGCGTCGGACGCCTGTCCCTTGATCCGCGCGATCATCACGTCGATGGGACCGCCGGGGGCGGCCTGGATGATCACGACGTTGAGGATCATGATGCCGAGCAGCGTCGGGATCATGAGGAGAAGCCGGCGGAAGGTATAGGCGAACACTAACTAGATGGGGGCCCCGGATGGCCCCCAAGCCCCCAACGCTCGTCGCGCCCCGGGGAACCCGTGGCGCTCCTCGAAGACTCCAGGACGGCCATTCCAACTATTTCGACGTCTCCCCCTTCCACCGCTGCAATGCGGCGTCCTTCTTGGGGTCGATCCACCAGGTGTCGAATCCGAACGAGTACTTCGGCGCGACGGCGGGGCGGCCGAAGCGATCCCAGTACGCGACGCGGAAGGCCTGGAGGTGGAAGTGCGGGATCACGTAGAACCCCCACAGCAGCACGCGATCGAGCGCGCGCGTGCGCGCGACCAGGGCCTTGCGGTCCGGCGCCTGGATCAATAGCTCGATCAGCCGGTCGACGACGGGGTCGCGGATGCCGGCGAGGTTTCGGGTGCCCGGCGTCGTCGCAGCCGCCGAGCCCCAGAAGTCCCGTTGCTCGTTGCCCGGCGAGAGCGACTGCGGCCAGACCGTCACGAGCATGTCGAAGTCGTAGGTGTCGATGCGCTTCTGGTACTGGGCGGCGTCGACCGTGCGCACCCGGGCCGTGATGCCGAGCCGCTCGAGGTTCTTCACGAACGGCAGCGTCACGCGCTCCCACGTCGGCTCGTCGATCAGGATCTCGAAGGCGAAGGGCTCGCCGCGAGGGTTGACGAGCTTGCCGCCCTTGACCGTCCAGCCGGCCTCGCCCAGCAGGCGCAGGGCCTCGCGGGCCCCTTCGCGGTTGTTCCCGGAGCCGTCGGTGACGGGTGGCTTGTACTCCCTGGTGAAGACATCCTCGGGGACCTTGCCGCGGAACGGCTCGAGCAGGGGCAGCTCGTCGGGGCCGGGCAACCCGCTGGAGGCCAGCTCGGAATTCGAGAAGTAGCTCTTCGTCCGGGCGTAGGAGCCGAAGAAGAGGTTCTTGTTCGTCCACTCGAAGTCCCACGCGTAGCCGAGCGCGCGGCGCACCCGCGCGTCCTGGAACAGCGGCCGGCGCGTGTTGAACACGAAGCCCTGCATGCCGGTGGGGAGCTCGTTCTTGATCTCCTCCTTCTTGAGGAGCCCCTGGGCGATGGCCGGGCCCGTGTAGGCGGTGGCCCAGTTCTTGGCGACGTTCTCCAGCCGGAGATCGTACTGACCGGCCTTGAGGGCTTCGAGGGCGACGTTGACGTCGCGGTAATAGTCGTAGCGGATCGTCTCGAAGTTGTCGGTGCCGACCTTGACGCCGAGCTTGGCCGCCCAGTAGTCCTTCACGCGCCGGTAGGTGATGGTGCGCCCGGCCTCGAACGACTCGATCTTGTAGGCCCCGCTGCCGAGCGGCGGGTCCAGCGTGGTCTTCTCGAAGTCGCGCTTGGCCCAGTAGGCTCTGGAGAGGACGGGCAGCTGGCCCACGATGAGAGGGAGCTCACGGTTGTCGCCGGGGCCGAAGGTGAACTTGACCTTGCGGTCGCCGACCTTCTCCACCTTGACGACCTGCGCATAGTAGCTCCGGAAGAACGGCTGGCCCTTGGCCTTGAGCGTCTCGAAGGTCCACATCACGTCGTCGACCGTCATCGGCGTGCCGTCGTGGAAGCGGGCCTGGGGACGGAGGGTGAAGGCGACCCACGATCGGTCGGCCGGCGTCTCGATCGTCTCGGCGACGAGGCCGTAATAGGAGAAGGCCTCGTCCCGCGCGGGCGCCATCAGCGAGTCGAACAGCTCGCCGAGACCGGCCGCGGACACGCCCTTCAGGGTGAACGGGTTGAGGGTGTCGAACGTGCCGAACGCGGCGAGCTTGACCTCGCCGCCTTTGAGCGCCTCGGGGTTGGCGTACTGGAAATGCGTGAAGCCCGGCGGGTATTTCAGGTCTCCATACATCGAGATCGCGGGACCGTTGACGGGGCGCGCCGCGGGAGGAGCCTGCGCGGCCGCCATCGCCGGCGCGATCGCGGCCACGAGCAGGGCGACGAGCAAACGGGCCATCCCGTCTAGTGTCCCAGCCGGTGAGCGCCTTTTCAAGGTGAGGTGATAGGCTCGCGCCGGATCCCATGGCGAGCCGTCCGTCACGCCCTCGCGCCATCTTCTTCGATGCGGGCAACACGCTGCTCCGCATCAACTACGCCGCGATCGTCGCCGAGCTCTCGGCGCTCGGCGTCGCCGTCGGCGAGGACGCGGTTCATCGGGCGGAGTGGCGCGCGCGGGTGCGCCTGGACACCGAGCTGCTCGCCGGCGGCGGGGTGTCGACGGAGAGCCGGACGACCCTGGGCCGCTACCTCGAGTACGTGCTCGAGGGCGTGGGCGTCACGGACGAGGCGACCCTGCGCGCCATGGCCGACTGGCGCGCCCGCTTCAACCCCCCGGTCGGCATCTTCAACACGCCGGAGCCGACGGCGGCCACCGCGCTGGCGGCGGCACGGGACGCCGGGCTGGCGACCGGCGTCATCTCCAACTCGAACGGCTCCATCGCGTCGCTCCTGGGATCCTTCGGGTTCCTGTCGTATCTCGACTTCGTGCTGGACTCCTTCATGGTCGGCGTCGAGAAGCCGGACCCCCGGATCTTCCGGATGGCCCTGGAGCGCGCGCACGTCGACGCCCGCGACGCCGTCTACGTCGGTGATCTCTACTCGATCGACGTCCTGGGCGCGCGATCCGCGGGCCTGTCGGCCATCCTGCTCGACCCCGGCTCCTGCTGGGGTGAGCGCGACTGCCCCGCCGTCCCCGACGTCGCCGCCGCCGTCCGCCTGGTCCTCGGCTCAGCGCGGCGGTGATCGCCGGACGGCGCTCGGGTAGTGTCTCAGTTCGAACCCTGACTGCCCGTTCGCCGGGCGGGAGAGATGGGTGGGCCTTCGGAAACCCGATCGGACCGTCTAGCAGTCCGCCTGAATGTCGGTAAGCGGTCCGCCTGTCACGACGTACGACGACGGGTTTCCCAAGGCCCATCCGTCTCTCCCGCCCTCCACGCGGCGCTCGGGCCGCGGAGGCGTGCAGCGAAGGACTCGCGTGGACTACCGACGATCACGGCCGACCTCAAGCCCGCGTGTCGTAGGAAGGTTGGGGGCACGCCATCTCTTCCGGCCGCACCCGAGCGCCTCGCCCCTCGAGTCCGAGATCCG
>WNGF01001894.1_pt1 | contig 29999 bp, 27 predicted proteins | sample 5400641 | NCBI WGS metagenome assembly WNGF01 (sample SAMN13153371, study PRJNA577476) | soil metagenome | isolation source: 80 cm soil or saprolite under grassland replicate 2 | place: USA:California | collected 2016-06-15 | reverse complement strand
CCCGCGTGTACGGGAACTCGCCCGGAAAACCGAGCTTGTCCTCGTAGCGCCAGCCTTCGAGATCCGCGGGCGTGTAGAGCGGACGGACCGGGATGCCCGAGAGGGTCTCGTACGGCACCTGGCGCTCGGGCGAGCGGTGGACGAACGGCCCGTATGTTTCCTTCTCCCAGCGCTCCTTGCCGTCAGCCATGTCGCGTCCTCGCTCCTTTAAGACACCGCCGCCACGCCGGCCAGGAGGTGGCGGGCGATGACGAGCTTCTGGATCTGCGAGGTGCCCTCGTAGATCTGCGTGATCTTGGCGTCGCGGAAGTGCCGCTCGACCTGGTACTCCGTGACGAAGCCGTACCCGCCGTGGACCTGCACGGCATCCGTGGTCACCCGCATGGCCATCTCGGAGGCGAAGAGCTTGGCCATGGCGGCCTCGGGCCCGAACGGCAGGCCCCGATCCTTGAAGTATGCCGCCCGCAGCGTGAGCAGGCGCGCGGCCTCGATGCTCGTGGCCATGTCGGCCAGCATCCACTGGACCATCTGGTGCTGGCCGATGGGCATGCCGAAGCTCTTCCGCTCGCGCGCGTAGCCCAGCGCCGCCTCGTAGGCCGCGACGGCGATGCCGACCGCCTGCGCGGCGATGCCCATGCGCCCGCCGTCGAGCGTGCTCATGGCGATCGTGAACCCCTCTCCCTCGTCGCCGAGCCGGTTCGCACCCGGAACGCGACAGCCCTCGAAGAGGAGCTCGGCCGTGTCGGACGCGCGGATGCCCAGCTTCTCCTCGGTCTTGACCACGGTGAAGCCCGGGGTGCCCTTCTCGACGAGAAAGGCGCTGATGCCGTGGTGCGCCCGGGCCCGGTCGGTCTGGGCGAAGACCAGCGCGGCGTGAGCCTCGCGGCCGTTCGTGACGAAGATCTTCCTGCCCTCCAGGACGTACCCGTCACCGTCGCGGTGCGCGAGGGTGTGCTGGTTGGTGGCGTCCGAGCCCGCCTCGGGCTCGGTCAGCGAGAAGCAGCCGAGCTTCTGGCCCGAGGCGAAAGGCGCAAGGAACCGGTGCTTCTGCTCCTCCGTGCCGTACGTGTAGACGGGGTCGCAGAAGAGCGAGTTGTTCACCGACATGATGACGCCGTGGGAGGCGCAGGCGCGCGACACCTCCTCGAGCGCCACGGCGTAGCCGACGGCGTCGCCCCCGCTGCCGCCCCAGGGCTCGGGAATGAAGACCCCCATGAGCCCGAGCTCACCCATGCGGCGCACCGTCTCCGTCGGGAAGCGCGCCTCGCGGTCGATGATCCCGGCGATCGGCCGCACCTCTTTTTCGGCGAACTCGCGCGCCACGCTCTGGATCATTTTCTGCTCGTCGGTGAGCTCGACCTGCATGTCTACCTCGTGCGCTATTTTTCCAGGAGCTTCTTGAACTCCCGCTCCAGCGCCGGGGCCACCTCGAAGAGGTCGCCCACGATGCCGAAGTCGGCGATCTTGAAGATCGGCGCCTCCGGGTCCTTGTTGATGGCGCAGATCACCTTGGAGGTGCGCATGCCGGCCAGGTGCTGGATGGCGCCCGAGATGCCGAAGCCCAGATAGAGCTTGGGCGAGATCGTCCGCCCGGTCTGCCCGATCTGGAAACGATGCGGCCGCCACCCCGCGTCCACCGCCGCGCGCGAGGCACCGACGGCCGCACCCATCACCTTGGCCAGCGACTCCAGGATGACGAAGTTCTCGGGCCCCTTGAGGCCGCGGCCGCCCGAGACCACGATCTCGGCCTCGGCCAGCTCGGGCAGCCCCGTGGTCGATTCCTCCCGCCGCTCGACCAGGCTCATTGCCGGTGCGGGCACCGTGACGGCGGGCTTGTCCACGACAGGCGCCGCGCCCGTCTGCGGATCGCCCGGCCTGAAGACATTCGGCCTCAGCGTGGCGAGCCATGGCGTCTTGGCCCAGCTCATCTTGGCGAGCAGCTTGCCCGCGTAGACCGGCCGCGTCGCGATGAGCTTGCCGTCCTCGAGCGCGAGCGCCACGGAATCGGCGGAGAGTCCGGCGCCCAGGCGTGCGGCCAGACGCGCCATCACCTCGCGTTGCCGGGCCGTGACCGCGCCGAAGACCGCCTGCGGCGACTCCTTCTGGACGAGCTCGGCAAGCACCGGAGTCCACACTTCCCCGCGATAGGGTGCGAACGCGGGGTTCTCGAGGAGGAGCACGCGCGTGGCGCCCCACTCGCCGAGCTGCTTGACGCCCGCCTCGGTCGCCTTGTCGGTGAGCCACACGGCCTCGACTCGGCCGCCCGTCTGCGAGGCGAGCCTGCCGGCCTCGCCCAGCACCTCGGCCATCACCTTCTTCGGATTGCCCTGCCTGTCGTCCTCGACCACACACCACATCGCGCCGGCCATGAGATTGATGTCTCCTCGTCGGGGTGCTAGATGGCCTTCGCGTCTTCGCGAAGGGCGCGAACCAGTTCCTTGGCGGCGTCGGCGACCTCACCGGGGATGATGCGCCCCGGAGGTCGCGCCGGCAGCGCCTCGAGCTTCACGACGGAGAGCACCGGCGCCTCGGCGCTGAGCCCGAGATCGGCGGCCTTCACGTCCTTGATCTCCTTCTTCTTGGCTCCCATGATCCCCTTCAGCGTGGGGTACCGGGGCTCGTTGAGCCCCTTCTGCGCTGCGAGCGCGGCGGGCAGCGGCAGGTCGAAGATTTCGAGACCGCCCTCGATCTGGCGCCCCACGCGAATGGTCTTGCCCGCCTCATCCACCGACTCCTCCATGATCCAGGACGCGCAGGGCCAGCCGAGTAGCTCGGCCACCGCCGCGCTCATCGCGCCCATGTCATCGTCGATCGCCTGCCGCCCGAAGAGGGCCAACGCCGGCTGCTCTTGCTTGATGACGGCTGCCAGCGCCCGGGCCGTGAGGAGTGTGTCGGCCTTCTCCCACGTCGGGTCGTTGAGGTGGATGGCGCGGTCGGCGCCCATGGCCAGGCACGAGCGCAGCGCCTCCTTGGCGCGCTCGGGCCCGAGCGTGACGGCCACCACGTCGCCCTGCCCGCGCTTCTCCTTGATCCGGAGCGCCTCCTCGAGAGCATATTCATCGTACGGGGAGACGATCCAGGTGATGCCGGCCGTGTCGATGGCCGTCGGGTCGGACCCGATCTTCACCTGCGTCGCCGTGTCGGGCACCTGCTTGATCATGACGAGGATCTTCATGCAGTCGCGCTCCTGTCGTAGTGAAGTTGCCGCGTGATGCGGAAGCGATCGCCGGGGATGAAGACCCGGTCGTAGACGATGGGCCGGCCGTCGGGGTCGGTGGAAACACGGTCCGAACGGAAGCACGGCACGCCCGCCGTGCACCCGAGCTCGCGCGCCGCGCGCGCCGGCAGTGTCTCGGCCGACACCGTCTCTCGCGCCGCCGTGATCTCGATGCCAAGTTTGAACGAGAGCACCTGCCGGAGCGGCGTGAGGGTCAGGTCGGCCTTGACCGCCTCCTCACCGATCGCCGCGGGGAGGTGCGAGACCTGAAAGCTCAAGGGATGGCCGTCCACCAGGCGCAGGCGCTCGAGCACGAAGACCCGCGTGCCGGCGGCCACGGCGAGCGCACGCGCGGTGCGCTGGTCGGCCCGGCCGAAGTAGTTGCGGAGGAAGCGGGTGGCGACATCCTCGCCCACCGCTCTGAGATCTCCGGCGAGCCGCCGGAACTGGAGGATGTCGTAGTCAACAGGCGGCGAGGCCACGAAGGTGCCGAGACCGTGGCGGCGGGTGATCAGCCCGTCGCGCTCGAGCACCTGGAGACCCTGCCGGAGAGTCATGAGCGTGACGCCGAACTCCTGGGCGAGCTGGCGCTGGTTGCCGAGGCGATCGCCCGGGGCCATATCGCCCGAGCCGATCCGGTCGCGCAGGGCCTGCGCGATCTGGTGGTACCGGGGCACCCGTGTCATTCGTCTGCGGGGGCCTCGACATGGCCCCCGCACTCCCCCAGCTTCGCGTGTCGGCTCGCCCGCTGCGGCCGAGCCGCCTCTGCAGTCCCTCCCGCGAGCTCACTCATCTGGACCGCAGGGCCCCCGCACTCCCCCAGCTTCGCGTGTCGGCTCGCCCGCTGCGGCCGAGCCGCCTCTGCAGTCCCTCCCGCGTGTTCGCTCATCTGAATCTCTTGCCCCCGCATTCCAGCAATCTCGGATCTGCCCTGACTGGGCCAAGATTACTTCTCGACACGCGAAACATTTCGACCGACTCGCCGGCGCCCAGGTGTTCTAGAACTCCGGTGGCCGCTCAACGCCGTCGTCGAGCCTACGGGACGGGATTACGCAGACACGGTCGGCAGTTACGGCGACCGCAAGCATTGTAACCGGGCGGCGGAGCCCCGGTCAATGGGCCTCTTGATCTACGGGACCCAGAAATGGCCCCCAGATTCTGCGTGTCGGCTCGCCTGATGCACGCGCGGCTCGAGCCTTGAGCGCAGAGGCTATTCGGCGGCGAGGCGCTGGGAAAGGGCGACGAGATCGGCGAGAGTACGCGCCGCGGCGCCGGAGTCTATCGACTGCGCTGCCACCGCCACGCCTTCCTTCAAGTCGCGGGCCTTGCGCCCGACCACGAGCGCGGCGGCGGCGTTCATGAGCACGATGTCTCGCCTTGGCCCGGGCTCGCCCGCCAGGATGTGGCGGATGATGCCGGCGTTCTCCTCTCGATCACCGCCCTGGAGCTCGCTGATCGGCGAGCGCTGGAGCCCGAAGTCCTCGGGGCCGACGGTGGAGGTCCGGACGACGCCCTCATGCACCTCGGAGATGCGGCTCGGCCCCGTGTTCGAGATCTCGTCGAGGCCGTCGGCGCCGTGGACGACGAAGGCGCGGAGGGTGCCGAGCTCCGCCAGGACACGCGCCAGGGGCTCGGTCAGCGCCTCCGCGTAGACACCGATGACCTGGGCGTTGGCGCCGGCCGGGTTGGTCAGGGGACCCAGCATGTTGAACACGGTGCGGATGCCCATCTCGCGGCGCGCGGCCATGACGTGCTTCATCGCGGTGTGCAGGAGCGGGGCGTAGAGAAAGCCGATCCCCACCTCGTCCACGCAGCGGGCGACCTTGGCGGGAGCGAGCTCGATGTTGATGCCGAGCGTCTCCACCACGTCGGCCGAGCCGCAGAGCGAGGAGACCGAGCGGTTGCCGTGCTTGGCGACTCGCAGCCCCGCGCCCGCCACGACGAAGGCCGTGGCGGTCGAGACGTTGAAGGTGCCCGAGGCATCCCCGCCGGTGCCGCAGGTGTCGAGCAGCATGTCGCGGTCCGTCCCGGTGGCGCCGACGACCGCGCCCGCGCGCGTGCGAACCTGGACGGCCTTGCCGCGCATGACCTGGGCGAAGCCGATCAGCTCCTCGACGGTCTCGCCCTTCATGCGCAGCGCGGTGAGGAACGCCGCGATCTGCGCGTTCGTCGCCGCGCCGGACATGATCGCGTCCATCGCCGCCGCCGCCTCGATCCTGGAGAGATCGCGGCGCTCGACGAGAACGCGCACGGCCTCGGTGATGATGGGGCTCGTCACGACTGCTTCTCTCCCCGCGCCCTGCGTGGGCGCACCGCCGCGGCCGCCGCGAGCACCTCCTTGATATTGATGGGCTTGGCGAGAATGGCGTGGACCCCGGTCGACTGCAGCTCCTCCGGGCTCAGCTCGACGGCGAAGCCGCTCACGAGGATAACCGGGAGGTCCGGCACGGCCGCCCGCACGGCGCGCGCGAGCTCCCAGCCCGTCATGCCCGGCATGCTGAGATCGGTGAAGACCAGGTCGAAGGGCTCGGCGTTCACCAGCGAGAGCGCCTCGGCTGCGCTGCGCGCGAGCACCGCCGTGTGACCGACGGAGCGGAGGACATCGGCCACCACCTCGCCCACGACCTCCTCGTCGTCGACCACGAGGCAGCGGAGCGTGGAACCCGGCGGCGCCGGCTGGGTCTCGTCGACGGGCGCCGTCGCCACCGTGCCGGCCGGAAAGAGCATGGTGAAGGTCGTCCCGTGGCCCTCGACGCTGTCGACGGCAATGGTCGCCCCGTGGCGCGAGAGGATCCCGTACGTCATCGAGAGCCCGAGGCCCGTGCCCTTCGGCCCCTTCGTGGTGAAGAAGGGATCGAAGATCTTGCTGCGCACCGCCTCGGGAATGCCGACGCCGGTGTCGCTGACGGAGACCTCGAGCTGGTCGCCCCGGCGCGCCGTGGCCAGCTTCAGCTTCCCGCCGCGGGGCATGGCGTCCACCGCGTTCAGGATCAAGTTGGTCATCACTTCGCGCAGCTCGGTCGGGTCGCCGGTCGTGGTCGGCAGGTCGGGCTCGAGACTCGTCGCGATCTCGACGTGGATGTCACTGCGGGCCGGATCGACCCGCCAGGCCGACTCCGTCATCTCGAGGGCGTCCCGCACGACCTGGTTCAGATCCACCGGCACCTCGGGCTGATCCCGGCGGATGCGCGTGAACTCCTGCAGTCGCCGCACCGTCCTGGCGCCGTCCGTGGCCGAGCGCTCGATGATCTGCAGCCACTGCCGCGCGGTCGGATCCTGGGTCCTCTGGAGCAGCAGCTGGGCGCGGCCGAGAATGGCCGCGAGCAGGTTGTTGAAGTCGTGCGCGACGCCCGAGGCCATCTCGCCGAGCGCGCGCAGCTTCTCGCTCCGCACCAGCTGGTCCTGCGCCTGCGCCAGCTCCTCGTAGGCTCGCGTCCGGTCCTGGTACAGCCGGGCGCTCCGCAGGGCGAGCGCGGCCAGGCCGGCCAGGTTGGTCAGCACCCGTTCATCGTCCGCCGTGAACGCGTGGTCGATGCTCCGCAGCGCCAGGACCCCGACCACCTGCGTGCCCGCCAGCATCGGCACGCCGATCCAGTGAGGCACCGCGACGCCGGGCCCCAGTGTCTCCACACCGCGGCGCTCGCACTCGCCGCGGTAGTCGTCCGTCCGGATCGGCCGCCCCGAGGACGCGATGAGCGCGACCAGCCCCTTCGGCTCCCGTATCGGCCACCGGGGCGGATGGGGCTCGCGCACGCCGTCGCGCATCAGCAGCAGCGGCACCAGCTCTTCGCTGGTCTCGTCGAGGACGGCGAGCACCATGTGGCGAACGTCGAGCAGACGCGCGACCTGGCGCTGGATCGCCTCGACGACGTCCGCCTCTCGAAGCTGGCCGGTGACGGTGCGCGAAAGGTCGTGAAGAACGGAGAGCTCGGCCAGGAGCGCCTCGGTCTCCTCGAGGCGGAGCCGCGTCTGGCGCGCCAGCTCGGCGTTCTCCATGGCGAGGCCGACCTGCGCGGCCACGCCCTCGAGGAGCCGGACCTCCCGGGCGGGGAACTCCCGCGGGCAGCCCCACCAGACGAGGAAGACGGCGCCGACGGCCTCGCCACGGGCCATGGTCGGCGCGAAGAGCACCGCGTGAGGGTCGATCCCCTGCGGGACAAGCTGGTCGAAGCGGGGGTCGCTCTTGACGTCGACCGACCAGGCCGCTCGGCCCTGACGCCAGGAGTCCCCCAGCGCCGCCATCTTGTCGAGCCGGAAGGGGCGCTCCATGAAGAGCTGGACGAGGCGCTTCGGCACGTGCCAGCCCGCCGTCGGGACGAGCGCTGCCGTCTTGTGGTCCAGTCGGTAGACGCCGACCATATCGGCGCCGAACGCGTGGCCGACCTCGCGGGCCACGCGACGCATCACCTGCTCCGGAGCGTCGGGCTCCGACAGGGCGCGGCTGACGGCGAGCAAGGTCGTCGTCTCCTGGAGTCGCTCCTGTGCCTCGGCGTAGAGGCGGGTGTTGTCGAGCGACAGCGCGAGCTGGCCCGCGATGGTCACAGCCAGGTCGGCCTGCCAGGCCTCCCACGGCGCGAGGCGCTCCGTGTGGTCGAGCTGGATGGCGCCCATCACGCGGCCCTGGCGGATGAGCGGCACGATCATGCACGCCTTGAATCCGAAGGACTCCGACCACTCGCGCGGGAGGAGATCACTCTGGTTCACGTCCGAGATCACGACGGGCCGGAGCGTGCGCAGGAGCTGGGCGTAGGCAGGCACCTCGGACGGCACGTACGAGGGCTGCCCGGTGAAGCGGGCCCACAAGACGTCCTCGCGCCGGCCGTCGGCGTATTGGGACATGAGCGGCAAGATCCCGTCGCCGCTCCAGCTTTCGACCGAGCACCGGTCCACACGGCAGACCTGAGCGATCTTGACGCAGGCGCGCTTGAGCATTTGCTTCGGGTCGAGCGAGGAGTTGAGGATTTCCGCGACCTCGAGGAGCGCGCGGGTCTGCTCCAGCCGCTGCGCCGTCTGGGCGTAGAGGCCCGCGTTGCGGATGGCGACGGCTGCCTGGGCCACGAAGCTCTCGAGCAGCTCGCGCTCGTCCGTGTTCAGCTTGAACGGAACGCGCCCGCAGAGCGCCACCACGCCCAAGAGCCGGTCCTGGAGCAGGATGGGCATGCCGAGGAAGCTCGTGAGCGCGTGCTCTCGCCACCAGTCTGTCGCGAGCAGCCGCGGGTCGCTGACCGTGTCCGGGATCGACAGGGCCTGGCGGTGCAGCGCGACCCAACCGAGGGAGCCCTCACCGAAGGCGACGGACCGCAGCGGAAAGGCTTCGCCCATGGTCGTGTCGGAGAAGGCGCGTACGTTCAGGGTCTCGGCGTCGGCATCTGCGACCCACACCGAAACGACGGGAACGCCCATCAGGGCGGCAGCCGCACGCGCGATGCCAGCAAGTACTTCGTCGGTGTCGAGCGACGAGGAGACGAGCTGGTTGACCCGGGCCAGCGACCGCAGCCGCTCGGCCTGCCTGGCCGCCTCGTTGAAGAGGCGGGAGTGCTCGAGCGCGATGGCCGCCTGGCCCGCGAAGGCCTCGGCCACTTCCTGATCACGCCGCGTAAAGGCCCGCCGCGAGCGGAAGGTGAGCACCCCGATGATGCGGTCGCCCAGACGGAGCGGCAGGCCCATGTAGTGCGTGTAGCCCAGGCGCTGAGCGGCGTCGAGGTGCTCGGGCACGAAACCCGACAGCCCGCCGATCTCGCCGATGATGGCGACCCCCGTCTCCACGATGCGCCCCGCCAGGCTCTCGCCCACCTTCAGGCGGGGCCGCACCATGGTCTCGGGCGCTGTGCCGGCGAGTCCCGCCAGGACCAGCTCGTCGCCCTCGAGCAGCCGGAAGCCGGCATTGTCCAGGTCGAGCAGCCGCATGGCCTCTTCGGCCACAGAGGTCAGCAGCGCCTCGGTCGACCCCATCGTGCCGATCTTCTTGTTGACCTCGAGGAGGGCCGAGAGGTACGCGCGCCCGGTGCGCTCGTCGGAGAAGAGCCGGGCGTTCTCGATCGCCACGGCCGCCTGGTCTGCGAGCGCCGTCATCACCTCGATGTCCCCCGGCGACAAGGAGTGCGGCTGCCACCAGTACATCGTGATGCCACCCCAGGCATCGCCCTTGATGACGATGGGCACGGACAGCACGCTCCGGTAGCCCTCGCGCTCGATGAGCTGCCGCGTCCCCGCCTCGAGCGGGACCATCGGGTCGTTGAGGATGTCCTCCGTCCAGACTGGCACGCGGTCGCGAACGGTCCGTCCCGCCGTCCCCTCCCCGATGCGCACGCGGAGGCTGCGCACGAACTCCGCGGTCATCCCCGCCGCGCGCAGGTAGCCGATCATCCGGGTATCCGGGTCGACCCGGAAAATCCCCGCGCCGGCCGCGCCCGTCAAGCTCTGACAGCGCTCCACGATGGCATCCAGGATGAGATCGGGCTCGAGGGCCGAGGCCAGCGCGCGGCTGATCTCGAAGAGGGCGCGGTAGCGGGCGGCGCTCGCCTGCGCCTGGGCGAAGAGCTGGGCGTTGTCGATGGCGATCGCGGCGTGGCTCGCGAAGGAGAGCAGCAGGTCCATGTCCGCGGCGCCAAAGGAATGCCGGACACGCGTCAGCACGGTGAGCACGCCGACCAGGCGCTCGCGCACGAGGAGCGGGATCGCCACGCCCGAGACGACACTCTCCGCCGTGAGCCACGATCGAGCGATGACGTCAGGCTCGTCCAGCATCCCTTCGGACACGACCGGCGCGAACGTCTGCGCCGCCTGCCCGGTGATGCCCTCCCCGAATGCCACGCTCTGCGGGCGGTCTGCGCGGCTTCCGAGCAGCCCCGCCTCGGCGCAGAAGGCCAGCCGCTCGCCCTCCACGATGGCCAGGCGCGCCGCCCCGTCGGTGACGAGCCCGCGCGCCGCCGTGACCACCGCGTGCAGCACGTCCTCGAGCGAGCGGGCGGCCGTGAGCTCGTGGCCGGTACGGACCAGCGCCTCGAGCCGCCGGCTCTGCTCTTCCATCTCGGACAGGAGCACAGCGCGCTCGACCACCTGGCCGATCTGGTGCGCGACGGATTCAAGGACCTTGATCTCCTCCTGCAGGAAGTCGCGCCGCTCCTGTGAGATGAGCGACATGACGCCCCAGGTCTTGCCCTTGACCGGGATCGGCAACGCCAGCTGTGTGCGGTGGGCCCGCACGGCCTGGAGCTGGGTCAGGTGCGGGTCGGTGAGCTCGGCGGGATCGAGATGGGTCACGATGAGCCGGCCCGTCCGGGCAGCTTCGCCGACATAGGACCCCTCCACGGGCCGGAGACGGATCTGCTCGGCGAACTCGGGCGTGAGCCCGCGCTGCGCGATCAGGGCCAGCGTGCCGGCGGCCGGGTCGAAGCGGTGCACGCCGCCCACGTCCATCTGGGCCAGCGCGCGGACCACGTCGAGCATCTCGCCCGCCGTCGCCACGACGTCGGCCGAGCGCCCCATGCTGAGCGCGACCGCATTGAGGGCTTCGAGCTCCCGGTTGCGGCGCTGGAGCTCGCCGTCCGGATCCGATGCTTCGAAGGTCGGCAGCGCTGAGGCGGCGGCCGGGCGGCCGCCACGGCGGCGCGCGACCAGCAGCAGCGCGCCACAGGCGCTGAGCAACGTCGCCGCTCCGAGCGCTCCGAGCCACGCGAACAGCCTCGATCGCTGCCCTTGGCTTCCGTCGGGAATCAGCAGCCAGAGGCGCCCCTGCCCCGAGACGGCAACCTGAGTCGCAGGCCGCACGAGAACGCCGCGGCCACCGGGCAGAAGGAGCCGGCCAGTCGCGGCCGTCTTGACCCACTCGGCCGGCGCGGGAGCCGCCAGTCCAACGGCATGCACGCGGTCACCACCGAGGAAGACGAGCCCCATGCTCGCCGGCGCCGTGTTCTCGAGCTTTCGCGCGAGGACGACAAAGCCCACAGGGCGACTGTCGCCTCCCTCGGTCCGCCGCATCACGGGCGCCGAGCCAACCAGGTACGGTTGGTCACCAAGCGAGGCGAGCGCGGGCGGAGTGGCGGAGAGCGCGGCCAGGTCGGGCAGCGGGGAGCCACCGGGCTGGGGCGGCGCCTGGAGGATGGGAGCGCCGGAGGCATCGAGAATGAGGACGAGGTCCGCGATACGCTCGAGGGTGAGGTCGGTCAGCCGCGGCGAGACCCCCCTGGCGACCGTCGCCCAATCGCCCGCGACCACCCCGTCCACGAGGGCGGGCTCCCGGGCCAGGAGACGGGCCTCACGGCGGAGCGTCGTCTGTGTATCGGACACGGCGAGCGCCAGGGCCTCCTGGGCGCGGACAGCCGACTCTTCCCGCGACAGCGAGAGGTGACGCAGGGATACCCCGACACCCCCCAGGCCCACAGCACTGGCGGCCACAGCGGCCAAGGCCGCCCCGAACAGCAGGTTCCGAGTCGCAGATCGCATGGAAGACCGGGAGCCAGAACGCCCGGCCAGACCAGCATATGCAGAAGTGCCCAGCACGGCAACTTTCGAAGAAACCGACGGACCTGGCCCGGAAGCCAGGACGGAGAGCGTCCCCGCCACCCCGGCCCTACAGCCCCAGGTAGGCCTGCTTGATCTGGGGGCTCTGGAGCAAGCCCTCGCCAAGGCCCTCGAGGGTGATCCGCCCATTTTCCAGGACATAGCCGCGGTGGCAGAGCTGGAGCGAGCGCAGGACGTTCTGCTCGACCAGCAGTATGGTCACGCCCTCGCGATTGATGCGCCGGAGATCGTCGAATATGGCCCGGACCATGACGGGAGCCAGGCCCAGGCTCGGCTCGTCCAGCATCAAGAGGCGCGGCCTCGCCATGAGGCCGCGACCGATGGCGCACATCTGCTGCTCGCCGCCGGAGAGCGTGCCCGCCAACTGTGCATGCCGCTCGGCGAGGCGGGGAAAGAGCTCGAACACCCAGCCGAGGCTCTCGGTCCGGCGCCGGCGGGCCTCGGCCGAGCGTGCCCCCAGCTCGAGATTCTCCCTGACGGTCATGGTCGGAAAGAGCTGGCGGCCCTCGGGCACGTGCGCGATCCCGCGCGCGACGACCTGGGCGGCGCCCAGGCCGTCGAGCCGCTCGCCGGCAAACTCGATGTGCCCGCTGCGAAGCGGCAGGAGGCCGGAGACGGCGCGGAGGGTCGTGGTCTTGCCCGCTCCGTTGCCGCCGATGAGCGCCACGGTCTCGCCCAGGCGGACCTCCAGGGAGGCCTCGTGCACGGCCGTCAGGTCGCCGTAGCCGACCTGTATGCGGTCAAGGCGCAGCAGGGTGGACATACTCCTCCCCGAGGTAGGCTTCGATGACCCGGCGGTCGGCGGCGACGTCGCGCGGGGCGCCCGAGGATATCTTCTCGCCGAAGGACAGCACGACGATGCGCTGCGAGAGCGACATGACGGCGCGCATGTTGTGCTCGATCAACAGCACCGAGATGCCGCCTGCGTGGATGTCCCCGATCAACCGGACCATGGCGTCGATCTCGGTCGCGTGGAGCCCGGCCATCACTTCGTCGAGGAGAAGCAGCGTGGGTTCCGTGGCGAGCGCGCGGGCGAGCTCGAGCCGCTTCCGGTCGGCCAGCGTCATCCCGGCGGCAGGCTCGGCCACGCGCGCGCCGAGCCCCACGCGCTCGACCACCGCCCGTGCCGCCGCTCCGGCGTCCCGCATGCTGGGATGGCGCACGAGCGCCGCGATCCTGACATTGTCGATCACCGAGAGCTGCGGGAACGGCCGGACGATCTGGAAGGTGCGCACCAGCCCGAGCCGGCAGATCTCGTGAGGCGTGAGGCCGAGGAGGCTCCGGCCGGCGAACCGGATCTGGCCGGCGTCGGGAGCGAGGAAGCCCGAGAGCAGACTGAAGACCGTCGTCTTTCCGGCTCCATTCGGCCCGATCAGGCCGATCATCTCGCCCGTGTCGACCGTGAGGTCGAACCCGCCCACGGCCCGCAGCCCTCCGAAGTGCTTGCTGAGACCCGAGACCTCGAGCAGGCTCATCCCGGCCGCTTCCGCATGAGCCGCGCGAGCGCCGGATAGGCGCCCTGCGGCAGGAACAGCACCACCGCGATCAGCAGGACGCCGTAGACGATCAAGTGCACGCCGCTCCAGCCGCCCTGGGCGAAGTACGTGCGCGAGAGCTCCGCCAGGGGGCTCAGGATGAAGGAGCCCAGGATGGGCCCGAGGACGGTCCCGGACCCCCCGACGATGGGCCGGATGATGATCTCGACCGACAGCGGGATGCCGAAGACGGCGTTCGGCTGCAGCGAGAACAGATAGAAGGCGTAGAACGTGCCGCCGACGCCCGTGAGGAAAGAGGAGAGCACCATCGCCATCATCTTGCAGCGGAAGGTGTCCACGCCGAGCGCCTCGCAGGCGGCCTCGTCCTGCCGGATGGCCGTGAGGTATGCGCCGAAGCGGTGGACCTCCATCAACCGCACCAGCGCCGTGGCCGCGACCATGAGCGCGAGCGCGACATAGTAGTAGACGCGGTTGTCCTGGAACTGGAATTGCCGCGGATTGCCCGTGAAGGTGATGTAGAGTCCGAGGGCCCCACCGACCGCATCCACGTTGAGCGCCAGGACCCGGCAGATCTCGGCGAAGGCGACTGTCAGCAGCACGAAGTAGAAGCCACGCAGTCCGAAGCGAAAGCCCAGGTAGCCGATCACGGCGCCGAGCCCGCCGGCGAGTGCCCCACCTATCCACATCCCGACCCACGGCGTCAGCCCCGCGTGCATCGACAGGAGCGCCGCCGCATAGCCCCCCACCCCGACGAAGGCCGCATGCCCGGCGGAGAGCTGACCGGCGTAGCCACCCACGATGTTCCAGGCCTGCCCGAGGTAAGCGTAGAAGAAGATGAAGATCAGCACGGTGACGACGTAGGAGCCCACCATCCACGGCAACACGACGAGGAGTCCCACGACCGGGATCGCGGCGAGCGTCATGCGGGGATCAGGCGGCGGGCTTGCCGAAGAGCCCGGCGGGCCGGAGCAGCAGGATGGCGATGAGCAGGCCGAAGCTCACCAGCTCCTTCATGGACGGCGAGAGGAAGACGGCGCCCATCGACTCGGCGAGCGAGACGAGGATGCCGCCCAGGAAGGCGCCGGGCAGGCTGCCCATGCCGCCGATGATCACGATGTTGAACGAGGTCACGGACAGCGCCAGGCCGCTCGTCGGCTGGAACGGCACGATGGGCGACACGAGCGCGCCCGCGGCGCCCACGCAGGCCGCGCCGATCCCGAACGCCGCGGCGTAGACCCGGCGGACATCGGCGCCGATCACCCGGGCGCCATAGGGATTGTCGGCGGCTGCGCGCATGGTGCGGCCGAGGTCGGTGCGCGCCAGGAAGAGCCAGAGCGCGCCGCTGAGCGCCAGGGCCACGCCGAAGGTGAGAAGACGCGCCAGATCCACGAAGATCGGACCCATCCAGACCGTGGCCTGGCTGAGCGGCGATCGCACGCGGGTGGGGTCTGGACCGAAGACGACGAGCGCGGCGTTCTCGAGGACGAGGGCGACCCCCAGCATCAGGAGGATCTGCATCTCGTGGGGCGCGTCCACGATGCGCTCGACGAGGCCCCGCTGGACGACCAGGCCGAGGGCGAAGAGCGCCGCGGCACAGACCAGAAACCCCAGGTACGGGTCCACGCCGCCGCGCGCGGCGAAGAGCCAGGCCAGGTACATGCCCCAGACCATCATGTCGCCATGAGCGAAGTTCACGACGCGCATCACGCCGAAGATCAGCGTGAGGCCGACGGCCATGAGGCTGTAGACGCCGCCGAAGAGAAAGCCGCTGAGCAGGCCCTGGCCGACGAGGGTCGGATCCACGCTACCGCCTTCCCGGCCAGCGCCCGCCGGCGGTCAACGCTTGGGACGGGGGAAGACGACCTTCTCGGCGGCGACGTCCTTGGGCCACACCACCACGGGCTTCTGGCCGAGGATCTGGATCATGGCCGGGATGGCATTGGGGTTGTCGCCGATCTCGTTGAACATGATCGGACCGCCGTAGACCATGAGACCGCCCGCGAAGCGCGTCTTCTTGAGCGCGTCCACCACCGCCTCGGAATCGGTCGACTTCGCGCGCTCGAGCACGTCGGCCAGGACGAACATCCCGTCGTACGAGTAGCCCGAGTTGGTGTCGAACGTCTTGCGCCGTCCCGTCTCTTTCTCCGAGCGGGCCGCGAACTCCTCGGCGACCTGCCGCGTGCGAGGGTTCTTGAAGTTCGGCCACGGGACGCTCGTGAGCACGTACTCGAGGTTCTCCTTGAGCGCGGCGAGCTGCCCGGCTTCGTAGAGGCCCGGGCTGCCGGGGCCGACGATGCCCATGATCTCGACGCGCTGCTTGGCGATCTCGGGCAGGAGGAGCTGGGCGCTGGCCGGCCGCGTGATGGGCGCGATGACGTCGGGCCTGGCCGCCTTGGCGCGGGAGACCTCGGTCGAGAGGTCGGCCGGCGGCTCGGGCCACGAGATCACGTCGACGATCTCCCAGGAGGGGTTGGCGGCCTTGTGCGCCGCCTGGAAGCCGGCCGCCTGCGGCCGGCCGAAGGGATCGTTGGCGTGCATGAGCACCACCCGCTTCGGCGAGACGCCCGTCTCCTTGAAGATCTCGGTGAAGTACTGCACCGCGCGCTGGCCGAAGAGCCGGCCCGTAGGGAAGTTGCGGTAGACGTACTGGACCTTCTGCTGCCCCTCGCGCACCGACTTGGCCACGTCAGCCGTGATCGGGTCGGCCGCCGAGATGTCCACCAGGAACGGCACGCGGCGCTGCTGAGCCACGGGCACGATGGCCTGCGTGTCCCCGGAGCTGAACGTGCCCATGAGCACCTGCGCGCCGGCGTTGACGACACGCTCGCCCTCGGCGCGCGCCACGTCGGGCTTGCTCTGCGTGTCGCCCAGGATCAACTCGAGCCTGGCGCCCCCCAGCGACTTGATCCCGCCGGCCGCGTTGATGGCATCGGCCGCCATCTGGGCGCCCAGGCGGCACGCCTGGCCGGGCTCGGCCAGGGGACCGGTGACGCAGTGGACGACGCCGATCTTGACGGTCGGCGCCTGCGCGCGCAGGACCGCGGGGAAGCCGGCGAGCGCCGCCGTGCCGGCGACCGCGCCCGCCGTTCTGAGAAATGCCCTGCGATCCGTGCCCTTGTCAGCCTGCCGTGGAATCATGCCGACCTCCTTGTCAGAGCTTGCCGAGAAGCTGCTGGGCGATGACCATGCGCTGGATCTGGTTGGTGCCCTCGTAGATCTGCGTGATCTTGGCGTCCCGCATGTAGCGCTCGACCGGGAACTCGCGCGTGTAGCCGTAGCCGCCCAAGACCTGCACGGCATCGGTCGTCACCTTCATGGCGGTGTCCGACGCCAGGCACTTGGCGATCGAGGCCTCCATCGCGGTGTTCGTCTCGCCGCGATCGATGAGCGCCGCCGCGTGGTGGACCGTGAGGCGCGAGGCGTGGATGGCGATAGCCATGTCCGCCAGCATGAACTGGATGCCCTGGAACGCGCCGATGGGCTGATCGAAGGCGCGGCGCTCCCGGGCATACGCCGTGGCCGCGTCGAGAGCGGCCTGGGCGATGCCGACCGCCTGCGCGCCGATCGTCGGGCGCGACTGCTGGAGGGTCCGCATCGCGATCGGGAAACCCCCGCCTTCTTCGCCCAGGCGGTTGTCCACCGGAACCTCGCAGTCGGCGAAGTGCAGGGCCACTGTCGGGCTGCCATGAATGCCGAGCTTCTTCTCCATCTTGCCGACGCTCAGACCCTTCATGCCCCGCTCGACCAGGAGCGCGGTGACGCCCTTCCCGCGCTTGGCCTTGTCGGTGGTGACGAACACGGTGATCACCCCGGCATGGGAGCCGTTGGTCACCCACATCTTCGAGCCGTTGACGACGTACCTGTCGCCCCGGCGCACGGCGGAGCATGACATGGCCGCGGCGTCCGAGCCCGCGCCGGGCTCCGAGAGCGAGAAAGCCGCGGTGATCTCGCCCGCGGCGATGCGCGGCAGGTAGCGGCGCTTCTGCGCCTCGGTTCCAGCGAAGAGGATGGGGTAGCTGCCGAGGCTCTGAACGAGGAAGATGGTGGAGGTCGACGCGCAGCCCCAGGCGACTTCCTCCGCCGCGAGACAGAATGCCAGCGAGCCCGCCGCGCTGCCTCCGAACTGCTCGGGGATGTGGAGTCCCAGCAGGCCCTGCTTGGCGAGCAGCGAGAGCTGCTCCTGCGGATACTCGCCCGTCTCATCCACGTGGGCGGCGAGCGGCGCAATCCGCTCTCGCGCGATCTCGCGCGCCAGGTCCCGGATGGCCCGCTGCTCGTCGGTCAGATAGAAGAGATTCTGCATAGGCGGCATTGCCCGGCCCAAACCTCGCGCTTACTATTCATCCTCACCATGCTGTCGCATGTTGACCGTGGGCCGATCGGATCGGAGCATCCGCCGAGGCCGCAGCCACCGGGGGGCCTCACTTGGCGCTGTAATCATAGAAGCCCCTGCCCGTCTTCCTGCCGAGCCTCCCGGCCATGACCATGCGTTTCAGGAGTGGGGGTGGGGCGTAGCGGGCTTCGCGGAACTCCTCGAACATCACCTCGGCCACGAACATCGTCGTGTCGAGCCCGACCAGGTCCAGCAGCGTGAATGGTCCCATCGGATAGCCGCAGCCGAGCTTCATGGCCTGATCGATGTCTTCCAGCGTGGCCAGACCGCCCTCGTAGACGCGGATGGCGTCAAGGAGGTAGGGCACCAGCAGGCGGTTCACGATGAAGGCCGTCGAGTCCTTGGTCTTGACCGGAACCTTGCCGACTGCCTGCACCCACTCGTAGGCCGCCTCGACCGTGGCGTCGTCGGTGAGGATGGACTGCACGACCTCGACCAGCTTCATCAGCGGCACGGGGTTGAAGAAGTGCAGCCCCAGCACCTGCCCGGGCCGCTTGGTCGCCGCCGCCATCGCGGTCACATTGCACGACGAGGTGTTCGAGGCCAGCAGCGCGTGCGGGCGGCAGATGGCGTCGAGCTTGACGAAGGTCTCGTTCTTGAGCGCCTGGTTCTCGGTGATTGCCTCGATGACGAGGTCGCAGTCCTTGAGGTCCTCGAGCTGGGTCGACCCCTTGAGGCGCCCCAGCGTCTGCTCCTTGACCCGCTCCTCCATCTTGGCCTTCGCGACGAGCGCCTCGAGACTCTTGCGCAGGCCGGCGAGCCCCTTGTCCAGGAACGCCTGGTTCGCCTCGATCACCACCGTCGGGAATCCGGCCTGCGCCGACACCTGCGCGATGCCGGAGCCCATGAGCCCACAGCCGATGACACCAACCTGCTTGATGGCCATGCCCGAGCAGCCTCCTTGGGTGTTCCGCGGACGTCGACGCGTGCCTGCGGCGGAGCTACTTGCGGCCGCGGCCCGGCAGCGGCCGCAGATCCATCATCTCGTGCGCAATGTCGCCAGGCGGGCACGGGTTCTTGATGGTGACGCTGACGGAGGCGGTGTCGGTGCCGTAACGAACCGAGCCATCGGGCATCACCTGTCCGTCCGTGGGTCGCACGACCTTGGACAGCTCGGAGTCCCGCCGCAGGCCTTCCTGCATGAGGGTCTCGGGCTTGTCCGCGGGCCGTGACAGCATCTGGAGGATCATTGGCGCGTTGAGCCCCTGGCGGATCTCCCCCGCCGCCGCCGGCGCTGCCGCGCCGAGCAGCACGGCCACGAGCCCGATCATCCCCCTTCGAACCGGCTTAGTCATGAAGCGCCTCCACCACCAATGGCGTTGCCCTGTCCGCCCCCGATGCACAGGGAAGCGAGGCCATAACGACCCTGCCGTCTTCCAAGCTCCTGCAGCAGCGTGAGGATCCGCCGGCCCACGGGGTGCCGACCCGGATGCCCCGAGGCCGGCCCGGCGCGAGGCCTACCGGGAGGCCGGCACTGGCCCCATGCCCATGATATCCGGATCGACCCCCGCCACGCCCCATGAAACGATGCGCCCCAGCGGCGCCACGCCCAGGGCCCGAGCGCGCTGAGCGTTGATGCCGCTGAATTGCCGGCGGTGACGACGCCGTTTTCCTCAGTCGTACTGGATCAGGGACTCGACGCGGTAACCCTTCAACCGCTCGCGACCCTTGAGAAATGTCAGCTCGATGAGGAACTCGCAGGCCACGACCGCGCCGCCAAGCCGCTCGATGAGACGCAAGGTCGCCGCCATGGTGCCCCCGGTGGCCAGGAGATCGTCTACGGCCAGGACCTTCTGCCCCTTGCGGATGGCGTCCTCGTGGATGGCGAGCACGTCCCGGCCGTACTCGAGCGCGTACTCCTCTTCGATCACCCTAGAGGGCAGCTTGCCCTTCTTGCGCACGGGCACGAAGCCCGCCCCCAGTTGCTGCGCCAGCACCCCGCCGAAGATGAAGCCTCGTGACTCGATGCCTACCACCACGTCCACCTTGGACTGGCGATGCTTGGCGGCCAGGTGCTCGATCACCGAGGCCCAGGCCGGCCCGTCCTTGAGCAGGGTGGTGATGTCTTTGAAAAGGATGCCTTCACTGGGGAAGTCCTTGATATCTCTGATCTTTACTTTGAGGTCGGTAACATCCATCACGAAGGGCGATGTTACTCGCTGGGAGGTTATGACGCAATACGAAAAACCCGGAGCACTCAGACTCCCAGACGGTCGAGGAGCTCGCGCAGGTCCGTGACGACGAGGTCCGCGTGTGTCGCGCCCGGCGCTCCTCCCGCGGCGAAGTGGACGCCGCGCATGCCGACGCCCTGGGCGCCCCGCACGTCGGCCACGGGGTTGTCACCGACATGCGCCGCCGCTCGCGCCTGTGCCCCCAGAGCCGCCAGCGTGCGGTGGAAGATCTCCGCATCGGGCTTGCGATAGCCGACCTCGTCCGAGTAGGAGGCCACCCTGAAGTGGCGCAGGAGGTCGTGGCGCTCCAGCACCTTGCGGAGGATGACTCCCGGCGTGCGGCCCGTGTTCGACACGATGCCGAGGGCGATTCCGCGGGCGGCGAGGCCGGCGACGGCCTCCGCCGCGCCCAGGTGCAACGCGGGCGGCAGGCGCAGGACGGGATCGATATAGCCCGCCACGGCGTCTGCGAAGAGGGCCGGAGCAAGACCCGCGGTGACTCCCGGCGCCGCCGTGTCCAGCACGAGCCGGACCTGCTCTTCGATGAGGGGATCGCGATGGCGAGACCAGAAGCGCTCGTCGAGCAGCCGCTCCGAGCGATTGTAGGCCTCCTCGACCTCGGACTCGCTCAGGGTCCGACCCGCGCGTCCGAGCACGTCCTGGAGCGCCCCGATGCGGAGCACCCGCTGCCCCCGGAGGTTCTCGGCCGAGTCCTGCACGAGGGTCTCCCAGAAATCAAACGTGACCGCCTTCACAGGCTCCATCGAGCGCTCAGTCGAAGCTGGGCTTGCGCTTGTCGAGGAAAGCCCGCGCCGCCTCGCGCGGCTCATCGGTAGCATAGGTTTGCGCGAAAGCGTTGATGCCGTAGCGGATCGCGGTGGCGAGGTCCGTCTGGCGCCAGCGGACGATCAGCTCCTTCTGGAGACGGATCGCGCTCGGCGCGCACGCCAGAATCCGATCCACGATCTCGAGCGTCACCGCCTCGAGCTTGTCGGGCGGGGCGACGCGGTTCACGAGTCCCCACTCGAGCGCCTGCGCGGCGCTCACGGCCTCCCCCGTCAGGAGGATCTCGGCCGCGCGTCCGGGGCCGACGAGCGCCGGCAGGAGGGCCGCCTCGATGACCGAGGGCAAACCTACCTTCACCTCGGGCAGCCCTAGCAGCGCTTCGCTTGCAGCCGTGCGCATGTCGCAGGCCATGGCGAGCTCGAACCCGGCGCCGAGACACGGGCCATTGACCATGGCGATCGTCGGGAACGGAGCCTCGTGGACGGCATGGATGGCCTCGTGCAGCGAAGCGATCAGCGTCTTGGCCGAGGCGGGTGTGAGGTCCCGGAGGACCTGCACCTGCATGCCCGCGGTGAAGGCGCGTCCGGCGCCGGTGAGCACGGCCACGCGCACGCCCGGGTCACCCGCGAGCGCCTCGAACGTCCTACGGACCTTGGCGATGAGCTCGGGCACGAAGAGGTTCAGCGGCGGCCGGTCCAGCGTGACGAGCGCCCAGTCGTGACGCTTCTCGATGCGGACCAGCTCGGCCATGTGACCTACTCGGCCCTCGCCCCACGGCTCAGCTCGAGAAGCCACGCCTGCGGGATCAACTCAGCTCTCGTCTCGCGCCGGCCGCTGGCCGCCGCTCAACTCCAACGACGGGCGGCGTCTCGGCTCGACCATCAATAGCGCCGCATCGACGGATCGACGGCGCGCGCCCAGGCGTCGAGACCGCCCGCCAGGTTCTTCACGTTCGCGAAGCCGAGGGTCCGCAGGTACTCGGCCACCGCCGCGCTGCGGACGCCCTGGTGGCAGTACACCACGATCTCGTCGCTCGGGTTGAGCTCGTCGCCCCTGAGCTCGATCTCCTCGATCGGGATGTGCACGGCGTTGTCGAGCCGGCAGAGCCTCGTCTCCCAGTCCTGCCTGACGTCGAGCAGAACGACCGGCTCCTTGGCGTCGAGCTTCTGCTTCAGCTGCGCTGGGGTCAGCTCGGTGCTCACGTAGAGAGCTCCTCCGGCCATGAAGATATCATGTCGCGGACCGGTTATCGGGAAGGAGGATGGACGTCTCAGGGGAGACTTCGATCCTCACCTCGTCGCCGAGGCGAAAGCTCCGCCCGACCAGGGCCGAGGTGATCATCTCGACCTTGACCGTGCCGCCGGGGATGGTCACGTCGTAGAGCTGGCGCGAGCCCTCGAAGACGTGGCCCGCGACTGTGCCGGGAATGCCCCCGGGCGCCAGCGCCGCCTCCTCGACGCGAAGAGCCTCGGGCCGGAGACAGAGCAGGGCGCGGTTGCCGACGAACCACGAGTGGGCGCCCGAGGAGACCGGCAGCCGCGCCCCGCCGGCCGTCTCAACCACCACGCCCATCTCACGCAGCTCGGTCACCCGCACGGGCACGAGGTTGGCCGCCCCGACGAACTCGGCGACGAAGGCGTTGCGCGGCTTCCAGTAGATCTCTTCGGGCTTGGCCTCCTGGATCAGCGAGCCGCCCGAGAGCACCGCGATGCGCGTGGACAGGGACAGCGCCTCGGCCTGGTCGTGCGTGACGTAGAGCGTGGTGATGCCGATGTCGCGGTGGAGCCGGGCGAGCTCGAGCCGCATCTGGGCTCGAGGCTGCGCGTCCAGGTTCGACAGGGGCTCGTCCAGCAGCAGGAGTCGGGGTTGGACCACGAGCGCGCGGGCCAGCGCCACCCGCTGCTGGTGTCCGCCCGAGAGCTGCGACGGCCGCCGCGCCTCGAAGTCCTCGAGGCCGACCTGCTGGAGCGCGGCCTTGACCCGGCGGGCGAGCTCCGCGCCAGCGACACCGCGCTCCCGGAGCCCGAAGGCCACGTTCTCGAAGACGCTCATGTGGGGCCAGAGCGCGTAGTGCTGGAAGACCATGCCCAGATTCCGCTTCCACGGCGGCACGGCATCGATGGGCTCGTCGTCCACGATGATCCGGCCCTCGTCCGGCGTGACGAAGCCCGCGAGCATCCGGAGCAACGTGGTCTTGCCCGAGCCCGAGGGGCCCAGCAGCGTGTAGAACTCGCCGGGACGTATGGAGAGCGAGATGCCGCGCACGGCCCACGATGCGCCATAGCGCTTGCCCACGCCTTCCATCTTCACCTCCGATAGCCTGATCACCGCGTCAGCCTGGATCACGCGACACCCTCCTTGCGGGCTCTCGATCCGGCGCCCAGCCCCGCCACGAGCGGCACGACCAGGAGCCCGAGACCTGCCAGGGTGAGATACACCACCGCCGGGGACACCCACGCCAGCAGCGTCGTTGCGAGAACCGGGCCCACGAACGCGGCGGCGATCCGCGACGAGTTCACCACACCGATGGCCGTCCCCGAGGCGCGCTGGGCTATCGCGGCGACGGAGAGCGGGAAGACCGGAGCGATGCAGAGCACCTGGACGAAGCGCAGGATCCCGAAGCTCCAGACACCCGGGGCCAGCGCCAGCGCCGCCAGCCCCAGCGACGAGGCGACGAGGAACCACACGATGGTCGTCCGGTCGCCGATGAGCTCGCCGATCCGCGGCGCGGCGATGGCACCGAGCGCGGCGGCCAGGCCCGTGGCGAAGATCAGGAGGCCGCCGACCTCGAGCGTCATCGTCTCCGGCACGCCGAGCGGCGGCAGGATCTTCGGCAGGATCGCGGTGAGAAAGAACACCTGGGTCGACCCGCCGAGCACCAGCAGGCACACCGTGGCGACCTCGCGCAACGAGGCCGTGTGAGTCCGGTCGTGCCCGGAGACAGGCGCCCGCTGGGACGGCACGCCCCAGGCGACCAGGGCCGAGCAGGCCCACAGCATGAAGCCGGCCACCACGAAGGAGACCCGGAAGCCGACGCGAGCGGCCACGAGCGCCCCGGCTGCCGGCCCCAGCACCTGCCCCATCGTCATGCCCGACTGGATGGCCGAGATGCCTCGCCGGACATCGCCGCCGCTGCGCCCCACCATGATGAAGGCGAAGGTGGACACCGCCCCCATGAAGCCCAGCAGCATCCGCGAGAAGAAGAGCTCGGGCAGCGTCCGAGCGGCCGCCATCAGGAAGAAGCCGCCGCCCTGCAGCATCTGGGTGGCGATGTACGAGCCCTTGGGGTTGCGCTCGCCAAAGATGTGGGCCGAGAACGGCGCGATCAGCACGGTGACGAGCGAGCTGATGCCGAGGATCCAGCCCGTCCAGCGAAGCGTCGCCGCGGCGTCCACCGTCGAGATCCGCTCGATGTAGAAGGGCAAGCTGACATAGACGAAGGACCAGGCGAGGGTGCCGATGAACATGGACAGTGGCAGCGCCCAGCGCCCCCGCACCTCCGTGGCCGGCATCTCCTCAGCCCCTCGTCAACCCGCCGCCGCGGCGCGCGAGCCGCGCAGCCACCCACGTGCCCGCCGCCACGATCACGATGGCGACGACGCCCAGCGCGGCGCCGGGGCCGCGGTCCACGGCCGACTGCATGTAGAGGTAGATCCCGTAGGAGAGCGGGCCCAGCCCGACGCGCGGCACGAGCAGGATGGTCGAGGAGAGATCCACCGCCGAGCTGACGAAGGCCAGGAGACCACCCGCGAGCAGGCCACGCGTCATGAGCGGCGCCGTCACCTTGCGGAAGGTGCGCAGCCGGTTCGCGCCCAGGTTCTGGGCGGATTCCTCGAGCGCCACCGGCAGCTGCTGGAGCGCCGCGTAGCCCCCGCGTACCGTGTAAGGGAGCCGGCGCACGGCATAGGCCAGGATCAGGATGAGCCAGGTCGAGGTCAACGGCTCTCCGAGGCCGGGCACCGCCCAGCCATGGAACAGGCGCAGGTAGCCGATGGCCAGGACGACGCCGGGCACGGCCAGCGGAATCGTCGCGATGACGTCCAGCCAGGCCCGGCCACGCGTCTGCCCGCGGAGCAGGATCCATGCGATGACCGCGCCGAGCGCCACGTCGATGGCCGTGGCCAGGAACGCGTAGCGGAGCGAGTTCCAGATGAAGTGAGGCGCCCGGAAGAGGATCTCGCCGTAATTGGCGGCGGTGTACGCCGTGGGCAGCGGGGTGAGGCTCCAGACTTTCGACACGGAGAGGAGCACGATGCCCAGGTGCGGCAGCAGCGCCGGGCCCAGGAACAGCAGCGCGAGCGCCCAGGCTCCGGCGGCGCCGCCGGCGCCCAGGACGACGGAGGGCGCCTCGCCGCCCCGGCCTATGGCGGTGAACTCCCCCTGCCCCAGCACGCGCTTGGAGATCCAGAGCGCGCAGAGCGACAGCGCGACCAGGACCACGCAGATCACGTAGCCGTCCACGTCGGTGAGACCCACCGTGGTGACGCGCACGTAGGCCTGCGGCGCCAGGAGCTTGGTGTAGTTGAGCATGAGCGGCGTGCCGAGATCGTCGATCACGCGGATGAAGGTCAGGAGGGCGCCGGCGGCATAGCCCGGGAGCGAGAGCGGCAGGAGAACCCGGCGGACCAGGCGCGCGCCCGAGGCGCCGAGGTTCTGTGCCGCCTCCTCGAGCGAGCGGTCGATGCCGGACAGCGCCGCCGCGGTGCTGAGCATGATGAAGGGAAAATAGTGAAGGGTCTGCACGAGCACGACGCCGTGCAACCCGTCCATGAAGGACACCGTGACGCCGAAGCGCTCGAGGAGAAAGAGGTTGACCATGCCGCTCCGCCCCAGGATCTGCTGGAAGGCCACGGCCCCGACAAAGGGCGGGACCACGAGCGGCAGGAGACCGAGCGTCATCAGGAGCGATCGGCCGGGAAACGTGTAGCGCGCGGCGAGCAGCGCCAGCGGGACGGCGATGAGACTGCCGAGCCCCACCGCGAGGACGCCGGAGAGGAGCGTGTTCACGAGCGCTTCCCTGAAGAGCGGGCGCGCGACGAAGCTCCAGAGCGGCGCAAGCGCCGGCCGGCCGTCCACGACGACCGCCGCGGCCAGGATCTCGAGCAGCGGGAAGACTATCCCCGCCCCGAGCAGGAGCAGCAGCGCCCCGACGAGCACGCTCTCGGACCCCGGCCGGCGGATCACGCCCATGCCGGCGCCAGCAGGGCCACCAGCGGATGGCCCTGACCGTAGAATGCCCGGACGCACCGGCAGACGCGGACCCGCACCATCGACGACGATCCGATTCGCGCGTGCACCTACGCTTACTACCAGCGGCGGCGCGGGTCGGCTGAGGAAGGGCCGGCCGCTACGCCACCAGACACGATCGCGAGGATCGTGGCGAGCAGCCGGCGGCCTAACGCCAAGAGGCCAGCGCCTCCTGGCGTGTCGGATGAACGCTCATGGCCTTGATCAGGCGGGTCATCTCGAAGATGGCGCGAACGTCCTCCTGGAGTGCGCAGAGACGGACGTCGCCCCCCGCGGCGCGAGCCTGCTTCATGGCCGCCACGAGGACGCCCATGCCCGAGCTGTCGATGTAGCCCACGCCGCCCAGATCCATGACGAGCCGGGACTGCCCCTGGCCGATCAGCCCTGCCAGCGTGCGCTTGACCTGGTCCGCAGCCCCCATGTCCAGGTCGCCCTTGGGCGAGACCACCGTCACCTCGGTGGACTGGGTCACATCAATATCCATGCGTTCCTCCGCTCACGAACGCAAGGCTCCGCCTTGAGTGCCGGCAGCGGGGCCGCAGCCGGGGCGGTACTTGACGATGGTCCAGCGTGTGCCGCGTTCCCGGGCGATGTCCACAGAGAGATTATCGGCAATGGTCTTCACCAGGAAGAGGCCGTAGCCGCTTTCCGGGATGGCTTCGAAGTGAGGCGGCTCATACTGTTCCGACTCGAAAGGCTTGCCGAAGTCCTCCACCTCGATCGTCAAAGCCTCGTCCGAGGAGCGCACAGAGACGTGGATGGGCTGCCCGCCCAGGCCCTCGTAGGCGTGCTGTATGGAATTGTTGCACAGCTCGCCGACCGCGAGGAGCAGGTTCGACTGGTCCTGCCGCGGCACCCCGTGGCCGGTGAGCTCGTTGCGCAGCCACTTGCGCAGGCGCACCAGCTCCCCGGACTCGCTGGTCATGGAGAAGGTGCTGTCGGCGCCCGGTCGCGTCATTCGACGGTGACGCTCTTGGCGAGGTTGCGTGGCTGGTCCACGTCGGAGCCCTTGAGCAAGGCGGTGTGATAGGCCAGCAGCTGGAGCGGCACCACGAGGAGGATGGGCTCGAGCCAGGGCGAGGTGCGCGGCACCACGAGGACGCGGTCCGCGGCGTCCGCCGGCGTGGCCCGGTCGGTCGTCACGAGCGTCACTCGGGCCTCGCGCGCGCGGACCTCGGAGAGATTGGAGAGCAGCTTAGCCTGTTCGGCCCCGCTGCCGGCCACCGCCACGACGGGAAAGCGCGGGTCGATCAGCGCGATGGGCCCGTGCTTCATCTCGCCGGCCGGATAGCCCTCCGCGTGAATATAGGAGAGCTCCTTGAGCTTGAGCGCGCCCTCGAGCGCCACGGGATAGTTGATGCCGCGGCCCAGGTAGAGCACGCTCCGCGCGTCGGCCAGGGTGCGGGCCTCCTCGAGCACCGCCGGCTCGACGGTGAAAGCGTGCTCGACGAGACCGGGCAGGCGGACCAGGTGATCGAGGAAGTCCTCGGCTTCGACGGGGCTGAGCGAGCCGCGTTCCACGCCCCAGTGGGCGGCGAGGAGGGCCAGGGCGAGGATTTGCCCGGTGAAAGCCTTGGTCGAGGCCACGCCGATCTCCGGACCGACCAGGGTCAGCACCGCGTCGTCGCACTCCCGCACCATGGAGGAGGTCGGCACATTGCAGACCGTGAGCGTGCGCACCCCCTGCCCGCGGATGCCGCGCAGCGCTGTCAGGGTGTCGGCGGTTTCCCCGGACTGCGAGATGGGCAGGAACAGCGAGTTCTTCGGCAGCAACGCCGCCCGGCCGCGGAATTCCGAGCTGTAGTCCACGCGGACGGGGATGCCCGCGAGCCCCTCGATCAGGTAGCGCCCGATGAGCCCGGCGTGCCACGAGGTGCCGCAGGCCACGATCTGGACGTGCTCGAGGTCACGGATCTGGTCGCCCGTGAGTCCCACGCCGTCGAGCACCACGTCGCGGCCGGTGTCGGCGATGCGGCCCGAGATCGTCTGGGCCAGGACCCGCGGCTGCTCGTGGATCTCCTTGGCCATGAAGTGGCGGTGGCCTTCCTTGTGCACCGCCAGGCTCTCGCGGTCCACCTTGTGGCGGACCCGCTCGACGGGCCGGCCCTCGAAGTCGGTCAGCCGCACGCCGGAAGCGTCGATCACGCAGACATCGCCGTCCTCGAGATAGCTCACCTCGTCCGCATAGGACTGGATGGCGAGGACGTCGGAGGCGAGGACGAACTCGCCCGCGCCGTAGCCGACGACCAACGGGCTCGACCGGCGGGCGCCCAGTATCAGGCCCGGGTGCGCGGCCGAGACGAGCCCGAGGGCGTAGCTGCCTTCGAGGCGCTTGAGCGCCGCGCGGAACGCCTCCTCGAGGCCCAGGCCCCCCGCGAGGCCGGCCGCCACGAGGTGTGGCACGACCTCGGTGTCGGTCGCCGAGGTGAAGTGGTGGCCCGCCGTCTCCAGCTCGTGGCGCAGCTCGAGGTAATTCTCGATGATCCCGTTATGAACGACGGCGATCCGGCCGGCAGCGTCGGTGTGGGGATGAGTGTTGGCCTCGGTCGGGGCTCCGTGGGTCGCCCAGCGCGTGTGGCCGATGCCGACATGGGCCTCGAACGGCTCCCGGAGGACCTCGCGCTCCAGGTTGACGATCTTGCCGACTTGCCGGCGGAGCTTGAGGCCGCCTCCGAGCGGCACCGCGAGCCCCGCGGAGTCGTAGCCCCGGTACTCCAGGCGCTTGAGACCGTCCACGACGACGACCTCGGCGAAATTGCACCCTACGTAGCCGACGATCCCGCACATGACTCCGCCAGAATAGCATCATCGGTGTGCTTCCGCAGAAGCCCTTCCCCGACACTCGTCGGCCGAGTCGTTCTCGGTTTGGGAGCCGGCCGCCGGTGACTCGCCCAGCAACTCCTGGTTGCCTCTGCTAGACTGCCACTACCGCGCCGTCGGTACGGCGCCGAGATCGGCAACACCCGCTCCTCTGCCACAGGAGGCGTGTCATGCTCACGCGACGGCCTCTCCCCTGCGCTCCGGTCGTCCTCTTGCTCGTCGCGCTGCTGGCAGGATGCGGCAGCGGCACGCGGTACGCGTCGTTCTCCCAGTTGGCATGGGACAAGGCCGGGGGAACGGAAGCGGAGCTCAGGCAGGATCGGCAGGCGTGTAGCGAAGCCTCCCGCGTCGGGTCGGCGGCTGGAAGCGATGATCCCCGGACGCTCTCGTACCGCCAGCCTACGCCGGAGCAGGGCGAAGCGAATCGCCTCTACGCAGACTGCATGAAGGCTCGTGGATGGTGGGCCATCAACCCCAGATAGCCGCGGCCGCCTTGCTTTGCTGGCTGCTCGCCGTCGCCGGGCCCGCCTGTGCCGAGGAGACGTCGTGGCTGCTCTATCGCAACGACCAGGATGGCTTCGAACTGCGCTACCCTCCGGGCTTCGTCGCGGGCACCTACAAGAGCAGCCTGCCGCCGGATCTCGCGAGCACCCCGCGAGAGGGCGGCAGCCAGGTGCCGTTCGAGAATGCGGTTGTCCTGGTGGAGCGCGCGCGGGTGGGGACCCGTGATCTCTGGGCTCTTCCGGTGGGGGAGGTGACGGCGATCACGATCGAGCTCCAGTCAGGCCGGGCGGCGGCCACCCGGCGGGACCTGGGGCGTCAGATCTACGGGGCGGCGATCGGCGAGGTCACGATCGGCGCGCATCGCGTGCAGAAGTTTCCCGGATTCCCTGGACCGTACGGCACTGGGGCGTTCTACTATCTCGTGCCTCTGCGCGACGACGCGGCACTCGAGTTCACGGCCCACCGGAGATTTCTGGAACCGCCCCACGGGGAGACCGGCTACGACCGGGTGATCGAGGAGATCATCGGAACGCTGAAGTTCTTCCCGGCGCGCCCCTGATGTGTGACGCGTCCCCGCCGACCTGGCACGATCGGCGCGCGCTCCACGACGTGATGAAGCAGAGCCTTTGCGGCTCGACCACCGGCGGCACGTCGAACGGCATTCTCGCTCGGGAGTATGGGGCACTACAGTGACGCCGATGGCCCTGGCGGCGAGCGTGACGCTCACCGCCAGGACCACGGATACTACTCCACCACTACGGCTACTGCGAGATGAACGTCTGGGTCGAGTTCTGGTTCGGCGCCGACCCCTTCTTCCCTCCCACCACGGCCTGGCCGTTGGT
>WNGF01002264.1_pt1 | contig 30033 bp, 31 predicted proteins | sample 5400641 | NCBI WGS metagenome assembly WNGF01 (sample SAMN13153371, study PRJNA577476) | soil metagenome | isolation source: 80 cm soil or saprolite under grassland replicate 2 | place: USA:California | collected 2016-06-15 | reverse complement strand
GATTCTATTTGTTTATTTTCAACGTTGGCTGTGTATGTGTAAGAAACTGTGTAAGTTGACCGAATTTCGGCGTTCAAGCGCTTCTCCACGACTGCAATCCGGCAATTCATTTTTCAATCGCCAATGGCGCCGAGATGTCACTGACAAACGGAATTGATGCCGCCCAGCCAACTTCCGCATTGGCACCGAAAGCGGAAGTCATCGATCCCAGCCGTTTCTTCCGAGAAGTGCAGAGGCAGACATTGACGGGTAAGGCACGACTTCGAATGCAAGTCGCCCTTCGACAAATCGGCGTGCTTAGGGCGATGCCCTCACCCTGAATAACTGCCATTTCTCTTCAAGGCCTTTCAAGGAATGCTCACCCGCATCCTCGAGTTCAATACCCGAACCGGCGACAAGGTCCTTTACCGTTCTGGAAATGACCACCTCACCCGCTGTTGCCGTATTCATGACGCGTGCGGCGAGGTGAACAGCAATCCCGAGCACGTCTGCTTCGCTTCGCTCTACTTCGCCCGTGTGCAGCCCGGCGCGGACCTGAATGCCAAGGGGGGCCATCGCCTCCGTAACCGCCCTTGCACACTGAATAGCCCGAGCAGGGCCGTCGAAAAGGGCAAGAAACCCATCCCCAAGCGACTTCACCTCACTGCCTCGAAATCGGACGATTTCCCGGCGTACAGTCGCGTCATGTGCCTGCAGCAACTCCCGCCACATCTTGTCCCCCAGTTCCTGGGCTCGTTCGGTAGAGCCGACGATGTCGGTAAACAGGATAGTCGCCAGCACGCGCCGTGATATCGCTGTGTGTGGTGTCTCGGCGCCCGGGTTCGCAATGAACTCCAAAATCATATCTGCAATTTGTGACGCATTGTCGCCGAGCCAGTAGATATGGTCGGCGCCATCCAATTCAACGAGTTTTGCATGTGGGATGTGTTCCGCCAGGAAACGCCCAGCCTGAATGCTGACCGTGGGATCCTCCATTCGGTGCAGAATGAGGCTGGGGACGCGAATCGACGACAGGATATTGTCAATGTTGATCTCGCTATTCATCCGCATTAAGCTCTTTACTGCCGATGGGCTCCCGCCGAGTCTTTCCCACCTGCCCCACCAGCGCTGAAATTCCGCATCATCCTTTTTAGACGGGGCGAACGCTACAAAGCTCTTGCCGCTCCCCCAGGAGGTCTCAACATAGTCAAGAAAAGAATCAAGTTTCTGTCTTGTCGGAAACCAATCCGAAAATCGTGCGAAAGCACCGTAAAGCACAAGGGCCGAACAGCGCTCAGGGTGGGCGGCGGCAAACAGCGCCGCAAGCGATCCGCCCTCTGAAACGCCCATGACCGCGGCTCGTCCGACTCCGGCGGCATCCATCACCGCTCGAGTGTCGTCCATTCGCTGGTCGAGATTAGGCAACTGGCCCAGGCGGTCAGAAAGACCGGTACCCCGCTTATCAAACAGAATAACCCGCGCTCGACTTCCCATATGGTTTAGCCAGCGCGCCGCATCCGGCCAGTCCCAATAGTGTTCGATATTCGAAATAAAGCCCGGAATCATCACGAGGGCCACGGAACCGCGGCCAAAGACCTGATAGGCGATATGTACGTCGCCGCTCTTCGCGTAACGAATTTCAGGTGTCACCGAACGACCTCTCTACCCCAACCCTATGGGGTCACCTGCGTGTGATCAATGCACTATAACGGTTCGGACTGGCCGGCGGGAGGCATTCCGGTGACATGCGCCTCAAACGGCTAGGCCTATTCGGGGCCTGCCATGCGAAACCCGCCATGTCTCTTCTGGGTCAAACGTGTCGCTTCCGCGATGTCGCCGATAGGTCAGCTCATCCCCCATTAGCGGAAGTCGCGCCCCTGTGGCCGAGATTGGTGCGGGTGGTCGGACTCGAACCGACACTCCTTTGGGGAACAGGTTTTTGAGACCTGCGCGTCTACCGATTCCGCCACACCCGCTTGCTTAAAACATCCCCCTCCTCAATTTGGAAGTAGGGATTCTTTCCGTAGGCACGCGGGACTTTTGAGTCCGTCCAGGAGTGGAGCGCAGGAGCGGCGGCCGGCCGAGATCTGCAGGCCCGCTCGGATCATACTTGCGGCTGCGGTCGGGAATGCCCATTGTTTCGACCTGTGCAGTCTCGGCGGGAGGGAACCCATGGCCCAGACGACGAACCGATTTTTCGACGAGATGGCGCGGCTCATGAACGATGCCGCAGGCGTGGCTTCGGGCGTGCGGCGCGAGTTCGATACCCTGTTCCGCAGCCAGGCCGAGCGCATCCTGCGCGATCTCGACGTGGTGAGGCGTGAGGAGTTCGAAGCCATCAAGGAGGCGGTGCGGCTCGCCCGCGAGGAGAACGAGGCGCTCAAAGCCCGCATTGCCGTGCTCGAGGCCAAACAGCAGCCCGGATCCGGCCCGGTTCCGCAAAATCCGCCGACCGTGATGTAGTTTGGGCGGTCGCCAGATGCGGCGCCCCGGAATGACGGCGCGAGGCAATAATTTGCCTGGATTTCTTGTATTTCCGGGCCGATGCCGCTATAAGCCGCGCGACCGCGGCAGGGTGCCGTTTCGGCCGGCCGCGGCGACGGCCGCGTTTGCGGCCGTTTGCATTGCGATTGACCAGGATCTGCGAGGATCGACACCATGACGAAAGTCAAGGCGCTCAAGGCGACCGCGCGGCCGGGAGCCGGAACCGGAGCCGCCCGGGCAGTGCGACGGCAAGGCCGCGTGCCTGGCGTGATCTACGGCGACGGCGCAGCCCCGGTCTCGATCTCGCTCGATCACAAGGAGCTGCGGCAGAACATCTTTGCCGGACACTTCCTCACCACGATCTACGAGCTCGAGGTCGACGGCGCCCGCCATCGGGTCATTCCCCGCGATTTTCAGCTCGATCCGGTGCGCGACGTTCCGATCCACGTCGATTTTCTCCGTCTGGGCGAAGGCGCCCGCATCCGCGTGCGCATCCCGGTCCACATCAAGAATGCCGACCAGGCGCCGGGCGTGAAGCGCGGCGGCACCGTCAACATCGTCGAGCACTCGGTCGAAGTGCATTGCCCGGCCGACGCCATTCCGGACGCGATCGACGTAGATCTGACCGGGCTCGAGATCAATCGATCGGTGCACTTGAGCGAATTGACGTTGCCCGAGAACGTACGAGCGGTGACCCGGCGCGACGTGACCCTCGTCACCATCGTGGCGCCTTCGGGTTATCTCGAGGAGCAGAAGGCGGCCGCGGAGGCCGCGGCGGCGGCAGCAGCCGCGGCGGCGGCCGCGGAGGCCGCCGGCGAGGTAGCGCCCGGTGTTCCGGGTGCGGCACCCGGGGCTCCCGGCGCGCCCGGGGCGGCGCCGGCGGCTCCCGGAGCAGCGCCCCCGGCAGGCGCTGCCGCGGCGCCGGAGAAACCGGAAAAGAAGTGAGGCCGCGGGCCGCGCGCGGCGTGACCCATGCTGCTGTTCGTCGGGCTGGGCAATCCTGGCGCGGGCTACTCCGGCCATCGCCATAACGTCGGCTTCATGGCGGTCCAGGCGATCGCCGCGCGCCACGGCATCGGCCGGTGGCGCCGGCGCTTCCAGGGCGTGGCCGCCGAGGGAACGATCGGCCCGCATCGCGTGCTGCTGCTGGAGCCCGGAACCTATATGAACGAGTCCGGGCGCGCGGTCGCGGAAGCCGTGCATTTCTACAAGATCCCGCCGCACGACACGCTGGTGTTCCACGACGAGATCGATCTTGCACCCGGCAAGGTGCGCGTGAAGATCGGCGGCGGCACCGCCGGCCACAACGGCCTGCGCTCGATCAGCGCCCATGTCGGCAACGAGTACCGCCGCGTGCGCATCGGCGTCGGGCATCCGGGCGACAAGGACCTGGTCCAGCATTACGTGCTCAGCCCGTTCAGCAAGAGCGAGCGCGCGTGGGTGGAGACATTGTGCGACATCATTGCCGAGAACGCCTCCCTGCTGGCGCAGGGCGAGGACGCGAGTTTCCAGAACAAGGTCCACCTCGCGATGGCGGCGAAGGGGTTCGTCGAGCCCAAAAGCCCCGACGCGCCGCCGGATGCGGCCGACGGATCCGCCTGACGTGCCATGGGATTTAGCTGCGGAATCGTCGGGCTGCCGAACGTCGGCAAGTCCACTCTCTTCAACGCGCTGACCGAGACCGCCGCAGCGCAGGCGGAGAATTATCCGTTCTGCACCATCGAGCCCAACCTGGGCGAGGTGGCGGTGCCCGACTCGCGGCTCGAGCCGATCGCCGCGCTCGCCAAATCCGCCGCCGTGGTGCCGACCCGGCTCGCCTTCGTCGACATCGCCGGCCTGGTGCGCGGCGCCTCGCGCGGCGAGGGACTGGGCAATCAGTTCCTCGCCAACATCCGCGAAGTCGACGCCATCGTTCACGTCGTGCGCTGTTTCTCCGGCAGCGACGTCGTACACATCGAGGGCAGGATCGCGCCGGTCGAGGACATCGAGACCATCGAGACCGAACTGATGCTCGCCGACCTCGACAGTCTGGAGCGGCGCGTCGAGCCGCTGGAGAAGCGCGCGCGCGGCGGCGACGTGGAAGCCGGCGCGATGTTCGATCTCGTGAGAAGGGCGCTGTCGGCTTTGCGCGAAGGCAAGCCGGCGCGGGTCATCGAGCGCAAGGACGAGGAGCAGAAGGCGTTTCGCATGCTCGGCCTGCTCACGTCGAAGCCGGTGCTCTATGTCTGCAATGTCGACGAGGAGCATGCCTCGGACGGCAACGAATTTTCCCGCGCGGTCGAGCTCCGCGCGCAAGCCGAAGGCGCCGGCTGCGTGCTGATCTCGGCCAAGATCGAGGCGGAAATCGCCGTGCTGTCGCCCGCGGACCGCGGCGAATATCTCGCCGCGCACGGGCTGCACGAGGCCGGGCTCGATCGCCTGATCCGGGCCGGCTACGCGCTGCTCGATCTCCTGACCTTCTTCACCGCCGGCCCCAAGGAGACGCACGCGTGGACGGTTACGCGCGGCACCCGGGCGCAGCAGGCCGCCGGCGTCATCCACACCGATTTCGAGCGCGGCTTCATCCGCGCCGAAGTCGTCTCCTATGAGGAATATGTGGCGCTCGGCGGCGAGGCCGGCGCGCGCGACGCCGGCAAGCTCCGGCTCGAAGGCAAGGATTACGTCGTCGCCGACGGCGACGTCATCCATTTCCGCTTCGCGACCTGATCACCTCTCTCCGCAGAGCGGGGAGAGGGAGTCGCTTGCGGCTCGTGCGGAGCCTCACCTGCCGTCGCGGTTGCGCATCGCGCCGAGATGCTCGTTGATGCGAAACGCGATCAGCACCAGCTCCGCCGCGATCCGGGCGAACACGATGCCGGCGAGCATGCCGGCGAAGCTGGCGATCAGCATCAGCAATCCGGCGATCGGATTGATCGCCATGGCGCCGAGCGAGGAGATCATGCCGGCCAATCCGAACAGCACCGAAACCACCACCACCAGCCAGTAGAACGTCCGGATGATCGAGGGCGTGATGAAGCGGTCCCACTGGAACAGATCGCCGACGTAAAACATGAATCCCCCTCCCGCGCTCGCGATCGTTTGCAGGCGCGGACACTGCACATTTCGCCGGAACGGTCAACGCGACGGGCGTTGACCCGCCGGCCCGCGCGGCCTAAGCAGCGAGCGCGAACATCTGCGAAAGATTCCGTGCCGAAGCGCTTTTCAAGCGGATTTCGAGGGCGGCGAGCGGGCGAGCCGACGGCGTCCTGCATCGGTTCGGCTTTCGTCGAGCGCCGGGGCCGATGATCGTCGAGCCGCAACTCGCGTCGACGCCAGCCGGCGAGGACCGGCCCGCCTCGCCGCACGACAAGCGGCGCACGATGGGCGTGGCGCTTCCCGTGCACGCGCTCCACGACGGCTATTCCGATCTCGTCTACGTCATGCTGCCGATCTGGCAAGCCGAGTTCGCGCTGAGCTATGCGGCGGTCGGACTGTTGCGCTCGACCCTTTCCGGCACGATGGCGGCATTCCAGATCCCCGCCGGTTTCCTTGCCGAGCGTGTCGGCGCGGCCGCGGTGCTCGCGGCCGGCACTGCGCTCGCGGGATCGTGCTTTTTCCTGATCGGCTGGAGCTCGAGCTATGCGTTCCTCGCCGCCGCGCTGTTTCTCGCCGGCATCGGCTCGAGCGCGCAGCATCCGATCGGCTCGGCGCTGGTCGCCCGGGCGTTCGCCGGACCGAGGTCGCTCGCCGCGATCGGCACCTATAATTTCTCCGGCGACATCGGCAAGGTGCTGTTCCCGGCGGCGGCGACGCTGCTGATGCTGTTCCTGCCGTGGCGCGACAGCATCGCTCTGCTCGGCAGCGTGGGCATCGCTGCGGCGGCCGCGATCTTTCTGCTGCTGCCGCGGTTCGCAGTGCCCTCCTCGGCGGCCGGCGGAAGCGCCCGCCCCCGCGTGTTCCGCACCGGCGAGCCGACCGGTTTCCCGATCCTGCTGGCGATGGGCACCATCGACAACGCGACCCGCACCGCATTCCTCACCTTCCTGCCGTTTCTGCTGCGGCTGAAGGGCGCGGAGCTGCCGACCATCGGCCTGGCGCTCACGCTGGCGTTCATCGGCGGAGCCGCCGGCAAGCTGATCTGCACGTTCGTCGGCATGCGCATCGGGGTGTTCGCGACCGTGATGCTGACCGAGAGCCTGACCGCGCTCGGGATCTTCGCTTTGCTGCCGGTGCCGCTCGCTGCGGCCTTGCCGCTCATTCCGCTGGTCGGGGTAGCGCTCAGCGGCACCTCCTCAGTGCTCTACGGATCGGTCGCGCATCTGGTGACGCCGGCGGCCCGGACCCGGGCGTTTGCCGTGTTCTACACCGGCACGATCGGCGGCGGCGCGCTCGCGCCGTTCGCCTACGGTTTGGCCACCGACGCGCTCGGCATCGCGGCGACGATCGCCGTGATCGCCGCGGTTGCCTTGCTGACGTTGCCGCTCGCCGTCGCGTTGCGGGGATCACTCAAGCAGGCGAGCGCAGCCCGGGTTTGAGGCCGCCTCCCGGCCGGACGGCTCAATGCCCCTCGAAGCTCACCAGGGTGCGCACCGGCACTTCGAGCTTGCGCAGCTTGTCCGCGCCGCCCAGCTCCGGCAGGTCGATGATGAAGCAGGCGGCGAGCACCTGCGCGCCGGCGTTGCGCAACAGCTTGACCGCGCCCTCGGCGGTGCCGCCGGTCGCGATCAGGTCGTCGACCAGGACGATGCGGTCGCCCCTGGTGACGGCGTCCTCGTGCATCTCCATCTCGTCGAGGCCGTATTCGAGCGAATAGGCGATGCGCACCGTGGTATGCGGCAGCTTGCCTTTCTTGCGGATCGGGATGAAGCCCGCCGAGACCTGATGCGCGACCGCTCCGCCCAGGATGAAGCCGCGGGCCTCGATGCCGGCGACCTTGTCGATTTTCGCGCCCGCCCACGGCTGCACCAGCTCGTCGACCGCGCGGCGGAACGCCCGCGCATCGCCGAGCAAGGTGGTGATGTCGCGGAACATGATTCCGGGCTTGGGATAATTGGCGATCGTGCGGATCGTCGCCTTGAGATCGTGCTCGATGAGCGATGTGGCCATGGACATCCCGTCCTGCTCGCGCGGCGACGCTAGCGGGCGTCGGTCGCGCAGAAGTATTACGTCATGGTTTTCCCAGCACCCTCCCGGCAACGGCTTCGAGCTTCCGGATCAGCTCGGGATCGCGCGCCTCCGGCGCGGTGATGAGCGCGTTGTCGAGCGCGCGGTCGGAGCCGATCGGACACGGCTCGTGCTCGCGCGGGAACTCGCGCACGAGCCGCCTCATGAGCCGCTTCGCCTTGTCGGCGTTCGCATTCAGCACTTTGATCACGTCGGCGACGGTCACCGCGTCGTGGTCGGGATGCCAGCAATCGAAATCGGTGACCATGGCGACCGTCGCGTAGCAGATCTCCGCCTCGCGGGCGAGCTTCGCCTCCGGCATGTTGGTCATGCCGATCACCGAATATCCGAGGCTCCTGTAGGTGAGGCTCTCGGCAAGCGTGGAGAACTGCGGCCCCTCGATGCACACGTAGGTGCCGCCGCGCACGATGCCGATGTCCTCGGCCAGCGCGGCTTCGGCGAGATGCAGGCGCAGCCGCGGCGAGACCGGATGCGCCATCGACACGTGCGCGACGAGGCCCCTGCCGAAGAACGAGCTCTCGCGCTTGTGGGTGCGATCGACGAACTGGTCGACCAGCACGAGGGTGCCGGGCGGCAGCTCCTCCTGGAACGAGCCGCAGGCGGAGAGCGAGACGAGGTCGGTCACGCCCGCGCGCTTGAGCGCGTCGATGTTGGCGCGATAGTTGATGTCGGAGGGCGACAACCGATGGCCCCGGTCGTGGCGCGACAGGAACACCACCGGCAGGCCGGCGATCTCGAGCATGCGCAGCGGCGCCGAGGGCTCGCCCCACGGGGTTTCGATGCGCTCTTCGCGCGCGTTCTCCAGCCCCGGCAGGTCGTAGATGCCGGATCCGCCGATGATGCCCAGCACGGCCTGCGTCATGGCGATCCCGCAACGACGGTGCAGCGCATCACGCGTGGCCGGGCGCGCTCGACCACACCTTCTTCTTGGTGAAATACAACAGCCCGGCGAATACCACGAGGAAGATCATCACCTGCAGTCCGAGGCGCTTGCGCGCGACCAGGTGCGGCTCGGCCGCCCACTGCAGGAACGCGGTGACGTCCTGGGCATAGTGCGGGGGGTCGGCCGGCGTGCCGTCGGTATATTCCACTTGTCCGGCCGTGAACGGCGGCGGCATTTGCAGCGCGTGCCCCGGGAAATATTTGTTGTATTGCGCGCCCTGCGGCATCGGGAAGCCGGGCGGCGGGGTTTCGTAGCCCTGCAGCAGCGCGACGATGTAGTCGGGCCCCGTTTCCTGATACTGCGTGAAGATGTCGAAGATGAACCAGGGAAAGCCGCGCTCGTAGCCGCGCGCCTTGGCGATCATCGAAAGATCCGGCGGGAGCACGCCGTTCTGTGCGGCGCGTGCGGCCTGCTCGTTGGGATACGGCGAAGGAAAATGATCGGCGGGCCGGCCGGGCCGCTCGAACATTTCGCCCTGCTCGTTCGGGCCGTCGTTGATCTTGTATTCAGCGGCGATCGTTTTGGCTTGCGCCGCGGAGAATCCCGGACCGCCGGGCTCCGCCAGGTTCCGGAACGCCAGCAGCGACAAGCTGTGACAGGCCTGGCAGACCTCGCGGTAGATCTTGAAGCCGCGTTGGAGCTGAGCCTGGTCGTAGATGCCGAACGGGCCGGCGAACGACCATTTCACCCGCGGCGGAATCTCGCTCTCCTCGGCGCCGGCGGCCGTTCCCAGCACGGCAAGGGCGCCGGCCAAGGCCAGCGCGCAGATCTTCCCCCTCCCGCTCATCGCTCCTCCCCCGGGCCCAGCCGTCTCATCGTTCGGGCGCCGCCGCGCCGCTCGCCACCGGCGCGCCGGGTACCTTGCGCGGCATTGCTTCGCTGATGGACGCCGGCAGCGGCTTCGGTTTCTCGATCAAGCCGAGCAGCGGCAGAATGATGAGGAAGTGAATGAAGTACCAGGCGGTGAGCACGCGCGCGGCCAGCACGTAATTGCCCTCCGCCGGCTTCGAGCCGAGCCACCCGAGGCCGACGCACACGGCGGCGAAGACCCAGAAGAACGGCCGGAAGAGCGGCCGATAGCTTCCCGATCTCACCTTGGACGTGTCGAGCCACGGCACGAACGCCAGGATCGCGATCGAGGCCATCAGGAACAGCACACCGAGCAGCTTGTTGGGGACGGCGCGCAGGATGGCGTAGAACGGCAGGTAGTACCATTCCGGCACGATGTGGGTGGGGGTGACCGCCGGATTCGCCGGAATGGAGTTGTCGGGATGTCCCAAATAGCCCGGCATATAGAACACGAACCAGGCAAACAGAATGCAGAACACCACCATCAAGAACCCGTCCTTGATGGTCGCATACGGCGTGAACGGCACGGTTTCCTGCTTCGATTTCGGCTCGACCCCGGTCGGATTGTTCTGTCCCGATACGTGCAGCGCCCAGACGTGAAGAATGACCGCTCCCAGGATCACGAAGGGGAGCAGGTAGTGCAGCGAGTAGAAGCGATTGAGCGTCGGATTGCCGACCGAATAGCCGCCCCACAGCCAGGTCACGATCGATTCGCCGAACACCGGAATGGCCGAGAACAGGTTGGTGATGACGGTCGCGGCCCAAAAGCTCATCTGCCCCCAAGGCAGCACGTAACCCATGAATCCGGTAATGATCATCAGCAGCAGGATGATCACGCCCAGGATCCACAGCACCTCGCGCGGGTCCTTGTAGGAGCCGTAATAGAGGCCGCGCAACATGTGGATATAGGCGGCCAGGAAGAACATCGAGGCGCCTACCGCGTGCGTATTGCGCAGCAGCCAGCCCCAGTTCACGTCCCGCATGATGTGCTCGACGGAATTGAACGCGTGATCGACGTGCGGGGTATAGTGCATGGCCAGCACGACGCCGGTCACGATCTGGACCGTGAGCATGAGAGTCAGAATGCCGCCGAAGGTCCACCAATAGTTCAGATTGCGCGGCGTCGGATAGGCGATGAACGAAGCGTGGATGAGGCTCAGGATCGGCAGCCTGACCTCCAGCCATTTCAGCAATCGATTTTTCGGCTGGTAGATCGCGTGTTGCTCGGGCCGATAGATCGAGTTCTCGTTCATGGTCGAAGTCCCGGGCGGCGCGCCGTCATCCGATCCGGACCTTGGTATCGGACAGGAACGCGTAGGGCGGCAGCGGCAGGTTGGCCGGCGCGGGGCCGCGGCGGATCCGACCCGAGGTGTCGTATTGGGAGCCGTGACACGGGCAGAACCAGCCGTCGTACTCGCCCTGGTGCGCCAGCGGAATGCAGCCGAGATGCGTGCAGATCCCGATCAGGATCAGCCATTGATCGTGACCTTCCTTGACTCGCGCCTGGTCGGACTGCGGGTCCGGCAAGGCTTGCCAGTTCACGTCCCGCGCTTCCTTGATTTCTTTCTGGCTGCGATGGCTGACGAAGATCGGCTTGCCGCGCCAGAACACCTTGATGATCTGGCCTTCGGCGATCGGGTTGAGATCGACTTCGAGCGGGGCCCCGGCGGCGATGGTCGATTGATCGGGATTCATCTGCGAGATCAGCGGCCAGGCCGACGCCGCCACGGCGGCAGCCCCGGCAGCCGCGGTCGCGATATAGAGAAAATCGCGGCGTGTCGGTTCGGCCGAAGACGTTGTGGTCACAGTCCAGTCCTCTCTTGCCGGTCGATCCGCCCGCGCTGCGAACCGGGAGGCGAGCGGCCGCTCCCCTCCGGCGGCAGACAGACCGGCCGCAGCCGGCCCTGAGGAAAGGCGGCAGGCGGCGCGTTCCAGCGGCGTTCTATTGGCACCCTTGCTCCGATCGTGCAAGCCCGGTATGGCGGCGCCGACCACAGGTCGCAGGTCAGCGCGAACGTTCGCGGCTCTTTCATGCAGCACGCGCTTACATCCCGGTTTGGTCGGACGAGCCCGCAACGGGCGCCATGATCCAGGCGTCACCCGTGCGGCTGGCGTTGTTCCAGCCCGACATCGCGCCGAATACCGCGACCATTCTGCGTCTGTGCGCCTGTCTCGGGGTCGAGGCGCACATCATCGAGCCGGCGGGATTTCCGGTATCCGATCGCGCCTTCCGCCGCGCCGGCATGGACTATCTCGAGCAGGTTGCGCTCGTTCGCCACGTTTCCTGGGACGCATTCGAGGCGTGGCGGGCCCAAGCGCGTCTGCGGCTCGTCCTCGTGTCGACGCGCGCGGCTTTGTCCTATGTCGAATATGCGTTCCGGCCCGAGGACGTCCTGCTGTTCGGCCGGGAATCCGCGGGCGCGCCGGAGGAAGTGCACGCCGCCGCCGACGCGCGGCTTAGGATCCCGATGCGGCCGGGGCTGCGCTCGCTCAATGTGGCGGTCGCGGCCGCGATGGTGCTGGGCGAGGCGCTCCGCCAGCTCGGGAGGTTTGAACAGACCGCGATTTGAGCCTAAAGACCGGTTGCGATCTTTGTATATGATAGTAATATACATCAATGGAACTCGAGCGGATCGCCGGCTTCGATTGGGACGACGCGAACAGCCGAAAAAGCGACGAGAAGCATGGAGTTACTCAAGCTGAAGCCGAGCAGGTGTTCTTGAACGAGCCGCTCTTGATCCTTGATGACATGAAGCACAGCGAATCCGAGCCGCGGTTCCATGCTCTTGGAAGATCAACTGCCGGACGACGGCTTCACGTCACATTCACAGTTCGCGGTGCCGGCACTCTGATCCGGGTTATTGCTCGAAATATGTCACGTCAGGAGAGAGCCCGTTATGAGCAGGAAACCTAAGCCGATCCCCCACTTCGCCAACGAAGCTGCGGAACGAGCTTTTTGGGAAAGCCATGATTCGGCTGGCTATGTCGATTGGAGCAAGGCGAAGTCCGCGCGCTTCCCCAATCTGAAACCGTCGACTACATCGATTTCGCTCCGCCTGCCGGTGTCGCTGCTCGAGCGCATCAAGATCGTGGCCAACAAGCGCGACGTTCCCTACCAGTCCCTGATCAAGATCTGGTTGGCGGAAAAAGCCGAGACCGAGTAGCCCGCGGATTCGATGGAGCAGCAAACCGACGCTATGGATGCCGGACAACTCGAAAGCCGAAAGGCGCTCACACAAAGCTGGTTCGAGGCGTTGCGCGACGAGATTTGCGCCGCCTTCGAAGCGCTCGAGGCCGAGGCGCCGGCCGACCTTCATGGGACCGCGCCCGGGCGCTTCGAGCGCACGCCGTGGCAACGTACCGGCGCGAGCGGAGAACCCGGTGGCGGCGGCGGCGAGATGTCGATGCTGCGCGGGCGCGTGTTCGAGAAGGCCGGCGTGCAGGTCTCGACCGTGTTCGGCGAGTTCGCACCGGAGTTCCGCAACGAGATCGCGGGCGCGCAGGAGGATCCGCGGTTCTGGGCTTCCGGCATCTCGCTGATCGCGCACCCGCGCAATCCGCACGTGCCGACCGTGCACATGAACACCCGCTTCGTGGTCACCACCAAGGCGTGGTTCGGCGGCGGCGCCGATCTTACTCCCCTGCTCGCTCGCCGCCGGCAGCAAACCGATCCCGACGCGCGCGACTTCCACGCCGCCATGAAGGCCGCCTGCGACGCCCATGCGGCGGTCGCGCCCTACGAGAAGTACAAAAGCTGGTGCGATGAATATTTTTTTCTCAAACACCGCAACGAGCCGCGCGGCATCGGCGGCATCTTTTACGATTGGCACGACAGCGGCGATTGGGAGGCGGATTTTGCGTTCACGCAGGAAGTCGGCCGCGCCTTCCTGCGCGTCTACCCGCAGCTCGTCCGGCGCAATTGGGCAACGCCCTGGTCGCAAGTCGAGCGCGAGGAGCAATTGGTGCGCCGCGGCCGCTATGTCGAGTTCAATCTGCTCTACGACCGCGGCACGTTGTTCGGGCTGAAAACCGGCGGCAATGTCGAATCGATTCTCTCCTCGATGCCGCCGCTGGTGAAATGGCCGTGAATTTGCCGACGCCGCTCAGTGTTCATGGGTTCCGGGTTCGCGCCTTCGACGCGCCCCGGAATGACCCTCGCCGGCGGCCACCGCCTCATCTGCAATGCGTTGCAGCGCCGCGCGATCGTTGGGAAATCCCGCAGCAATCCAGTTCTCCTCCGCGGCGGCGAGCGCTTTTCCGAGCTGCGGCGCTTTGGGTACGCCGCGCGCGATGAAGTCGGCGGCCTTGAGCGGAAACACCGGGGCTTGCCAGCGCTCCGGCAGCGTGGCGAGGTCGCGCCAGCCGAGGTCGGCGGCCTCCGCGCCGGAGCGCGCCCAGGCCAGCACGGTCCGATCGAGGTAGCGCGCCGGGCCAAGCCGATAAAGCCGCACACGCGCCCGACTTTCGCCGATCGCCGGATCGATGCGCCACCAGCCGTCCGCCATCGAGGCGAGCCGCTCGTGCTCGACATTGGCGAGCCGCAGCCGCTCCCACAGTCGCTCCGCATCTTCGGCGACGCTCACGGCAAGACCGGCCAGCCGGCGCAGCGGATCGGGCTCGAGCCCGAGCACCGCCTCGATGGCGATGATGTTGGCTGCACTGGCGAGATAGGGCACGCCGCCGAGCACCTCCTCCAACAGCCCGGCCTCGGCCATGACCTCGAGCGTCGTCGCCGCCCGCGGGGCGATCAACAGCTTGAGCAGCTCCGCTCGGAGGCGCTCGCGCGAGAGTTTTTGCAAGCCCTCGCGCGCCGCAATCGCGGCGTGAAGCCCCGCCGGGTCCGGCGCACCCTGGCCGTAGGCGGCATGAAAACGGAAGAACCGCAGGATGCGCAAATAATCTTCGGCGATGCGCATCGCCGGATCGCCGATGAAGCGAACCCGGTGCTGCTCGAGATCCTCGATGCCGCCGACCGGGTCGTGCACCGTGCCGTCGCGCGAGAGGAAGAGCGCGTTGACGGTGAAGTCGCGGCGCTCGGCGTCCTTCTGCCAGCTGCGGCCGAACCGGACTTTCGCCTTGCGCCCGAACGTCTCGACGTCCTCGCGCAAGGTCGTGACTTCGAACCCGGTGCCGTCGACGACGACGGTCACCGTGCCGTGCTCGACGCCGGTCGGCACCGGCTTGAAGCCCGCCGCTGCGGCGCGGCGCATCACCTCCTCGGGCAGCGCGGTCGTGGCGACATCGATCTCGCCCGGCGGATGTCCGAGCAGCGCGTTTCTCACCGCGCCGCCGACGACACGCGCCTCCTCGCCGTCGCGGTCGAGCAGCGCCAGCAGCTTTGCCAGCGGACCCTGCGTCAGCCAGGTGGTGTCGTTCAGCCGCACCGCATTCTTCATCGCTTCATCGCACCAGGCACGAATTTGCCGTTCTCGATGTGCGCGGGCACGTAGGTCGAGCCGGGCGGCGCGCCGGAGAACTGCGCGATCAGGATGAAGCTGCCGATCATCAGCGCGAAGGCCGCAACGGCGAGCCAGCCGAGCGTCGGCAGCCGCCACGATTTTGCGTCGAGCACGCCCGCCTGCGTGGCCCATAGGAACAGGGCATAGGCGGCGAACGGCGCGAGGAACAGCGCAAGCTCGGTGAGGATGGGCCGTATCATCTAGAGTTCCGGCAGGTAGGTCGTCTGGTTTCCTTGTCACCGCGCGGATTTCACCGCAAGGCCTCGTAGCGATCTTTGAGTTGTCATCGCCCGCGCATGCGGGCGACCCAGTAACCTCGGAGGCGGACGGAACTCTGTCGAATCCCATCCACGATATTGGTTACTGGGTGCCCCGCATCCGCGGGGCATGACACGTCGGAGGGTCACCGGTAAATCCGGTCATGCAGATTGCGCAAGATTCCCGCGGTCACGCCCCAAATGTAACGGTCGGCGAACGGGATCGCATAGAAATGCCGCACCATGCCATTCCATTCCCGGCTGTGGCGCTGATGGTTGATCGGCTGCATCAGGAACGCGAGCGGCACTTCGAAGGTGTCGTGGACTTCCGCGGCGTTGAGCGCGAGCTCGAAATCCGAGTCGACGCGGGCCACCGTCGGCACGATGCGATAGCCGAGCGTGGTCATGTAAAGGTCGAGATAGCCGATCGGATGCACGAGCCGCCGGTCGAGCCCGATCTCCTCGCTGGCCTCGCGCAACGCCGCCGCCAGCGGCGTCTCGTCACCCGGGTCGATCTTGCCGCCCGGAAACGCGATCTGGCCGGCGTGACTCGAAAGCTCGGTCGTGCGTTGCGTGAGCAGCACGGTGGGCTCGGGTCGGTCGACGATCGGCACCAGCACGGCGGCCGGCCGGATCGGCCGCACCTCGGCGATCGCCTGCATCACCGGATCGGCGTCATGATCGCCGCGCGCGGGCGTGATCTTCGGGTCGTCGAGGCCCGGCGGCACATCGAGCGTCAATCGCTCGTGCGCGCGATCGAAGAAATCCTGGCCGAGCAGCGATCGAGTTTTCGGCGCCGTGCCGGCCATCTACAGCAGATCCTTGATCTGGGCGGCGGGTGCCATCGCGAAGAATTCGCCGCCCGAAACCACGCCGAACATGCGCTCGCCCTCGACGTCGCGCTCCTCCCCGAGCTCGACGAGATCGTAGAACAGCGCCCGCGTCACCTTGGCCCACAGCTCGCGCCGCACGTGGACATAGGGCTTGAGCCCCCCGGTTTCCGGCTCCGGCTCGAAGCGCAGCGCGTGACCGGGCCCGCAGGCGACCCAGTCGTCCACATTGGTGCGAAAATGCAGGATGCGGCCGCTCGTGTCCTGCTCGACATAGAGCTCGACCGCGAGGAACGGGACGTCATCGACGGCAATCCCGCATTTTTCCACCGGGGTGACCAGAAAGTATTTCCCGCCCTCGCGCTTGAGGACGGAAGCGAACAGCCTGACCAGGGCCGGCCGGCCGATCGGGGTCTTCTGGTAGAACCAGGTGCCGTCCGCCGCGATCCGCATCTCGATGTCGCCGCAATCGGGCGGGTTCCACAAATGCACCGGCGGCAAGCCTTTGGCGCCGGCGCGCTTGACCGAGCTCGCGATCGCGTCGAGCCCTCCTCCCGCCTGCCCTTCGTTCGCCATGGTCACCCGTATGTAATTGCAGGACCGGCGTGGTCCGCTCGCGGGATCGTGATCACCGGTCCGGGAGGCCCTATGGGGGGAAAATAGCGTAATCTGCAAACGAGCGCGAAGCGGTACGAGATTCGCGGGCTCCTGGCGTCGCATCACTTCGATTTTGGCCTTTTGCCTTCTTCGTGCGTTTACCCGAATGAGCAAGGAGACCCCTGATGTCATTGCCCGGCGAAGGACTGGAAAAGCTGGAAGACATGATCGTGCGCGCCGCGGAGACGACCGCCGCCCACGTCAGGTCGGCCAAGGCCGCGATCAGCGCGGTCATTTTCGGCCAGGAGCGGGTGGTCGAGCGCGCGTTGGTGACGGTGCTGTCGGGCGGCCACGCGCTGCTGGTCGGAGTTCCCGGGCTCGCCAAGACCAAGCTGGTCGACACCATGGGCACCGTGCTCGGGCTCGATGCCCGCCGCATCCAGTTCACGCCCGACCTCATGCCCTCGGATATTCTCGGATCGGAAGTGCTGGAGGAAAGCCCGGGGGCAAAGCGGAGCTTCCGGTTCATTCCCGGGCCGATCTTCGCGCAGCTGCTGATGGCCGACGAGATCAACCGCGCAAGCCCGCGGACGCAATCGGCCCTGCTGCAGGCCATGCAGGAACAGCACGTCACCGTCGCAGGCGCCCGCCACGACTTGCCCAAGCCGTTTCACGTGCTCGCGACCCAGAATCCGCTCGAGCAGGAAGGGACCTATCCGCTGCCGGAGGCACAGCTCGATCGGTTCCTGATGCAGGTCGACGTCGACTATCCCGACCGCGAGGCGGAACGAAGGATCCTGTTCGAGACCACCGGAGCCGAGGAAAGCCGGCCAAAGCCGGCGATGACCGCCGAGGACCTGATGGCGGCGCAACGCCTGGTGCGGCGCCTGCCGGTCGGCGAATCGGTGGTCGAGGCGATCCTGGCGCTGGTTCGCTCGGCGCGTCCCGGGGCCGAAGGCGGCGAGACCGCCAAGCTGATCGCCTGGGGACCGAGCCCGCGCGCCAGCCAGGCGCTGATGCTGGCGGTGCGGGCGCGCGCGCTGCTCGAGGGCCGCTTCGCTCCGTCGATCGACGATGTCGTCGATCTCGCGGAGCCGATCTTGAAGCACCGCATGGCGCTCACCTTCGCGGCACGGGCCGACGGCGAGACCATCGAGGCCGTGATCGGTCGGCTGCGGGCGCGCATCGGATAAGCGAATGTCCAGCGAGGCATTTGCCAATACCATCGACGGCGAGACGACGCGCCGGGCCACGGCGGGAGCGCGCTCGCTCACCGCCGCCATGCCGCGCCTGATCCTGGAGGCGCGGCGCGTCGCCGCCACCGTGATCCATGGCCTGCACGGGCGGCGCCGGGCCGGACCGGGCGAGAATTTTTGGCAATATCGACGCTTCGTCTCCGGCGAGCCGGCGCACCGCGTCGATTGGCGCCGTTCGGCGCGCGACGATCATCTTTATGTTCGCGAGCGCGAATGGGAGGCGGCCCACACCGTGTGGATCTGGCCCGACCGTTCGCCCTCCATGCTGTTTGCTTCGCCGCTTGTCTCCGATACCAAGCTTGACCGCGCGCTCGTGATGGGCTTTGCGCTGGGGCATCTGCTGGTCGAAGGCGGTGAGCGGATCGGCATTCCCGGCCTGATGCGGCCGACCGCGGATCGCAACGTGATCGACAAGATGGCCCAGGCCATCGTGCACGATCGCCAGGCGCCTTCGAGCCTGCCTCCCTCGTTCTCGCCGTCGCCCTTCGCCGAGATCGTCGTCCTCTCGGACCTGTGGAGCCCGATCGAGGAGGTGCGCCGGACCATCGCCGAGCTCTCCGCCACCGGCGCCCACGGTCACGTGGTCCAGATCGTCGATCCGGCGGAGGAAACGTTCCCGTACGCCGGCCGTATCGAGTTCATCGAGCCGGAGGGGGCCGGCGCCATCACGGCGGGCCGTGCCGAGTCCTGGCGTTCGGATTATGAGCGGCGTGTCGAGACCCATCGCGCGGCGATCCGGCAGGAAACCGATCGGCTGGGCTGGACTTTTACCATCCACCGCACCGACCGTTCCGCGAGCGAGCTGCTGTTGAGACTGCATGGACAAATGGGCGCCGGGCCGAACGGCACCGGCATTCACCGCTGGCGTGCGCTGCCGCTGTCCGCGAGGCACGTATGATCGCGGGTCTGCCGCTCGGCTTCGCCCAGCCGCTGGTGCTGCTCGGGCTATTGGTACTCCCCGCGCTGTGGTGGCTGTTGCGGCTGATCCCGCCGCGGCCGCGCCAGATCGCGTTCCCGCCGACGCGCCTCTTGTTCGACATTGCGCCGCGCGAGGAGACCCCGTCGCGTACGCCGTGGTGGCTGACCCTGCTGCGATTGGCGCTTGCCGCGCTCATGATTTTCGCCGTCGCGGGTCCGCTGTGGAATCCGCCGCTCGCGACCGCCACCAAGGCGGCCCCGATCGCATTGCTGATCGACGACGCCTGGGGCGCCGCCGCCACCTGGGAGGTTCGCCTGCGCACCGCCGACGAGCTCATCGTCCGCGCCGAAGCCGACGGCCGCGGCGTTGCGATCGTGCCGCTGTCCGAGCCGGTGCACGACATCTCGCTGGAAACTCCCGGAGCCGCGCGCGTCCGGCTGCGCCAGATCAAGCCGAAGCCGCACACCCTCGATCGCTCTGAAACGCTCGGCTCGATCGCGCGCTTTCTCGAAGCCACGCCGCAGGTCGAGCTGATCTGGCTCACCGACGGCATCGACGTGGGCAATGCCAATGCGTTCGTCTCGGGCCTCGCCCGCCTGCTCGAGCGCCGGCCCATTACCGTCGTGACCGGCGGCATCGCGCCCGCCCATGCGCTGGCGGCGGCCGATAACGCCGCCGGCGCTCTGAGCGTGCAAGTGCTGCGCGCCGAGACCGGCGCCCCCGAAACCGGGCTCGTCCGCGCGCTCGACCTCAAGGGCCTGCCGCTCGGCGATGCGCGCTTCGAGTTCCGGTCCGAGGAGCGGCAGACCGCGGCGCAATTCGATCTTCCGGTCGAGATCCGCAACGACATTGCGCGGCTCGAAATCGCCAGCGAGCGTTCCGCGGGCGCGGTCCAGCTGCTCGACAAGCGCTGGCGCCGCCGCTCCGTGGGGCTCGTCTCCGGCGCCACGTCGGAGACGGCGCAGCCGCTGCTCGATGCCGTCTATTACCTGTCGCGTGCGCTCAACCCGTTCGCCGACGTCCGCGTCGCCGAGGGCCGCGCGCCCGCCCGGGCGATCGAACGTTTCCTCGAGCAGAATTTGCCGATGCTGATCCTGGCCGACGTCGGCAACATCGTTGGCGGAACCCGCGACCAGCTGATTCGCTGGATGGAGGACGGCGGCGTGCTGGTTCGTTTCGCCGGCCCGCGGCTTGCGGCCGCCGAGGCCGACGACGACGATCTCGTTCCGGTCAGGCTGCGGCGCGGCGGCCGCACCCTGGGCGGCAGCCTCACCTGGGAAAAGCCGCAGCAGCTCACCGGATTTTCCCGCGAGGGTCCCTTTTTTGGCACGCCGGTTCCCGGCGACGTCACCGTGACCCGGCAGGTGCTTGCCGAACCGGATTCGGATCTCGGCGATCGCACCTGGGCGACGCTGGCCGACGGCACCCCGCTGGTGACCGCGGTGCGTCGAGGCAAGGGACTGCTCGTGCTGTTCCACGTGACGGCGGACACCCGCTGGTCGAATCTGCCGCTCTCGGGCACTTTCGTGGACATGCTGAAGCGAATCGTCGGCCTCGCCGGTTCGACCGCCGCAGCCGAGGCCGAAGGCCGCACCGCCAAGGGCCGCGAGGTGGTTTCTCCCACCCGCGTGCTCGACGGCTTCGGCGGCTTCGAGCCCCCGCCCGCCACCGCGCGGCCAGTTCCGAGCGGCTACACGGCCCGCGCAACCGCCGATCATCCGCCGGGCTTCTACGGCCCGCCCGAAGGGCTGCTCGCCGTCAATACGCTGGCCCCCGGCGATCGTCCGGCGCCGATCGATCTAACGGCGCTTTCGGCGCGGATCGAGCCGTATCGGCTCAGCGAGCCCAAGGATCTTCGCGGCATCGTGTTCATTACCGCGCTCGTGTTGCTCCTGATCGATTCATTCGTGGTGTTCTCGTTGGCCGGGGGCTGGCATCGGCTCGTCCCGCGGCGGCGCGCGGCCGCGGCCATTCTCGTCCTGTGCGGCGTCGCGGCGGCAGGCGTGCTCGGGATCGGCAGCAGCCGCGCCGATCCGGTGTCCGACGATTTCGCCATGAAAAGCACGCTGCAGACGCGGCTTGCCTATGTGATCACCGGGGATTCCGAAATCGACGCCGCCAGCAAGGCCGGGCTGCAGGGGCTCACGCTGTTTCTGGCGCAGCGCACCGCGCTCGAGGCCGGCGAGCCGATCGGGATCGACATCGGCCGCGACGAGCTTGGGTTTTTTCCGCTGATCTATTGGCCGGTGGTGCCCAACGCAGCGCGGCCGCCGGCCGAGGCCCTGGCGCGCGCCGACGCCTATATGAAGCAGGGCGGCACGATCCTGTTCGACACCCGCGACGCCGTGGAGGCGGTGCCCGGGTTGGGCGGCGAGGGCCGCGGGCCGGGCATGCTCGCATTGCGCACGATCCTGTCCTCGCTCGACATTCCCGAGCTCGAGCCGGTTCCCCGCGACCACGTGCTGACCAAGACGTTCTTTCTGCTTCGCGACTTTCCCGGGCGCTTCAACTCCGGCCAGCTTTGGGTCGAAGCCATGCCGGCGGAACGCGAGGATGAACCCCGCCGCCCGGCTCGCGGCGGCGACGGCGTCTCTTCCATTCTCATTACTTCCAACGACCTCGCCGGCGCCTGGGCCATTCGGCCCGACGGCCAGCCGATGCTGCCGCTGGTTCCCGGCGATCCGCGCCAGCGCGAGTTCGCGTTCCGGGCCGGAGTCAACATCGTGATGTACACGCTGACCGGCAACTACAAGGCCGATCAGGTGCACGTCCCGGCATTGCTCGAGCGGCTCGGGCAATAGGAACGCGACCGTGGACTTCGGAATCGCTTTTGCTCCGCTGGTGCCCCTCGAAGTGCTGTGGGCGGCTCTGGCCGCCGTCGTCGTGCTCGCCGGGCTCCTGCTCTTCATCCGCGGCCGCGGCGCGCCGCTGCGCATCGCGGCGCTGGCGCTGCTGGCGGTGGCGCTCGCCAATCCCTCGTTCACGCGCGAGGACCGCCAGCCGCTGTCCTCCGTCGCGGTCGTGATTATCGACAAGAGCCCCAGTCAGGGGTTTGGCGATCGGCTGGCGCAAACCGAAGCCGTGCGCACGGCGCTGACGCAGCGGCTTGCGCGCATTCCCGGGCTGGAGACGCGGGTGGTGGAAGCCGGCGAGGCCGGCGGGGAAACCGAGGGCACCCGGCTGTTCTCGGCACTCGGCGCCGCGCTCGCCGACGTGCCGCCCGATCGCGTCGCCGGCGCCATCCTGGTGACGGACGGGCGCGTGCACGACGTCCCGGGCGACGCGGCCGCGTTGGGGTTTTCCGCGCCCTTGCACGCGCTGATCACCGGCCATCCCGACGAACGCGATCGCCGCGTCGTGCTGCTTTCGGCGCCGCGCTTCGGCATCGTCGGGCAAAGCCAGACCATCGTGTTTCGCGTCGAGGATTCCGGCGCACCGCCCGGACGCGCGCAAGTGACCGTCCGGCGCGACGGCGACACCCTGGAAAGCCGCAGCGTCAGCAGCGGCGAACGGGTCAGCGTGCAGATTCCGATCCCGCACGCCGGCGCCAACATCGTCGAGATCGAGGCCTCGGCGCTCGAGGGCGAGCTCACGCCCGTGAACAATCGCGCCGTGGTGTCGATCGACGGCGTGCGCGACAAGCTGCGCGTGCTGCTGGTTTCCGGCGAGCCGCACGCGGGCGAGCGTACCTGGCGCAATCTGCTCAAGTCCGACGCCAGCGTCGACCTGGTGCATTTCACCATTCTGCGTCCGCCGGAAAAGCAGGACGGGACGCCGATCAACGAGCTCTCGCTGATCGCCTTTCCGACCCGCGAGCTGTTCCAGCAGAAGATCAATGAATTTCAGCTGATCATCTTCGACCGCTACGCCCGCCAGGGCGTGTTGCCGCTGATCTATTTCGACAACATCGCCCGCTACGTGCGCGAGGGCGGCGCGGTCCTGGTCGCGGCCGGTCCCGATTATGCGACGCAGGGCAGCATCTGGCGCACGCCGCTCGACGTCATCCTGCCAGCCGAGCCGAGCGGCGAGACGACCGATCGGCCGTTCCATGCTCGGCTCAGCGAGCAGGGCAAGCGCCATCCGGTGACGCGCGATCTCGAAGGCGCCAACTCCGATCCGCCGCAATGGAGCCGCTGGTTCCGGCTGGTCGACACGCGCAGCCCCAACGGCACCGTGGTGATGCACGGTCCTGACGACAAGCCGCTGCTGGTGCTCTCGCGCCAGGGCGAGGGCCGCGTCGCCCTGCTGCTGTCCGACCACATCTGGCTGTGGGCGCGCGGCTACGAAGGCGGCGGCCCCCACCTCGACCTGTTGCGCCGCCTGTCGCATTGGCTGATGAAGCAGCCCGATCTCGAGGAAGAGGCGTTGCGGCTCGCCTCCCATGGCCGCGAGCTCGCGATCGAACGGCAAACGATGGCGGAGGGCGTCGATCCGGTGATCGTGACGTCGCCCTCCGGTCAGACCCGCACGGTCACGCTCGGCGCTTCCGAACCCGGTATCTGGCGGGCGAACGTTGCGGCCGGCGAGCTCGGCTTGTGGCGCGCCACCGACGGCAAGCTGACCGCGCTCGCCAACATCGGACCGGCCAATCCGCGGGAATTCGCCGAAGTCACCTCGACCACCGACGTGGTCGGGCCGCTCGCGGCCGCAACCGGAGGCGACGCGCGGCGTGTCGCCGATGCGTCGTCGGGTGTGACGGTGCCGCGTGTGCTGCCGGTGCGCTCGTCCGAGACGTTCAAGGGCGAGGACTGGATCGGCCTGAAGCTCCGCGACGCGAGCGTGGTGCGGGGCATCGGCGTGCTCCCGGTGTTCGCCGGCGTGCTCGGCCTGCTGCTGCTGCTCAGCAGCATCGCGGCGACGTGGCTGCGGGAGGGACGGTGACGGGGGGATCAGAAGTCAGAGGTCAGTCATCAAGTACTCAGCCGTTTTTGTCTGATTTCTGACTATTGACCACCGACCCCTGGTTCCTGATCCCAGTCCGGCCGGACGGCGCCGCTCACGCCCGCGAATGCGCCTTCCGCCAATTCGGCGATGAGCAATCTCGCCGGGTCGACCGGCCCGGGCATCGTGACCTGTCCCTTCGGAATCCGGACAAAACCGCAACGGCCGTAATAGGGCACGTCGCCCACGAGCACGACCAGGCGATGACCGTGCCGGCGCGCCTGCGCGAGCGCCCGTTCGATCAGCGCCTTGCCGATGCCGTGATGGCGGAACGGCGGCTCGATCGTCAACGGCCCGAGCAGCAGCGCGGGCGTCTCTCCGATCCGGATCTTCGTCTGACGCACCGAGCCGACCAAGAGCGTACCGATGCGGGCGGTGAACGACAGCTCGAGCCGGTGCGCCATCTCCTCGCGAACGCGATAGGAAGTGCGCGCGAACCGGCCGGGGCCGAACGTGCGCTCGTGCAGGCGCTCGATCGCAGCGGCGTCTTCGGGCGTCTCGGGCAGGATGTTCGGCGTGAGATCGGTCATGGCGATCGGCCGCGCCGATTGCGGCACGCGGCCGAGCGCCGCTTAGCATTTGCCGCGGGCGAGGTCCATTGCCTGGGCCGACACAATGCTTATTTGCTGGTAGCCCGCATGGAGCGAAGCGGAATGTGGGAACGGCGGGGCGGTGGATCGAGGTCCCCGCTTTCGCGGGGACGGTGGCCTTCCGGCCACCGATTTCGCTACGCTCCATCCGGGCTACAAAGGAGCATCCCCCATGGGCCTGCTCGTCGACGGCGTCTGGAAGGACCAGGGCCACGAGACCAGCTCGGGCCGTTTCGTGCGCACGCCGACGAGCTTCCGCAGCTGGGTCACGCCCGACGGCCGCCCAGGTCCCTCCGGCCAGGGCGGGTTTGAGGCCGAGCCGGGGCGCTATCACCTCTATGTCTCGCTCGCCTGCCCGTGGGCGCACCGCACCGTCATCTTTCGCAGGCTCAAAACGCTCACCGACGCGATCTCGCTTTCGGTCGTCGAGCCCCTGATGGGCGAGGAGGGCTGGGTGTTCGGCTCTCTCGAGGGCGCCATCCCCGACTTCGTCAATCACAAGCGGCGGCTCGCCGACATCTATCTGCTCGCCGATCCGCATTACACCGGCCGCGTCACCGTTCCGGTGCTGTGGGACAAGCGGCGCAACACCATCGTCAACAACGAATCCGCCGAGATCATCCGCATGCTCAATTCGGCGTTCGATGCGTTCACGGACGTTCGCGCCGATTACTATCCGCGGGACCTGCGGGACGAGATCGACCGCATCAACGACTTCGTCTACGCGAACGTCAACAACGGCGTCTACCGTGCCGGCTTCGCCCGCTCCCAGGAAGCCTACGAGGAAGCATTTTTGGCGCTGTTCGCCGCGCTCGACGGAATCGAGGAGCGGCTATCCGCCCGGCGCTATCTCGCCGGACAAAAGCTCACCGAAGCCGATTGGCGGCTGTTCACCACGCTGGTGCGTTTCGACGCGGTTTATTACAGTCATTTCAAGTGCAATCTTCGCCGCGTCGCGGACTATCCGAACCTGAGCAACTATCTGCGCGACCTCTACCAGGTGCCCGGCGTCGCCGAGACCGTGAGCATCGATCACATCAAGCGGCATTATTACGGCAGCCACCGCCACATCAATCCGACCGGCATCGTGCCGCTCGGCCCCGCGCTCGACTTCTCCGCGCCGCACGATCGCGCGCGGTTCGCATCGTAGCTCACATCGTAGATGGGTTGAGCGAAGCGAAACCGGCGGCGCAGGGCCGCCGTCCCCGCGAAAGCGGGGACCTCGATCAGCAAGCCGATGGGGTTCGCGACAAGGGGCTCTCAACCCTACGCGTTGCCTTTGAGCGAATGCGACGGATGCCGCGTGTCGCCTCGCTTGTTTTGATGCCGCACGTAGGTGATCACCGCCTCCGGGCGCTCGGCCTTGACCCTCAGCGCCGCGATCAGCGCGTCTTCGGCATCGATCGTGATGCGATCGGAGTGTCCTCTCAGCCGGAACCCGACGGTGAAATGCATCGCCACCTCCTGGATCCGATCCTGGTAGCCGAAAGCCGCCTCGTCCAGCCGTTCCGCCCAAAATCCGCCACTCGCCGCGCCCAACGTTCCCAAAATCGGCGGACTGCCGCAAGCGCTCCTGCGCGGCCTGCCGCCGAAATTCAAACCGGGAGAATGAACATGGGCTCTTGGCTCAGCGAACGGGAACAACGTCTCGTCGCGGGTGCGGAGACGACTTGCGCCGCAACCCCGATCCCGACCCAGATCGTGTCGAACGGCGAATATCTTCCGCCCCCGCAGAGCGAGACGCAGAAGCGGCTCGAGCGGCGCATCCTGGAATTGGCCGACATCAACGCCAAGCGGCTCGGCCTGAGCCGCCGGCAGTTCATGCGGACGAGCTGCGGCATGGCCGCCGCGTTCCTCGCCATGAAGGAGATCTACGGCGGCAACGTGTTCCAGGTCGAGGAAGCCGAGGCGCGCGAGCCGGAGCTGATGATGGCGCGCGCCCAGAGTCTCGCCGGGCAGTTCATCTTCGACGTCCAGACCCACTTCGTGCGCGACGATTTCGATCACAAGGAGCTGTTGGGCCTCGGCGATTTCGCCAGCCAGCACTGGAACCCGAAGATGAAGGAAGAGGGCATGTCGCTGGCCCGCTACAAGTTCCAGAACTACGTCAAGGAGATCTATTACGACAGCGACACCAACCTCGCTTTGCTGAGCGGCGCACCCTTCGACGATCCGACCTGGTGGCTGCTGTCCAACGAGCAGATCGTCAGGGCCCGCGAGATGATCAACGATTTCGCCGGATCGCGCCGCCTGCTGGCCCACAGCGTGATCACGCCCAAGCAGTCCGGCTGGATGGACGAGGTCGACAAGGCGATCGCGGTCTACAAGCCGGATTCGTGGAAGTCCTACACCATCGGCGATCCGCTCGCCCCGTCCAAATACCCTTGGCGCCTCGACGACGAGCAGGTGATGTATCCCTTCTACGAGAAATCGCTGAAGGCCGGGATCAACATGATCTGCATCCACAAGGGCCTGCTGCCGCCGGACTATGAGAAATCCTTCTCCGGGGTGTGGGAATACGCGACCGCCTGGGATGTCGGCAAGGCGGCCAAGGACTGGCCGCAGATGAACTTCGTGATCTATCATTCCGCGCTGCGTCCGTTCCTCGAGTTGCCCGACCAGGCCTGGAACGAGTTCGAGACTTCCGGCCGCATCAAATGGGCGAGCGACCTCGCGGAGCGGCGGCCTTGGTCGGCACGCTGATCAAGGGCCTGGGCGTCGATCACGTCATCTGGGGCACCGATTCGGTGTGGTATGGCTCGCCGCAATGGCAGATCGAGGCGATGCGGCGGCTCGAGATTCCCGAGGACATGCAGAAAAAATACGGATTTGCGGCTCTCGGCGGCGCCAACAGCGCGACCAAGCAGATGATCTTCGGCGCCAATGCCGCCCGGCTCTATCGCGTCAATCTCAAGGCGGCCGACAACGCGCCCTTGCCGGCCTATTCCGAGGATCGCCTGGCCGGGCTGAAATCCGAGTACGAAGTCGCCGCCAAGGAACCCTCGAACCTGCGCTACGGTTACGTGCGCGCGGCCTGAGCGTTCCGCCGTAGGGCGGGCAATGCCCCGCCCTACGGGCTCTCGCCCTGCCACGAAGGTCTTGCTTGCGCTCGGCCCATCCTGCATCCGAGAATGTCGCTCGGAAGGAAAGCTCGATGCGCATCTGCTCGTTGTTTCCTGCCGCGACCGAGATCGTGTTCGCCCTCGGGTTCGGCGACGCACTGGTGGGAGTGAGCCACGAGTGCAATTATCCGGCCGCCGCATCGAGGCTGCCGAGCGTCACCAAATCCAACATCCCGGACGGGCTGACCAGTGCCGAGATCGACGGCATCGTGTCGGCAAAACTCAAGGACGGCGGATCGCTGTACGGGCTCGACGCGGCGTTGCTCGAACGGCTCTCGCCGGACGTCATCCTCACCCAGCAGCTCTGCGAGGTGTGCGCGCTGTCGGGCGACGAGGTGCGCCAGTGTCTCTCGGCGGTTGCCTGCAGGCCGCAGCTGATAAGCCTCGCGGCCGATTCATTGGCGGGCATTCTCGACGACATCCGGACCGTGGCTACGGCGCTGGGGCGAAGAGATCGCGGCGAGCGCCTGGTCGGATCGCTGCAAGCGCGGATCGACGCGATCGCGAGGAGGACGGCAAGCGTGGCGTATCGCCCACGCGTGTTCTGCATGGAATGGGTCGATCCGCCCTATTGCGGCGGGCATTGGATGAAGGAGCTGGTCGAGATCGCCGGCGGCCATGACGCGCTGGCAGTGGCGCAGCGGCCTTCCTACCGCGTCGCCTGGCAGGACGTGCTCGATTTCGCTCCGGAGATCATCGTGTTGACCTGCTGCGGATTGGACGTCGAGCGCGCGGCGCGCGAAAGCCGGATCCTGGCGGGTTTTGCGGGAGCGCACGCCCTGCCGGCGATCCGCAACGACCAGGTCTTTGCCGCCGACTGCTCCGCCTATTTCGCTCGGCCGGGCCCGCGCATCGTCGACAGCCTGGAAATCCTGGCGCACGTCATTCATCCGCAGCTGTTCGCGGCCCCGCCGCTCGCCGGCGCGTTTCGCAAGCTTCGCGTGTCCGAGCACGATTTCGCCTGAGCGCGAGCACTCGGACGGCTTGCGCTCTTCGCGCGCCGGAGTGGGAACTGCGTAACCGCGATGCGTCTCTCGATCAGCCGAGGCGCTGTCTCAGCGTCGCCATGTAGGCGCGGACGCGGCTGGCATTGACGCCGAAGTCGCTGCGTCCTTGACGGCTCTCCGAGCGAATGTCGATACGGCTCCCGGGCGTCTCGGCCGCGACCCGGATCACGATGTCGTCGGTGAAGCGGAACCATAGGCTGGTGTGGCGCGCCTCGATGCGGCCGTCCGCCGGATCGGCCGCCACGACGGCCCAGCCCGGCATCGCCTTGGCCGTATCGAGCGCGCGCTGGAACGCCTGTTCCGGCGGCAGGCCGGCTTTGAGCGGCGTCAGGTCCGGATAGGCGGCTTTTTGCTGTTTGGCGATCTCCGGCCCCGCATAGGTCGCGGGAGCGGCGTTCTCGGCGGCACGCGCCGGCAGCGCGGCGACATAGGTCGGCGGATTGTCGGTGTCGGTGGTGATGTCGTGGATGCGTGGCAGCGTCTTGAGCCGGTGGTCGTACTGCCACGGCACATAGGTGAGCACCGCGCCCGCGGCGAGCCCGATGCCCGCGATCATCAGGCCGCGCCGGCCGAGCCGCCGCCACCCCGCCGCGAGCACGAAGAGCGAGACGATCAAGGCCGCCAACGCGAGATATCCGGAGACGGGCATCAGCCAGGAGAAGGCGAAGCGGAAATGCCACAATCCCGCGTGCCAGCCGAGCGGCGAGACGGCCAGTAGGACCAACGCCACCGCCGCCAAGCCGAACGCCAAATACGCCCCGTAGGATGCCCAGTTTCTCAAATACGCCCCGTAGCGTGCCCAGTTCCGCGTCATGACAAAGCCGCCCATCTTCATTCGAGCCATCTTCATTTCGAGCTTCGCCCATGCAAACAAGAGTCGCAGGGTTTGTTCCCGGGAAAAATGTCGCACCGAGGATAATGCTCGATTGAGAAAGTCGATTTTTCGACCTTCCGATCGTTTGAGCTCGGAGGTAAAAGACAATCCAACCGCTCGGCGGCCGGAATCTTGGTCGAAGCACGAACTCGTGAAGGAGCGGCGCACAAGTCTTGCGCGGGGCGGTTAGCTTCGATAGCTTTGCGCATCGGGGAAATGCAGGCTCCCCGTCAGACGCCAGCCGTCCAAGCTCTGCGCAACGCTCGCTTGCCGAGGTGATTGCGCATGGACGGAATTTTCCCATCCCACCCCATCGCTCGCGTGCCCGGAACGCCCGCCCGTTGCGGATTGCGTGCCGCGGTCCCGCCCCCGCGGGTCACCCCGTTTGCATATGGATCGACGTGGCTGATGATCGTGTTCGCAAGCGCGGGCGCCATCCTCTCGGGCGCCGCCGCCGCGGAGAAGTTCCAAAAGCTGTCCGGCGCGCAAATCCGCGCAAAGCTCGCCAGCATGGCGATCACCGACGAGGTGCACTGGGCCGACGTTTACGGACGGGACGGGACGCTGACCACGTTCTCGATGGGCAAGAAGAGCGTCGGCAAATGGTCGGTCAAGAACGACGAGCTTTGTCACGACCGCGCCAAGGAGTTCCAGGGGTGCTATCAGGTGTGGGTTTCCGCGTCGCGAAGGCTCGAGCCTGCCGCTCGAAGGCGTGCTGCAGTCGCCCGCCAGGCGCAACTAACCGAGCCGTCGAGATCGCCTC
>WNGF01001889.1_pt1 | contig 30051 bp, 32 predicted proteins | sample 5400641 | NCBI WGS metagenome assembly WNGF01 (sample SAMN13153371, study PRJNA577476) | soil metagenome | isolation source: 80 cm soil or saprolite under grassland replicate 2 | place: USA:California | collected 2016-06-15 | reverse complement strand
CTCCCGATGTATCCCCGCGAGCCGCGCGGCCTCGACATGATCGAGAAGGTCTCGCATGACCTGCTGTTCGGTCCGGCCTTCTAGCGTGATGCGATGACGACCCTCCTCGAACTCCTGGAACAGCGCCCGAAGATGCGGTACATCTTCACCGGCGGAAAAGGCGGCGTCGGGAAGACGGCCGCTGCGGCAGGCCTCGCCTACTACCTCGCATCGAAGGGGGATCGGGTCCTCCTCGCCTCCCTGAACCCCGTGCACTCGCTCTCGAGCCTCTTCGGCCAGAGCCTCTCCGGCGGCAAGGTGATCGAGGTGAAGGGCGCGAAGAACGTGCACGCCGTGGAAGTCGAGACGTCCGAGGTCGTCGAGCGATATCGGAACTCGATCCGGGGACGCGTCAAGGAGTTCCTCAAGTGGGCGGACATCCCCCTCGACGCGCGTCCGTTCATCGAGATCGCGACGACGAACCCCGCGTTCGAGGAGAGCGCGATGTTCGACCGCATGGTCGATTACATCCTGAAGGAAGGCGAGTCGTTCGACCGGGTGATCTTCGATACCGCCGCGGTCGCGAACGCCGTGCGGCTGATCGGCCTGAGCAAGATCTACGGGCTTTGGCTCACCCGGATGATCGACTCCCGCAAGGAGGCGCTGAGCATGCGGGTCCAGCTGTCGTTCCGCAAGGAGAAGGTGATGGAGGAGGTCCGCAAAGATCCGCTTATGGCAGACCTGATCTCGATGAACGAGCGGTTCGAGAAGGCGAAAGGGGTCCTGGTGGATCCCGAGCGGACCGCGTTCTTCTTCGTCACCCTGCCCCTCGCGCTGCCGATTGCGGTCGTCCGACGGTTTATCGGCATGGTCCAGAAGTTCAACATCCCGATTGGCGGGGTGATCGTGAACGAGATCTTGCGTCCCGAGGTCGCCCTTCAGACCGGCGCAGGCGAATACCTGGCGAACAAGTACCACGAGCAGACCGCGTACATGAAGGTCCTGTACCGAGACCTCGGGCCGCTCGTGCGCGGGTACATCCCGCTCTACTCATCGGAGGTCACAGGCGTCGAGATGGTCCGCCGGGTCTCGGAGGATCTGATGTCGTACACGCCCTCCTTCGCCGCCGAATTGGCGGGCGCGGCATGAAACCGACGACCCGCGAACACGTGATCGCAGCGACCCACTTCGTCCTCGGGCCATCGAACTTCCTCGTGCTCCGGCTCCCGGAGAACTGGGACCTGCGGCTGGGTCGCACGCCCATGGACATCGACTACACGATCCCTTGGGAAGGCGTCCGCTGGGCTCAGGAGGGGCGCGCCTCCGCGCTGCTCGTCGACTCGAAGGCGCGGCGTGCTATCGAGCTGAGCGTCCGGACGGCCCGCGGGTCGATCATGCCTCCCAAGCTCCTCGAGCCGCACCCCGGCGTCTGCCGGGTCGGAGGACACGATGCCACGTACACCGTTGGGGTAACGAACCTCGGGCTTTTCGGGACGAAGCACTACACGGTCCTGTACGTCGCCTACCGATGCGACGAGACGCAGCGGGGCGTCGACCTCCGGTTCATGCACAAGGGGAGCGCGGAGATGCTCGAGGCGTTCATCCCGCCGCTCGAACGAGTCCGCTGCCACTAGCCGAGGAGCCGCTCGGCGAGCGTCCGGATCGCGGCGAGCCCCCGCGTCGCTTGGCCCTTTTCGACGGAGACCGAGGCCGCGATTCCTGGTTCGCTTCCCGCCGTCACGTGCAACGCCGTAATCGGCTCGAACGACGCTGAACCTAGGTCCTCGAGGAGTCGGCGGGCCTTCCGTTCGTCGTCCGCGGACAGGAGGAACTCCCGACCGCCCAGGGAGACCGTCGACCAGTCTCCCTTCGTGCGGGCGCGTCGACGACCGATTCGGGTGCTCGGATCCACGAGCTCGAACCCGATCCGTGGATCCGCGCGAAGCGATGCCTCCACGAGCGCCGCATCTCGCCGCCCCCGGGCCGTCCCGATCGCCCAGTTGATGGGCATCTCTCGCGGCCGAAGCGTGACCGTGACCGAGACATCTCGGAACGGGGCCTTCGCCCCCTCGGTCGTCATGCGGAACGCAGTCGTCCCGAACCACCGGATCTGGGTTGTGCCTCCGAGGGCGAGGACCGACCCCTTCAGTTCCGTCGCGATCCGGCCGGCCAGGCGCCGGGAGTAGACGAAGGCGGCGTAGTACCATCCGAGGAAGAAGACCGCGATCGCGAAGACCGCGATGAGCCCCCAGTCGACCTCCGCCACGTCGGGCGGATGCGCGGAGCGGCCCTAAAGCCCTCGGGTGGAAAGGAAAACGTTTACCCGCGCCCACCCATCCGCGCGGATCGGGAGAGTGTGAGCCGGGTCCGGCGGGCCCTTCGGGTCGTGAAGGAGATCCTGTGGGGGCTCTTCATGTACGACCTGTACACGGAGACGATGAAGATGCGGCTCCGGTACAACGACGCGGTCACCCTGCTCGTCTTCTCCGAGCAGCTCGGCATCCCGCTCATGAATTCCTACGTCTCGATGCGCCTGCTCCCGTATTTCGTCGGGGAGCTCGAGGGTTGGAAGCGCCGCGAGATGCGGGAGCGGGACTTCCTGGAAGAGGCGCCGGACATCCACTAGGCAAGCGGAGGCGCCCGCACTCCCAGCAGTCGTCTCGGGCGATCCCGTTCCAGGTGCCGCACGAAGCACACGACCATCGCCGCGCGAGCGGGATGTGGGACGCATCGTGTCTCACGTCGCCGATGCGGTGACCGCAGCTCCAGCACCGATCGAGGACGACCTCGTTCGGCTGCGCGCACACCTGGCACATCCAGTCTCGCCGACGGGGTGCGGGGTGTGGCCCGCGGCGGTATCCCCACGCGAACACGGCGACGCACGAAAGGAGGAACGCCGTGAGGGCGACGGGGAGCGCGTCCATGCGGGACCGCGACGTCCGTTCCCGGACCCGACCAAATAGGTTCCCGGCCGCTTATCCGAAATGAAACTTTCTGCGGCGGTCAGTGACCGATGACCCGCGAGCCGAAGTAGAACGTCACGACGAGCGACAGCGCGTCCTCCGCCTTGCCCGCGAAGGCGCTCACCTGGTTCGTCGCGAGGGCGTAGCAGATGTAGCCGGTGAGCGCGAGGGCCCCGATCGCGGTCGCGTCGCGGAAGAACGTCGCGAGGCGCTTCCGGAGAGGGCTCGTGTGCGCGCGGCGATGCACGAGCCACGAGACGACGTATCCGCCGACGTACCCTCCGAGCACCTCGAGGACGGCCGTCAGCGCGGACGGGATGCCGGAGGGAGTGGGATTGTGCCAGAGGAACCAGCCCGCGAGGCCGAGGAACCCGAGGAGGAGGAGCGCGCGGACCAGCCGCGGACGATGCGGGGGAGGCGGCGCGGTGGGTGACCGGGGTGGGGTCGCGGTCGCGTGGCTCCCGAAGTAGAACGCGACGACGACCACCACCGCGTTGAGGACCACGGTCGGGACGGTCGTGCCCAGGATCAGCAGATAGCCGTACGTCGCGGTGACGACGACCGCAATGCCGCCTCGAACGCTGCCTCGCGGCAGGCGGAGCGGCTCGGGAAGCAGCGCCGGCGGAGAGACGGCCACGGAGCGCGCCACCGGGGGCGCGCGGCTTAAGCATGCCGACGGAAAAGTCAGAGGATCCCGGCGAAGGCCCGGGCGAGTCGCCGGAGCAATCCCCATTCGCGGGCGGGGTCCTGGTGCCGCGGCTTCCCATCCCGGGCTGGCCGCTTCGGCGGGACGATTCGGGGGACCCACTCCGGACCCAGCTTGGCGTGCAGAGACAGCTCGGGGTCCCGAGGCTTCAGAGCCACGCCGAACGGGACCGGCCGATCGAGGCAACTCGCACCGATCAGATCGTCCACCGCCGGGCCCAGGGATCGGCCCCCCAGACGATGGTCTCCCGGATCACCGCACGTCCTTTCGTGTACGGGTCCCCGTCGTTCGCGCCATCCTTTGCAAATTGTCCGTTTCTCTTGTTCCAACGCATGTTTGGCTAATGTAAACGGTAGTTAATAAAGCATCCGTTTTAGTAATGGAAACGCTTATAAACATCGACAAATATCCATTGTTCCGAGGCGACCATGAAGGCGTTCAAGGTGATTCGAGACCCGGAAGCGTTCCAGCTGCTCGGGGACGAGACCCGTCGGCGCGTGATCTATCTGCTGCGAGCGAAAGAGATGACCGTGAGCCAGATCGCGGCGGAGCTCAACCTGACGCCGCAAGCGATCTACCACCACATCCGCAAGATGCGCGATGCGGGCCTCGTGGAGGTCGCTCGCGAGGAACGGGTGGATCATTTCATCGAGACGTACTATCGAGCGACCGCGGAGATCTTCAACTTCTCCCACGGCGAGGGGATGTCCCCGGCGGACGCCGCGGCGAGGGTCGAGGAGACCCTGAAGGCGCTCGGTCGGATCGGGTTCAGTGTGAAGGCGGACCCTCAATCCGTGTCCGAGTTCGTTGAGGTGGAGAAGCGGATGAACAAGATCGACGAGAAGGCGGAGCGAGAGGAGTCGATCGCGGGCATGGACGACATCGATTTCTTCGTGAAGCAGAAGGTCGCGCACCTCGCGGGCCTACTCTCGATGAGCGACAAGGAATTCACCGAGTACCTCGGCCTCCAGCGCGAACACCGAAAGATCCTGCGGTCCCTCGTCGGGGAGCCCGCAAAGACCGAAGTGGTCTCGCCGAAAGCCTAGAGCTCCCCGATCTCCTCGCGCGAGATGACGAGCCGCTGGATCTGCGAGGTGCCCTCCCAGATCTGGAAAATCTTCGCGTCCCGCATCCACTTCTCGACGGGCTCGTCCTTCATGTAGCCCGCGCCGCCGAGGATCTGCACCGCGTCCGTCGTGACCTCCATCGCCATGTCCGCGGCCAGGAGCTTCGCGATGCTCGCCTCCTTGTTCATCGGCATGCCCTGGTCGAGCATCCACGCCGCCCGCCAGACCAGCAACCGAGCCGCGTCGATCTTCGCCTTCATGTCCGCGAGCATGAACGCGATCGCCTGCTTCTTCGCGATCGGCGATCCGAACGCCTTCCGCTTCCGGGCGTAGTCGAGGGCGTACTCGTACGCCGCGCGGGCGATGCCGACCGCTCCCGCCGCGACGAGCGGCCGGGACGCCTCGAGCGTCTTCATCGCGCCGTAGAACGCGCTGCCTTGATCGGAGCCCAGCATGTTGTCCACGGGGATGCGGCATTCGTCCAAGATGACCTCGGCCGTATGGCTCGCGCGGACGCCCATCTTGTCCTCGACCTTGCCCATCTTCAGGCCAGGCGTGCCGTGCTCGACGACGAACGCCCGGATGCCGAAGTACCCGAGGCTCTTGTCGATCGTCGCGAAGACGACGTGGAGGTCCGCGATCCCGCCGTTCGTGATGAAGCGCTTCACGCCATTCAGAACCCATTCGTCGCCTTTCTTCACGGCCGTCGTCGAGATGTTCGCGACGTCGCTGCCGGCGTCGGGCTCGGTGAGGCAGAGCGCGCCGAGGCGGGCCTCCGGGCCGGTGAAGCGCGTCAGGAAGCGCTTCTTCTGGTCCTCCGTCCCCATGTGGATGATCGGGAGGTACGCGAGGCCGGCGCCGATGAGCCCCGTGGCCATGCCCGCGCAGCCCCAGTTCAGCTCCTCCATGACGATGACGTGCGTCAGGGTCGAGCCGATCCCGCCGCCTCCATAGGGCTCGGGGATGAACGCGGTGTCGAGGCCGAGCGCGTGGGCCTTCTTGATGATGTCCCAGGGCACTTCGCCCTTCTTGTCGTACTCGAGGGCGACCGGCCGCATCTCCCGCTGCGCGAACTCGCGGGCCGTCTTCTGGAGGAGCCGTTGCTCCTCGGTGAGATCAAAATCGACCACCGCGATTCCCCTCGACCGGCGCTTCGAGTGAGACGATGGCCGGTTCTGTATTTAATGGTTGGATTCGGACGGTCGCGCGGACGCCAGTTTGACAAGGGACGGACGCATACCTCCCGCGGAGGACGCGATGGCGCTGCCCCGCTTCTCGCCGCGGACCGCGTACACGCTCTTCGCCCTCGCCCACGCCGTCGGCGGATTCGCGATCCTCGTCGAGATGACCGGAGGGGACTGGGACATCCGGTGGCACATCCGCCGCCTCGTCGAGGTCTTCTGGACGCCGCCGCACACGGTGCTGTACAGTGGCCTCGCGATCGCTTTCGCGTCCGCGTTCGGCGCGCACGTCCTTCAGCTCCTCGGGCCCGTGCCGCCTCGGCCCTTGCGCGTCGGGATCCGCGTCGCGCTGATCGGGCTGGCGACGCAGCTCGTGGCGGGCGGATTCGACACGTGGTGGCACGCGACGTTCGGCGTGGACGACGCGCTGAGCCCGCCGCACGTCCTGCTGATCGGCGGGATGGTGATCTCCGCCTTTGGCTTCATATCGGGGCTCGTGGTGCTGGCGCGGGCGTCGGCGTTCTGGGCGACCGCGGTCCCAAGCGTCCGGCGGCTGCTGTACGCCGCCATGCCCGCTGCGTTCGTCGCGCTCTTCTACGCGCTCTGGGGCTTCAGTTGGGTCTTCACGTATCCGGGATTCACGAAGCCGCCGTTCCTCGCGGAACTATGGCAGCGGAGCATCGTCGGGATGCTCTTTGCAACGTTGCTCCCGTTCATCGCGCTGTCCGCCGCACGCCTCCTGCCGTGGTGGGGCGGCGCGACCGCGACCCTGGCCCTCGTGACGATCGACGTCACCCTGGTCGACGCGCTGATGGGCTCGCCGCCGGACGCTGCCTCGCTGGCGCTCGGCCTCGCGCTCATCCTCGTGCCGGCTATCGTCATCGATTTCGTCGTGAAGCGTTATCCATCCGAGCGCGTCCGGCGCGTGACGACGCCGCTCCTGGGGATGGCGGGCGGAATCTTGGGTGGCCTCTTCGCGGGCGGGCCCGTGCTGGCCATGACGGGCGGTCTCAGTTCGAACCCGCCCTGGTACCCGTTGCTGTTCGTGGTCGGCGGTTTCGTCGGCGCGTACGGGAGCGTGCTATTCGCAACGACGGTCGAAACGCTCCTCGGCGCCGCGGGGACTCCCGCGACCCCCGTCGCCGCCTCCGCGGACGGTGGAATCGGACGGCGCGTGACGTGAACGTCTTCGTGGCCGGCGCGACCGGCGTGTTGGGACACCGTCTCGTTCGCCGCCTGACGGGTCGCGGCCACCGCGTCGTCGGGTCGGTCCGCGACGAGGTCGGTGAGGCGGCCGTACGTGCCGCCGGCGGGGAACCGCGACGGGCGGACCTCTTCGATGTCGATTCTCTCGCACGGGCCGCCGAAGGGGCCGACATCGTGATTCGCGCCGCGACGAAGATTCCGGCGAAGCTGCGGACCTCACCGAGGCACTGGGCCGAGAACGACCGGATCCGGATTGAAGGGACGAGATCCCTCACGGAAGCCACAGCCCGAATCGGAGCCAAGGCGTACGTTCAGGAGGGCATCGTCTGGGCCGTCCGGAATCCCGATGGATCGCCGTTCGACGAGGACGCGCCTCCCGCTCCCGACCCGGTCCTCGCGTCCGCGTTGGAGGCCGAGCGGATCGCGCGCGATGCGGGGTCGCGGTACGGCTTTGCCGCAGGGACGCTCCGATGCGGCGGATTCTACGCCGCCGACGGGTGGCACACGCGCGTGATGGGAGAGGCGCTCCTCCGCCGGAGGCCCCCGATGATCCGGGGGGCGTCCCCCATCTGGTCGTTCATCCACGCGGACGACGTCGCGGGCGCGTTTGTCGCGGCCGCGGAGGCGCCGCGGAGCGGCGTGTGGCATGTGGTCGACGACCGACCGGTCGCATTGGCCGAGTTCCTTGGCGGGCTGGCGAATCGGTTGGGCGCGCCCGCTCCGAGGCAGATGCCGGCGTGGCTCGCGCGCCTCGCGCTGGGCCGGTACACGTTGGAGCTGCTTCGCACGTCCTTCGTGACCTCGAACGCCCGGTTCCGACGGGACTTCGGATGGCGGCCGCAGTATCCGACGTTCGAGCAGGGTCTCGACGACGTCGTCGCAACCTGGAAGGCCGAAGGATTCCCTCGACGGAAGGTCTGATCCTTTGGACCGCCTCGCCCGAGTTCTCGTGGCGCTCGTAGTGCTCCATTTGGCGGTGACCGTCCTTCACGCCGCCGCGCACGCCGCGCTCCAAATCCTCCCGGCGGGGGTGGATCTCGCATTCATCGTCGGCGTCATTCTGGTCGGGCCGGTGGCCGCGGCGGGACTCCTTCGATTCCAGCGTCTGGTCGCATCGGTTCTCGCCGCGGTCTTCATGGCCCTTTCGTTCGTGTACGGCGTCTACAACCATTTCCTCGTGACAGGTCCGGACCATCTGTCGATCGTCTCGTCCGAAGCGTGGACGGCCGTCTTCGTGATCAGCGGGGCGACCCTAGGCGTGCTCGAGATTGCGACCGCGGTCGTCGCGCTGGTCGTGTTCCGGAGTTCCTCTAGAACTCCTTCGGGACCTGCTGAGCCACCTGCGTGATCCGGTTCAGCTGTCCCGTGAGCGCCATGATCTTCGGCATCGAGCCGCGAAAACGGATCTTCCCGCCGAGGACGAGGCCCTGGAAATCCCGCTCCCCCCTGCCGAGTTGCATCCATGCGTCGTACGGGCCCTCGAACTTGAAGTCCGCCGGGACGTCGGGCGGGACGGCGCTGGCACTCACCTTCCCCCCCACGATGTCGAGGAGGAACGACGCGTTCCGGTCAATGCAAGTCAACACGATTTTCGCCGTCACCGTGGTGGCGCGCTTCGCCCACTCCGGGTCCGCGTTGAGGCGACTCGCGACCTCGTCGAAGAACATCTCCGAAAAATATTGGACCATCAAACCCTCTCGCCCTCGGGAAGTCAGCGAGGTCGGAAAAAGCCTTTGCCGATTCGTCGGCGCGGCGATCCCCACGGGAAAGGTTTTACGGCGGCCGGCATCTCGCGGGTCGCGCGTGGGTAGCCAAGCCCGGTCAAAGGCGAGGGACTCAAGATCCCTTCCCGAAGGGGTTCCCAGGGTCGAATCCTGGCCCACGCATTCGGATTCAACCGTACTTGTGGGCGAGTGCAAAATGAACTCATCCTTTCCAAGGGATGCGTGGGCGAACAGTCTCTGTCGTTAGGCCTCCGCGCGGGCAGACTAGACCTGAGAACCATCGGGAAGCTGGCCAAAATGGAGCGTCAAGAGCTTTAGTGAAGCGTCTTGCATGCCCTTTGCGCCCGCCGTGCCCCTCTAGTGCATCCCAACGGTTAAGGGGGGTCTGCTGTTGACGCCGGGGGTGCATCCCGGAACGCCTCAGGAAGCCCACGCGTCTCCCCACACCCACAGCCATGGAGTGGTGGATCCCGTTACATTCACGAGCGCACGCGGGATCTTGGCCGTCCGCCGGTCTTTCGTTGGGATGATTGCGACGGCCTCCTTGCAGCTCGTCGTCGTCGCGTTCACCGGGAGCGTCGCCCTGCTCTCCGACACGATTCACAACTTCGGTGACGCCGCGACCGCAATCCCTCTTTGGGCCGCATTCCGGGCGGGGCGGCTCCAGCCAAATGACCGGTTCACCTACGGCTACGGACGCGTGGAGGATTTGGCTGGGATTTCGGTCGTCGCGGCGATCTTTGTGAGCGCGGTCCTCGCAGGCTACGTGTCCATCGAACGACTGTTCCACCCCCAGCCGATCGCGTACCTCTGGGCAGTGGCCGCGGCATCCGTGGTGGGCTTCCTCGGCAACGAGCTCGTGGCCCAGTTCCGCATCCGCGTCGGGCGGGAAATCGGTAGTGCGGCCCTCGTCGCCGACGGCTACCATGCGCGCGCGGACGGCCTCACGAGCTTGGCCGTACTCGGCGGCGCCATCGGCGTGGGCCTGGGGCTGCCTCTTGCGGACCCGATCATGGGCCTGGTCATCACGGTCGCTATCCTGCGCATCCTGTGGCAGTCCGGGAAGCCCGTCCTCGCCCGGTTGCTGGACGCGGTTGATCCCGATGTCGTCGAGGAGATGCGGCGGATCCTGAAGGGTGTTCCGGGAGTCGTCGACGTCACAGAGTTGCGCCTCCGGTGGATCGGCCACCGCCTCCACGCGGAAGCCAACCTCGCAGTGGATGGCGCACTCTCCGTGGAGCAAGGCCACGAGATTGCAAAGGAGGCTCGTCACCGCCTCCTGCACGAGCTCGGATATCTCTCCGACGCGACGATCCACATGGATCCGGTCGTCGCTTCGGGAGAGAAATACCATGGGTCGGAAGGTCACTTGCACGACGAACTGCCCCCGCACTCCCATTAGCACGCTAGGCGAAACAAATCACTCGTGAATTCGGGCAGGTCTTGACGCACAGCTCGCTCACCAGTTCGAATTCCGTCTCCGCAGGCTGACCGCGACATTGGAGGCATCGCTCGCGGTCGATGGAGGCAAGAATCCGCACTGGCGTCGGGTGCCTTGGACCAAGCTCATGGACTGGTCTCGGCCTATGCACCCTCCCTGTGGCCGAGTTCGTACGTTCTTCGGCGTTCAAGGGACGGCGCAACAGAACCCACCATATGGCCTCTCATCGTGTTTACTCCCACGGGGAGTCGCCACCCCGCCAGAGCATGGGGCAGAATTCCTAGAGGAAGTGCTCGAGAGCAAGGAGGACGCCGAACGTGAGGAGCGCGACGATCGTCATGCGGACCGCCTTCTTCCAGGGCTTCTTTCCAGAGAGCTTGCCGAGGTAGTATCCCGAGACGAAAATGATTCCCAAACCCAAACCGCTCGACGCACCGGCCGCCACCGAGAACTCGGTCAGGAGGCGCGCCTGAAACATGAGGAGCGGGAGGCTGGTCACGAACGCGACGAAGAGGGGCGCTAGGAAGTTCACGAGGGAGGTCGCATATCGAGACATCCTCAACGAACGCGGGATGATTGTGTCTTCGAGGGACTTCAACATCGCCCGTTCGATGCGACGAAGACGGATATGGTCCTCTGTAAGTTCGGCCTCGTACACGCTGACTCCCGTGGAAATTCCTATCGCCAGGCAGGTCGCGAACACGGTTCCCAGGGCAAAATCAACACTCGGCTCGGCTTCCGCCGATGTGGCAGCAAGGATACCCAAGACGACGAACGTCGAATCGAAGATCGTGTTCACGAAGTATCTCCTGAACAGCTCGGAGATCTCTATCGTCGCTCGTTCGCGCGGGACGGAGGCCGACCGCATGAGGTTCCTCCCACGAATGCTTAACGCGGCACTCCTCTTTTTCTCTTCGAAAGTTCTTTGCACAGTGCCCACATCGTTTGGTGTGCTGCGTGGCTGCTGCTGCATCCTACCGGGGGAGCACAGCGAGGGGTCCGCTGGCATCGAGCCAGCTGCCAAGCGCACCGACTGAGCGTCCTGCCGCCTATCGGCGAGACGGTCAGATGGCGAGTAGTACGCAGAGCGTTCATTTGGTGCGGAACGATTCCGTACAACCTACCATATGCACTCGACCGTAAAAGCGGTCGAATCCTGGCCCACGCATCAGAACCGCCCCTCGTCCTGGGCGAATGTAAGGGAATTCATACCGGTCGAGGGGTGCGTGAGCCTGTGGCACGGGAATGGCAAGGTTTCTTCAGAGAACTTGACGATGCGGGGCAGGGGTCTGCGATGAAGCAAACAAAGGAGCTGATCGACTTGATGACGACACTGGACGATGCTTGGAATGCCGGACCCGGAAGTCCACTTTGGGAGACTTTTCGGAAGCGTCACACCGAGGATGTTGCCGTGTACTGGCCCGGCGGGGCTCCTCCCACAAGGGGACGGCACAACCACGACGTGGAGGCCACTGAATTCTTCAAGACCTTCCCGGACAACCACCTCATCAACCGCCCGTACAAGATCCTCTTGGCGGACGGCAACCACACGTGCTCCGTCGCGGACTTCTCCGGCACGATGAAGGGACCGATGAAGACCGCGGAGGGGAAGGTCATCCCGCCGACCGGGAGGAGTTTCCGGGTGGAGTTCTGCACGGTGGCCACCTGGAACGAGAAGGGGGAGATCACGGAGGAGCGGCTCTTCTACGACCTCGTGGGCCTGATGAGGCAGGTTGGACTCGCGTAATGGCCAGGTGGGCGAAGTTTCAGACGGCATTCACCGCGGCCGATCGGTCCACCGGATTTCGCCCCGCAGGATCGCGGCCGCGTCCTCGGGTACGACGGGATTGATGTAGAATCCGCTCCCGCGCTCGAAGCCTGCCGTCTCCGTCAGATGCGGCGTGATCTCAAGGTGCCAGTGGTACAAGGCGCGGCCGTCTTCGCGAGGCGCCGTGTGGATGTAGTAGTTGAACGACGGATCGTCGAGGATCCGGTCCATCCGGCCCAGGATGTCCTTCAGGAACCGGGCGAGCACGAGCCGATCCGCATCGGCGATCGACTCGAAGGCGCCGGCGTGGGCTTTCGGCAGGATCCACGTCTCGAAGGGGAACCTCGCGGCATAGGGCTCGAGGGCGACGAACCGTTCGTCCTCAGCCACTATCCGGTGACGCGCCGCCCGTTCCTCCGCGACCACGTCGCAGTAGAGGCACGGACCCGCCTTCGAGCCGCGGTGCGCTCGGACGCCCTCCAACTCGTCTAGGATCCGAAGCGGGACGATCGGGGTCGCGACGAGCTGGGAGTGCGGATGGGAGAGCGACGCGCCCGCGCGCTCTCCGTGGTTCTTGAAGATCAGGACGTAACGGACCCTCGGATCCGTGGCGAGAGCGCGATACCGGTCTCGATACGCTCGCAGGACCTCCGCGACTTGCGCGTCCTCGAGCGTCGACATGTGGCCCTCGTGGTCCGGCGACTCGACGATGATTTCGTGGGCCCCGACGCCGTCGACGCTCACGAAGAGGCCGTCCTCGTGTCTCCGCACGTCGCCGGACGCCTCGAGGGCTGGGAACATGTTCGGCACGCATCGGATGCGCCACCCCGGGCCGTCCGTCGGACCGCGGTCCCGATACGCAAGGACTTCGGGCGGGGTCATCGCCTCGTGGCCGACGCAAAACGGACAGTCCTCCTTCGGCGTCGAGGCTTTCGCGTTCCGGAACGCGCCCGGACGCCGGGAGCGCGCAGCGGAGAACACGACCCAGGTGTCCGTCGCGTAGTCCTTCCGGATTTCCGGCATCGCCGACCCGCCGATGCGTGCGTCGGTCTATTTTAGCGTTGTGAGGACCGCGACCTGTCTTTGCGCTCGCTGCTTCGGCGGCGAGGCGCCCGAACCTTTTTACCACAAAACCGCCATCCGCCGCGGGGTTAGGGAGGAGAGCGATATGGCTGGATCATCGAGTTCGAGTGCGCCCGGCGGGAGTACGGATTACGCGCCCCCGCGGAAGATGGGCCGAATGCTTGCGGTCCTGATCGTGCTGCTGGTTGCGACGAACGCGGTCACGGCGGTGACCGTGTACTACGTGACCGCGCCGACGACCGCGGCGGTGCAAACCCTCCGGGTCATCGGTCCGTGGGCGGGGCCGGAAAAAGCCAAGTTCCTGCCGGTCCTGAACCTGTTCCACAACCAGACGGGCATCAATTACGAGTACATCACAACTCGACAAGAGGACCTTCAATCGCTCCTGCCGAACTGGTTCGCCGCGGGGCGGGCCCCCGCGGATCTGATCTTCATGCCGAGTTCGTTCATCAAGACATATGGAGTCCAGGGGCACGCTACGGACCTCGCGTCGACGATTACGCAGTCGAACTACGCTGCCGGCGCGTTGGACCCACTCAAGGACGGCAGCAAGCTCTACGGCGGCGCGTACACGGGAAAGGTCAAGCCGGGCTTCTGGTACAACAAGTCGTTCTTCACGGCGAACAACCTGCAAGCGCCGACGACCTTCGCCGGATTCGAGGCCCTCTTGGCCGACATCGAGACGCGCGGGCTCGTGACGAACCAGCCGATCATCAGCGGCGACGGCGTCGGTTGGCCTCTCTCCGACGTCGTGGAGCACTTCATCGCGACCTACGGAGGCCCGAGCATGCACCGCGCTCTGACGGCGGGCACGCTCTCGTGGACGGACCCAACCGTCCGCAACATCTTCGCAACGTACCTCGTGCCGACCCTGACGAAGCGCGACGTGTGCGTCAACGGTTGCTGGAGCGCGCCTCGGCAGTGGGACACCGGGGTGACGGAGTGGTGGGCCGGAGACTACGCCCTCTACTTCATGGGAAGCTGGATCACGGGGATGGTCCCGAACCCGGCGGACATCGGGGTGTTCTCTCTCCCCGGTGGCGTGAGCACGCAAGGGATCGTGTTCGCGGCGGACTACTTCTTCGTGCCGAAGTACGCGACGCAGCTCGACTCCGCGAAGCGGCTCGCCGCGTTCCTGGGCAGCGCCGCCGCGCAGACGGAGCAGGTGAAAGTCGGCGGGCATATCGCGACGGTCACCGGAGTGCCTTCGAGCGCATATCCCCCCTTGGATGCATCGATTGCCGCGCTCTTGACCGGCAAGGAAGTGCTCTCGGATCTCGACGACACGAAGGGAGGCACGTTCCAGACGACGTTCTGGGCGCAGCTCCAGGCGCTGTGGGCGGACCCGAGCACCCTCGACACCCGCCTCGCGAATATTCAAGCGGCCGCATGAGGCGAGCCCGAACGGGGCGCGCCAAGCGCCCCCTCTCCTTTTACTCGACGTCCGTGGCCCGCGTGCTGTTCTTCGTGCCCGCGACGGTCCTGCTGATTGTCCTCGTCGTCTACCCCGTCCTCCAAACGCTCGCCCTGAGCTTCTTGGGCCCCACCTCCGGCGGATTCGTCGGCTTCGACAACTACGGGAACGTCCTCGGCCGGCCGGAGACGATCGACCTACGGAACTTCAATCCGACATACGCCTTCATCGGAGAGTTGCTCGGGGGACCCGTGGGCGGATTCGTCGCCGGGTTCCTGGACGCGCAATTCCCCCTCGGCACCCTGATCGACAACCTTCTGTGGATCGCAATCCACCTCCCGATGACCCTGTTCACCGGGTTGTTCCTCGCGCTCACGCTGCAGAAGGTGCGTGGTGCGTCCGTCGTGAAGTCGATGGTGTTCCTCGGGATGGTCACGCCGCTCATCGTCGGCGGCATCATCCTGCGGTACCTGTTCGACGAGAAGTCCGGGATCGTCCCACAGTTCTTCGGAGCCATCGGAATCAGGTCCCTTGCCATCCAGTGGACCCAATACCCGTCGACCTTGCTCTTCGGACTCATCTTCGGCTCCGTGTGGCTGTGGACGGGCTTCAGCCTGATCATCTACTCCGCGGGGCTCACGACGATCCCGAAGGACTACTTCGAAGCGGCGCAGATCGACGGAGCCTCGTCGTGGCAGATGTTCCGGAAGATCACCTGGCCGCTCCTACGGCCGATCACCCTCGTCGTCGTGACGATGACGGTCCTGTGGGAGCTGAAGATCTTCGACATCGTCTACGCGGCGACCAACCCGAACGGCGGCGTCGGAAACGCCGCGGACGTGCTCGCCCTGCAGATGTGGCGGTACGCCTTCCGCGCGGGCAACTATGCCGAGGCCGCTGTCGTCGCGACGCTCTTGAGCGGGCTCACACTCCTCGTCGCCTCGTTCATGTTCCACCGGATGGTCGTGGGCATGCGTGGTGGCGGGAGCCGGCCAAGCCTCTTCGCGCGGCTGCTCCGAATCGTGAGGCGACCATCGTGAGCGGTTGGAGCCTTGCGCGGCTTCGCGTTCGACCGCGCACGATTGCAATCCATGCGGTCGCGTGGGGCGTCGGGTTCGTTTGGTTGCTGCCGTTCCTCGGAGTCCTGATGACGTCGATCCGTCCCGTGGGCGAGATCCTGCACGGCTGGTGGCTCGTCGATCCCTTCAACCCGACGGCCAAGAACTTCGTCACGACCTGGACCGACCCCGAGACTCCGATGTGGAGGGGCATCCGAAATTCCTTCATCGTCGCGATCCCGTCGACCGCCATCCCGATCTTCATCGCGTCCTTCGCGGCTTACGGCTTCGCCCGATTCCGCTTTCCGATTCGCGACTACCTGTTCCTAACGATCGTCCTGTTCATGGCCGTCCCGCAGCAGATGGTCGCGGTGCCCATCTTCCTGCGGATGATTGAACTGGGCCTATGGGACAACTGGCTCGGCGTCATCCTGCTCCATTCGAGTTGGGCGATCCCGTGGATCCTGTTGTTCATGAGAAACTTCTTCCAGACCCTCCCTGCGGAGGTCGAAGAGGCGGCGCGGGTCGACGGGGCATCCGACTTGCGCATTTTCCTGAAGATCGTACTCCCGATGGCCCTGCCCGCCTTGGCGGCCGTGGCGGTGTTGCAGTTCATGTGGGTCTGGAACGATTTCTTCTTCGCGACCGTCCTCCTGTTCTCGCCGGACAAGATGGTCGCGACGCAGCTCGTGCCTCTGCTCTCGGAGGCCGGGCCCTACCAGCGAGATCAAGCGGTCCTGGCTGCTGCGTCAATGAGCGTGATGATCGTGCCGGTCGCGATCTTCGCGCTCCTTCAACGGTACTATATCCGCGGGATGATCGGCTGGACGATCAAAGGCTAGTTGGCTCCGCCTCGTCGAGTAGGTCGATCAGTGCTCCCGTGGACCATGCCTGGGTTGGATTCGCGCGGGTGCCGTCCGTTTGGCCCGCGGAGAGATCGACGAGGCGGTCGTCCACGACGGCATACAGCTCCGGAATCCCGTCGAGTTCCTCATAAGCGCGGAGGAGCGCATCGCGAACGCGCCCCGCCTCCCGATGGAAGCCCGTCGCCCGCAGCCCACGGTAGAGGAACCAGTTGTCGTGGGGCCACACGGTCCCCATGTGATAACCGTACGGATCGAAGTCCGGTTCGGAGTCCGCGTGGGTCCGAATGCCGTATGGCGTCCACATGTCGTCTTGGAACAAGCGAGAGACGAGGGGGGCCATCCTGTCCTTCGGCACTACTCCCATGAGCGGGAGGTGCCCGGGATCGGAGGCGATGGCGGTGCGCAGTCGTTTCCGGCCGTCGAGGGCGAGCGCGTAGTATCTCGCATCCGGCATCCAGAAGGTACGGTTCAGCGCGTCCGCGATCCGCGTCGCCTGCGCCCGCGCTTCTCGTGCGAGCTGCCTTTGATCGTTGACCTCGGCGAGCGCCGCGAACGCCCGGTGCGCGCGGACGGCATAGCCCTGGACCTCGACCATGGCGACCGGCGGTTCGATGCGAAGATGGTCGGCCGATCCGTCCTTCCATCCCTGGTGGAAGAGCCCGTGCGGGTTCTTCCGTTCATATTCAATGAATCCGTCCCCGTCGAGGTCCCCGTGGACGTCCATCCACCGATGGGCCGCGAGGAACGCCGGCCAGAGACCCGTCGCGAGCCGCTTGTCCGCCGTGTGCCGTTCGTATTCATCCGCGACGATTAGAAACAGGAGCGTCGAGTCGACGCTCCCATAGTACGGGAAGCCCCAATCCGGCAACTCCTTCTGCGACGCGGGATCGAACCGGTGTTCGTGGAGGATCTTTCCCGGCTCTTCCTCCGACCGCGCCTCGATCCGTCGTCCCTGGTACGACGCGAGCACACGGAGGGTCGATTCGGCGATCCGGGGATCGTATCGAAGGGTCTGCCACGCCGAAATCAGGGAGTCGCGGCCGAACAGGGTGAAGTAGCGGGGCGAGCCGGCCCGAAGGTAGCCCTCCGGCGCTCGGAGCCGGTCCACGTCCTGCGCGAGGCGGGTCCTCAGCCGCTCGAGGTTCATCGGGCCCCCGGATACGCGCCTAATCGATCGCCCGGCCCGTGGTCCGGTCGAAGAGGTGGATTCGCTCCGGCGCGAAACGGATCCAGACGGTCGAACCGGCGTCCCCCTCGAACGTGGATCCCGCGACCGCCTTGATGAGTTTGTCCCCGACCTTCAGGTCCAGGATCGTCGAGTCTCCGAGAGGCTCCGTCGTGTAGATCTCTGCCGCGATGCATCCCGCCTCCGCCGGCTCCGTAGCGCTCACGCTCACGTCCTGAGGGCGGATTCCAAGGGTGAGCGGTCCGCCGGACGACCCCGGCAACGCTCCGGCAAACTGCCTCGGGACGTCGATGCGGAAGTCGGCCGCGTCGAGCTGCCCGCGGGAATCGAGGTCGCAGTCGATGAGGTTGATCGGCGGACTGCCGATGAACGCCGCCGTGAACTCGTTCGCCGGATGGCTGTAGAGGCTGCGAGGCCCGTCGTACTGCTGGAGGACCCCCTTGTTCAACAAGGCGACGCGATGCGCCATCGTCATCGCCTCGACCTGGTCGTGGGTGACGTAGATCGTCGTGACGCCAAGGTCCTTCTGGAGCTTCTTCAGTTCCGCCCGCATGTGGACCCGGAGCTTCGCGTCCAGATTGCTCAGGGGTTCGTCCATGAGGAACACCTGGGGCTCGCGGACGATCGCCCGCCCGAGCGCCACCCGTTGCCGCTGTCCGCCGCTCAATTGGCTCGGCTTGCGATCCAAGAGGCCCTCGATCTGCAGGAGCCGAGCAACCCGGTTGACGCGGACGACGATCTCGCGTTCCGGCACCTTCGCGTTCTCCAGGGGAAATGCGATGTTCTTGTACACGGTCATGTGCGGGTAGAGGGCGTAGCTTTGGAACACCATGGCGACGTTCCGCTGCTTCGGGTCGAGGTCGTTCACGAGTCGGTCGCCGATGTAGATCTCGCCCGCCGACGGTTCCTCGAGGCCGGCGATGCAACGCAGGGTCGTCGTCTTCCCGCATCCGCTCGGACCGAGCAAGACCACGAATTCCTTGTCGTTGACCTCGAGGTTGAGGTCGATGACGGCGGGGACGTCGTCGTACGCCTTCGCGAGACCTCGCAACTCGACGCGGGCCAAGGCGAGTTCGGACGGGGAAGAACGGTTAAATAATCTTCGCCTTCCTCCCGCCGGCGCGGTGTGCACCGATGGAAGAAGTCCACGTCGCGGAGAAACGGCTGTCGGACTACCGCGCGATCATCGGCTCCGCGGCGTTCTCGGAAATCCTCGCGCTCGCGAGCAAGCTCAAGGGGAAACGCGTCGCGCATGTGAATGCGACCGCGTATGGCGGCGGGGTCGCGGAGCTCTTGAACAGCCTCGTCGCCCTGCAGCGGGACGTCGGGCTCGACGCGCACTGGTTCGTCCTCGCGGGATCGAACGCGTTCTTCAACGCGACGAAGGCGATGCACAACGCTTTGCAGGGATCGGAGACGCCGCTGTCCGCCGACATGCTCGCCACGTACCGGCATTTCAACGAGGTGAATGCGTCCACGTTCACGGACGAATACGACTACGTGATGATCCACGACCCGCAGCCCGCGCCGCTCGTCAATCTGTGCGAGCGACACGGCGCATGGCTCTGGCGCTGCCACATCGATCTCACGTCACCGAATCCGTCCGTGGTCAAGATCCTCGAGCCGCATCTTCGTGCCTACGACGCCGCCGTGTTCAGCGCGGCCGAGTACGCACCTCGGGCCGTGCCGTTCCGGCGGATCTACGTGAACCCTCCCGCGATCGACCCGGTGAGCCCGAAGAACCGCCACGTGTACGAGGAGGAGCGCGACTCGATCCTCTCCCGTTTCGACGTCGACTTCAAGCGACCCGTCATCAGCCAGGTCGGCCGATTCGACCCGTGGAAGGACCCGCTCGGCGTCATCGATGCGTACCGCCTCGTCAAGAAGAAGGTGCCGGGCGTGCAGCTCCTCCTTGTCGCGTCGATGGCCCGGGACGACCCGGAAGGCTGGCTCTGGTTCGAGCGCTCCGCGCGGCACGCCGGGGAGGATCCCGACATCCACCTCCTGACGGACCTCCGAGGCGTTGGCGCCCTCGAGGTGAACGTCCTCCAGCGAGAGACGGACGTGTCCCTTGCGAAGTCGTTGCGCGAGGGGTTCGGCCTAATCGTGAGCGAGTCCTTGTGGAAGCGAGTGCCCGTCGTGGGCGGCAACGTCGGCGGCATCCGAATGCAGATCAAGGACGGTCGACACGGGTACCTCGTCTCGAGCGTGAAGGAGGCGGCGGACCGGACGATCCAACTGCTCCGCGATCCGACCCGCCGAAAGGCGATGGGCAAGGCCGGGCGCGAGCAGGTGCGGCGTAACTTCCTGATCACGCGCTACCTGCGCGAGTACCTCCGGATCTTCGGAGAGCTCAAGGCCGCGGGCTGAGCGGCGCGGCCTACCGACCGCCCGCGACTCTCACGGGAGCGACTCTCGCAAGATTCGCCGGAGGCCGCGCCGGAGATGCTGGCTCACGGTGTTCCGGCTCAAGCCGGTCAGCTCGGCGAGCTTCTCGAGGCCAACCTTCGCCGGGATGTCGAAGTACCCGAGCGTCCACGCGAGGCTCAGGACCTCTCGCTGGCGGCCCGTGAGACCCTCGTCCGCGTGAGCCACCGGATGGCGGATCGCCCGGCGGCCCCGCAGCCGCCATCCGACCCTGAGGCCGTCCAACAAGGTGAACACCTGTCGCGCGGCGCCGTCGTCGGCGAGGAAGGAGAGGGTCGCGGAATCCTTGCGGATGACCGTCGGCATCGTCGGCGTCACGCGCGCCCCGAGGTCCTCGAGGAGCGCCTCGAGCGCCCCGGGATTCCGTTGCCGGAGGAGCGCGACGTACGTGCGGCCACCGTCCTCGACGCGCAGGATCTCGAAATCCCGCAGACGGTAGCGGCGCCGCAAACGCGCGCGAGACCGCATGATCTGCTCGAGCGTCCGTCGCGGACCCGAACGGACGACACGGACCAGGAGGACGCGCTCCCGCGGCTGGAACGAATAGACGTGCAGGATCTCGACCGATTCGTTGTGCGCGAAGAACGCGGCCGGGACGACGCCTTCGCGGACCAGGAGGTCTCCGGGGACCTCGATCGTCAGCCGCCGCAACGGCATATGATTACGGGTAATCATACGCCTAGATATAGGCTATCGTCGTGCTCGGTCCCGAGGGCGTCGATGGAGCCGGTGGTGGGCAGCAAGGGCGCGGTGGTGCGAAACCTCCCGGACGAACCGTGGGAGAAGGGAATCGGACCGGGGATCGTCGACAAGAAGATCATGGGCCCAGGGGACAGTAACTTCATGCTCATGGGCCTCGCCCGCATGGAGCCGGGCATAAAGTCGCCGCCGCACCGGCATCGGTACACGCAGATTTTCTACATCCTCGAGGGCCGCGGCCAGATCATCGCCGACGGCACGACGTACGACATCGGAGCGGGCTCGGTCGCCCGATTCGTGAAGGGCGAGACGCACACCGTCGTCAACCCGGGTCCCGGTCCCTTGACCCTGATCGAGGTCCGCGTGCTCCCCCGGGAGCAGACGGTCTGGGAATAGGATGGCCTCCCTGCGGATCTGGTTCAAGGCGACCCAGCCGCACAGTTTCCTCGCCTCCCTCGTCGGCGTGGCGCTCGGCACCGCGATCGCTTGGACCCGCACGGGAAGGTTCGATGCGGTCGCGCTCGTGCTGACGGCCTTGGGCGTCGTGTGCCTCCACGCCGGCACGAACATGAGCAACGACTCGATCGATTTCAAGCGAGGCGTCGACAACTTGCCTCCGCACCTCGTGAGCCCCTTCACCGGTGGCGCACGGGTCCTCCCGGATGGGGCCGTGTCATTCGAGGCCCATCGTCGGGTTTGGATGGGGTTCTTCGCGGCCGCTGCGGTGATCGGACTCGTCTTGGCCGCCACTCGTCCAAACGGATGGATCTTGGTCGTCCTCGGAGCGATTGGCGGGGCAATCGGGGTCTTCTACACGCTGCCGCCCTTCGCGCTCCAGTATCACGGCGTCGGCGAGATTGCGGTGGCGGCCATCTTCGGGCCGCTCGTCGTTCTCGGGTCCTGCGTCGTGCAGACGGGCGCCGTCTCGCTGGAGCCGATGTGGGCCTCGATTCCGCTCGGGCTCCTCGTCGCCGCGTTCCTCCTGGTGAACGAGATGCCGGAGCACGAGACGGACCCCCGGGGCGGCAAATGCACGATTCCCGCTCGGATCGGCCTCGAGAGGTCCGTCCGGCTGTACCAGGCGATGGTGTTTGCGGCCCTCCTCCTGATCGTCGTCCTCGCGGTCTTGCAGCTCGTCCCATGGCCCTCCTTGCTCGGGCTCATTGCAATCGTACCGCTCACGAAGGCGCGATCCGTCCTCCGTGCCCATTTCCGGGAGTATCCCGCGCACATCCGCGCGAATGCGGCGACGATCCAGGCGGTTCTCCTTCTCGGGGCGGGCATGACGGCAGGATACATCCTCGCCCGTGCGGCGAACCTATAGCCGGAATGCTAGGTCCGCGATCAGCGCCAGCCCGACGACGAGGTGGGCCACGATCGTCAATGCGATCGCGGTCCGATACCGCGGCGATCGGCCCCTCGTGCGTGACAGTGACCGCGCGATGAGGGCGACGAACACCGCTAGCGAGAGCATCCAGAGGATACTGTCCCCCCGAGCGAGCCACCCCGAGCCGACGAGGTACGGCGCCAACAGGAGGCCTAGGAATACGAGGATCGCTCGGCGAACGCCGAGGAGCGTCACCGGGGTGCGCTTGCCCTTCGCGACGTCCTCATCCCGGTTCGGGAAGTAGCGGGCGAACGAGATGGCGGCGGCGAGGAACCCGAGGATCAGGGAGGCGAAGACGCTCGACTCCGCTCCCGCACCGCCGAACGCGACCGTCGCCCCCACGGTCATGATCGGGCCGAACGCGAGAAAGGTCGAGATCTCTCCGATTCCGCGGTAGCTGAGCCTCAGCGGCGGCGAACTGTAGCTCCATGCGAGGACCGCCCCTGCGAGGCCGAAGGCAAGCAGGAGCAGATTCGCGGTGATCGCGACCAACCCGAGTCCCGCCGCGACGCCGACCGCGAAGCACGCGCGTCCGGCGTGAAGCACGGCCTTCGGTTCCCGCGCCAGGCCGATCGCCGCGCCGCTGTCGAAGGCGAACCACGCGCCGGGGGAAGATGGCGCCACGGACCGGTCGAGTCCCTCGTAGTATCCTTTGAAGAGGTTCGCGCCCGCTTGGATTCCGACGAGCGACACGAGGATCAGGATGAGGTACTCCGGTCGGAACACCGCTCCGGCGGAGACGGCGGCTGCGGTCCCCAGGAGCGCCGGCACGATCGAGGTCTCGAAAAGGATCGCCTGCGAAGCGCGCACCCATGCGAGCGCCTTCATCAGCCCGCCGAGCGCTCGTATCCGCTAAAGGGTTGCGTCGCGCGCCGACGACGGTATCGTGTCTGAGAATATCTCCGACCGTGAAATGTTCTATTTTCGAATATCTTAAATGCCCATCACCCGTTGCGGGCGCGTGGCTCGGGGGTACCGGAGGAAGCGGTTCTACTCCACGCCGAGTCGAATTCTCACGCATCTGTCCGCGACGGCAGCGCATGAACCCGTGACGCTCTCCGTGCTGACGCAGGAGGGGATCGCCGCCTCGACGCACTCGGGCCGCACGACGGCGACGAAGTGGCTCGCCCGCCTCGAGGCGAGCGGGCTCGTCGCGGGCGAGCGCGCGCACGTGCCGGGACACCGCGTGCGGAAGACCGTGTACCGCCTTAGCCACGAGGGCTGGGTCGAGGCGATGAAGGTCCGGGCCCGCCTGAAGACCGACATCGTGGAGGTCGTCGCGCCCGCGCTCGATCCGACGCCGATGCGCGTGTCGGACATTCCGGAGATCTTTCCGGCCTATGTGAACCTGACCGCGGCCGTCTCCCTGATTCGCCGGGGGCGCCTCGACTTCACGAAGCTCCAGGGGATCGGGTCCGGCGCCGTCGCGCCGATCCTCTGGGGGGACACGCTCCGCCGGCTCGGCCGCGTCTTCGGACGCTCCGACGAGTCCCGCGCCCTCGATTCCTGGGCCGCCTCGCCGTCCGCCGTACTCGTCGTCACGGGAATCGCGGGGATCGGCAAGAGCGCGCTCGTCACGAGCTGGCTCGTGCGCCAGCGACCGCGGCCGTACATCTACTGGTTCGAGATCCACGACGGGACGACGCGGCCCGCGTTCCTTCGCGACCTCGCGGCGTTCCTCGCACGGCTGGGACGCCGCGGCCTGACGAACCTGTTGCGGGAGGGCCATCCGCACACGCAGGCCGTCACCGTCGGGGTGCTGAACCATGACCTGAAGGGTCTTCCGATCCTCCTGGTCCTCGACAACTTCCAGCGGGCGAACCCGGATCTCGCCCGGTTCCTCCGGGGGCCGATCCTCGAGCTCTGTCAGTCGGGTCCGACGAAGGTCGTCATGATCTCCCGCACCGTCCCCCCGAACCTCGCGCGCCGGAAGGCCCCGAAGCGTCCGCGCATCGAAGTCCTCCGGATCGGCGGGCTCGACCTGGACGCGTCCTTGTCCCTCTTGCGGGCGAAAGGGTTCGCGGGAGATGAGGTCGCGCTCCAGCGGGTCGCGAATACCGCGCGCGGGCACCCGATCTTGCTGTCGTTCGCGGCCCAGACCGGTTCGATGGTGAGCGGCGAGATGACCCGCTACCTCGAGCGCGAGATCTGGAGGACCCTCACCAAGGACGAACGCACGCTCCTCGAGGCGGCGTCGCTGTTCCGGGGCCTCGTGCCGCTCGACGCGATGCATTGCTTCACCCCGGAGTGGCAGATGGCCGTGCATTCGCTCCAGGCGAAGAACCTGCTCGCGCCGACGATCTCGGGAGGCGTCGTCGTGCACGATTCGATCCGCGAGTACATCCGCGACCGTCTGCCGGAACCGCGACGGCGATCCTTCCATTCGCTCGCGAGCTCGTACTTCCTCGACGGTTCCGAGATGCACGACCGCCTCGAGGGCCTGTTCCACCTCGTCGAGGCGGGCGACCTGAAGGGGTTCGGCGAGTATCTGGTGTCGCGCGGCCCCGGCCTCCCCGATTCCGTGCCGGCGTCGGAACTGCTGAGCGTCTTGCGGAAGATCGATCCCGCCCGCCTCGAGGCCGTGCCGATGTGCGTCCTGCCCGAGGTCGTCGGAGATGCGTTGCGGGCCCTCGGGGACTTGCACCCCGCGCTGCTCGAGTACCGCCACGCGGTCCAGCGATGCGAGGCGGTCGGCCGGCCGGAGCGGATTCCGCGGCTCCTCCGGAAAATCGCGTCGATCGAGCGGTGCCGCAACGAGCCGGCGAAGGCCCTCGGCCACCTCGTCGAGGCCCGCGCCCGCCTCGATGCCCATCCGGATGTCTCGGAGCGCGCGCACCTGCTGCGGGAGACCGCCCTCCTGGAGGAGTCGGAGGGCAAGCTCGCCGAGGCCGCGGCGCACATGAACCAATCGGTCGACCTGGCGACGGAGGCCTCGGAGCCCGGTCCGCTCGCCCGGAGCCTCGCGGCCCTGGGGACGATCGAGGCGGAACGCGGCAACAGGGAGCGCGGGCTCGAGTTCAAGCTCGAGAGCCTCCGCATCGCGGAACGCGGCGGGAACCTCACCGAGACGGCGCGGGCGTGCATCTCGGTCGGCGTGTCGCTGCACGACCTCGGCCGGCACGAGGAGAGCCTCAAGTACTACGATCGGGCGCTGCAGCTCGCGCGGCTGGTCGGGGACATTCGACTCCAAGCGTACGCGATGATGGACCGCGCGGCGGCGATGACGGATCTCGAGCTCTATCCGGAGGCCGGGACGATGCTGCAAGAGGCGAAGCGGCTCGTGCAGGTCCTCGAGGAACGCGACACTCTCTTTTTGATCGACATCACGGATGGGCAACGAGAGATGGGACTGGGCCGTTGGAACCGCGCGACCCGTCTGTTCGATCGCGGGCTCCGCGGGCTGAAGGAATTCGGCGGCGTAACCGACTACGCCCGGGCGCTCATCTACGTGGGACGGTTCTATCTCGAGCAGGGCGAGCGTGACTCCGGCCTCAAGATCCTCCAGGAGGCCCGTGCGATCGTGCGCCGTCTAGGCAATCCAGCCTTGGCGGCGCAGGTCGAGGACCTCGCGAAAGGCGCGGAGTCCTCGGGGCTCTCGACCCGCGCGGGCGCTCCCCCCTGAGACCTTCAGTGCGGCTCTTTCGGCGGCCCGTCCACCAGCTCACCTCTCCCGCGCCGCTATCAGACCGGTTTCCATTTTAACCGTGAGCCGAGTTGTTCCGTTTTCAGGCCCCCGGCGGGGTCCCTTCGGGTTTATTTCGCGGAGCGCCATGCGCGGCCATGGTCCGCTTTTCGAACCCGAGGACGCGTCACCCGTTCCACATGCACGACATGATCCGCGGCCAGCCCGCGTTCGTCGAGGAGGCCCTGGAGCGGACCCGAGGCGCGGACCTCGGCCCGTTCGTCGGGCGTCGTCGCGAGCTGATCGTCACGGGCTGCGGGACGTCCTTTCACGCCGCCATGTACGGAGCCCGGGTCCTCCAGGAAGCCGTCGGATCGACCGGCGTTGTCCGCGCGGTCCATGCATACGACCTGGCGTACGGGTTGCGCCCGTCGCGCGCCGCGACGGTTCTCGGCGTGAGCCACAGCGGTTCCACGCCGACCACGAACGTGGCCCTCCGGCGGGCGGCGCGAGGAGGGTCTCGAACGCTCGGCCTGTGTGGCCTTCCCGGATCCGATATGGAGAAGGAGACGGATCGGACGTGGGTGATCGGCTCGACCCACGATCGCTCGTGGGCGAACACGATGAGCTACACGACGCAGCTGACGGCGTTCGCGGCGTTGGGAGCCCGACTCGGCGGCCCCGAATTGTCGGGCGTCCGGCGTGGTGTGCGGGCGCTTCCGCATTCGCTTGAGACCGCCCTCGAATGCGAGGCTTCAATCCGCGAAATCGCGCGCGGCGTGGCCCGGCGGGACCGGGTGACGTTCCTCGGAGGTGGGCTCGATGCGATCACCACCCTAGAGGCCGCGCTGAAGATCCGGGAGACGTGCAGCCTTCCGGCGAGCGGCTACCACACGGAGCAGGTGCTCCACGGTCCCTGCCTCTCGATCGATCGCCGCGAATCCGTTGTCATGCTGCGCTCCCGGGACGACGGGGCGCGGGCCGAGGCGATCCGCAAGTCCATGCTGCGGTTCGGAGCGCGCGTGACGACGATCGGGGATGCGCCCGATGCGGAAATCCGGCTCCCGTCGATCGAGCGAATCCTCCGCCCGATCGTCAGCATCGTGCCGTTGCAGTTCCTTGCGTATTATGCCGCCATCGAGCGCCGCGCGAACCCCGACATCATGCGGACGGATATTCCCCGATATCGTGAGGGGCTGGAGCCGCTGTTTCACTGACGCCGATGTCCGGCGGCACCCCGACGACGGTCGCGACGTCCGTGCCGTTCCGGAGGATGAGGTGCAGATGCATCTTGCCGCTGCCGTAGGTGATGTTGAAGCGGTCCACTTCGGACTTGTAGAGGCGCGCCGGCCTTCGACGGCCCTCCGTCACGAATCCCGCCTCGGAGATCAGCCCGAGGGAGGCGAGCCGGCGTACACGTCGATAGCACGCGGCGATCGGGACGCGGTACCGGTTCGCGATCTCCTGGGCCGTCAGCTTCTCCTGGTGGAGGGCGATCAGGATGCGGAGGGCGTGGTCGTCGAGGAGGGACTGTCCGTCCTTGTCGTAGAGCAGAAGTTCTTCGGCCAGCAACTTCGGTCGGGGGGGTTCGCTGCCGTTCGCTGGCGGTCCGAACGACACGGGGCCGATTCAGGGTCGCTCGATTAAAAGACATCGCCTCCCGTTATCAGGGTTGAACGGGAGCCACGCGTAGGAGGCAACGCGGACGAAAACGCTCCGACATCAGCCTTCGAGCGCCTTCTTCACGTTCGCGGCGAATTCTTCGGTCTGCGACTTCAGTTTCGACCGCATGAAGTTGTCCATGATCCGCGCGAGCGGACCTTTCGCCTGCACGGCCATCGTGTACGTGACCTTCGTGGCGTCCCCGAGCGGCGCGAGGTCGATCGTCCCGATCAGGTCCATGCTGTCGGACTCGCCGCGAAAGCGTCCGTGTTGCATCGGGACCTGCTCGAGCGTCTCCGTGAGGACGACGAGCTCCTGGGAGAGCGGGCCGATCTTCACCTTGAGGTTCCAGCGGGCGCGGTTCGCATCGAGGACCTCGACCGATTGCACGCCGGGCACGCAGCCGCCGACGCGGCGCATGTCGGAAAGGAACGCCCACACCCGATCGACCGGCGCCGCGACCTCGAACGAGACGGTGCCTTCGGGCATGGTGGCGGGCATCACGCCTCCAGTAAAATACTTTCCAGCGAAATCGCCGGTCGACCGCGGAACGCGGTCGCGGCGGAGATCCGACCGCCGGGCCAAGTGGCAGGAATCCGGAGACCGGATGCTCCGCTATCGCGGCCGGCATTGGGGGGCCGGGGAGCATACGAGCCCTTGGTCTACGTCTGGAATCGGACGTGTTGCGGTGTGCGCCACTCGTGTTCGCTCATGCCGATGACGGTACCCGGGTGGCGTGGCGTGAGCGGAGCGGTCGTCTCCGCAGTCCGGACGGAAAGAGAAAAGGGCCGAGGTCCTCCCCCATGCTGCCTCGGCGGGTGGGGTTCGCGAGAGTGGACTCAGCCTTTCCGCAGGAACGGAAGGCCCGTGCGCTTGTTCACGCCGATCTTCCGATTCTTCGGCATTTCATCCATCGGTTTGCCGCTTTTCGGTTTCCGCTTGCTGAAGAAGTAGATCGTCACTTTCGGTCCCTTCTTCAGTTTCACGTCTCGCGAGTACAGCGTCCATCCCTGGTACGTGTACGGCATGTTTGACCTCGTTCCTCCATACACGTAGGGGTCAAAAGCGTTTCCCTCCCTTAGACGCCCATCGAACGCGCGACGAATCGCTTGATTATAGTCATAATACAGCCCACCTTAACGCTATGGAGGAAGAGTCCTCGCGTTCCGCGAGTCGCCGATGGGAGGCTTAAGATGGCGCGTCGCGATCGCCGGCCGTCGGCCGGTCCTCTTGAGTTCCGCCGCCTCTCCCGGTGGACGTCATCTCTCTCCCTGCGGTGGCAGAATCATCTGCGAGAACGGGTCCGAAAGGCCTATGGCACCATCCGCGCACGAAGACGCGGAATCTCCATGAAGGCGAAGCTGCAGCGCGTCGAGTGCGATGAGGAAGACTTGATCGAGGTTCCCGATTCTTGGATCCCGGTCCGCCTCGAGCACAACGCATACGCGACGCCGGCCCGCAAGGCGTATACCCTGTACTATCTCGAGCGCGCATGACATCCCGCGCGCCTTGAATAGCCGGTGCGCGTTGCGGCCGCGTGGTCGCGACGTTCGAGGACCTCATCGGTCGTCTCGGCGCGGCTCGGGTCGCCATCGGCGCTGCGGTCCCACCGCGATATCGCCTCGATGCGTTTCGGGCCCATCGCGGCTCCCGCATCTCGGACGACGGATTCTCACCCGCCGCAGTCGTGTGGCCCCGGACCGCCGAAGATGTCGCGGCGGTTCTGCGGGTCGCAAAGACCGCGAGCCTCGCGGTTGTCCCCTGGGGAGGCGGCACGGGCCTCATGGGCGGTGCGCGCCCGGGTCCGCACTCCCTGGTAATCGATCTCCGCCGGATGCGGCGGGTGCGCCGGATTGATCCGATCTCGTGCACGGCCACGGTGGAAGCGGGGATCGCGCTGGAAGAACTCGATCGCCGCCTCCGGAAGCGACGGCTTTCCCTCGGCCATGACCCGTGGTCGCGGCCTCGTGCGACGCTCGGCGGCGCAATCGGGACGAACGGGATCGGGTATGCGGGATACCTGCGCGGGACGATGGGCGATCAGGTGCTCGGCCTGGAAGTCGTCCTCGCCGACGGCACGATCGTCCGGACGCGACCCGCGGCCCGAAGCACGACCGGCCTCGATTTGAAGCGACTTTTCATCGGTACGGAAGGGACGATGGGAATCGTCACGGCCGCGACCCTGCGCGTCTTCCCCGTGCCCGAGCGGGAGGAGATCCACGCCTTTGGGCTCCGGGATTTCCCGGCCGGGCTGCGGTGCATCTCCCGGATGTACGACGCAGGCCTCGTCCCGAGCGCCATGGATTTCGAGGAGGCCTTCCCCGCGCCCGCGCTGCCGTGGGGCTCCAACGCAGGACCTCCGACGCTCTACCTCGGGTTCGCGGGCGCCCGCGAAATCGTCGCGGCATCGTGGCGGGTGGCTCGGAGACACCTCCGGGCGGCTCGGGCGAGCGTCGTTCCCGACCGGGAGGCGCGTGAATACTGGCGCACGCGCCACGACATCATCTACATGCACGACGAGGTCTCGCCGGGAGTCACGCGCGCGGACGTCTTCCTGAAAGACGTCATCTTCGACTACGTGCACGTCGCGCTCCCTCGGTCGAAGATCCTCA